>Ga0182024_10011375_pt1 | contig 17889 bp, 15 predicted proteins | sample P32metaG_FD_120480 | JGI IMG/M metagenome (GOLD analysis project Ga0182024, IMG submission 120480) | Permafrost microbial communities from Stordalen Mire, Sweden - P3-2 metaG (Illumina Assembly) | ecosystem: Environmental > Terrestrial > Soil > Wetlands > Permafrost | place: Sweden: Stordalen... | reverse complement strand
TAGCTGGTGGTGAAACGCGCCCCGGAGATGATCTCGCAGAGGTCGTAGATTTTTTCCCGTTCGGTGAAGGTGTAGATAAAGACCGTCATCGCGCCGACATCCATTGCGTAAGCGCCCAGGCCGAGGAGATGGGCCGAGATGCGGGCCAGCTCGCAGCAGATTACGCGGATCGCCTTGCCGCGCGCGGGGAGTTCCCAGCCCATCAGCTTCTCGACCGCCAGGGCGTAGGCCACGTTATTGGCCAGCGGGGCGAGGTAATCGAGCCGGTCCGTGTACGGGACAAACTGGTTGAACTGCATGTTCTCGGCGATTTTTTCATCGCCACGATGCAGGTAGCCGACGTCCGGGGTGGCCTTCGTGATCAGTTCGCCGTCCAGCTCCAGCACGATGCGCAGCACGCCGTGGGTGGCCGGATGGGAGGGCCCCATGTTGAGGACGAGCTTTTCCCCCAGGAGATCGCCCGATTCCGTCCCGGCCCGGCTGACGGCGGCAGCGGCGCGGGCGGCGGTGTCAGGGGATTGAAACTCGTGAGTGAGAGCCATGAAGCGGAGCCAGAAATGGTGAGCGTAAGAATGTATGAGGGGGCCGGAGAGGGGGGCAAGCGTGTTTTGTGAAAAGATTCACAAGCGGGGGCGAATCACGCATAACTATTTACGGATAAGATGGATACGTTGGATACGGAATTGGTTTCACGCAAGGCGCAAAGGGGCAAAGGCGCCAAGGGGGGAGAGAATGTTCGCGAGCGACACTTTCTCTGCTTTTGCGGATGGAGTTAGGAAATGAGCCTGAAGTCGGAGTCCTTTCTTTGCGCCTTTGCCCTTTGCGCCTTGCGTGAGGTTCCTCGGCTCCGGCATTCAGGAGCGGTATGGAATCAGATCGCCTTTGACCGGCGTGATGTTGGAGCTTTTACTGATGGGCATGGATCGATTGCAGGAAATCCTTGAGTCCAAACGGCGCGAAATCGCGAAAATCCGGCATCGCACGGAGCTTTTGCGGGCGGGCGCCCTTCAGCGTAATGACTTCCGGAGTTTCCGCGCGGCGATCGACCGGGGGCCGGGGATGCTCGCGTTGATCGCGGAGGTGAAGAAGGCATCGCCCTCCGCGGGGGTGATCGCGGAGAGTTTTGAGCCGGTGCAGATCGCGAAGACATACGAATCGGCCGGCGCGAACGCGATATCCGTCCTGACCGACGAGCAGTTCTTCCACGGGACCCTCAGTGATATGACGCGAGTGCGGGCGGAGGTCGGGCTGCCGGTGCTGCGGAAGGATTTCATCCTTGATGAGGTGCAGATTTATGAGGCGGTGTGCGCCGGGGCGGACGCGATTTTGCTCATTGTCGCCGCGCTGGAGCAGCCGGACCTCGAGCGGCTGCTGCGGGTGGCGGCGGACTTCCAGCTCGATGCGCTGGTGGAGGTCCACACCATGGCCGAGCTGGACCGCGCGCTCGAGACCGAGGCCGGGATTATCGGCATCAATAACCGGAACCTTGCGACATTCGAGGTGGACCTGAAGACGACTGAAGAATTGAGTGAGCAAACCCCGGAGGAGATCGTGCTGGTAAGCGAGAGCGGCATCAAGACCGCGGAGGATACGCGCCGCGTCCTCGAGTGCGGGTGCAACGCAATCCTGGTGGGCGAGACATTGATGCGGGCGGGGGATGTCCACGCGACAGTCGAGGAGTTATTACAACCGGCGCAACCGGATGCGGAGCCGTGAAGGAATGGAGATTCAGTTTTCGGATTTCACGCAAAGGCGCAAAAGGGCAAAGGGGGGGAGAGAATGTTTGTGATCGTTATCTCTGCTTTTGCGGATGGAGTTAATAAATGACTCTGATTTCGGAGACCTTTCTTCGCGCCTTTGCCACTTTGCGCTGCGTGAAACTCATATCCCCCGCCAGTTACTAACTTGCCTTCGATCCAGCTTTCTTCTGCTCCTCCTCGAACAGTGCCCGCCAGTAATCCAGCCGTTCTTTTACCCGCTTTTCATAACCCAGCTCGGTCGGTTCGTAATAGATGCGTCCTTCGGGGAGATAAGCTTGCGGTACATAGCCGCCCTCGTAATCGTGAGAGTATTGGTAACCTTCGCCGTGGCCTAGTTTCTTTGCGGACTTATAATGCGTGTCGCGGAGATGCTTGGGGACCGGCAGCGTGACGCCTTGCTTGACCTCGGCCATCGCCTTGCCAATCGCGGCGCAGGCGCGGTTGCTCTTCGGCGCGGTGGCGATATGGATGACGGCCTGTGCGAGCGGGATCTGGGCCTCGGGCATCCCGATGAATTCGACCGCGTGCTGCGCCGCGACGGCGAGGATAAGGGCCTGGGGATCGGCCATCCCGACATCCTCGCTAGCGCAAATGACAATCCGGCGCGCGATGAAACGGATGTCCTCCCCGGCGTAGAGCATCTTGGCCAGCCAGTAGATCGCGGCGTCGGGATCGCTGCCGCGCATGCTTTTTATAAACGCGCTGATGGTGTCGTAGTGCTGGTCCTCGTCGGCATCATAGACGACGGCTTTTCTCTGGATGCTCTCCTCCGCGACGGCGCGCGTGAGATGGATGATGCCGTCGGGGCCGGGCGGGGTCGTCAGCACGGCCACTTCCAGCGCATTGAGGCACTTACGGGCGTCGCCGTCGCCGCTCAGCGCGAGATGCCGGAGCGCATCCTCATCGGTCTGGACGGGATGCGTGCCGAGGCCGCGCTCCGGATCGGCCAGGGCGCGGCGCATGAGAGCCAGCAGGCTCTCCGGCGAGAGCGGCTCGAGCTGGAAAACCTGCGAGCGGGAGACCAGCGGACTATTGATATAGAAGAACGGATTATGGGTGGTGGCACCGATGAGCCGGATGACCCCGCTCTCGACATCAGGCAGCAGGATGTCCTGCTGGGCTTTGTTGAAGCGGTGAATCTCGTCAATGAAGAGGATGGTGCGCGCGCCGGAGGTCTGGAGGCGATTGGCGGCGGAGGCAATGACGCGGCGCATATCCGCGACGCTGCTCTCGACCCCGCTCAAGCGCTCGAAGCGCGACTGGGTGCTCTGCGCGATAATCTGCGCAAGGGTCGTCTTGCCGGTGCCGGGCGGCCCGTAGAGGATGATCGAAGAGATGCGATCAGCCTCGATCGCCCGGCGCAGCAGCTTGCCCGGCCCGAGGATGTGCTCCTGGCCGGCGTACTCCTCCAGCGTGCGCGGGCGCATCCGGGCCGCGAGCGGCGGGGCGCTGGCGGCAGCGGCGGGAGGCGGGTCGGCGAAGAGATCGGCCATTGCCGGAACCGTAGCGCCTGGAACCGCCACGGGAGAATTGAAATCTAATGCTCGGAATCCCATACTCTGTCCGATCCCATGCCCCCGCCCCGTCTCCCCATTCGTCGCCCCGGATTTCGTTTCGAAATCCGCCCCTATGATTTTACCTGCGTTGCTGGTGTGTACGAGGCAACCATCGAGTCGAGGGAAAGAATCTCGCCCTGGATGGGCTGGATCCATGACGAATACTCCATGCGGGACACGGAGGAACATGTTGCTCAGGCGATCAATTCATGGAATTCGGAGACTTCATTTGAATTTGTCATCCATGATACGCAGGACGGGGCGGTTGCCGGCTCGTGCGGCCTGAACCAGATCAACCGGAACGACCTGGTCTGCAATCTCGGGTACTTTGTCAGGACCTCGAAGACCCGGCTTGGCGCGGCGACCCAGGCAGTCGCGCTGCTCGCAGACATGGCGTTTGGCATCGCGGGCCTCAACCGGGCTGAAATCCGGGTTGCCGTCGGCAATGACGCCAGCCGCCGCGTGGCGGAGAAAGCGGGAGCCATTTACGAAGGGATATCGCGGTGCAGAGTCCGCGTGCGCGAGGAGGTGCAGGACTGCCACATATACGCTCTGATCAGGCCCGGCCTGCTGGCGGAACGCCCCGGCCATCCACACGCTTGACGGTTTTTCCCTCAGACGATTAGCTTGTCCACTCTTACCCCTGACCGGAGCCCTGCATTTGGACCTCAAAGAAATCAAGGAACTGATCGCGCTGATGCGCCGCAACGAGCTTTCCGAGTTTGAACTGGAGACGGAAAGCTTCCACATCAAGCTCAAGAAGGGAGGCGAGCCGGTGGTCAGCCATTCCTACTTCGCGGCTCCGGCCGGGCAGGCCCCGCCCCCGGCGGCGCTCCCGCCGCCCGCCGCCGCATCTGGCGGAGTTGAGCCCAAGGGCCCGGAGATTACCTCGCCCATGGTCGGTACATTTTACTCCTCGGCATCGCCGGATGCCAAAGCCTACGTCGAGGTGGGCACGGAAGTCACGGAGGAGACCGTCGTCTGCATCATCGAGGCGATGAAGGTGATGAACGAGATCAAGGCCGAGACGCGCGGCGTAATCACGGAGATTCTCGCGGAGAATGGCAAGCCGGTGCAGTATGGCCAGACCATGTTCCGGCTCAGATGAGGGTTGCGCCCGTATGAGGGTGACAGCCGTAATGAGCGTGACAGCCGTCATGAGCGTGACAGCCGTCATGAGCGTGACAGTCGTCACAGCCTGGAGCATGCTTCGCGCCCCGCATCTCCGCGGGCTGCTCCCTTTATCCGCCGATGTTTAAGAAAATCCTCATCGCCAATCGCGGCGAAATCGCCCTGCGCGTTATTCGCGCCTGCAAGGAATTGGGGATCCGGACGCTGGCTGTCTATTCCGAGGCGGATGTCGATTCCCTCCACGTGCAGCTTTCCGACGAGGCCATCTGCATAGGGCCCGCCCCGAGCGCGAGCAGCTATCTCAAGATCGACCGCATCATCTCCGCGGCCGAAATCGGAAACGTCGATGCGATTCATCCGGGGTATGGCTTTCTCTCGGAGAACGCCCACTTCGCGGAGGTGTGCGACAGTTGCAATATCAAGTTCATCGGGCCGTCAGCGTCGTCGATTCGCGCGATGGGAGACAAAAACGTCGCCCGGGAGACCGCGCGGAAGGCCGGCGTTCCGGTCACGCCGGGGAGCGACGGAATTGTGGACACCGAGGCGCAGGCGATGCGGATCGCGAAGAAGATCGGCTACCCGGTGATGATCAAGGCGACCGCCGGCGGCGGCGGCCGCGGGATGCGTCCGGCGCACAATGACGTGAGCCTGGTCCAGGGCTTCCACGCCGCGCGCGCGGAGGCGGAGAAGGCGTTTGGGAATGCCGGCGTCTATATCGAGAAGCTGATCAGCAACCCCCATCATATCGAGTTTCAGGTAATGGCGGATGACCATGGCGAGGTCGTCCACATCGGGGAGCGGGATTGCTCCATCCAGCGGCGCAACCAGAAGATCGTCGAGGAGTGCCCCTCGCCGCTGCTCACGCAGTCCCTGCGCGACAAGATGGGCAAGGCATCCGTCAAGCTGGCGGCATCGGTCAATTACTCCGGCGCCGGGACCATGGAATACCTCGTGGACGACAAGGGGAACTTCTACTTCATGGAGATGAACACCCGCATCCAGGTGGAGCATACCATCACGGAAGAGGCCTACGGCATCGACCTTGTCAAAGAGCAGATCAAGATCGCGGCCGGGGAGAAGCTCTCGCACTGGGTCCGCCAGCCCAAGCTCAAGTATCACGCCCTCCAATGCCGCATCAATGCCGAGGACCCGTTCAATAACTTCCAGCCGAGCCCCGGGAAGATAGAGCTATACTACAGCCCCGGCGGCCGCGGCGTGCGGCTCGACTCGCATGCGTACGCCGGTTACACCGTGCCGCCGCACTATGACTCGCTTATCTCGAAAATCATCGCGATGGGCACCAGCCGCGACCACGCGATTGCGCGAATGACTCGCGCGCTGGGAGAGTACATCGTCACCGGCATCAAGACGACGATCCCCTTCCAGGAAGCGATCATGCGGAACCCGGATTTTCTGCGCGGCACTTACAATACCGGTTTCGTGGACAAGCTATTCGGGATGCGCGGGGTGGAGTTTAAGAGGTAGGTTTCAATCGTGATATGGCACCGGCGGTTCGCGGAGGATGATCGAGAGCGGCAGGTGCGGCGCGGCGTGCGCGGCCCACACGGCAATCCGCAGCCTCTCGCGCCATGCCCGCTCGGCCAGGACCTCTATCTCTCTTTCGCGGCTGAAGAACTCGCGTTTACCTTCTTCCGAGTCGACCCAGAAACCCTCAAAATCCCCGAATTTGTCGAAGATGAGGCCGCACACCTTGCCTTCAAAACAGATGCGTTCCGCCGTTGCGCCGGGCTCCGTGCCGCGGTGCGGACATTGGCCCTTGCCCGCCGTGGGTCCTTCATGGCCGCCGGTCAGCCCCGTAGTGGTCGCTCCGCCGGAGACATGCGATCCGGGGAGAGCCTTCACGCGGCTGCCGAGCTGCGATATATAGCGCTGGAATACCGGGTACCACCGGTTTGCCGGAGGAATCTTGCCCGCTACACGTTGCAGGAGGGATAGGGTCCGCTCATCGGTGGGGAGTATCTCCGCCGCTGTCTTGACCTGCACGGAAAACTGGAACGCTCCGAGGATATGGCGTGACGGAGTCGGTTTGCGCGCCGTCGCGGCCTGGGCGGGCCTCGCATTTTCCGATGCGATTTGGATGACAGGGGTCTGACGCACCGTTAGAACCGAACCCGGCGTATCCATTACCTGCCGTATCACGATGTTAAACGTTTGGCCCTTCCGAATGCCGGGCGGCAATTCGATGGTTAGCAATCCGGCGAGGTCCAGCGTTCCCCCGGGCGGGATCGGCACATAGGTTACTCCACTTGTCTTGCAGCCCAGCGTGTGGTCATCCACGCGCTCGAGAGTCTGCAAGTTAAAGTTGCGGGCCGCGAGGTCGAGCACCTCGGATACGCGCACGCCGGGCAGGTAAATGTAAGCCAGGCTGCCCGCGGGGGTATTGCCCCAGTCGATCATCAACTCATCGGGACCTTGCTTCGGCAAAGGCTGGGAAGTTGTGGGATGAATCGCAAATGTATGTTGAACGCGGTGCGTCTCCACACTCCCGGGATTATCCGAGTTGTCGATTGCGAGGTTGCGTTGGGAGAGCAACTGGCTCGAGGCTGTCGTGGTTCCCGCCGTGATCGGGGGATTGGGATCGTAATTGATCTCCGTGACCATGCACTGATGGGTTCCGCGGATGAGATCGGAGATTGAAAGCAGGGTGCCCGTAAATGGGCCGCCGTCCGGCGGAGATGGTTGAATTGGAAAGCGGAGGTCCATCGAGTTATTAATGTCCAGATAGCATCCGTAGTACATGTACCCCTCTTGCCCGTGCGCTGTCGGGTTGATCGGCTGCACGTTATTTGTGTCCGTCTGGTTATTGAGGTTTATATCCGCCGCCTTGCGGCTCTCGGCGAAGAATGGGATCGTCACCAGTTCTCCTCCCTGGATGCCGAGCAACGGTACCTTCACCCCATGCTGGCCGCCTGCGCGATAAGTAGTCTGCGGGTTATAGTCGGTGCCTGTGGCGGCGGTTTGGAATAAGCGGAAGAATACCCGCACATTCGCCGCGATCGTAACCGTGGCCCGATAGCGGACGCGGCATAGCGCAAAGTTGTAAACGGGCTGGCTGTTTTCGGTGGGAAGCCATTCCAATTGATCCGCGGCGTTCTCCCCTGACGGCAGGGCTTCAAATGCCGCATACGCCTGGGCAGACGGCAGCGCAGTGCGCAATTGCGTAAGCACTCCCAGTAGGAAGCCATAAGGATCGCTTCCCATCGCCGGGGCGCCCACCACCGTGCCCCCGGGTATCACCTTGAATACCCGCGTATCATTACTCAGGATGGAAATAGGTCCGTGGTCCATGTACGGGGAATCCTCTTGCGTAAGATCAATAATCGCTGTGGAACTTACGCCCTGGATTGTGGCGGTGACCGGGATCGGCACGACGTCCGCCGTGAAGTCATTAGTTCCCGTGAATGAGATGTTATAGCCAAAGGTGATTCGCTGGGAGCTATTGAGAGCGCTGCCATCCTCGAGCAGCACATCCTGGACTTGCTGAGTCATCTGTCCGGGAAGAGGTTGAAAACTGATCTTTGGAGCCACAGCCATTAGGGTCGCAAGGCTGGGATTGGGCGTATTGATGCCGATAGCCGTCGGCGCGAACCCCTCGACCACCACATAAAAGGCGTCCATGATTGGTTGGTTTGCAAGAATGAGCGCCTTCGCCTCTTCGAGCCCGATTGCGTTGCGATCCGTGATGATGAAACAATCTTTGCATACAACCGTACGCTCCGTCTCCACTGGCAGGCCGTCCCCCGTATCAACGATGAAGCCGAGACGGAACCAGTTATCGACCATATCCTGATAGGTGTTAACTATTCCGCGCGTCCACGCCACATTAGTCATCGACCCCTGGGGATATATGGAGTCCGGACGCGCCGCGGGCCACCATGCCGAGGCATCGGAGCCGCTGCTGGTGCAGTCGGTAAAGTCAGCCTGCCACGGCCTGGCCATGCCCTTGGTTACGTCGCCCGGGTTTAGTCCCGTTTGATCGAAACGGAACGCTTCGGTGTACTTCAGCGTGCCGTCGTTGACACTTACGGTCGCTTCGATCCCGGGATAGAATGGCGCGCCAACACAGTTTTCCAAGGCGGCCTGGGTTAGGCCCGCCGGTGTGATGCTTGTCGCCGGCACGGGCGGCCAGTCATTGGTAAAATTACCGGCGCTCCAGGCCTGCATCTGGGCATACTGGAAGGGCCTTAAGGTGGGCGCAATATCCGCCGGATCCGGAGGAAGCGGGCCGCCTACGTTGAGCAAAGGCATATTGCCGCCGCCCCCGGCGGGATTGGCAAGATTGCCGAGGATCATGGCGCGCTGTGTATCCTGGCCCGAGCCGGGGGGTATTACCAAGGATAGGGAACCATGGTCCCCGGCGCCAAAGGCGTCCGCCTGCACGCGGAGCATGCCGATTCCCCTTTTGAGAATTGGATAGATATCGTTGACGAAGGAGGGCGTCGCGGAGGGCATCGGCGTGCCCGGCAGATTATTGGTGATCGCCACCTGCCGTATGGAATCGTACAGCGTGATCGGCGAGTAAGTGCCCGGCGCATAGCGCGGGGGCGGGCAGATAACCCATGCGCCGGCGGCTGTGAAGGTAGTGCCTCCCACGGTAATAGTGGCATTGACCGGACCGTCTGAGATATCGTCGTGCCATCCCGCGTTATTCCAGAATCCACCGATGCCGTTGCCCACGGGAGAGCTGCTGAACCCGAACCCTCCTCCTACAATGAGGCGCCCCTCGCCATCCGTCACGGCGTCGCCAAGAGGGACTTCGACATTCTGGTCGGAGTAAGTGTAAGTGCCGTTGGCAAAGGTCGCGCTGTCATTGGGGCCAGTGAGCGTGCGCGGCCCGGGATCGATCAATCCTCCTGCCTCGCCCTGGAATACCGCCTTGGCATTGGCGAGGTGTACTGTCCATTTGATCGCGCCATCGGTTGCCGTGAGTTCACGATTTGAATTATCATCATAGTAGCCCCATAGATGGAAGCGCTGCGCCTGCCTTCTGATGCGGCACTGGTTGTCTTTATAGTTGCCGTCCGCCGGGGGCTGCGGCGCGGCCGGAAAAGGCAACTCCGGGCCGATGAAGGTTTCCTGGCTGTTGCCGATGCGGGCGATGCCGATTGGAGGGAAGATTTTAACACTTACTAGATTGGGCATATATAATTTTCAGTTAGACGTGGTGCGCGGGGTGGAAAGTGATTGCGTGGGAGCGGCGATCCCAAAAGGGCTCCGACGCCCACCGCTTTTCAGCGCAATAGTGCCGGTGGAGCCCGGCGAGATAGCGCTCAAATTGTGCCTCGCAGTGAAGCCGGTACTCCCCGAGCGGAGACTCGTCTCCCGTCCGGAGGTATGCGCAGATGGCGTTGGCGGCGGCGATCCCGTTCGTCATGCCTCTATGGACACCCCATCCGCATAGGGGATCGTGCGCGGCGCACGCATCTCCCACAGTCAACCACGCCTCGCCCGCGGCCGCTTGGGCGTAGGTGCTGTTCGCCGCGACTTTCCGCATGGAACGCCCCATGCCTTCCGGCGCAAGGTCCGCGTCGGTGAAAAAGCAAAGCACATGGCCGTCCGGCACCGGTGCGGCATACCACCAGCCCTGCGCGGTGGCCTCAATGACCATGGTGTGGTCAAACTCCGGATTCCGATTGCGCGGCATCAACGCCGTGAAGCCAATCAGGCGGTCATAGACTCGTGGCTTCACGCCCAATCTTCCCGCAATCGCGTGCGCCCGCCCGGTCGCGTCCACGATGTACCTGGCCAGAATGCCATTCCCATTATCCGCGCCAATCCGCCAATGATTTCCATCCCGCATTAACTCCGCGAGGTCCCGATACTCCCGGATGGCCACCCCCCTCCTCAGAGCCCCGTCACGCAAGTCGCTATCGAACCGCCGCCGATCGACATGCCATCGGTTCCCTTGGACGCCAAAGATGCTTTCCTGTACCCACGGCTCGCCGCCCCAGGCCGTTCGCTGCGCAAATCCAGCCACATGTCCGGCATCCCGGAATACTTCCCATAGCCCAAGGTCGCTCAGCGGCTGCCGGATCGCCCCGGTTAAAGATTCTCCCGGCCATGCCTTCCTCGCACGCGCACGGTTCAGTACGATTGTCGCCACTCCCAAATCTGCCAGCCGGGAGGCGACTGCCAGGCCCGCGGGACCACCCCCAAAAACGCAAACCTCATATAACTCGATGCTATTGCCCGGCGGTCTCCGCTTGGCGAAAACCGCATCAGACTTGCAAGAATTCGCCTGCGTATCTTCCATTTTTGCCGATCGTCGGGTGGTATTTGGGCTGGGACTGCCGCCGAACTTCCTTTGTCGATTCTTTCTAGCCCCCTGCCGAAACTCTGGCAATGGGTGGAATCCCCCATGTTTACTTGAACACTACGCGGATCATGACGCTATCGGAATCCCGCTCGGCGGCCGGCGAATTGCGGCGGCCGCGCCTCCTCAAAACCAGGCCGGACCCAAACTGATCTCCCGCCCAGATTACGCTCGCTCGACGGCAGCCGGCGTAGTAACGAGAGGCCAATGAAGCGCATCGATGACTGCCGGCTCTATGGGATACTGGATATGGGCTATGTCGCGCCGGCGAATCTGCTGCGGATGGCGGCCGATATGGTCGAGGGCGGCGTCGATATCGTCCAGTTGCGCGCCAAGGGTTTCATCCCGGACGATGTCCGGTGGTTCGCGGAACAGGTCCACCCGATAACCTCGGCGGCAAAGGTGCCGCTGGTGATCAATGATTACCCGGAGGTCGCCTCGGGCGTCGGAGCAGAAGGGGCGCACGTGGGGCAGCACGACGTTGGCGTCGAGCGGGCGCGGGAGCTGGCCGGGTACCGGACGATGATCGGGAAATCGACCCACTCGCTCGCGCAGGCTGTCGCCGCGGCTCAGGAGGACACGGATTACATCGGCTTCGGACCGATCTTTGCCACTCCCACCAAGCCTGACTACGCCCCAATCGGCCTCGATGACATCCGGGCTGTGCACGAGACGGTGAAGAAGCCGGTTTTTTGCATCGGCGGGATCAACCTCGAGAATTTGGGCGCCGTGATTCAAGCCGGCGCGCGGCGCGTGGTGATCGTCTCGGGAATTCTGAAATCGGAGGATGTCGTCGAGTACTGCAAGAAAGTGAAGGCGATGCTGGCGTGAGGGCCTCTTTTATCCACAGATTTTCGCAGATTAAAAGAGAGACCGGTCATGCATCCCGGACTCATTCGCCTCCCCAGAAAAAATCTGCGCCCTTTCCTCCCTGCGAATTTTCCCTGTCGCGAATTTTCCCTTGCGTTTCCCTGCTTCCAGCGTATCCTCTGCGCTCCCTTAAAGAAAACTGTATGGCAAAATCGAGTTGGATCGAACGTGAAAAACGCAAGCTGGCGACTGTGCAAAAGTACGCCGCGCTCCGTGCCGAGTTGAAGGCGAAGAAGGATTACGTGGCCCTCTCGCAGCTTCCCCGCAACGCCAGCCCCACCCGCGTTACCAACCGCTGCCAGACCAGCGGCCGCCGCCGTTCCTTTATCCGCCGCTTCAAGCTTTCCCGTATCGCCTTTCGCGAGCTAGCCACACAAGGGTTAATCCCGGGGGTCACGAAGTCGAGCTGGTAGAGCTTCGCCAGGCTCCTCTGCTGAGGCTCGCGACCGCGCGGTTGCGAGCCCTTCTTATTTCCCATGCATGCGACCCCCGATGCCGCGTTGCTCGCCTTCTCCATTGCCACCCAATGGGAGGCGCCAGACGTGATCTTCTTCAAGCTCCTTGGGGTTCTGGTGATCGTGGCGATCAACGGGTTCTTCGTCATCGCGGAGTTTTCCATCGTAAAGATCCGTTCGACCCAGCTCGAGACGCTCATCGAGAAAGGCGACCGGCGCGCGGTCATTGCGCGGCACGTCACCGAGCACCTCGATTCTTACCTCTCCGCCACGCAACTGGGCGTCACGATGGCCAGCCTCGCGCTTGGGTGGGTGGGCGAGCCTTACGTCGCGGCGTTGATCGAACCATTTTTCTCCCTTGCCGGGATCCACGCGCCGACGCTGGTCAATACCGTGGCCGTCCTTCTCGGCTTCGCGATCATCACGTTTCTCCATATCACGCTTGGCGAGCTTGGGCCTAAGTACCTCGCGATTAATGATCCCCTTGGCGTTTCCCTCCGCGTTGTCCGTCCGCTGCGAGTATTCTTCGCGATTTTTCGCCCGGTCATCTGGGTGCTAAATCGCTCTTCGAATTACATCCTGAGGGATCTCTTACGGATCAACCCGGTGCGGGGCGTGGAGCTTGCCCACAGCGAGGAGGAACTGCGGCTGATCCTCACGGAGAGCGAGGAAGCCAGGGAGGTGACCCCGCTCGGGAAAGAAATCCTGATCAATGCCCTGGACCTCCGCCGGCGCGTGGTCCGCGACATAATGACGCCGCGGGGCGAAGTGGTGTTCCTAAATACGGAAGCGACCTTCGAGGAGAACCTCAAGACGGCACAGGTGTCCCATCATACGCGGTTTCCGCTGTGCGAGGGGCACCTGGATCACACACTCGGGCTGGTGCATATCAAGGATTTGCTCTGCCTGACGCGCGAGTCGGCGCCGAATCTGATCGCGATCAAGCGGGACCTCTTTCCCGTTCCGGAGATGATGCCTCTTGAGAAGATGCTGGATTTTTTCCTCAAGAAACATGTCCACCTTGCGCTTGTGGTCGATGAGTACGGCGGCACCGTGGGGATCGTATCGCTGGACAATGTGCTCGCGGAGCTGGTGGGCAATATCCAGGACGAATTCGATGCCGATCTCCAGGAGTACAAGAAGATCAGCGACGACGAGTTCATAGTCGAAGGCGCGCTCGGCTTGTACGAGGTGAATGACCTGGTCGGCCTGGAACTCGAGAGCGCGGATGTGAGCACCATCGGCGGATACGTCACGCATCTGCTCGGGCATTTGCCGCGGCCTGGCGAGCAGGTGCGGATCGATGGGTACGTGGTCATCGTCACCAAGGCCGATGGGCGGCGGATAGACGAACTTCATTTCAAAAAATTGCCCGAGGAGCCAGCGCCGGCTAAGTCGAATGGCGACAACGCGGAATCCGCCGGGCCGGAATAAACGCTCTTACGGAGACTTGAAATTCTTCGTCAGGACCAGCTCCATGCCGTTGCGCTTGGGCCGGTAATCGACATGGTCAAAAGTGCTGCGGATCATGTGAAGGCCGAGGCCTCCGGGCTGGATCGATTCGAGGGACCGCCCGGTCCATTGCGCCGGCTCGGCGGAGTTTTTTCCGTAGTCGCGGAGGCGGAAGCGTATGCCGCCCTGGACTTGCTCGCACGAGAGGCCAATGAGCCGCGTCTCCTCGTGCTTGTAAACGTGCTTGATGATATTCGCGCACGCCTCGTCCACGCCCAGCACCACCAGGTCCACCTCGCTCTCCGGCACGCGCGTATCCACGGCGAATTGCCTCACGAGGCTCCTGACCGCGCTTAGATTTGCCGGGTGACTCGCGAACTCAATCTTCCGCTTCATCGATGATTGGGGCCTCCCTTTACGTTGAGCAACATCCTTTCGGAAGAGCCGTTGAGCAAGCTTGAACCGAAACCGCTCTAGCCGGGAGATTCCCTTCGAATTTATGATTTCGAATTTTACTCCGCCATGTTGCGTCCTATAACTCACACATGAAACCCGCCCTCTACGCCGCATTCGCCCTTTGCGCCGGCGCTCTCCCTCTGCTCGCGGCTCCGGATACGGCCTACCAGGCGCTTCGCACCCTCGGCACGCTGCGGGGCAACGACACCCTTAATCACGTGGTGGAGGTCGAAGGTCGTGCGGGCGTGCCGCAGCCGGTCGTCTGGCGCGTAGTGCTCGACGACCCGGCGGCAACAGGCGGTGTGCGGGAACTCGATATCGCCCATGGGCAGGTCATTGCCGAGCACACCCCTGTAAAGGCTTATAGCGGCACGTCGGCCGGTGCGTTGATCGATTTTCACAAGTTGAATCTCGACTCCGCCGGGGCATTCACCGTCACGGAGAAGGAGGCGCAAAAGGCCAAACTCGGATTCGACAGCGTCGACTACACCCTGCGCACGGGAGACGGCCCCGATGCGAGCCCCGTGTGGGTAATCAATATGATGGATGCCGGCCACCACACTATCGGCAGCCTGACAGTGGGCGCGGATACCGGCGCAATCGTGGGCACGGGAATCGCCGGGCCGCAGCCTCCGCCGGCGGCCGGCGCCTCGCCCGTGCCCGGCTACACTGTGCAGGAAACCGATCACGACAATCTATACGCCCCGGCGGGCGAACCGACCCCAGTCCGCCAGGAGGATGCGACCGATACCGAGGATACCCATGGCCTCCGGCTCGGCCACCGGATCAAGCAGGTATTTCTCTCCGCAGGCGCCACGCTCAAGAATTACTTCACAGGGTTTGCGACGCCGCACCCGTGAGCGCCTACTTTCCCGTCAACCTCTAGAGGTTCTATTTAAGATGACGCGCCGCTCCGCGCGTCAGCGCTGTAGCCAGGCTCGATGAGCCATGCGGAATCACGCTCCAACGTCAGATAAAACCGAAATTGCGCCAGTCTCCCGAGTCATTGATTCATCGAAGAATATCGCCACCTCCCATAGGCCCATAGGCCACATTGGGCCTATCATTCTATAACACGACCAACTTCCGGCTCACCACACTGGAGCCTGTTAACAGGCCCTATGGAATCGTAGTTCTGAGCACGGCCGCGCCGCCATCCCCGGGCGCCAGCAGCCGATCCTCCAATATCGCCGGGATCAAAAAAAACTCGCCCGGCTGAAATGAATCGCCGGCGCACTGCACCCTCCCCTCGAGTACCGTGAACACGGCGAAACTGCCCGCCGGACTGGCTTCCCGCGGCGCTTTGAGCTGCCACTTCTCCACGCGAAAGTGCGGGCAATCGACAAGCGTCTCGCCGGCCGCCCCCTCGAGAGACGGCTCAAAATCGGTGAAGTCAATGGATTGCAAAGACTCGTCGATATGGAGCTGGCGCGTCCTTCCATCGAGGCCGACTCGGTTCCAGTCGAAAACCCGGTAGGTGGTGTCGCTGCTTTGCTGGACCTCGACGATGACATTGCCCGCCCCGATGGCATGGATACGGCCGCTCGGGATGAAAATGCAATCCCCGCGCCCGACAGGGATGCGGTGGACAGCCTCCTGCACCGACCCGGCGCGCAGCGCCTGCTCGAAGGAATCGCGCGTCACGCCGGGCCGCAGCCCGGCGAAAATGTCACCATCGCCGTAATTATCGAGGACGTACCACATCTCCGTCTTTGGCTCGCCATTGAGACTCGGCGCGACATGCGCGGGCGGATGGACCTGGACGGAGAGCCGCTCCCGCGCATCGAGGAGCTTGAAGAGCAGGGGAAAACGGGAGGACTCGGGGAGAATGGAGCCGAATACCTCGGCGCGATAATCGCTCCATAATTCGTGAAGGGTTTTTCCGCGGAGCGGCTCGTTATGAACAACGCTCTGGGCTTCCTCGCGGTCCACCAATTCCCATGCCTCACCGATGCGGCCGCGGGCGGGAAGGCGCTTGCCAAAATGGGTCTCAAGCCGCCGTCCACCCCAGACGCGGTCCATAAAAATCGGCTCAAAGACAATGGGGGCGGTCAGGCGCATGTTGGGCACCATTCAATCAACTGCGTGCGAGGACAATGGAAAAGAAGATAAACCGGAGGCAAGTAGTGGCTCGGTTTGGCCACTATCGGGCACGCCAACGGCGTGCTGGCATATCAGCCCAGGGCAACGCCCTGGGTATACTTCCGCAACGCGGCGCGCCCTGTCAGGGCGCAGTAAATTGAGCCAACACCGAGAGGCAAGGCCGATCGCCATTCTACGATGATTGAGAAAAAATGCCCCGGTGTCCATTGCCCGCCCGGACCGGAATGAGCCGGGATGGCGGCGAACGACTCGGGAGGAGCCCCGTGGATGCTTCGACATTTCCTGTATGGCGTCGTGAACTGGTCCTATCCCTCTCCCGAATCGTTGAGTGGAATTGTACGCCCTTGCGGCTCGTTCGCATATCGGAGCGGACGCTGTATGCGGCATGGTTGATTTCCCTACGGAGTGTAGGGGCTCAGGCTCATAAGCGCTAACGTGTTTGTACTTCGGACCGATTACGCCACAACCCGGCTCTGAAAGAGTCGCCGGACACAGCCCGGCTCCCAAAGAGCGGCCGTAGACAACCGGCTCTGAAAGAGCCGCCGGAGAAAGCCTGGGGTGAAGCCAAGCGTAACCCCAGGTCTCCGATCCAATCCACGCCAGCGCCCTGAAAGCGGCGCCACAGAACCCCGGGGCCAACATTGTCTCCCCGGATCTCAATCTGTATTCTCCACCATTATGTCTCAATCCCTAATTCGATGAGCGGTACGTCTGGGACTGAAGTGGCGGAGGAGGATTAAGCAAGCAGGACGCAAAAACCGCCATTCGGGACTGCAAGACCATCAGAAAGGAAGCTCGGTTGGCATTGGGACTGCCGGTCCGAGGGGTCACCCGTGCCATCGCCTTCGTCGTTTCAATCGGAGTCGTCCCCCAAGCATCTCTTACAATAATCCGATGAACAAAAATTCTGCACCCATCCAGTTCCGATCAGCGGACGGAAAGCTCCCGAATCTTCGGAATCCGAGCAAACATCCTCGATGAATATGCGATAGGCCTCGCGAGCCGAGCAATGTTCGCACACATGAAATGCCACGCCGGCCAGCGCCAGCTTTCCGAGCGCCAATTTAAGTGACTTCTCCGCCTGGTCATCCGTCGAAACCGTCGCCGGCGAGGGGAGATTCAAGTCCGCAAGGAATTCCATCAGAGGCGTTCGCTTCCCCTTCTCCAGCATCTCGTCCATCAGCTCCATTTCTTCCATCGTCTTGATCGAGTCTTCCGATTCTCCGGCCATTTCCCGGTCCGTTCGCCGGGCTTTTCGCGCAAGTTCGGATTCAAGTTCATCCGGAATCAATCCATATCCCTCTTCATCCTTGTCCTCTGCTTGGGAAAGTAAATCCAACGGATCGATCTCCCCCTCCGGCGTGATGCCGATGATTTCCGGCACGCCATTTTCAGGTTCTTCATCCAGCTTGCGCGTTTCAGCCTCGAAGGATTCCCTTTCCGCTTTGTTTCGGGCGGCAATCTCCGTCTCGCTCAAGAAGCGGATCTTCGAAACCGGAAGCTCGATTACCACTCGCCCATTCTGGCTAAACCATTCGAGGTAAAGGCAATCTTCCCAACGCGTGGGCGGAGGTTCTCCGAGCTCGGATCGGCGGTTGAATTCTTCGATGGAACAATCGAATGTCCTCACCTTTCGCTCAAGGGTCATCTCGCCAGTGACTCCGATTTGATGCGGTTTGAATTCGGTCGCGAGCCGGCGGTCTTCATCGGATGCCTCGTGATCGTTCCCTGGCACTTCAAATTCCAGCGTCCGTCCGCGAAGGTCCGGACAT
>Ga0182024_10011374_pt1 | contig 17890 bp, 13 predicted proteins | sample P32metaG_FD_120480 | JGI IMG/M metagenome (GOLD analysis project Ga0182024, IMG submission 120480) | Permafrost microbial communities from Stordalen Mire, Sweden - P3-2 metaG (Illumina Assembly) | ecosystem: Environmental > Terrestrial > Soil > Wetlands > Permafrost | place: Sweden: Stordalen... | reverse complement strand
ACTGACCTGTTGGATCGACCAGGACTACACGATGCACGGCACCCCGCAGCACATCTCGGCTCCGACCACGATGATTCTCCGCCGCGACGGCGGCGCCTGGAAGCTGGTGCTGTGGCATTCGATACCTCTTCCCGAGCAGGCCTAGCCATACCGTTAGTCCGGAAGGACGGATAGCTCGACTCGACCCAATGTGAGCGGGCGAGTGTCAACGAGCGTTGAACTGGGATACGAACGACCGCGCGGCCATAGCCCTGGCCAACCTGGTCAATCGTTAGTACAACCCCATCCGAGTCGGAGAACCGCCCTCGGCATACCGTCGCTCCGACGTCCCTTGAGCGGATCAGCCAGCCTTTCGTGCGGCGGCGACTGCCCGATCGAGCCGCGCGAGAAACGGGCGAGCCTCGATCCTGGTGAAGATCTCTCGAGCCTCGTCGTCATCGTCTTCACGGGCGACGTCGGATCCGCGGAGCATTGCCCGGTCGAGGGCGCAGAGGGCGAGATCGAGAGGCGAGTCGATCGCTCTCCAGGCGTCGAGGGCGCGGGCGTAGGCAGTCGCCGCCTCATCATGTCTCCCTTCCAGAGCCGCGAGCCCTGCCTCCGCCGTCAGCCGTACTGCTGCCATCCATCGGCCGCGAAAAGCCCGCATGTCGGTCAGCGCTCTGCGAGCTCGTCCGAGGTCGCCCAACCACAGTGCCGCCCGCTGTTGGATCGCCAGAGCCGCCGCGCTGTTGATCCCCGACGGCTCAGCCGCCAGCGCCGCGGATGCATGCTGGTGGGCCGCTTCGAGATCGCCGGTGGCCAGATAAACTTCGGCCCGAGCGAGATGGTTGTTGGCACGCGCCGTCATGTCCTCGGTTCCATCGGCGTCTGCGGTCGCCTCGAGCCACTCGAAGGCAAGGGCAGTGTCCCCGCTGAGCGCGGCCAGCACCGCTTCGCAGAGCTCGAGCTGGGTCTGGCGTGGACTGGGCAGATCCCGCTGGCGGAGGGCGGTGAGCGCCGCTCGGGCGTCGTCCCACTGCCCCAGGTTGGTCGCTCCCTCCGCGGCGTTGAGCAGGTTCACGGTCTCGAGGCTGCGGGCGCCGGCGCGTCGCGCCCGTTCAGCCGACTCGAGCTGCAGTCTGATGGCCTCGTGGGGATCCTCATCGAGCACGAAGATGGACACATACAGACTAGCCAACGCCTGCTCGACGAGGGAGCCGGCGGTCTCGGCGAGGGCCATTCGCCCGCGAGCCAACATCACCGCCTCACGGTGGCGCCCGACACGGAACAGCACTGCGGACTTCGCACCGATGGCGCGCCCAAGCAGATCGGTGTCGTCGAGGCGCTCGGCCAGCGTGCACGCTGTCTCCGCCCAGGCGAGGGCCTGCTCAGACGCCCCGGAGCCGCTCCGCAGTGAGGCAATCGTGGCAGCCAGATCGGCTCGGGCTCGCTCACTTCCCGTCTCCCCGAGCTCCGTGAGGACCTCCTGCGCCCGTGCGATGGCGTCGGCGACGCGCTCCAGTCCGTCGCCGAGAACCTCGGCGAGCCGGGCTGTGCTGCGCCCGACGGCGTCCGCGTCGCCTGCGCCCCTGTGTGCCGTGATCGCAGCCTCGAGGTGAGCCACAGCGCGCTCGAATGCGTCGGTTCGGAAGGCGGCGTCGCCGGCTGTGTCCAGGAGCGCCGCCCGCTCAGCCGGGTCCTGGGTAAGTGCCAGCGCCTGCTCCAGATAGGTAAGCGCCTGCTCCGGCGAGCCGAGCGCCAATGCTCGTCGCCCCGCGCGGGTGAGCCACTCACGGGCTCGGGCGGCCAGCGAGTCCTGCTCCGGGCCCTCGGCGGTGGCGCGCTGCGCTTCGGCGTAGTGAGTCGCCACTACACCTACCAGTTCCTCATCATCCAAGCCCTCGAAGTGCCCGGCTGCAGCGACGTGCTTGGCCCGGCGCTCCGGCCTCGCCAGCGTGCCATACGCGACCTCCCGGATCAGACCCTGGACGAAGCCGTACTGGCCTCGTTCCGGCGAGCGGAGGTCAGTGTCGAGCGCCAGCAACTCCTTGCGCACCAGGTCCCGCAGCGGCGTCGCAAGGGCGGCCGGGTCCCGGCCCGACACCGCCGCCAGCGCGGAGATCGAGAAGCTCTGGCCAAGCACGGCGGCGTCCTGAAGCAGTGAGCGCTCGACGGGGGACACCCCGTCGAGGCGAGATGCGATGAGCGCATGAAGCGTGTCGGGAATCTCGAGCGCCCCGAGCGATCCCGTCACGGCCAGCGCTCCGTCGCGTTCCGCCAGTTGCCCTCTGTCGACCAGCATCCGGATCGTTTCCACGGCATAGAGGGGCACTCCTTCGGCGCGCTGCAGCACCTGCTTCACGACCGCCTCCGGCAGCCCCGCGACGAAGCCACGCAGCAACGCGGCCATTGCCTCTGGCGCCAGCGGCTCAAGGTGCAGGGCGGTGAATGAGCGTTGCCCCGCCCCCCAGGTGGGGCGCCGCTGGAGCAGCTCTGGTCGCGACAGGGTGAGCACGAAGATGGCCCGGGTCCGCGACCACTCAACGATCGACTCGATGAAGTCGATCAATCCGGGGTCTGCCCATTGCAGATCATCGAACACCAGCACCGTCGGACCGCGTTCGGCGATCCGCTCGAAGAAAGTGCGCCAGGCGGAGAAGAGCTCCTCGCGCTCGCCGCCGGGCGCGTCTGCGAGCCCCAGCAGGGATGCGAGCGCCTGCTCCACCCATCGGCGTTCCTCCGCCTCGACGACGAACTCGCCCACCGAGGCGGCCAACTTGGCGCGCGCCTGTGCGGAATCCTCACCCTCGGTGATCCCCGCCCGCATGCGTACCATCTCCCCAAGCGCCCAGAAGGTGATTCCCTCTCCATACGACGGGGAGCGGCCCTGCTGCCAGTAGACGGTCGCCGCCAGACCGTCCACGTACTTGAGAAACTCCCACGCGAGCCGGCTCTTGCCGATCCCGGCGATGCCGGTCACCGACACCAGTCGGACCCGCTGCTCCCGAATCGTGGCGTGGAGCAACTCTTTGAGGAGACGGAGCTCCTCCTCCCGGCCGACGAAGGGCGGCTCGGCCCGCTCCGATCGGCCGACCCCGCGGCGCTGGGCCACCACTCGCTCGGCCCGCCAGACGGGTACCGGCTCTTCCTTTCCCTTGAGGGTGAGCGGGTCGAGCTCGGTGAAGGCGATCGCCTGACCGGCCGCACGCATGGTCGCCTCGCCCACCAGCACGCTGCCCGGCTCGGCGGCCGCCTGCAAACGGGACGCAGTGTTCACAAGGTCCCCGGCGACCATGCCCTGGCCGGTTGCGCCCAACGTTACCGCGGCCTCGCCGGTCAGCACTCCCGCGCGGGCGCGCATGGTGGGGGCGCCGACCTCGGCGCCGAGCGACGCCACCGCGGCAACCAGTTCCATCGCGGTCCGCACCGCTCGCTCGGCGTCATCCTCGGTGGCCATCGGTGCGCCCCACACCGCCATCACCGCGTCGCCGATGAACTTCTCGACCGTGCCCCCGTAGCGCTCGATCAGCTCACGGCAGACGTCGAAGTACCGGGACAGCAGTTCCCGCACCTCCTCAGGATCCCGAAACTCCGAGAGCGCCGTGAACCCGACGAGGTCCGCGAACAGCACCGAGACCAAACGGATCTCAGCAACCACGGCGGCGGACGGATGAACAGCCGCGGCAGGTTTCGGCGGTGCGGTTTGGTCGACGTCGCCGAGGGCTCCCATGGGCGCTCCGCAGTCACCGCAGAACTTGACGGCGACTGCATTCGCTGCACCGCACCCTGCGCAGACCCGAGCCAGCGCCGCCCCGCATTCGCCACAGAACTTGCGCTCGGGAGCATTGCTCCCACCGCAGTTGGAACAGACCACCCGCGCCTCCTACCAGAGCCCGACGGTCCGGAATGGTATCCACTGCCAGGGGCGAAGGGGTTCCTTTATCGGACAAGGCTGAAGAGACTGTCTTCCTTGCGGCATGACGCCACGCTCCAAGGAGCCAAAAGAGCGTGCTACGGTCCGGAAGCGAGAAGGAGATACGTGGCCGCTGAAGCTGACTCGGATGAGCGCGGCGTTGAGGAGCTCTGCCTGCGTCTCTTGCGCCGTCCGCATCCAGAAGGCCCAACGGGCGTGGTGCTCTTTGCGCAGCGCCTCCCCGAATTGGCGGCCGACATCCCGGTGTCGCCCGATTGGCGAGTGCTGGGGAGTGCGCTCTACTCGCGCGCTGACCGACCAACCCTCATGGAAGTCGTCATTGACGCACCGAACTCCTACGCAGACCTGGTGGGCCCTTTCCAAACTGCACTGGCGGTGAGCGGATGGGCCGTTCTCGAGCAGACAGGCCCGATGCAGGGCGGTTTTGTCTCCGCCGATCTCGGTGAGGGCCGAGCGTTTCGCCGCGACGGGCGAGGCCCGGTCTTGTCGATCAGCGGCGTCAGTCGCGATGGGATGGCAACGGACGTACGTCTCAGGTTGGACTGGGATGCAGCGCGGTATCTCTCGCAAACCCCGCGTACGCGCCCTGACGGAGCAGAACGCATACCGCCACTAGTTGCACCCGCGAGCGTTCGCCTCCGGGGGCAGCACGGCGGCGGGGGAGGCGGACACTGGACTTCCGAGTCGGTCGCCGAGACCGACTGGTCCGTCGGCGAAATGGAAGCTCACTTCGCCGAACAGCTAGTTCGAGCTGGTTGGAGACGTGTCCGCGGCAGCACAGACGATCTGGTCGGTTGGAGTTCGTGGCAGCTCCCAGGCGACGGGAACTGGCATGGACTCCTCCTGGTACTCGCCGCGTTTCGTCCCGGCGAGCGATCGTTGACGGTGAGGGTCGAGCAGAGCGAACCGAGCGAGGATGAGTGGAGCTCTTACTCGGTGTCCAGCGATTCACGCTGATCATCGATCTCAGCGCGCGGCGGCAACAATGTCCTACCCGCAGGTTGTACGGGGCTGATGGGAGCGGGAACGTCCATCGGTCGGCCGCACTTCTTCACAGCGACTCATCTCAACGGCCACATGAGCTGGCGGAGTCCTTCCGCTACTGCCCCGCGCATCCCGGCCCGCGCCGGCCTGTTGCCACGATCCGATGCCGCGGGCGAGCGATGATTGCGATATGGAGCCGGAGCCAGAAGTCGCCGTCGCCCTGAGCCGGGAGGCGCATCAGCGCCTGCGAGTCACCGTCCTGACCATTGACGACGAGACCGTCGGCCAGCCGAGCCGGTTGCCCGGCTGGACGATCGGTCACGTCCTCACTCACATCGCCCGCAATGCCGATGGACACACGCGTCGCCTCGAAGGGGCGCTGAACGGGATCGAGGTTGCCCGCTACCCCGGCGGCCCCGACCAGCGAGACGGCGAAATCAAGGCGGGTGCAGAGCGAACCGCTCGCCAGCTCTATGAGGATGTCGATGAGACGGCGAAACGGCTCGAGGCCACCTGGGAGCTATCGATGGCAGCGGGGTGGCCAAACGCCCACCTGGTTGCGACCGATAGGTTTCCGACGACCGGGAGCCCGTTGCGTCGCCTCCGCGAGGTGGAAGTCCACCACGTGGACCTCGGGCTCGGTTACGAGGTGACCGACTGGCCGGACGCGTATGTCGAGTGGGAACTACCGGTGGCGCTCGCGCGCCTCCCGGCACGTCTGGCGAACCCAAAGGACGCCCAGCGACTCCTCGGGTGGCTGACCGGGCGGTCCCCAAATCTCGACGGCATCGAGCTTCCGCCGTGGATGTAGGTACGGCTCCGGCCTACCCGGGGGTCTAACGAGCTCGGATCTGGTTTCTCTCCGCGAGGAATCGCTCGAGGTGCGTCACCACGAACCGGTGGTCCTCGACCTGCGGGAGTCCGGACACCGCGACTGTGCCGATACCGCCGCTCGTCCCGAGGATGATGGGGAACGCTCCGCCGTGAGCCGCGAAGGCGCCAACGTCCAGGCGAGAGTCGACGTCGAAGTCACGACCCTCGGCACGGAACGTGCAGCCGACGAAGTACGACGAGTGACCGTAGCGGTCGACCACCGCGGCCTTGCGCAGCAGCCACCCGTCGTTGTCGGCCGACGAGCCCGGCAGCGCTGCGTGGAACAGGCATTGACCATTGCGGCGGATCGAGATCGCGATGGGCAGCTGCGCGCTGAGCGCCTCGGTGCGCAGTCGTGACCCGAGATCCCAGGCGGTGGTGTGGTCGAACGCTGTGAAGACCAGCCGCTCCTCCTCGGCGAGCAGATCGGCAAGTTGTTGAGCGTCGGCGTCGGTCACGCGCGGGGCACCGGCACGACGGCTCCGGTGGTGGCGCTGACCCGGGCAGCCTCGAGCGCGGTCGCGGTGGCGACAGCATCGTGGGCGCTGACTGGCGGTGGGTTGAGCCCACGGACCGCTCTGGCGAAAGCCGGGTAGAAGAGATCCCATCGACCACGTTCCGTCGGGTACGGCGCGGACGTGGTGCCCGTGTGCAGCGTGCCATGACTGTCGGTCGGCTCGACGCCCCATCGATCGCCCAGGGTCGCGGGGGTTTCGCCGGCGAGGAGCAGATTCTCCTGGGTGTCCGCAGGGCCGAGCACAAAGGTTCCCTGCGTGCCGGTGACTCGATAGCGCGGGCCTGGCGCGGATTGGCTCCAGCTTCCCATCAGGTGCGATCGCGAGCCGTTTGCATGCGTGACCGCTATGAAGACGTCGTCGTCGAGCCCCGAATCTCTGATCCGCCACTCCGCGTACACGGACACCGCCGGCCCGAGCAGCACGAGCGCCTGGTCCATGAGATGGCTCCCGAAGTCGCGGAGCGTGCCGCCACCGGACCGGCCCGGTCCGCGCTCGGGAGCCCAGCGCTCGAAGCGCGACTCCAGCCGCGTCACGGTCCCGAGTGCACCGCCGGTGACGAGCTGCTGAACGGTGCGGAAATCCGAATCCCAGCGGCGGTTCTGATACGGGCTGAGGACGAGTCCGCGCTCATCGGCGAGTTCGACCGTATGCCGCGCGGCATCGGGATCGAGCGCGAACGGTTTGTCGCAGATGACCGCGAGCCCGAGTTGCAGTGCCTCTTCGGTGACGCTGGAATGCGTCTCGGCCGGCGTGGAGATCGCGACCGCCTCAACCCCCGCATCGACGAGCTCGGCGAGCGATCCGAACGTGCGCGCGCCCGGCACCTCACGAGCCACGAGGGCCTGACGTTCCGGCGACGACGTCATGACCCCGATCAGGTCGCACTCGGGTGCGGCCACGAGCAGCGGGGTGTGAAAGTACCGGCCGCCAAACCCGTATCCGACCATGCCGAACCGCACCGGGGCCATGGCTGTTGCCTTGTTGTCACCACGAGCGGGCGCGCCGCTCTCGCCGGTCATCGCTCGCCCGGGTAGACGACGCCGACCGCGGCGCGAGCGCCGTCGAGAATTTCCAGGATGGCGATCGTATCTGCGTGCGGAATCAGCGGGCTCTCCAGGAGGCCGGCGCGGAGGCACCGCTCAACCTCCTCGATCTCGGGTTGGTAGCCGCGACCGTTTCCGGCCAGCGGGTCGGGCGTGTGCACCTCGCCGGCGTCGGTATGGAGGATCAGTCCGGTGGGCCGGTATGCCTCGGGCAGGAACGAGATCCACCCCTTTGTGCCAAGGATGGCAGCTTCATTGGGAGCATGGATGAGCGCGGAGGTCCAGAGCTGTGCTCCCGGATGGTCGCCGTACATCCACTGCATGGCAACGGTCTCATCCGAGCCGGTGGGCGAGAGCGTTCCGACGGTGCGGACCTCGTCAGGTTGTCCCAGGAAGAGGAACGCGAACGTGGCCGGGTAGACCCCCAGGTCGAGGAGCGCGCCGCCTCCGTTGGCCAGCTCGTACAGCCGGTTCTTGGGATCGAACGCACGGCCGAGCCCGAACTCGTTGCGCACGCAACGGACCTCGCCGATCGCTCCGTCGGCGATCAACTGCTGCGCCTGACGGACCAGGGGATTGGTCCGTGTCCACATGGCTTCCATCGAGAACACATCCGCCTCGATCGCGGCGGCGAAGACCTCGCGCGCGTCGCGTGCATTGAGGCAGACGGGCTTCTCGATCATCACCGCCTTGCCCGCCTCGATGGCGAGGAGAGCGTGCTCCCGGTGATATGGGTGCGTGGTCGTGACGTACACGACATCGACCTCATCATCGTTGACGAGCGACCGGTAGTCGCCGTAGCTGCGTGCCGCGTTGTGCTTGGCGGCGAAACGCGCGGCACGGTCGGCATGTCGAGCGGCAACCGCCGTGACGACATTGCCGTCGGTCAGGTTGATGTCGCCGCTGACGGTGTCGGCGATGCCGCCCGCGCCGAGGATGCCCCAGCGAATCGGACGGCCGTCGGCAATCGGTGTTGGCATGGTGATCTGTTCCTCTGTCAGTGGGATTCGCGTGAAACTGTGTCGCCTGAGGACCCGACCAGGAAGTCGAGGTCCGCTCCTGTGTTTGCCTGCTGGACGGTTTCGACATAGAGGCGCTCCCAGCCGCGCCGGGGTTTCGCGTACGCGCTGACGGTTGCCTCGTCAGGTGACCGTGCGGCGAGCTCGTCCGCGGGAATGTCGATATCGAGTCGCCGCGCGGCGACGTCGAGGATCACGAAGTCGCCGGTTCGAACCAGAGCGAGCGGTCCGCCGGCAGCGGCCTCGGGCGAAACGTGGAGCACCACCGTGCCATACGCGGTTCCACTCATTCGGCCGTCACAGATGCGAACCATATCGCGCACGCCCTGGCGCAGGAGTTTGGCCGGCAGCGGCATGTTGGCGACCTCCGGCATGCCCGGATAGCCCCTCGGCCCGCAGCCGCGCATCACCAGGACGGAATCGGCATCGACGTCGAGGCCGGGGTCGTCGATGCGCGCGTGCATGTCCTCGATCGAGTCGAAGACAACCGCTCGGCCGCGGTGGTGGAGGAGGTGGGGCGATGCCGCCGCGGGTTTGATCACCGCGCCGTCCGGTGCGAGATTCCCGTGGAGCACCGCGATGCCGGCGTGGGTCTGCAGCGGCTCGGCCCGCGGGCGGATGACCTCCCGGTCCCATATCTCGCCGTCGCCGAGATGCTCCACGAGCGGTTTGCCGGTGACCGTCAGCGCGCTTGGATCGAGCAGGTCGCGCACCTCGCGGAGCACGGCGTGCAGCCCGCCCGCGCGGAAGAAGTCTTCCATGAGGAAGCGTCCGGACGGCTGGAGGTCGACGAGCAGTGGGACCCCTGAGCCGGTGGCATCGAAGTCGTCCTGCGTGAGGCCCACGCCGATCCGTCCAGCGATCGCGAGCAGGTGGACCACCGCGTTGGTCGAGCCGCCGATCGCGGCCAGGGCAACGATGGCGTTGAGGAACGAGCCACGCGTCAGCAGGCTTGAGGGGGTCCGTCTCGCTGCAACCATCTCCACGGCGAGCCGGCCGGTCTCGTGCGAACGCTCGAGCAGACGGCTGTCGGCCGCCGGGGTGCCGGCCAGCCCTGGCAGCACCATCCCGAGCGCCTCGGCGAGCAGGCCCATGGTCGAGGCGGTGCCCATGGTGTTGCAGTGGCCGCGGCTGCGAATCATCGATGACTCCGACTGAAGAAACTCGGCTTCCGACAGGGTGCCCGCCCGGACCTCCTCCGACAGCCGCCAGACATCGGTCCCGCACCCCAGTGTCCGGCCGCGGAAGGTCCCGTTCAGCATCGGACCGCCCGGGATGACCACCGCAGGCAGGTCGACCGATGCCGCGGCCATCAACAACGCGGGGATGGTCTTGTCGCATCCGCCGAGCAGGACGACACCATCGATCGGGTTGGCCCGGAGCATCTCCTCGATGGCCATCGCGGCCATGTTTCGCCAGAGCATGGCCGTGGGCCGGACGAGCGTCTCTCCGAGTGAGACCACCGGGAGGTTCAACGGGATGCCGCCGGCCTCATAGACACCTTGCTTGACGCTCTCGGCAACCTCGTTCAGGTGGGCATTGCACGGCGTCAGGTCAGAGGCCGTGTTGGCGATGGCGATGTGCGGGCGCCCGTCGAAGGCGTGCGCGGAAAGACCGCGGCGCATCCAGGCCCGATGGATGTAGGCGTTGCGGTCGGTACCCGAGTACCACTGACCGCTGCGATGCTCCGCCACGATTGACCACCTTTCGACTTACCGGAACGGCGCCCTCGAACGAGGTCCTATATTGTCGAGCGCTGATGGCATCGCGTCGCTCCGACCGACCCACCTGGGGTCATCGTGTGAAGCGGTTCCACGCTGTTCCAGCCACCGACGAGCGGTATGTGCTGGCCGAAGGGCCCTATTGGGACGGCGATCGCGACCGGGTGCTCTGGGTCGACATCGCCGCCGGCGAGGTGCACGCCGGCAGGCTCGCAGCGACGCGCGTGATCCCGGAGGCGATGCTGGCGTTCCCCGAGACCGTCGGCGCGGTGGTGAGCTCTCAGGGCGGCGAGCTCCTCGTCGCCGGAGCCCGCCGGCTCTACACGGTCTCGGCGGCTGGTGCCGTCAGCCCCGGTGCCGAGATCATCGACGCTGACACGGCCAGCCGCCTCAACGACGGATGCTGCGATCCGGCCGGCCGCTTCCTGGTGGGCAGTCTCGCGCTCGACGACCGCGTCCAGGACGAGATCCTCGTTCGCGTCGAGCCCGACGGCAGCATCTTCGTGATCGACGATGACCTCGGCCTCTCCAACGGCCTGGCGTTCTCGCCGGATGGCACTTCGCTCTACAGCGTCGACACCCTGTCCGGGACGGTGTGGATTCGCGATTACGACGCGACGACAGGCAGGGTTGGCCAGCGCCGCACACTCCTCGAGGTGGACGGCAAGCCGGATGGTCTGTGCGTGGACCAGGAGGGCGGCATCTGGGTCGCGATGTGGGGATCGGGCGAGGTGCGCTGCTACTCCGTGGCCGGGGACCAGCTCGCCGCCGTCGATGTCGCTGCGCCGAACACCTCAAGCGTCGCGTTCATACGGCCGGCCCTCGACACGCTCCTCATCACGACCGCATCGGAGCAGCTTTCGGATGCGCAACTGGCGCGGTATCCGGAGTCCGGACGGTTGTTCACCGCCGACGTGGGCGTGCGCGGGCTCCCCGTCCGGTGCTGGGCGGGAACGCCGGCCTCGGCGAGCACTCGGCACCCATGAAGGCTTTCGTGGTCACCGGGCCGGGCGAAGGCGCCGTCCAGGACGTTCCCGATCCCGTCGCGGCCTCCGGCCAGGTCGTCGTCGACATCCACCGGGTTGGGGTCTGCGGCACCGATGTCGAGTTCTGGACCGGCGAGATGGCATATCTGCACCAGGGCCACGCCGCCTATCCGCTGCGGCTCGGGCACGAATGGTCGGGTGTGGTGTCGGCGCTCGGAGGCGGAGTGGATCCAGCCTGGCTGGGACGCCGCGTCACGGGCGACACCATGCTCGGGTGTGGACACTGCCGTCGCTGTCTCTCCGGGCACCACAACGTCTGCGAGGACCGCCTGGAGATCGGGATCCGCGGCGGCTTCCCAGGCGCCCTCGCAGAACAGATGGCGGTCCCGGCGACGGCACTGATCGAGCTGCCCGGCAACGTCGATGACATCGCCGGCGCGATGGTCGAACCCGGTGGCAATGCGCTTCGCTCTGTCCGCGCAGCGAACCTGGCGTCAGGCGATCGCGTCCTCGTGCTCGGCACCGGAACCATGGGGCTCCTCGCCGCCGAGTTCGCCAGGGCCGACGGCGCCGAGGTCCATCTCATGGGTCGCTCGCCGGAGAGCATCGAGTTCGCTCGAGGGCTCGGTTTTGCCGGCGTCTGGCAGCGCGCTGCGCTGCCAGAGCTTGCGTGGGACGCGGTGATCGATGCGTCGAATGCGGTCGAGCTTCCGGCGCTCGCCCTCGACCTGGTCGAGCCCGGCAAGCGCGTCGTCTACCTGGGTCTCGCCGGAACCCCGAGCCTCATCGACACGCGAACAGTGGCGCTCAAGGACGTGACCGCCGTGGGAATCCTGGCTGCATCGCAGGGCCTCGCCGGAACCGTCGAGCATTACGCTGCCGGCTCGGTGGATCCCCGGCCGCTGGTCGCCGCGACTGTCGGGCTCGATCGAGTCGGCGACGTGCTGTCGGGGTGGCGGCCCGAGACCGCCTCCGCGGGACCCAAGGTGCACGTCGACCCGCGTCCGTCCATCGAAGAGAGGGCAGAACCAGGAATGAGTGCAGCGGCATGAGCGGCATGAATGACTTCGACGGGCTGGTTGCGGTGGTCACCGGGGGCGCGAGCGGCATCGGGGCCGCAACCGCGGCCAGGCTGCGCGACCGTGGCGCGCGTGTCGCGGTGCTCGACCGCGCGTACACCGAAGTGAACCGCGCGGCACTCCTCGAGGTCCCGTGTGACGTCGCCGATGCGGAATCGGCCCGGGCTGCCATCGATACCGCGGCCGGCTCGCTCGGATCCATCGACATCCTGGTGAACAACGCGGGCATCGGAGCGGCCGGGGATGTCACCCAGAACGACGACGACGAGTGGCATCGCGTCCTGAGCGTCAACGTCATCGGCATCGCCCGGGTCACACGTGCGGCGCTGCCACTCCTGCTCCGGTCTGGCCACGCGGCGATCGTCAATACGTGTTCGGTGCTTGCCGATGTCGGCGTGCCGCAGCGCGCGCTGTACTCGGCGAGCAAGGGCGCGGTGCGCTCGCTCACCCTGGCGATGGCGGCCGACTTCGTCAAGCAGGGGATCCGCGTCAACGCGGTCACCCCCGGAACCGCCGACACACCATGGGTACAACGCCTTCTCGAACAGGCACCGGATGCGCAGCAGGCTGCGTCGGCTCTGCGTGCGCGCCAGCCGATGGGACGCCTCGTCACTGCCGACGAGGTCGCCCACGCGATCGTCTACCTGGCGAGCCCACTCTCGGGTTCGACAACCGGCACCATTCTTGGGGTCGACGGAGGGATGTCCGGTCTGCGCCTCGGCTAGGGGTGCCGGAAGGGCGGCAGACATCGAACCTCGCCGTGGTCTCGGACACCGCCCTGCGGGTCAGAGACCGACGCGATGGGTCCAGGCACCCCCGATCATCGTCGCCGCGACCGGCATGGTCCGCAGCGCTCGTGGGTCAGCCGTAAACGGATCACCGTCCAGGATGACGAGGTCGGCGGCATCGCCATCGCGAAGCGCGATGCTGCCTCGCCCAGGCGCCATCGATGCGCCGAGAGCCTCCGCGACGGTGATCTCCTGCTCCCGATGCCAGCTTGGATGCTCATCCCGGGTCCGGTGAACAGATGCGGCGATCGCCACCCACGGATCGAGCGGCGCCACCGGCGCGTCCGACCCGAAGCTGAGGGTTGTGCCTGCGTCGAGGAGGGAGCGAAACGGGAACGCACGCCGTGTCCGGCCGGCCCAGTAGCGGTCGGCGACGTCGCGATCGTCGAGCGCATGCTCCGGCTGCACACTCGCGATCAGTCCGAGCTCCGCAAGTCGCGCAACGTCGGCATCGTCGAGGAGCTGCGCGTGCTCGATGCTCCCACGCGCTCCCGTGCGTCCAAAGGCCTGCAGCGCAAACGCGTTCGCCGCATCGCCGATGGCACGCACGGCGCAGTCGAACCCCGCGTCCCTGGCGCGGGTCATGAGCTGCGACAGCTCATCGACGGCGACAAGCAGAACACCGCGCTGTTCCGTCGTGCCCGCCTCTGAAGGGTACGGGTCGTGGCAGTACGCCGTGCGCGTGTTGAGCGAACCGTCGGTGATGACCTTCAGCGGCCCGACGGTGAGCAACCCGTCGCTCCCATCGACCTCATCACCGGTGTGGAGGCGTCGAGCGATCGCGTCCGCGAATCGCTCGGGCCAGACGTCGCTGACGACCTGGAGCGACCGATTCCCGCCGGCGATACGCCGCAGCCACGCATCGAGTGACCATGGCCTCTCCATGTCGACGATGCCGACGACGCCTCGCGCAGCGGCGACGCGCGATGCCGCAAGGCACCACGAGTCGAGGACGTCGGCGCCGACGCGTCCGACCTCGCCGATCACCTGCATCGCCGCTTCCTCGCGGAGCAGACCTGTCCGATTATCGGTGTGGCCGAACCGGCGCAACGCGGCGGTGTTGAGCCAGGCACTGTGCAGGTCGCCGCTGATCAGCACCACGGGAATTGCGGCGGAGGCCGCGTCGAGCACCTCGCGGCGTGGCGAGTCGGGCCAGAGCGCATCGCGAAACCCGTATCCGACGATGGGCGTGTCTACTGGCGCCTCCGCGCGGCGGGCGACGTGCCTGGCAACCACCTGCGCCGCAGCGGTTGCGGAGTCGGCAGATGAAAGATCGAGGCGCGCGCTCACCTGGGCCCATTGATCGAAATGGACGTGGCGATCCCACAACCCGGGGAGCACAAACCTGCCGGCGAGGTCGATCACCTCGGTGTGTTCTGCGCTGGCTTCTCCCTTTCCGACCACGGAGATCCCACCTGAGGCAATCACAACGTCCTGAAGTGGTCGTTGCGGATCGAGGCGCGCATGGCGCAGCAGGACGCTGGTCACGCCGGCGCTTCCACTCCGGGTCGAGAGCGTGATCCACTGTGGCCCGTGAACGGGTTGCAGACCGGTCCTGTCATCGGCATATCGCTCGCCGCATTGATCGCCACGTTAGCCGCGAGTGAGGTCCTCGTGCGAGGCGTCGGGCGTCTCGCATGGAACCTCGGTCTGCTCGGTGGTGTGGTCGGCTTGATCGTGGCGCTCTGCGCGGACTCGCCGGAGATATCGTCATCCGTCTCCGCCGTTGCCGGCGGCTCCGCCACGACGGCCGCGGGTGTCGTCTTCGGTTCGAACGTGTTCAACATCGCGGTGCTTCTCGGCGGAGCAGCACTCGCCGCTGGCGGGGTTCGGATCCCGCTCGCCGCACTGGTGATTGACGGGGGAGCCGCAATCCTGGTCACGCTGTCGATCGGGTTGGTCGTCCTCGGCGGTCTCCCGGTGCACGTGGGATTGGGTTTGATGCTCCTCGTGTTCGTCCCCTACGTCACCTTTCTCACGCTGCGAACATCGACCATCGAGCGCGCGCCACTGCCGAACCGCTTGCGACTGTTCCTGGTGAGCGCGTCTCGTGAAGCGGGAGTCGAGGGGATGGAGCTCGAATCGGAACTCCAGGACCTCGCCCAGCGGACGCGTTCCCGTGATTGGTGGCCCGTCATCCTGATGGTCCCCGCATTGCTGGTGATCGTGGTGGGATCGATCGTCATGGTGCAGGGCGCGGTGACCCTCGGGTATCGATGGGGGATCGCCAGTGTGCTGGTCGGGGTCGTGGCACTTGCGGCCGCGACGAGCCTGCCGAATGCGTATGCGGCAATCCGGCTCGCTCTCGACGGGCACGGGGCCGCCGTTGTCAGCGCGACATTCAACAGCAACACGTTGAACCTGATCGCCGGTATCGCCGTTCCGATCATTCTGTTCCCCGCACTCCGCGGCTCAGTACCGCGGGGATACGTCATCTGGCTCCTCGGCATGAGCGTCCTCGCGATGCTCCTGCTCGCCACCGGGCTCAAGCGTCGCGGAGCGGTACTCATCCTTGCGGCGTACGCGGGATTCGTGACCTATGCGGTGGTCACCGCTTAGCGCGATATTTCCAGAATGTCGGAAGAAGCGCGCTCAGCACGGCGGTTCCGACCACGCACAGGATGCCGCCGCTCACCACCGATGCGCGCACGCCTGCAAGTGATCCGACCACTCCCGCCTCGAGATTGCCGAGCGCCGGTCCCGACGTGTAGCTGATCATCTCGATGCCCGCCAGACGTCCGCGCATCGCATCCGGGATCGTCCGGTTCCACAGCGTCGAACGGAACAGCCCGCTGATCATGTCGGCCGCGCCCGCGGCTGCGAGCGCGGGCAGCGCCACCCACAGCGAACTTGCGAAGCCGAACACCACGATGGCGAGGCCCCAGCTCGCCGCGGCAAACGCGATCGCCCGTCCGTAGTGGCGCACGGATCGGGTCCATCCGCTGGTGAGGGTCGCGAGCAGCGAGCCGACCGACGGCGCGGTGTACAGCAGCCCGAGGACGGCCGGTCCGCCGAGTCCTGACGCGATCTGCGGGAACAGCGCCATGGGCATGCCGAAGAACATCGCATTGATGTCAACCAGGTATGAGCCGAGCAGGTCCTGGCGGCTCGCGGCATAGCGCAGGCCTGCAATGGCTGCTCGGAGATTCACCCCCTCAGCATCCGGTGCGGGCGGCACCGCACGCATGAGCGTGAGCGCCACCGTCGCTACCAGAAACGTGGCCACGTCGACCCCATACGTCACCGGTAGGCCCACGGTGGCGATGAGAATGCCGGCGAGTGGCGGGCCGACCACCTGGCCGAGATTGCCTCGGAGGGATTCGAGCGCCGCGGCCGAGGTCAGCTTGTCACGAGAAACGATTCGGGGAACCAGCGCATCGAGGGAGGGCCGCTCCAAGGCATCGACGCCCGCCGCGGCGATCACCACGACAAATAGCACCCACAGTTGCGGATGCGGCAGCGCCGCGTTGACGACGAGGACCGCGACCACGACGCATGCAGTGACCTGCGTGATCCGCACCATGCGGCGCCGGTCGACCGTATCGGCGAGCGCGCCGCCGACAAACGACATCACGAGTATGGGGATGAGCTCGGCAAGGCTCACCAGACCCACCACCAGCGAGGACCGCGTCAGCTGGTACACCTGGAACGGAATGGCGACGTAGGCGATCATGCTGCCGGCGAAGGAAACGCCCTGGCCGATGAAGAGCAGCCGGAACTCCCGCGATTCGCGAAGAGGCGAGACGTCGAAGGCGAGGGAGCTCAGCCGGCCTCGGGGACCAGGCTGACCCCGATCAGGAGTCTCGCTCGCCGGGACGGACTCCATCTGAGGATCCGGCGTTGCACGCGTGTGCGGCGGTACTTCCTCGGACACCCCTGCGACTCTGCGGCCTGAACTGATGCGAATGTCGGTACTGGGTAACGCCTGACGTGAGAGTGTTATGCGGTATCCGCATCCTTGCGATCGAGCGCCGCAAAACTTGACCGCTACGGTCAGGATTAGCTACCATCCCCGCGATGCGCACCAGGGATCTCGCACTGACGCGCTGCCGGTGGCTCGACGACGGCTGCTGCGGCTCCGCCATCTGTAGTCGCTAGCCCGCGATTCCGCAGGTCACTTTCGCTCGGGCGCAAGCGACGCGATCACGTACACAAGGTTCTGCCGTCGACCCAATTCACGAGGTATGTCATGTCTGTCACTGATGAGCTGGTGAAGAACAACGAGCGCTACGCATCCGGTTTCGACAAGGGGAGCACACCACTGCCGCCGGCACGTGGTGTTGCGGTGGTCGCGTGCATGGATGCGCGCCTCCACGTGAGCGCGATCCTCGGTCTCGAGATCGGTGATGCCCACATCATTCGCAATGCCGGTGGCGTGGTCACCGACGACGCCATCCGTTCGCTGGTGATCTCCCAGCGGTTGCTCGGAACCAAGGAGATCATCCTCATCCATCACAGCGACTGCGGCATGGTCACATTCAGCGATGACGCGGTGAAAGCGCAGATCAAGGAGGACACGGGAATCCGCCCGCCGTTCTCGCACGAGGCGTTCCCGGATGCTGCTGATGATGTGCGTCAGTCGATTGCTCGCATCAAGGCGAGCCCGTTCATCCCGCACCGCGACAGCGTTCGCGGGTTCGTGTACGACGTGACGACCGGCCGGTTGAACGAGATCGCCGCGGATCGCGAGCCCACCGACGCGTCCGCGGGCGCGTCCGAAGGAGCCGCCCGCTAGTCTGCCGGCAGTCACATATCCGTTACACGTGCAGTTTGAGACTCCGCAAACTGGTGGCTCGATCTCAGACCGGCCGCGTGCGCCGCGCGCGCACCCTGAGAGACGCGCAAGTTGCGCACAGGCATGTGCCTTACTGCACAAACAACGAGGGCGGTTGTCCACATTGTGCACAGGCTTGCGCGTGTCAAACGCGTCGTGGTCGCCGCGCAAACAAACCGCCGTCGGATGGTT
>Ga0182024_10011373_pt1 | contig 17890 bp, 17 predicted proteins | sample P32metaG_FD_120480 | JGI IMG/M metagenome (GOLD analysis project Ga0182024, IMG submission 120480) | Permafrost microbial communities from Stordalen Mire, Sweden - P3-2 metaG (Illumina Assembly) | ecosystem: Environmental > Terrestrial > Soil > Wetlands > Permafrost | place: Sweden: Stordalen... | reverse complement strand
CCGGTGGGTCCGACTCCGGGCGTGGTTGAGGTGGTCTGCTCCGACGTGGTTTGACCGGGCGTTGAGCCACCGGCCGATGCGGTGGTGCCACCAGGGCCCGGTGCGTTGCCGGTTACTGAACCAGGAATGTCGTCGGTGGAGACCACCGAGATGCCCGTGGTGGGCGTTGGGAGCAGCGCCGGTCGCGGGGCGATGTTGGGCGCGGTCAGGGCGAGAGCAGTGGTCCCGGACATGATCGCCGCCCCCCAGTTCCATCCGAGCCGGTCGACCCCGCCGATCACTGGGAGCTGTGCAATCCAGGAGCCCATCCCGACAACACGCCAGAGACGTCCCACCGAGATGTTGAGAAAGGCCCTGACAACGACGGGGTCGAACTGCGCTCCCGAGCACCTGACCAATTCCTGACGGGCCGCTGTCACGCCGATCGGCTTGCTGTACGGGCGCATCGCGGTCATCACCTCATACGAGTCAGCGACGGCGACGATGCGCCCGGCGAGCGAGATCTTCTCGCCGGCGAGCCCCCGCGGATAACCCCGTCCATCGAAGCGCTCGTGGTGGTGCGCCACCGCACCCGCCCACCCACCGAGCCAACCGGCCAGCGGGCCGATGAGGAGCGCTCCCTCATCCGGATGCCGCCGTACGTTGTCCATCTCCGTGCTTGTCAACTTCGCGGGCTTCGACAGGATCTCCGACGGCACCACCAACTTGCCGATGTCGTGCAGCAACGCGGCCCATCGCAATCGGGCGCAATCGCCGGGCGCCAGTTTCATCTCGGCAGCGATGAGGTCCGAGAAGACGCGAACGCGCTCGGAGTGACCGCGGGTCTGGCGGTCGTGCACGCTGAGCGCGGCCACCAGTTCGAGCACCGTCTGCATATGCGCGACATCGCCACCGGTCACCCCCTTGTCGCGGGCTTCCTGGAGCTGACGCTGGAGGTCCTTGGGCTTGCCGACGCGGCGGGCGACGGCGAATCGCTTCGGCGCCTGGTCGGGAAACAGGAGTGACACATTCAGGAGCGCGGCCAGGGGGAGGAGCCGGCGCGCGGCGCGTTCCAGCGCGATGATGGTCACCAGCATCACGAGGCTGACCATCGCGAAGGAGAGCGCTGCGGCTCCGAACCCATTCGGTTGGGGGAGGATGCGAGTTAGCAGCGTTCCCGCGGCGATGCCGGCAATGGCCGGAACGATCACCACCGAGGCGCGAACGAGCAGGCTCAGAACAGGCCGGCGCTGCCACTGATGCCCTGCCGGTACAGCGTCCGGAGCGGGCGGCCGCGTGCCCTCAGCGATTGTCTCGAACCCCCACGGGACCCCACCCGCGAATGACCGAACCAGTAGCTCGGGGAAGAGCCTGGGTAAAGATTCGCCCGCCCAGACGCCGGTGCAGCAGCGTTCGGAGTTCTGTGGCGTCTGAGTGACCCGCTCGTCGCAATCGCCCCTTCGTCAAAGCTTCGGGTAGGATCTGCGGCCTCCATGCCGATAACGCTGCTGCGCCGTGAACGCCGTTTCTACGAGCTTTTCGATCGCCAGGCAGCCAATGTGGTCGCCGCCTCTCGGCTGCTGAGTCAGGCCCTCGACGACGAGAACGCGGCGATGCCTGGGCACCAGGCCGCCATCAAGGATCTCGAGCACGCGGGCGATGAGCTGACCCACGAGATCATCCAGACGCTGCACCGCACCTTCATCACGCCCTTCGAGCGCGAGGACATCTATGCCCTGAGCTCCGGGCTTGATGACGTGCTCGACTACATCGATGAGATCGCCGAGACGATAATCCTCTACGGCATCAAGGATATCTCGCCGGCAGCACAATCGATGGCGGGGCTGATCGTCGAGGCGTCAATCCAGATCCAGGGCGCAGTGTCGAAGCTCGAATCGAAATCCGGGGTGAGCGAGCACGGCATCGAAGTCCACCGCATCGAGAATGTCGGGGATACCGAGTCGCGACGTGCCATCGGCGACCTCTTCAGTGGAGGCTACGACGCCGTCACGATCATCAAGCTCAAGGACTTCTACACCCTGCTCGAGGACTCGCTCGATCGCTGCGAGGACGTCGCCAACGTCATCGAAGGCATCATCATCAAGAACGCGTGACCAGCACCGATCTGTTGCTGGTCGTCACCGTTGTCATCGCACTCGGATTCGACTTCACCAACGGTTTCCACGACACGGCGAACGCGGTTGCGACCTCCATCAGCACTCGCGCGCTCGGTCCGCGCACGGCGGTGGCGATGTCCGCGGCGTTCAACCTGCTCGGCGCTCTGATTGCCATCGAGGTCCTGCATACGCACGTCGCCAACACAATTGGAGGCTTGGTCGCCCCGAAGCACGGCGTCGCGCTCGGCATGATCATTGCCGCTCTCGTCGGAGCGATCATCTGGAACCTGGTCACGTGGCGGCTCGGCCTTCCCTCGAGTTCCTCGCACGCGCTCATCGGAGCGCTCATCGGCATGGGCGTGGTTGCCTATGGCGTCGATGCGGTGAAGTGGGGATCGGTGATTCCGGTGGTGATTGCCCTGGTGGCGTCGCCGCTGATCGGCCTCGTGCTCGCCTATGTGTTCACGATCCTCACCCTCGACCTCTTCCACAAATCCCAGCCGAGTCCCATGAATCGACGATTCCGACTCGCGCAGATCGCCTCCGGCGCCTTCGTGTCGTTCTCACACGGGGCCAACGACGCGCAGAAAACCATGGGAGTCATCACGCTGGCGCTGGTCAGCGCGGGAGTGCTCTCGGCCGGCGGCACGATCTTCCCCTCGCCACCCCTCTGGGTGGTGCTCCTGGCGGCGACGGCCATCGGCTTCGGAACGTACGCAGGCGGGTGGCGGATCATCCGGACACTTGGGATGAAGGTGATCAGGCTCGAGCCGGTCGACGGTTTCTGCGCCCAGACCATGGCAGCGGTGGTGATCCAGGGCGCAACGCAGTTCGCGCTACCGGTGAGCACGACCCACGTGGTTTCGGGTGCCGTCATGGGTGCCGGTGCAACCCGACGGCTTGGCGCCGTGCGCTGGGGCGTGGCGAGGAACATCCTCGTGGCCTGGCTGCTCACCATCCCGGCGACCGCGCTGATGGCCGCTGTCTGCGCTCTGATTGTCGGGGCGCTCTGACCACCGGCGATCACTTCCAGCTTGGTGTCAAGCGACCGGGTTGGCCTGAGCCTCGGCCGGTGCCGGCTGCTGTGCGGCTGACGCCGTCGATTCCATGATCGCCAGCAGTTGCGCCAAAACGCTGCGCAGATCGGGGCGGATCGAATAGATGGCATCCGGATCCTGGCCGTTCACGACAAGCACGCCCGTCGACTGGAAACGGTCCAGCTGGTGACGGATCTCGAACTCAGATAGCTTCGTGCGAGCGGCCAGATCTGCGAGCTTCTGGGGGCGATCGAGGAGGTGGGTCACGATCCGGAGCCGGTTCGGGTCGCCGAGCGCGTGGAGCAGGTCGCCGGTGGCGCTCAACTCGTCGTCGGGCCGGCTGACCAGGGAACGAACTGCATCGAGCGCGGCTCGGGGTTTGAGCGGCAAGCCGTGACCGCTCACATAACTCGTCTGGAGCAGCACCTCACCGGCTGTGGCCCCCGCACTGCGCCTGGCGACGATCACGTAGAAGGCGCCGACGACCAGGACCACGACGACACCGTCCACCCAGCCGCTGCCGAATCCAACCCCGAGCAGGCGCCCGAGCGCCAGCAGGCCGGTGACGATGCTCGCCACGACGCCGATGTCGAGGAGTGCGGCGAGGACCACGCGGACCCAGCGCGGCACCCGCACCAGCCCGGCCCCGGTGGAGGAAGGCGTCTTGCGAACCGCCAAGTAGCAGCCGACGCCCATGACGATGAGGATCGCGCCCTGGACGGCGAGCTTCTGGATCTGGTCGAGAAAGTGCTCCACCGGCACGCCGATGAGGATCCCGAGGGCGACGTAGACGCCTACCCAGACCACCGTCGACGAGACCATCGCGAGGATGAAGGAACGCCGTGGAGCCCGGACGGCACCTGCGACCAGCGTGGTGTAGATCCGCAGGCCGGGGATCAGCCTGCTGATCGCGATGCCTCTCCATCCCGCTGAGCGAAGTCGCTCTTCGACCCGTTCGAGGTTGCGCTGCTGACGCAGGCGACGCGCCAACCCCCTGAGCGCCCGGTCGCCGACGGCCCGCGCCCAGCTGTAGCCGACCAGCGAACCCGCGATGCAGGCAACCAGCGATAAGGGAATGAACGCGTAGGGATTGAGACCACCTGACGCGATGAGCAGCCCGGCCACGAGGAGCGTGAGCTCGCCGGGGGCGAAAGGCAGCGGGACGCCCGCCTCCTCGGCGAAGAGCAGGGCGGGCAGGAGCGCCAGCGCGACCGCTCCATGCAGGCCCGACAGAAAGTTCACCGAGCCATCATCCCTCCGGGGTCCGCGCGCTGCCCACCGTGCGATCTGCCTGGAACCGCCTCGTTCTGCGACAGTGCCCGCTGATGGAGACGGAGGCCGTCGTCGTGGGCGCGGGTCCGAGCGGGGCTGTGACCGCGCTGCTCCTCGCGAGGCTCGGCCACGACGTGGTCCTGGTGGACCGAGCCCGATTCCCGCGCGACAAGGCGTGCGGCGAGGGCGTCATGCCGCCGGGAGTCGCGCTGTTGCGCGGGTTAGGCCTGTACGACAGCGTGCTCGCGACCGGAGCGCGCCCGATCGACGGCGTCACCTACCAGCTCCCCGGCGGACACCCCGGTGTGACTGTGCCGTTTCCGATCCCGCCCGATGGCGGCCCTGCGCACGCGCTCGGGGTGCGCCGCACCACCTTCGATGCACTCCTCGTCGACGCGGTGCGCCGTGAAGCGCGCGCCACCGTCCGCGAAGCGGAGCGGGTGACCGGGCTGATTCGTGGGAGCCACGGTGTCGTTTCCGGGGTGATGACCACAACCGGCGAGATCCGGGGGCGGACGGTGATTGCCGCTGATGGGTTGCATTCCCCGATCCGCGCGTGGATGAATCTGGGCGTTGCACCCCGTGCGCGCATGCGCTACGGCCTCGCCGGCCACTGGCGCCTGCCGACGAGTGGCCGGAGCGCCATCACCGTGACACTCGCCGGGAGCCACGAGTGGTACGAGGCACCGGTCGGGTCCGACCTGCTGCTCGTCTCGATCCTGACCCACCGCTCGCGTCCGCCGATGACGGCTCGCCGCTACGAGGCGGCCGCGCGCCGCAGCATCCCCGCGATCCGAGATATGGAGCTGGTATCAGGCCCGCTCGGGGCGGCGTACTTTCACCAGCGAGTCCGCGCCGTGGCCGGCGGCGGAGTGTTCCTGGTCGGCGATGCGTCCGGCTACGACGATCCGACCACCGGCGACGGCATCGCCATCGGGATGCTCCTCGCAGCACATGCCGCCGAGCACGCGGGCGGTTTTCTCAGCGGCCGCCTCTCCATGGAGGTCGCCGCAGCTCGCTACGCTCGCGATCACTCCCTGCTCGTGCGCGAGCGCCGCCGGCTGACTCAGCTCGCCCTCTTCCTGGCGCGATCTCCCTCGCTGAGCCGCCGCGCGCTCGAGCGCGCCACCACGGATCCGCGTGCCCTGGCCACGTTGATCGCCATCAACTGCGGATACCAGACGTTCCGGGACCTCACGCCGCGGGACTGGTTGTCGCTGGCTGGGATCTGACACTCCTGCGTCCACGGCGTGGGATGAACCGCGGGACGCTGTCGAACGCCTCGCGATACCCGGGGACAGCATCCAGCAGGCGCTCCTCGGAGCGAATCCGGGGAACGAGCACCGCAGCATCGGCGAGGGACAGGAGCACGGCCTCCGGAACGGCGCCCACGGCGAGCGGCAGGCACGCGAACTCGAGCACCACCGCGACGTAGTTCGGGTGCCGGATATACCGATATGGTCCACCGGTTTCCACCCTGATGTCCGGCGCAACGTGAGCCGTCACGTTCCAGCTCGTGCCCAACGTGCGGATCACCCAAAGACGCAGGCCGGTTGCCGCCGCGAGACCGGCGAGCGCGGCAACCTCTACGGACTTGGGCACGCGGCGTCCGGACCGGGGCCAGAGGCAGACGGCAAAGAGGGCGACGTGCGTTGCCACCATCAGTGGATACGTGGAGGGCGACGACTGCTCGGCATCTCCAAGCCTGGCCCGGTTCCGTGCCGAGATCCGCAGTTCGACAAGCCGTTGTGCCGAGTTCGCGACCACCAGGATGGCGCGTCCCCGCAGGTTCATGACGCCCAGAGCAGCTCGATGAGCTCGACGGTCAGACCGGGCCCGAACGCGGCACCGAGGCCATGACCGTTCCCGGGCGGGAGATGTGCCGCGAGCTCCTCGAGGACGAAGAGGATGGCCGCCGACGACGTGTTGCCCGTGCTCCGCATGACCTCCCGGGTCGCGCCGAGCTGACCTTCCCGCAACCCGAGGCATCGGGTCACCGCGTCGACAATCGCCTGGCCGCCCGGGTGCAGCGCGATGACGTCGAGGTCAGCGGCCGGACCGATGAAGTCGTTGACCAGCGCGGGCAGGTGCGTCTCCAGCAGTCGAGGCAGCTGGCGCGAGACCACGACACGGAAGCCATCGTCGGCTCGCTCGAACCCGAGCGCGTCGGTGCTCGATGCCACCAGTTGGTGACGGGTCCTGCTGATGCCGATTCGCCCGTCAGCGACGCCGGAACGCAGGACGGCGGACCCGGCACCATCGCCGAAAACGAGCACGCTCAACAGGTTGTCGGCGGATGTGTCAGCGGGCCTGAACGTGAGTGACGGCACCTCAACCGCGACCACCAGCGCCGATTCCCCGGGATGCGATCGCGCCCAGTCGGATGCCCACGTCAGCGCCGCCGCCCCTCCCGCGCACCCGAAGTGCATGAACGGCATCCGGCGGATGTCGCGCCGCAACCCGAGGTGATTGATCAGTTGCACGTCAACGCCGGGGAGCACAAAACCGGTGCATGACGACACGACGATCAATCCGATGTCGGCAATCGAGGTACCGGCATCGACAATTGCCCGCTCGGCCGCGGCAATGGCAAGCGGTGTTGCCTCCGCGGCATAGCGGACCGCCTGCTCACCCGGCGAAAGGGGGAGGAGCGCTTCGTCGATCGGGCGCACCAGGAAGCGGTGCGTCGCTGCGAGTTCCTCGGTGAAGAGGCTCACGCGTCGCTCCAGACGTGGCCAGACCTGGGTGATCAGACGCAGGACCTCGTCACCGTCGACGCGATGCGGCGGGACAGCCGTGCCCAGCCCGTCGATCACGACCGGCGCGAGCAGCGGCCACTCGCTGTTCCGATCGGCCAGCGCCGCGGAGCGGATCGCCGCCTCAATAACCATGCGCTTGGATCATGACACTGACGATCTGCCGGGCCGCGACGCGAGGCGCTGAATTCGAGATGCCGAGAATATGCCCGAGGGTTACACCGAGTCGTGTCGCCGGCGTACAACCTCAACGAACCGACCGAACAGCGCCATCGCCCATGGCTCTTCGCTGAACAACTCCTCCGGATGACACTGGACTGCGACGACCATGCCATCCGGCGACTCGATGCCCTCGATGATGCCGTCCGGGCTCTGCGCGGTCACATGGAGGCCTGGCGCGAGGTCCTTCACCGACTGGTGATGGAGGCTGTTGACCATGACGCGGTCGCGCATCATCGCTTTCGACAGCTCCGATCCCGCCACCACGTCAATGAAGTGGGCGAGTTCATGACGTGGATGACCGTGGTTGTCGTGACCCTCTATGTGCTGCAGCAGCGACCCGCCGAGCGCGACATTGATGACCTGCTGGCCGCGACAGATCCCGAAAACGGGAATACCCTCATTCACAGCGGCGCGCACCAACGCTATCTCGGTCAGATCCAGGGGGTGATCGACGTCAGAAGTATCGTGACGGCGCGGCTCGCCGTAGACGGGTGGATCGACGTCCCATCCACCCGGGATGAGCAGCCCATCGATGCCGCGGAGCGCAGCTATCGCCTGGTCCGGCAGCTGCCCATGCGGCTGGGGACTCAGGGTGACCGGCTTGCCGCCGGCGGCTTCCACCGCGCCTCGGTATCTTGAGTAGTAGGCAATTCCGCGGCGCGGACTGCATGTCACACCGATCCTTGGTCTCGACATCTCATCATTTTCTGTCGAACCCGACCTCGCCGGTGTCGCGCGAATGCAACCCCGCGCTCGGTGCCCCATGGCCGTCGAGCGACCGCCTCTGAGCACGAGGTACATTCCCGCGCGTGATCGGTGAACGGCTCGAGCTCGCCGACTGGCGGCGCCAGGTGAGCGAGCTCTACGCGACGATCCGCGCGGAACCGGATCCGGCAGTTGCCTGGATGCACTGGCGTGAGGTGCGCGATCGGCTTTTCAGAGCGCACCCGCAGAGCCCGGTTCCAGCAGCGGAGCGCGGCGACGCGACCGCCCCGGCGTACTACGACTACGATCCCTCGCTGCGCACCCTCGGGGATGTCGATGCAGCCGACGGCGCGACCTTCGAGCTGCCCGGCTCGACCAGCGGTCATGTCACCGCCGAACGCGCGGGCACCGTGCACTTTGTCTTGGGCGGTGAGCCCATCAGCCTTTCGATGTTCTGGCTGCTCGACTATGCCGGGGGATTCTTCCTGTCGTTTCGCGACGCCACCAGTGGCGCGGCGACATACGGCGCCGGGCGGTATCTCCTCGATACCGCCAAAGGCGCGGACCTTGGTGTCAACCCTGACGGAAAGTTGCTCCTTGATTTCAACTTCGCCTATCAGCCGTCGTGCAGCTACGACCCGCAGTGGAGCTGTCCATTGCCCCCGCGAGAGAACTGGCTCACGATGTCGATCAATGGGGGCGAGCGCCTGCGGGCCTGATCAGAACAGCGAGGGGATCACCGCTTCGATGAGGTGCGGTCCGGGTTCGGCGAAGGCTCGTTCCAGATCGGCGGCAAACGCCTCGGCCGTCTCCGGCCGCGTGGCGCGAACGCCAAACCCCCGCGCCAGCGCGACGAAATCGATGTCGGGTGGGGCGATGTCGAGCATCTCAAGCGCGCGATGTCCCGACGCTGTCGCGCCCACGCGGGCGAGCTCCATGCGCAGGATTGCGTAGCGGCGGTTGCTGAAGATGACCGTGGTGACGTCGAGCTGCTCACGCACCATGGTCCACAGCGCCTGCAACGTGTACAGCGCAGACCCGTCCGCCTCCAGCGCGAGCACCGGGCGGTCCGCACACGCGATCGCCGCGCCGAGCGCCACCGGAAGGCCCTGACCGATCGAACCGCCGGTGAGGCTGAGCCAGTCGTGTCGTGGCGCGCCCGCCGTGAATGCCGGCAGGAACGTGCCACTCGTGTTGGCCTCGTCGGAGACGATTGTCCCTTCGGGCAGCAGCGCGCCGATCGCGCGGGCAATCGATTCCGCGCCGAGCTCTCCCGTCGGCCGGTCCGGCCTGGGTGGAGTTTCGCTGGCCGTTTCAGCGCCGGCGCCGAGCTCGCCGGCGAGCAGCTCGAGCGCGGCGATGGCGTCGTCGCCGCCGCCCGCGAGCACTGTTACCTCGCAGCCCTCGGGGACCAGGTCACTCGGCCTGCCGGGATACGCGAAGAACGAGACCGGCGATGTGGTGTCGACCAGGATGAGGTGGCTCAGCCCTTCGAGTTGACCGGCTGCCATCTCCGCGAGGTAGGCCAGGCGCTGGATCACCGGGATGCCGGCGCCCCGCTCGGCGCGCGCCGAGAACGTCTCCGCAAGCAACTCCGCTCCGGTGGCGGTCGCGATTCGCGACGCCGCCCTGATGCCACGCTCGCGCAGTGCACTGCCACCGAGCAGCAGGGCGGCGGTCGTCTTGGAACGGAGTGATGCTGCAACCGCGTCGAGTGTCGCGGCGGGCACCGCGGTGCGCGGCGTGCGCGGCTCCGGCGGTGCCACGGAGCCACCCTCGGACCAGGAGACATCGGCCGGGAGGATCAGGGTCACCACCTTCCCCGGCGGGCCGCACGCAGCAGCGACCGCGGCAGCGGCGTCAGTGCCGGCGTCCTCAGGGCGAATGGTCCGGCGGATCCACGTCGAGACGTTTTGGGCGACGCTGTCGATGTCGGACTCCAGGGGAGCGTCGTACCGCTTGTGATACGTCGCGTGATCGCCGACGATCGCAACCACCGGTGCACGGCTGCGCCGCGCGTTGTGGAGGTTCGCGAGACCGTTGCCGAGGCCGGGCCCCAGGTGGAGCAGGACTGCGGCGGGTGACTCGCGCATGCGCGCGTACCCGTCCGCAGCACCGGTCGCGGCGCCCTCGAAGAGCGCCAGCACGCCGCGCATCTCCGGCACCGTGTCGAGCGTGGCGACGAAGTGCATCTCCGACGTCCCGGGATTGGCGAAGACCACGTCGACATTCGAGGCCACCAGGCTGCGCAACAGCGCCTCCGCGCCGATCATCCGGCCGCCACGCTGAGCTCGGCTAACGGCTCGAGCATCGCCCCCGGGTTGAGGATGCCGTCGGGATCGAATGCCGCTTTGATCCTGCGCATCAGCGCGAGCTTCGCGGGGTTCTCGAGCGCGAGGAAGTGGCTGCGCTTGTCGGTGCCGATGCCGTGCTCGCCGGAGACTGCGCCACCCAGCGCGACACCGGCCTCGAACACGCTTCGCAAGACCCGCTCGAGCTGTTCCTGATCGGGCTGGAACACCGAGAGGTGCACGTTGCCGTCGCCGGCGTGGCCGCAGCCCAGGATCATCGAGCCGGTGTCCTGCGCAATTCCTGACACGTGTGCCAGAAACTCGGGGATCTGGGCGCGCGGCACCACGGTGTCGATGATCTCGTTGGCACCCGCCGCTTTGGCGGCGAAGAAGGCGCGCTCCCGTGCAGCGATCAGCTCAGCAGCGGCACCGGCCGGGAGCACATAGACATCGAGGGCGCCGAGCGTGGTGATGAGGTCGCCGAGCGACTCGATGTCCTCGTCGAGCCGCGCCGGGTCGCGCGACTCCAGCACCACGACGAGGTACGCGAGCGCCGCTTCCTTGACCGCTGTGCCGATCCCCAGCTCGAGCCCGCGCGCTGCGGTGATGGCTGCCATCGTCATCATGTCGATGTACTCGAGGATCATCGGTGCGGCGCCACTCTGGACGATGCGCGGTACGGCGCTTGCAATTTCCGCCACGGTGCGGAACGGTGCGAGCACGGTGGCCGCGTGCGGCTGGCGCGGGTAGAGACGCAGGATCGCCTCGGTGACGATCGCAAGCGTCCCCTCTGAACCCACGATCAGCTGGGTGAGGTCGTATCCGGACGTCGCTTTCACGAACTTGCCCCCGGTCCGGATGATCTCGCCGGTTCCGAGGACTGCCTCGAGCCCAAGGACCTGGTGGCGGGTGACGCCATACTTCACGGCCCGCATCCCGCCCGCGTTGGTTGCGACGCTGCCGCCGGCGCTCGCACTGCTCTCGCCGGGGAAGACGGGGTACACGAGCCCGTGCCGCAGCAAGGCTTCGTCAAGCTCGCGCAGGGTCACCCCAGGTTGTACGACAGCAATCTGGTTCTCGACATCGATGTCGATGATCGCCGCCATCTCGCGAAACGCGATGAGAATCCCGCCTTCGCGCGGCACGCACGCCCCGGCAAGGCCCGTCCCAGATCCGCGCGCCGTGACCGGCATGGCGAAATCGCGGGCGATGGTGATGACCTCGGCAATCTCGGCCGCCGAATGGGGGAGGACCACCACGTCCGGCGCGTGCCAGTGCGCCACCAGCGACTCGTCGTGCCAGTCGTCCTCGCCGACGTCCGTCCCGGTCAGGACCCTCGCGGGACCGAGCAGCGCGATGAGCTTGTCGAGAGCACCAAGCATCGAGCCGCCTACGAGCCGGTGAACGTTGCTCGGCGCTTTTCCAGAAACGCGCTCACGCCCTCGACGAAATCGTTCGTGGTTGTCGCCTCCGTCTGAAGGCGCTCCTCGACGGCGAGCTGTGCCTCGAGGTCGTTCTCGTGCGATGCGACGAGCGCGCGCTTGGTCAGGCCGATCGAGCGTGGTCCACGGGCGAGGCGGCGCGCCAGCTCGGTGGCCGCGGCGGCGAGCTCGGTATCGGGGACCACCCAGTTGACGATGCCGAGATCCAGCGCCCGCGCGGCATCCACGCTGTCACCGAGCATCATCAACTCGGCCGCGCGGGCCGGGCCGATCAGCCGGGGCAGGAAGTAGGTGCCGGCCAGGTCGGGGATCAGCCCGATGCGCACGAACGCCTGCACGAAGGTCGCCGACGCGGCGGCGATGCGCAGGTCACAGGCGAGCGCAAGCGAGAATCCGGCACCGGCGGCAACGCCGTTCACGGCCGCGATGACCGGCTGATCCATAGAGCGGATCGCCCGGATCACGGGTGTGTAGTGATCCCGCAGGATCGCGCCGACATCGAGACCACCGTCGGCTTCCGCGGCGCGCAAATCCTGCCCGCTGCAGAAGCCGCGCCCCGCACCGGTGACGATCACGGCCCGGACCGTCGTGCCGGATGCCGCCTCGCGCAGTGAATCGGTGACCTCGTCGAGGAGTGCGGGAGTGATCGCATTGAGCACCTCCGGACGGTTGAGAGTGAGGGTCAGGACCCCGTCCTCGAGGGTCTTGAGGAGCTGCGGAGCGGGCGCCGGCGTTGCGTCTGCGGTCATCGCGGCGAACTCTACGCCGACGCCTCGCCGAGCTCGCGGAGGCGCTGATAGGTATAGATCCCGGTGTTGTGCCCGTCGGCCCAGACGGTGTTCAGGCCATAGGCGCCGACCAGCGAGATGTCGGCCAGCTCGTCTTCACCGGGATGAAGCTCCGGGTCCGAGCTGAAGCGACCGCGATAGCCGGGCTCGCCCTTGCACGCCGCGCACGGACAGGCGCGACGGAGCACTGCGAATGGAATGTGCTGCGCCGCACCGTCGGACCATTCGACCAGCAGCGAGCGATGCTTCTCGTCGTAGTCGAAGCGCACGGGTCGGAGATCCACGGCCACCGTGCGCGGACCGACGCCGCTTAGCGGAGGACCGACTGGAGCTTCATCGCCAGCCCCATGTCGCCCTTGATCTTGATCTTGCCGCTCATGAACGCCATGGTTCCGTCGAGCTTGCCGGTGGCCAGGTCGACGAAGTCCTCCGACTTCATGTTGATGGTGATGTTCGGGTTCTCGGGCGCACCCTCGCCGACGTCAGCGCTGCCGTCTTTGATTGAGATGTGGTACTGACCGGGCGCCTCGCCGCTGAGGTCGAAGGCGTAGATGGCATTCATCCCTGCCGTCTTGGCGGGATCTGCGGCAATGCGGGAATTGATCTCGCTGAAGATTTCGGCCGGAGTGGACGGCATCGTTGGTACTCCCTTGCTATTGATCTGCGAACAGCCTGCTTTGCGCAAGGCTCGATCCCAGTCTACCGACTGCGACAGGCCTGGACGCGACGCGCGTTTGACGCATGCGACCCTGAGAGTTGCCTGAGACGCCGCCGGCAACGCGCCCTCCCCAGGGCAATTCTCAGGTCCTGTGTCGAGACTTGGCGAGCGATGGGCAGCGCAAACGTCAAGCTCAACCGCCGGCAGGTCCTCGGCATCGCGGCCGGGGGAGTGGCCGGCGCCGCGGGTTTCCGATACCTCACGCTGCAGATTCCCGGCGCGCCCCGGCAGGTGGCGTCTGCGGCGGGGTCGGGCGGGGCGTGGGCGAGCCCGCTGTCGACGTCGAGCGGACGTGCGGCTCATCTTCTCCGCCGGGCCACCTTTGGCTACACAGCGGCCCAGCTGGACGCGGCCGCCGGGATGGCGTACCCGGACCTCGTCGACATGGTCATCAACCAGGCACCCGAGGCGTTGCCGGCAGTCGACAAACCGACGGATTACCAGGCGGTGGTTCGTGCCTGGTATCAGCACATGGCCACCACGACGGCGCAGTTCCCGGAGCGGATGGCCCTGTTCTGGCACGGACTGCTCACCAGCGACTACCGGAAGGCCGCGCGCCTGCCCTTCGTCCTCCAGCAGAACGAGCTGTACCGCACGGCAGGGCGGAGCGATTTCCGCACGCTGATCAACGCGGTCACATACGACCCGCTGATGATTCGCTACCTGGATCTCGAGGAGAGCACCGCGGCCGCCCCCAACGAGAACTACAGCCGCGAGCTCATGGAGCTGTTCACGCTCGGCGTCGGCACCTACACCGAAACCGACGTGCGCGAGGGCGCGCGTGCGTTCTCCGGAATTCGCACGGTGCTGGTCGACGCGAACGGCCTGCGCATGCAGCCACCCAAGCTCAAGGGCTCGACGCCCGCGGCATACGCGCAGGCGGTTGACCAGCTCCTCGCACAGGGCGCGACCTTCAAAGGAGTCCTCGCGCCGAAGCAGCACGACAGCGGCAGCAAGACGTTCCTCGGGGATACGGGCACCCTGGATCCCGCTCAGGCGCTCGACATCATCCTGTCGCAGCCATCGTGCGCGCCGCACATCGCGCGCGCAGCGCTCGTGCAGTTCTGCACGCCGAATCCGCCCACCTCACTGATCAACAGCGTCGCAACCGATTTCCGCACCAGCAACTTCGACATCAAGACGCTGATGCGATCCATCCTCACCAGTGACGCGTTCACGTCGGCCGGTGCTTACCGCGCATTGGTGCGGGGTCCTGCCGAATTCATGATCGCGACCGTGCGCGCGCTGAGCAGGCCGGATCTCGCGGCGACCTGCGAGCAGTCCGGCGCGGGCATGGATCAGATCCTCTATGACATGCCGACCGTTGCAGGCTGGCCGTCCAACCAGGGCTGGGTCTCATCGGGAGCATGGCTGGCACGTCTGAACTTCGTGGCCGGGGTCGTCGCCTCGCAAGGCAGCTTCCCGGACCCGGTCGACGCCGTGCAGTTGCATCTCGACGGCGTCGTGGGTCCCGACACGGCCGCCGTCTTCAACGCGAGCCAGGGCAATGGCGATCGCTGGTATGCGCTGCTCGCAAGCCCGGAATTTCAGCTCAAGTGAGGCGGACAAGATGATCACGCGACGCGACTTCATGGTGAGCGGCATCACCGCAACCGGCGTCGGCATCATCGTCCCGCCGGTCTTCGCCCAGTCGGTGTTTGCCGCGACGATGGACGACATCCACAACGACCGCGTGCTGGTCATCCTCCAGCTCGGCGGTGGCAACGACGGGCTCAACACCGTCGTCCCGTACGCTGACCCGGCCTACCTCCAGGCGCGCCCGACGATCGGGATCCCGGCCGACAAGGTGCTGCCGCTGAATGCGGAGATCGGGCTCAACCCGGTGATGCCGGGGATGAAGAAACTCTTCGATGCCGGAGAGGTCGCGCTGGTGCAGGGCGTCGGGTACCCGAACCCCGTGTACTCGCACTTCGAGGGTCTCTACATCTGGGAGCACGCCGATCCCACCATGCAGCAGACCGACGGATGGCTCGGCAAGCTGCTTGCGAGTCAGCTCGACGGGCAGCGTCATCCACTCACCGGATGCGCACTCGGACAGGCAAGCACACCTGCCGAGCTGCTCGCCCCGAACGCAACGGTGAGTGTCATCGAATCGATCCCGTCCTACCAGGTGGAAGGCGGCGCGGGGCGCCGTGTCGCAGCACCAGCGCTCTACAAACGGACGCCGGGCATCTACGGTGCCCTGTTCGACGAGGCCCTGACCACCGCGGAATACGGGATCGGCGCGCTGGCGGACTCGCAAACCCGCTACACCCCGTCGGTCACGTACACGCCGCAGAGCACCGTCTACGGCAGCAAGAACAGCCTGGCGACATCGCTGCAGCTGACCGCGGAGATGATCGTGACCCAGCCGAGCGTGAAGATCTGCCACGTCGTGCTGGGCGGCTTCGACACCCACCAGGATGAGGACACGCGCCAGAACGCGCTCCTCGCCTATGTCGACACCGCGCTGAGCGCATTCATGCAGGACATCGCCAACCACGGGATGGCCGACAAGGTGGTGCTCATGACCTGGTCGGAGTTCGGCCGGCGCGTCGTCGAGAACGGCGGCAATGGCACCGACCACGGTGCCGCGGCGCCGATCTTCGTTGTCGGAAAGCCGGTGAAGGGTGGCGTGTTCGGCGAGCAACCGTCACTCACCAGTACCGTCGACTCCGGAAACCTCAAGTACAACGTCGACTTTCGCAGCGTCTATCAGACGCTCATCCGCGACTGGCTCCAGGCGGACCCGACCTCTGTGCTCGGTGCCTCGTTCCCCGAGCTCCCCATCATTCAGACGGCGTGATCGTGCCCCTCAACACGCGGGCACTCAAGGTCGCCGGCGGGATCGGTGCCGTGGCAGTGTGCGGCGTCAGCGGCCTCCTCGTTGCCACCGACCCAAAACCCGCTACCGCACCGCGCCGCCGGCCGGTAAACGACGTGTCATCAAACGCCGCGGCGCTGGTCATCCCAACGACGTGCGGTACCACCGGAACGCTCGACCCGGCGTTGCAATCAGTCGTGCAGCAACTGAGTCAAGCAACAACCGCCGCTGCCCGTCGGACCGCCCTCGCGCCGTTGACCGCATCGCAGCGGCTCGAGGTCGAAGCCTATCTGCAATCGCTCCACCGATCCAGCGCCGGCGCAACACCAACCTGCGACAGCACCGGCACTCCCGGCGTCATCGCTCCATCAGTTGTCGAGGCCCCAGCATCGACGCAACCCCTCATCAACACCTACGTCTCATGAGCACCGCAACATGCGAGGAAACCCATCACGTTTTCACCGCATTCGGCGGCTCCCGTTGCGAGGTCATCGCATATGACGCCACCCAGGACGACATCTCCGCCGTAGTCGCCGACACTTATGCGTTCGAGCAACAACTCACGCGATTCGATGCGCGGAGCGAGCTATCTCGTTTCAACGCATCGGCGGGCGCCCGCGTCGCAGTCTCACCGCTCCTCGGCGAGCTCCTCGCAGTCTGTCTCGATGCCTACGAGCTCAGCACCGGCCTCGTGAACGCAGCCTGCCTACCGGCACTCATCAACGCGGGATACGACCGATCCATCACGGAAATCCGGCGTCGTCCAGCGCCCCGAATCAAGGCCGGCGCAACCAGTCGAGTGCCTGCTCTGCCCGACGTGCTCGAGGTTGGCAATGGATGGGCTCGGATCGCAGCCGGCTGCGCGATCGACCTCGGCGGTGTCGGCAAAGGCTGGATCGCCGACAGGCTCTGCGAGCGCTTCGACAATGCTGCGATCAACCTCGGCGGCGACATCCGCACCCGCGGCCCGGGACCTGACGGCAGGGGCTGGACGGTCGCGCTGTGCAGTGGTCGGGTGGTGACAGTTGGAGACGCAGGCATCGCCACCTCAGGAACTTCAGGCCGCCGCTGGCCCGGCGGCCACCACCTCATCGATGCGCGCACAGGGCTGCCCGCGCAGACCGACATCAGCGCGATTTCCGTGATCGCCGTTACGGCATTACACGCCGAGATCCTGGCGAAGAGCGCTTGCGTGCTCGGAATCGAGGCAGCCGGCGAATGGCTGGATGCGCGAGGTGCCGCAGGCCGGGAGATCATCCGGATCGATGCATCCACACTGAGCAGGCCGGGAGATCGTCCGGGCCGCAGCGCATTTGGAAGCGACCGAGAGAGCGCGACAATGTGCTTGCGCGAACGAGGGAGCGGACAAGCTAAGCATCGGCCCGGACGATCTCCCGGCCGTCCGCGCGCGAGATGAGCCCCGACGTGATCCTCTGGTACGCAGCCAGAGCCGCCGCACTCGCGGCCTTCTTCGTGCTGGCCGCGTCGCTGCTCACCGGCATGGCAATCCGCACGGCGTATCTGGCGCCGGTGGCTCGGAACCGGGCTGTCGTTGCGGTGCATGGGTTTCTCGCGTGGTTCTGGGTGCCGCTGGTCGTGGTGCATGTGACGGCGCTGGTGCTGGACACGACTTCGCGCATCACACCGTTGGACGTGCTGGTGCCGTTTCGAGTTAACGAGGGCGCGGGCTCGCAAGTGGCCATCGGGCTGGGCACGGTGGGACTGCTCGTGCTCGTGCT
>Ga0182024_10011371_pt1 | contig 17891 bp, 10 predicted proteins | sample P32metaG_FD_120480 | JGI IMG/M metagenome (GOLD analysis project Ga0182024, IMG submission 120480) | Permafrost microbial communities from Stordalen Mire, Sweden - P3-2 metaG (Illumina Assembly) | ecosystem: Environmental > Terrestrial > Soil > Wetlands > Permafrost | place: Sweden: Stordalen... | reverse complement strand
GCCACGATCCGGTTGCCCCTCGGTGACTACTTCAGAGTTTCGATCAGGTTGCTGTAGTCGTCCGTCCACGGCCGAACGGCGTTCTTCTTCTGCACGATCATCCTTTCGGTCGGGAAACTGGTGTTTTCCAGTGCTGTATCGGTTTTTCCGACAATCATCCAGGTGGAAGTGAAAACTTCATTCTTCGCATCCGCCGGGTTCACCACGGTGGTGGCGTGGCGGCCGAGCGATTCCGCCACCGCCTTCACCACAGGATTCAGATCGAGGTATTTATTGGAAACATGGATGGCCAGCACACCGTTGGCATTCAGGTGCCGGAAGTACAGCTCAAACGCTTCCCGCGTGAGCAAATGCACCGGAATCGCGTCGCCAGAGAACGCGTCTACCGCCAGCACATCGTAGTTCTGCGGCGGCTGGCGCTCGAGTGATAGCCGCGCATCGCCGGCGATGGCGGTGATCTGCGCCTGCGAATCGCGCAGGAAATCGAATTGGGTGTTCGCGATTTCGATCACCAGCGGGTTAATTTCGTAAAACGTGTAGCGATCGCCCCCGCGCCCATACGCCGCCAGCGTCCCCGCGCCCAGCCCGATGATTCCCGCGCGGACTGGCCCGCGTTGCCGTGCGGATTGCAGCGCCAGCGCCGCGCCGGATTCCGGTCCGTAGTAGGTGGTGGGCTGATCGTGGCGGCCCGCAACCATAATCTCGACGCCGTGGGTGATCGTGCCGTTAGCCAGCTCGCGCCGCGGCGGGTCGTGGTCGCTAGCCGCCAGGTCATTCACCTTCACCACCCCGTAGAAATTGCGCGCCATGAACCGCGCCTGGCCGCTTTGCCGCGCGGTAACCACCGCCAACGAAACGATCAGCAAGCCGACCAATGCGCTGAATACCAGCGAAGGCAATCGCAGTCCTTGGCCGTGAAACACGGTCGAGGGATCGCGGTCCAGCACGATACGCAAAAGAATGGCGCAGCCCGCTATGGCCACCGGCAATTCGTAAAATCCGCGGAAGATGTGCGGCGCGACCGCGCTGACGAAGATTCCGCCCAGCGCGCCACCCAACGAAACCATCAAATAGAATTTCGTCAGATGTTCGGACTCTGGCTTCAGGTTTACGAGTTCGCCGTGGCACACCATGCAGCAGATGAATAGCCCGCCGCAAAAAAGCGGCACCTGCAGCACCGGGCCGGCGTTGGCGAAGTCCGGCGACAGCGCGTACGCCATTCCGCCCAGCGCCACCGCCAGCATCCGCAGGAAGAAGAATCGGCGATACCATGTGCGGCTTTCGAAACACAGAATCAGGCTCAGCAGATACAGAGACAAAGGCAGAATCCACAGCAGCGGCACTGCCGCGACGTTTTGCGAAAGGTGGTTGGTCACCGCCAACAGAAATGCCGAAGCATCGGCAGCGAGTGCCACCCAGAGCAACTGTACGCCCCACCCGGGTGCCGACGATATCGGCCGGCTCGGCACAGCCGCTGTCGATTCTTCGCGCTGCCGATACGCGATCGCCCCGCACAACAAAGCGAAGGCGAGGTAACCTGCCGACCATCCGATCGCCTGATGCCGCGTGGAAAATCGCGGCTCGAAAAATACCGGATACGAGAGCAACGCCAGAAGCGATCCGGCATTCGACAGCGCGTAGAAGCGGTACGGGCGCCCTCCGGTTCGCCGCCGCACGTACCACGCTTGCAGCAGAGGACTCGTCGCTGAGAGCAGCAGGAACGGCAGACCCACGGTGACCGTGAGCAGGCCTAGAATTCGCCACGCTGGATGACCGGCGCCGATCGGTTTCCAGGAATCGCGGGGAATAACTGGCAAAAGAAAAATGCTGGCGCCGAGCAGCACCACGTGTGTCCACATCTGTTGCGCAGGGCGGAACCGCTGCACCAGCAAATGAGCGTAGTAATTTCCCAGCAGGTAGGTCACCTGGAAAAACATCAGGCTGGTGGCCCACACTCCCGCTGCGCCGCCGAACCACGGCAGAATCTTTTTCGCCAGTATCGGCTGGATCTGGAAAAGGAGGAACGCGCTTAGAAAAATGGTCGCCGACCATAGCGCAATGATTCCGGTCGGGATCGCCTCGCGCGGAGTTTCATCGGGTCCATAGGTAAGAATAGGAGTGCCTTCGCTCATATTCGTCCGAACACTTTATCTGAACCGTTCGCACGTGGCACTAAAAGTCGGCGTCGAACTTCCAACCACCCAATACGGGGGACGATGTGCCACGGCCGGAGTGTCCGATAATGGGACGTCCCATTCCCGTAACTGGAGCGGGGGCCTAGCCGCCTTGTGCCTCACGCTGTCTTAAGTTACATCACTGCAAACAGTTAGGAGCATCTGCTCCTGGACTTCGAACTGCCCTATTATAGCTGCTGGCACTCGCTTCTTAAACGCGGGCGCAGCGAGGCTTTGGGAATAACAGGGATGGCGATTCTGGCCAACGACGTCAAAATCGACGCGCAGGAATCCTTCAGCGCTCGGGTGCTGATTGCGGACGACCAGCCCGACGTGCTGGAAGCCTTGCGTATGTTCCTGAAAACCCACGGCTACCAAATCGAAACCGCCTCCTCGCCTGCTGCAATTCTTCGCGCACTTGAATCGAGTCAATACGATCTGGTGTTGATGGATCTAAATTACGCGCGCGACACCACTTCCGGGCGCGAAGGGCTGGATTTACTCAGTGCTCTGCAGGGAATCGATCAGCCCCCCCCGATTATTGCCATGACTGGCTGGGCCACGGTCGGACTGGCGGTGGAAGCGATGCAGCGCGGGGTGCGCGATTTTGTCGAAAAGCCTTGGGCCAACGACCGCCTGCTGGAAATCGTGCGCACCCAGGTGGATCGCGGACGGCAAGAACGCACCGCTCGAAGCGAGCAGCGCACGGCCGAGATGCTGCGCGAAAAGCACGACCGCGTGGTGAATCGCCAGGCCGGCGAAATCGATCAGGCCCGCTCGGTGCAAATGGGTTTGCTCCCCAAGCACATGCCGAAGTTTCCGGGTATCGAAATTTCCGGGGCGTGGCAGCCCGCCCGCGAAATGAGCGGCGATTATTTTGACGTACTCAAACTCGACGAACACCGCTTCGCATTTTGCATCGCCGACGTTGCCGGGAAAGGAGTCCCGGCGGCACTGTTGATGTCGAATTTGCAGGCTACCGTGCGCGGCCTGGCCACACCGGAGTCGGTCCCCGGTGATTTGTGCACGCGGGTGAACGGCTTCGTCTGCCGAAATGTGGCCGCGGATTCATTCATCACGTTTTTCTTCGGCATCGTCGATACGCGCGTGCAACGCGCGCAATACTCCAATGCGGGTCATAATGCTCCCGTGTTGCTGCGGTCCGATGGCGGATGCGAGCGCCTGACCGAAGGCGGCGCGATTTTGGGAGTGTTTCCGGAGGAAACCTACGACACCGGCAATGCGCAATTTGGGCCCGGCGATCGGTTGGTGCTTTTCACGGATGGCCTGACCGAAGCGCAGGATTCCGAGGGAACGGAATTCGGCGAGCAGCAGTTGCTCGATATTCTCAGTTTGTGCCGCGAGCGAAGCGGGCACGAAATTCAAGAAGAAGTGTTGCGCGCCGTGAGAGAGTTCAGCGCGCGCGAGCTACAGGACGACGCCACGCTGCTGGTGCTGGCTTGCACCGCGTAGCCTTCCGCCCGCGGTGGCCCCCGCGGCGGCTAAACAGATTTCAGGGAGAACACCGTGATCAAGATGATCGACGTCGAGAAATCCTACGAATCAGGCGCGGGCCGAACCTGGGTGCTGCGGCGAATCAACCTGGATATCCGCGAAGGTGAATTCATCACCATCATGGGCCCCTCGGGTGCCGGAAAATCCACGTTGATGGGCATTCTGGGAATGCTGGACGGGATGTGGAATGGAGCATACTATTTACTCGAAAACGCCGTTCACAAGCTGGACAACCGGCATCGCGTCGAGCTGCATAAGAAGTATATCGGATTCGTTTTCCAGCAATATCACCTTCTCGATAGCTTGACCGTCGCCGAAAATCTCGATTTGCCGTTGTCGTATCGCGATATCAAGAAAGCGGAGCGCGAAGGGATGGTGGCCGACGCGCTGGACCGTTTTCAGATCGTCGGCAAGAAAGCGCTGTTTCCGAATCAATTGTCGGGAGGGCAGCAACAGCTGGTGGCCGTCGCCCGCGCGGTAATCGGTCATCCGAAACTGCTGCTGGCGGACGAGCCGACCGGAAGCCTGCATTCCACCCAGGGAAAAATGATCATGGATTTGCTCAAAGGCTTGAACGATGCGGGCACCACCATCATTCAAGTGACCCACAACGAAAAATGGGCGGCCTACGGCAACCGCATCATCAATCTGAAAGACGGATGGATCGTCGACGATAAGCGGTGACCCCGGGGCGTCTCGCGTTTTTGCTTTTCGAACGGTAGTGATTTACACGGACGGCCATAACCATGCAAACGCTGTGGAACGACCTGCGCTACGGATGGCGGATGCTGGGCAAAGCGCCGGGCTTTACTGCCGTCGCGGTGCTCACGCTGGCGCTGGGTATTGGCGCGAACTCCGCGATTTTTAGCGTGGTCTACAGCACCTTGCTGCGTCCGCTGCCCTTTCCGCATGCCGACCAGTTGCAGATGATCTGGGAGACCGATGCGAGCCTCGGCCTCACCCGCGGCGCCGTCGCCCCCGCGCAATTCCTGGATTGGCAGAGGCAGAGCCGCACTTTCGACAAGATGTCGGTCGAACGCACCTGGTTCTACACGCTTACCGGCCGTGCCGAACCCGAGCAGGTTTGGGGCATGGCTACCTCCACGAATTTTTTCCAGCTACTGGCCATCAAACCGATGGCCGGCCGCGATTTTCTGGCCGAGGAAGAAACGCCCGGACGAAACCAGGTAGTGATTCTGAGTTACGGCATTTGGCAGCGCCGTTTTGCCGGCGACCCCGCGATTCTGGGCCAGAGTATTCAGATCGACGAGAAGCCCTATATCGTGGTGGGAATATTGCCGCGGGGCTTTTCGCTTTTCGGCACCAGCCGCCAATTCGACGTTTGGACGCCCTTTGCTTTCGATCCCGCGCACATGAATCGCGACGATCACTCGGTCCTCGTGTTTGGCCGCCTGAAACCGGAGGCCACTCAGGAGCAGGCGCAGGCGGAGATGGAAACGATCCTGCAGCGGCTGCGTCGCGATTATCCGGACACCGATACCAGCGGAGTTCGCGTTTCGCCGATGCAGGATGAGCCAGTGCGCGACATTCGTCCGGCGCTGATGCTGCTGGTTTGCGCGGTCGGTTTCGTTCTGCTCATTGCGTGTGTCAACGTCGCCAATTTGTTGCTGGCCAGGTCCGCGTCGCGCAGCCGTGAGATTGCCATTCGCGCCGCTCTGGGAGCGGGACAATGGCGCATCGTCCGCCAGTTGCTCACCGAGAGCCTGCTGCTATCATTCGCGGGCGGCGTTTTTGGCTTGCTGCTCGCGGAGGGTGGGCTCCGCTTGCTGCACGTGATTCTGCCGCCGCAGGGTGGCCTGGGTGAGCTGCCGCGGATGAACGAAATTGGGCTGCATCCGGTGGTGGTCGGTTTCACATTTTTGATTTGCTGCGTCACTGGTGTCGTCTTCGGCCTGGCGCCGGCCATCCAGATCGCCCACACCAGCTTGAGCGAGACGCTGAAAGAGGGCTCGCGCGGCAGCACTGGCGCCCGGCGTGGACGATTCGTCAGCGCAGCGCTGGTGGTTTCGGAGATCGCGCTGTCTTTGCTGCTACTGGTCGGCGCGGGGTTGCTGGTGCGAAGTTTCGCGCTGCTGATCAACGAAGACATTGGGTTTCGTCCCGAGCATCTTCTAACCATGCAAGTTTGGCTGCCCGAAACGCACTACGCTGACGGCCGGCCGCTCGTCAATTTTTACGGTCAGGCACTGGACCGGGTTCGCGCGGTTCCGGGAGTTGAATCAGCGACCGCCGCGAATTTTCTGCCCATGAGCGGATGGTTTGATTTGTGCGATTTCGATATCCAGGGACACCCTGCGCCGCCGCCCGGGAAGGAATTTACCGGGCACTACACGGTGGTGGATTCGCAGTACGTGCACACCATGGGGTTGGCGCTGAAGGAGGGGCGGGATTTTTCATCCGCGGACGGAGCGGAAACGCAGGGCGTGGTGATCGTCAATGAGTCCCTGGCACACCAGTATTGGCCGCAACAGGATGCTATCGGCCAGGAAATTAGCATTCACGTACCGCCGTCGAGCGCACCGTGGAAGCCGCAGCAGCGCAACAACTGGCTGCGAGTGGTTGGCGTGGTCGGCGATATCCGGGATTGGTCATGGAACCAGCAGCTTCCGGACGAGCTGTATCTGCCCTACACCCAGAATCCTTCGCGCCTGATGCGCCTGGTAGTTCGCACCAACGCGGAACCCGAAAGTATGACCACCGCGATTCGCCACACTCTGGAGAGCCTGGATCCGAACCAGCCGGTCACCGAAATTAGAACAATGGACCAGTTGGTTGACTCGGCCCTGGCGCGGCGCCGGCTGAGCATGATTCTGCTGGCGATCTTTGCCGGCTTCGCCACGCTGCTGGCGGGGATCGGGATTTACGGGGTGATGTCGTTCGCGGTGAGCCAGCGAACCCACGAAATCGGCATTCGCCTGGCGCTGGGAGCACAGCCGCGCAACCTGGTGAACATGATCGTCGGCGAGGGCATGATGCTGTCGATGGTCGGCGTGCTGCTGGGTTTTATCGCGTCGATGCTCAGCATGCGGACGATTCGCAGCCTGCTGTACGGAATCAGCGCGCTCGATCCAGTCACGTTTTTTGGGGTGGCCGCTTTCCTGGCGGCGGTGGCGTTCGCCTCCTGTTATTTTCCGGCGCGCCGCGCTACCAAGGTGGACCCGATCCAGGCCCTGCGCAGCGAGCACTAGAGTTGCTACCGTTTCAAGAAAGTTGTCGCGAACCTTTAGGGAGACTTTTCGGCCATGTTGAACCCCGCCAGCCAAAATCGCATTCGTATTCTCGTCGCCGACGATCAGCCAGACATTCGCGAAGCCTTGCGCCTGCTTTTCAAGGCGGAGGGTTACGAAACCGAAACGGTCGGCTCGCCCAACGCCATGCTGTCGGCTCTGGAGACGCGCGAATTCGACGCGGCTTTGATCGACTTGAACTACGCGCGTGACACCACGTCCGGCCAGGAAGGGCTCGACCTGCTCTCCAATATTCGCGCGAAAGACAGCACCCTGCCGATCGTGGTGATGACCGCCTGGGGAAGCCTGGAGCTCGCGGTGGAAGCCATGCGTCGCGGCGCGAAGGATTTCATCCAGAAGCCGTGGGAAAACGCGCGGCTGCTCTCCATTCTGAAAAATCAGATTGAGTTGGCGCATGCGCTGCGTCGCAGCCAGCGCCTGGAAGCCGAAAATAAGCTGCTGCGCGCCGATGGCCGGCCACCCATGATCGCTGATTCCCCGGCCATGCAGCCGGTGAAGGACATGATCGCGCGGGTTGGCCCGTCCGACGCCAACGTCCTGATTACCGGCGAGCACGGCAGCGGCAAGGAAGTGGTGGCGCGAACGTTGCAGGCGCTTTCTTCGCGCGTCGGCCGCCCGTTCGTCACCGTGAACGCCGGCGGTCTGCCCGAGGGTGTTTTCGAAAGTGAGCTATTCGGGCATGTGAAGGGAGCGTTTACGGATGCGCGCGCCGATCGCGTCGGGCGTTTCGAGCTGGCCGATGGCGGCACGCTCTTTCTGGATGAAATTGCCAACGTGCCGTTGAATCTGCAGGCCAAGCTACTACGCGTTCTGGAAGTGGGCGAGCTCGAGCGCGTGGGTTCCTCCGCCACGCGGCGGGTAAACGTGCGCATCCTCTCGGCGACCAACGCCGACGTGCAGGCCGAAATAAGCGCCGGCCGCTTTCGCGAGGATCTGCTATTTCGCTTGAACACCATTGAGATTCATTTGCCGCCACTGCGGCAGCGCAAGGAAGACATTCCACTGCTTGCTTTGCATTTCCTGCGGCAGTCCGCGCAGCGGTACCGGAAACAACTGCAGGGTTTCGATCCGGTCGCTCTGCAATTGTTGCTGGATCATCCATGGCCTGGCAACGTCCGCGAGCTAGATCACGCGGTGGAGCGCGCCGTGCTCCTTGCGGAAGGCGAACAGGTGCGCGCCAGCGACCTGGGTCTGCGCCAGGTCCGCGAATCGGCGCACCGTCTGGAAGAGATGGGCCTGGAAGACGTGGAACGGATCCTGATCCAGAAGGCTCTCTCGCGGTACGGTGGCAACGTAAGCCACGCGAGCAACGCGCTGGGCTTGAGCCGCAGCGCGCTGTACCGCCGCCTGCAAAAGTACAGCCTTTGAAACACCTCCCCTACGAGCGTCGCATCCTGTTGTTTTCCCTGGCAGCGGGCTTTGCGGGCACCGCCCTCGCGCTGATCCTGCTGTGGTTCGGTGGGTACTCCTCACGACTCGAATGGACTTTGACCATCCTGATCGTGGTGCTGTGGTTAGGTTTTGCGTTCAGCGCGCAGAGCCGGGTGGTGTTTCCGCTGCGCACCCTTTCCAATTTGTTGGCGGCGTTGCGGGAGGGCGATTTCTCGATTCGTGCGCGCGGTGCGAATTACGACGACGCGCTGGGCGAAGTGCTGCGTGAGGTGAACGCGCTGGGCGAAACGCTCCGGCAGCAGCGCCTGGGTGCGATGGAAGCGACGGCACTGCTGCGCAAAGTGATGGAGGAAATCGACGTCGCGGTGTTTGCGTTCGACGGTGCGGGGCGGCTGCGGCTGGTGGACCGCGCCGGAGAGCGGCTGCTCAATCAGTGCGGCGACGCGTTGCTGGGCCGCACTGCCGCCGAACTTGGCCTGCAGGAGTGCCTGGCAGTGGATGGCCCGCGCATTTCGTCGATGGCGTTCCCCGGGAAATCGGGCCGCTGGGAAATCCATCGTGGCAGTTTCCGAGAGGGCGGCCTGCCGCACCAGTTGCTGGTGATCACCGATTTGAGCGATGCGTTGCGGGAAGAAGAACGCAAAGCGTGGCAACGCCTGATTCGGGTGATGGGCCACGAGTTGAACAATTCTCTCGCGCCGATGAAATCCATCGCCGAAAATCTGGGGTCGATCCTGCGCCGGCCGCAGCGCGCTCCCGACTGGGAAGAAGACATGCGCAGCGGCCTGGGGATCATCGCCGCGCGGACCGACGGACTGGCGCGCTTTATGAACGCGTATGCACGGCTCGCGAAGCTCCCTCCTCCGCTGATGGCGCCGCTGACGGTGCACGAGTGGGTGCGGCGGGTGGTGGGATTGGAAGCGCGTACGCGGGTGCAACTGGTCCCGGGACCGGAGATTGAAATCGAAGCCGATGCGGACCAGCTCGATCAGCTATTGATCAACCTACTGCGTAATGCGGTGGATGCGGCTTTGGAAACTGGCGGCGGGGTCCAGGTTGGCTGGCGCCACGACGATCGATTCGTCGAGGTCTGGGTACGCGATGAAGGCCCGGGAATACCCAACCCGGCTAATCTTTTCGTTCCGTTCTTTACCACCAAGCCCGGTGGTTCCGGGATCGGCCTGGTGCTATGCCGGCAAATCGCGGAAGCGCACGGCGGCACGCTAACCTTGAAGAATTTGCAGGACCCACAAGGATCGGAAGCCAAGCTGCGGCTGCCTCTGTAAGCGCTGCCGTTGTGGCGGCACCACACAGAATCGCTAGCGAAGTTCGGCCACCCGCTGCTCCAGCACGCCAGTGATTCGTTCGGGGGTGTCCTCGGCTTCAAAGTGAATCGGAGCGCCGATGGTCACGTGGATTTGGCCGGGGCGGGCCGTCCTTTTCCCTCGTTGCCGCAGCTCGAATAGGCCGTCGATCCGCATCGGAACCACCGGAATTCCCAGGCGCGACGCCAGTAGCCCAACGCCTACGCGGAACGGAGCTATTTTTCCGTCCAACGTGGTGGCGCCCTCGGGGAATATCAGAATGCTTGAGCCGCCATCCGCCAGCTCGCCCGCGAACGAAAAGCTTTGGCGGAAGCCGGTCCGCTGCGGCAGTGCAAATACGTTCATCAGTGCGGCCACCAACACATATTGGACCTGCGCATAAATGCGCACGAAGATATTTACGGTGGGGCCCGGGTGACGCATCGAACGCAACCGTTCCCCACCCATGGCGATGGCCATGCGCCGGCGAAAGCGCGCTGGCAAGGAGGGCAGCAGGATACCGGCGTCAATCGGGGTCACATGGTTAGAAATAAAAAGCGCGGGGCCATGCAGGCCGCGAAGATTTTCTCGTCCGGTGGTGCGCGGCCAACCCAGAATCAGCGCGGCGGGGCACATCAGTAGGTAGTAGGCCGCTTCGCGGACCCACGGTACCGGCCAGCGGCGCGGCCAGCGCGGAAAGGGATATGCAACGGCCGCCGGCGGGGGTTGGCGCAGCAGCGCTTCCAGTTCGCCGACGGTGGTCGCTTCGGCCACGCTTGATTCGTTCAAATCCACTTGATAGCGATCCTCCAGAATGCTGAGCAGCTCCACGCGGTCGAGCGAAGACAGATTCAAGTCGGCACTCAGACGTGCCTGCGACGAGATAGCCGCGCCGGAGCTGTGCATGCGCCGGTTAATCCATTGGGTTAAGACGTCGTGCGGACCGCGGTTCGCGTCGCTTGCCGGCTTATCGGCAATCTCTCGTTCGACCACCGCGCGAATTTTTGGGAGCAGCGGTTTCTGGGTGGGAGTGCGCGGAAAATCCTCGCCGCTCCACACCTGCCAGCGGCGCATTTGCTGGAATGACGCGAGCATTTGATTAGCCTTGTCCACCACCGCGGCGGCATTCGCGAGCGGGCTACGAAGCAGCAGTACCGCGCAGGGCTCGGCATTGCCATCGCGTTCGATTCCGATCACTACGCAGTCGCGCACTTCCGGCTGACGCTGTAACGCCGCCTCCAGATCTTCGGGATGGATATTCATTCCTTCTGCAGTCACGATTACGTTTTTCTGGCGGCCCTTGAAGAAAAGATTTCCCTGGGCATCCATTTCGCCGCGATCGCCGGTGCGAAACCATCCGTCCTCCCCGGCCACCTGCTCGAGCGAATCGGTGCGCGAGTATCCCGAGGCGATGCTTTCGCCGCGAACCAGAATTTCTCCGTCCGCGCTCAGCTTCAGTTCCCGGCCGGGCAGGGTCTTCCCAATCGAGCCGCGGCCGGGATGAAATGGGTCATTTAAGCTCACCATGGAAGTGGTCTCGGTGAGCCCGTAGCCCTGAATCACCGCGTAGCCCACGCGATTCCAGAATTCTTCGGCGCGTTGCGGCAGCGCGGCGCCGCCCGACACGATGGCCCAGAAGCCCCAGCCGAATTGCCGGTGAATTCGCCGGAAGATCCACCAGCGCATCAGGTAGTGGCGACGCTCGGACGTCCGGAATTTCCGCCGAAAGCGCTCGAGCCTTCCTTCGGATTCCAGATCGCACTCCACTTTGTCGCGCAGCGACTCGATGATTCGCGGCACCGTCGCCAGCACGTTGATCTTTTCCCGGCGGATGGTTTGCACCACGTCGCCCGGGCGCAACGAATCGAGAAACACCGCGGTGGCATTCAGGATTGGGGGAATGAAGATGCCTAGCATCTGCCCGAACACATGGCTGAGCGGCAGCAAGTTCAGAATACGCAAAGGGTGAACGATCCGCTCGTAGCGGCGGTACTTCTGAAAACCGGCTTCGATCGGTTCGAGGTTTGCCAGCAAATTTCCGTGGGTCAAGACGACGCCGCGCGGCTCGGCGGTGGTTCCGGAAGTGAATACGATTTCGACTACGTCGGTTCGCTGGGGGGCACGGACCGCCAGCGGTCCCGCGCCGCTAACGGCCGGCAACGCCCGCAAATCTTCAAATCGCATCGACGCCGCACCGGGCGCAATCTCGCCGGGGTCGTGGGAAGTAACGATCAACCGCGCGTTGGTCTGCTGGGCCACTCGCGCCGCGAATTCCGGTACGGCAATCGCATCCATGGGAACGGCCACGACTCCGCGCGCGATGCAACCAAGAAACGCCGCCACCCATTCGCCGGAATTTTCTCCCCACAGCATCACCCGGCTGCCCGCATCGATTTTTCGACGATCGAGCTCGGCCGCAAAGTTTTGTGAAGTCTCGATCAGGCGCGCGTAGGTCCAGCGCTCCATTCGATAGCCGCGACGCCAGGAGATGGCAACGTCGGAGGCGGAGCGCGATTCCGGCTGAAAGTATTCGAGCACTGATTGACGTGGCATCGCCTCCGAGTTTCCCTCATTGGGGGCCGGATTGAAAACATTTGTGACACTTGGACAAGCGTCACATGGGGCGGTGGGTTACCGGACCGCACGGCAGTGACGGGAAGGCCTGCGGGGGCGGGCGCCACCAGTGGAGCACAAAAAAAATGGCGCCGTGCGTTGAGCACGGCGCCGGAAAGCTAAAGCTCTTGTATTTACGGTTGGGGTTGCGTCGATGGCTGGGCCTGAGTCACATCCGTTGAGGGCGCTCCAGCCGGTGCAGTCGACTGCGGCGCAGGCGCCGGGTCGGTGGAAGTGGCCGCGGGATTGGTGGCAGCGGCAGGCGGGTCACCGGCAGCCGGAGCCGTGGTCGTCGACGACTGCGGATTCGACGCTGCGGGCGTAGTGGCCGCGGGCGTTGGCGCCGGTGGCGGTGCGCCCTCGGTGGGAGGAGTATATCGGGTGAGGAACGGCATGAACGGCGTCACCTCAAACGGCATCTTCTCTCTCGCCGACAACAGCGCGACCGGCTTGGCCTTCAGCAATTCCACTCGATCGGAGTACGGATCGAGTTTCACACGAGCGCCGAGCGGCAGGGCCGCAATCTGGTCCAGTTTGGTGGGCTGAATCTTGGGCGCGGCGGTCTGAATCGGGCTGATTCCCAGCGGAACGCTGTGGCCCAAGCGCGGGCTGATCAAAGCAGTCAGACTCTTCGAGGATTCCTCGAGCTGCTTCATGAAAAGTCCGGCACTTTGCAGCTTGTCCTTATACGGCGAATTCTTGAGGAAGACGACTGCTTTCTTGTTGGCGTCTTCGAGGTCCGCCTGGCTCTCGTTGAAAGAAAAGTGGCGCATCGCTTCGACCGTGGGGACGATGGTTTCGTCGTTGAAGCCCCAGCGATCGGTGTCATTCTTCAACTTCATCAGGTCGGCCAAATCCTGGGCCAGCATCACCGCCAGACTGGCTTCGTCCGGCAAGGTATCGAGCAGACCGCGGCTCAGAACGATGGTGTGACCGATGGTGAAGGATTCCAAGGTGGAGGTCAGCAGCACGCGGCAATGAACCTCGGGTTCGATGTCGAGGTTGTTGGTTACCTCGAGGTTGTTGACCACTGTCTCCATCACTTTGTCCACTTCGCTGCGCGGCGCTACCAGGCCTGAACGCTGCAGGCGCTCCAGGACGTTATTCTCGGCCTGTTGTTGCCACTCGCGTTCCGCCTCGATGGGCCCCGGATCCGACGGACCGGTGGTGCTATCCGACACGCCCGGAGCTTCCACTCTCATTTCTGTAAAATCGCTTTCGCGGCCCGCGTTCTTCATGTTGTAGCCCCACAGGCGGGTCTGGGCGCGGAACTTGGTGTGCGTGCCGTTGGCGCCGTAGGGATCGGTCTGTTGGGTGAAGATGTAGGAGGGCAGCCAAACTTTGGGCAGCGAATTCACTCGCCAGCTATCAAAGTGAATGGCGCGTGCGGTCATGCCGGCGGTCTCGAAGTAAATCCCATTAAAGCGGACGACTGTGTAGTCCTGATCTTCCGCCCAGATACGCCCTTTGAAACGGCCGTGGGTCGAACGGTCCTTGCCTATCGGCACTATGTCAAAAACCAGGCAACGCACTTCGCCGAGGAACTCCCGACGGATGTAGTCGAAGCGGTAGTGCTGGCGGTCGAATCCCTTGGTATCCATGTAAATCATCTGCAGGAAACCTTCGGGGACCCATCCGGGTGAGAAAGCGTCGTCCAACCGGGCGATGGGATTGAAAGTTTCTTTCAAGGTGCGGCGCTTGGAGATCATCGAATTGTCGACGATGCCCTTGGCAAGGTTGGCTTGGCCGATGAAGTAGTGGTCGCGGAACGGGGTAGTGCCGACCACATCGTCAGGCCGCATTTCTTGAATATAGGTTTCAATCAGCGGGGTGTACTTGCGGATGGTGGTAATTTCGAATCGCTCACGGGCGATGATGCGATTGATAGTGTCGGTCATCGACGCCGGCTGTTGGCTTTGCGGCGTCGCATTCCCCTGGCTCTGCGCCAGCAAAATTCCTGGCATCGACGCGGCCATAGCCGCACACAATACGAATCTTTTCTTAATTCCCATCCCCATGAATTTCCCCCTTCCCATACGCTTGCCGCACCGATTGGCGGTTCTTAGTAAGCAAGCTCAAACAAAATGTGAACGACCGCCTGTGAATCCACCGGCTGTCCATCCGCGGTTTTTGCCGGCTTAAAACGGATCTGGCGGGCGGCTGCCATCGCGGATTCATCGAGGCCGTGCCCCAGCCCCTTCACCACTCGCTCCACCTGCACTTGGCCCGATGCGGTAAACGTTACTGCAATCAGAACGTCGCCTTCAATCTTTAAGTTCCGAGCTTCGTCCGTATATGCGGGACGCGGCTTATACACCACTTCCACTTGGGTAGCTACGGGCGAGGCCGCAGCCTGTTGGGCCTTGGGAGCCGCCGTTGTCGGCGCCTGGTTGAATCCTCCCGTTTGCACCACTTCTTTGTGTCCGCCGCCGCCGCCTCCCACTGCGCCGGTCCCCACTCCATTGCCAAACCCACCGCTCGAAACCACCCCCCGCGCACCCTTCGCTCCGCCGGTGCCATTTCCGTATCCAGGTCCAGGAGGAAGTTCGAACGAGCCGAGATGTGCGATGTTCGCCGCGTGGCCAGAATTGTTGGTCGACGGCACGCCATTGGGATCGCCGAATCCACCAGTCTGCACCAGTTCCCGCGGTTTCTTCAGCGTGGGAATCGCGGAACTGCCGGTGCCCACATTTCCAGGAGTCAGCGTCGGGGGCATCACCTTCGCTACTTCCGGCGCGTCCGGATTCGCAGTATTTTTCTTCGCGGTAACCGGCTTGGCGATGGGAGACGTGAAAACAGGAGTCTGAATTCTCGGCTTCGGCGGCACCACGATTTCGGGCTTGGGGATTTCTTTCACTACTTCCTTCACCGGAGTCACCTTGGCCACTGGTTTCGGAGGCTGTGGCTTGAACGGTGTGACCGGCGGCGCCGCAATGGACGTAGTCCAATACTTGGTCACCAACGTGAGCTTGTCGGGCATCAGCAAAGGGATGATGATCAAGAGGATTAGAACCACCGCCTCGATCAAGAACCCTGCGCCGAATCGGCCTATCCGGGATTCCCCTTCCGGTAACATGTGGAACGGAGCCGGATCATTTCCCGAGGTCATACTGGAACGCGTCGGTGTCCCGAATGATGGGCTACTGCCACCCGCTATGCGCGGCGGATTTTGTCTCAAAAGTGAGAATGGGCTTGAGCTAACTCGCGAATCCATTTTTTCTCCCAAAGCCTTTCCAGGTCTCCGTGGCGCGTTCGCGGGGAAATCGCCGACCCTACGTAGTTACCTGACTCTGTCGCTGGAGTGAATAGAACCTCGGTACTATTCTATCCCAAGTTGTTGAAACCGTTAACGGAATCAACTAACTGCGATAGCTATAGTACCATACCAGCCGTGAGTCCGCAGGCGCGACTCCTGTGCCGTGCACACACCATCGACAGAAGCCCAAAAGGGATGAAACCGAGTACTCAAGAGCAACTGATGTGCCAATGACCAGGTGTCTAGGTATAGAACCTGGTACTCGGAATCAAGGGTCACTGACATCAACCGTCACTTCGCCCCAGGGCTCCAGTCTATGTAAAACAGGAACTGCGGCAGCAAAACCCAGGGGTACGGCCACGGGGCGGGGCTAATTCCAATGCCATCTGGAGGGCCCCTGAGTCAATCTGAACCACATAGGTACGAGTCACCGAACCAGCATCGAGTTGCTTGGCTTTTGGGACCCAGGTGCACAAAAAACGGACCCCCGGAACCCCTGCCGTCCAGCATTTTGAACCTGGTCTAAATTCCGGCGTTTGTTGGGTAAGTAAGGGCCAACTCAGCGAGCCTGTGGAAAACTCTTGCCACTTTTTTGCACATTTCCGAACCCGGCGTTCTTCTGGGTTCACCTAGGTTCCACAGGCCAACCACATAAAGAAAGGGCACGGTAACATGCGGCGGACCGTGCCCTTAGGCGACTACCGAGTTGCCTGGCGGTTACTGCTGGGCTTCGACGATGACGTAGTGCGTCGTCCCACCACGATTAACCAGCAGCAATGCGGCTTGCTTACCGACCGATTGCATCGCTTCCCGGTACTCTGGAACGTTGCTGACGGATTTGTGATTCACTTCCTGAATCACGTCGCCGCGATCCAGACCGGCCGCTGCAGCCGCGCTCGAACCATCCACCGCAGTTACGACCACTCCCTTGGTGGACGGCGGAACATTCAATTCGCCGGCCAGTTCGGGAGTGAGAGTTTGTACTTCAAGGCCTTCGAGAACGGCGCTGCCTTTCTCGCCGGCGTCGGCTTTATCCAATTTTTCAGGCATCTCACCGAGAGTGGCTTTGACATCGGTTGGCTTGCCGTCGCGGAAAATCCTGAGAGTAACTTGCGATCCGGGAGCCCGCGATGCTACGTGAACTTGCAAAGTGTTCACCGCGTCAATGGTCTTCCCATCGATCTCCTGAATTACGTCGCCGCGCTTCAGCCCCGCCTTGTCGGCCGGGCCTCCCGCGGTAACGTCCTCGATGAGCGCGCCGCCACCCTGCTTCAAGCCAAACTGCCCGGCAAGCTCGGGTGAAAGTTCGCCAATCACGATTCCCAGATAGCCGCGCACCACGTGGCCGTGGGTAACGATCTGGTCCATCACGGAATGAGCCAGGTCCACCGGAATGGCAAACCCCACGCCCTGATTGCCGCCGCCGCCGTTGGTGAGAATGGCGGTATTGATGCCCACCAAATTGCCGTGGACATCCAGCAGAGCGCCGCCGGAATTGCCGGGATTAATTGCCGCGTCGGTCTGAATGAAATCCTCGATACCACCGCGCTCCATGGCCAAGCCTCCGCGGCCCATGGCGCTGACGATGCCCATGGTGGCAGTTTCGCCGACGTCAAAGGGATTGCCGATGGCGAAGACCACATCGCCAACCTGCATGCGGGAAGAATCGCCCAGAGTGATCGCGGGCAAACCGTGCGCATCGATTTTCAGTACCGCCAGATCGGTGCGCGAATCGGTGCCGATGATCTTGGCGGGAAATTCGCGCTTGTCGTTCAAATAGACGCGCACGTCGGTGGCCCCGTCGACCACGTGGTTGTTGGTGAGGATGTAGCCTTCACCATTGACGATTACACCGGAACCCAGACTGTGCTCGTGCTGGTCTTGCGGCGGCTGCATGCCGTGGGGATTCTGGCCAAAAAACTGGCGGAACATAGGGTCCTGCATGAAGGGCGCCATCGAACCTTCTTGTTCCGACGCTTTCACCAGTTTCGACGATTTGATATTTACCACCGCCGGCAAGGCCGGCTTGATTACCGAGGAAAATCCGTTGGAAAAATTACCAAGGTTTACGGGAGCGATATCTTTCGCGACGGTTACCGGGACTTTCTCGGCTCCCAGAACGCTCCGTCCACTCCATGACTTAACACCCAGGCCGAATGCAATGCCCCCAACCAAAGCCACCGCGAGGGCCACCAACGCTACCTTGCGATTGACTTGAACGATACCACTCATTTCGTTTCTCCTTTATCGACTGCTACCAGGCTATCGACTGCTGCAAGATTTTAATCGCCACGCGCGGGCAGAATTCCGCCGCACATTTTGGCGGCGCGAATAACCGAATCGCCAGACGCTTCGGTCGGTACTACTC
>Ga0182024_10011370_pt1 | contig 17893 bp, 13 predicted proteins | sample P32metaG_FD_120480 | JGI IMG/M metagenome (GOLD analysis project Ga0182024, IMG submission 120480) | Permafrost microbial communities from Stordalen Mire, Sweden - P3-2 metaG (Illumina Assembly) | ecosystem: Environmental > Terrestrial > Soil > Wetlands > Permafrost | place: Sweden: Stordalen... | reverse complement strand
TGCCGATCAACGGCGCCGCGATGACCCCGACCGCGGCGCATTTCGAGGTCGTCTAGAACGAGCGGAGAATCCCCCGGTTGGTCGCGATATAGCCCGGCGCGACATGCGCGAGCCGATCGCCGATCCGGTCGTGCAGCGCCGGCAGGCGATAAAACGGCACCGCCGGAAACAGATGATGCTCGGCGTGGAACGGCATGTTCCACATCAGCAGGCGGATCGGGAATGACGCCAGCGTCGTGCGGGTGTTGGTGAGCCCGTTTTGGTCCCGGCTGCACAGCGTGTGCTCGGTGATCAGGTAGGCGCGCATCAACGGCATCGCCAATAGCGACGGCAGGAAAAAGAAATACAGCGCCGCCGTGTATCCCAGCGCGATCGAGACCGCCGCGGCGAGGTAGATCAGCAGCTGGCACGACAGCGATAGCGCGACGGCGCGCCGCGCCTTGTCCGGAAGAAACGGCAGCCGCGCCATGCCGAGCGCCAGCTTGGCGTAATCGACCGCGCGCCGATGCCAGAACCCGACGGTGCTGATTTCCCTGAGATAAGCCGCCCGGTTGCTCGCCCGGGGAAACATCAGCTCGGGGTCGCGCGCCGGGTCCTGGGTGTAGCGGTGATGCCAGGAATGGAAGTAACGGTAGAAGGTCGAGTTGTAGAAGCTGAGCACCCCGGCGACCCAGCCGATCGCGGCGTTCGCCGCGGGCGAGGCAAACGCGGTGCGGTGCGTGCATTCGTGCATCGGCGCGAACATCGTCACCAGCGTCAGCCCGTGCAGCAGCATCGCCGGGATCAGCAGCAGCCAGAACGGCTCAGCCAGCCAAACCAGCGTTCCCGTCATCGCGACGCAAGCGAGATGCGCGCCCGCCCGCAGTGCCCCGCGCGCGTCGGATCGCTGCGCGTAGACGCGCAAATCCACCACCCCGAGCAGGCCGCGCCCGGACGGGGTCTCCGCGAAAACCCCCGGGGTCGCCGGGATCTCGATCGCCGCGACGCTCATGTCGTCCACCGACGCAAGCCGCGCGCCAGCCGGGCGATCTCCGCCGGCCGGATCGGCGTCGCGTTGATTTCGAGACCGAGCGCGGCGAGCGCATCGCATACCGCGTTGGCGACCGCCGCCGGCGGCGCGACCGCGCCACCCTCGCCGACGCCCTTGACGCCCAGCGGATTGAGCGGCGAGGGCGAGTGCAGATGGACGATCTTGATATCCGGGATGTCGATGGCTCCCGGCAGCGCGTAATCCATCAGCGAGCCGCTCAGCAATTGCCCGTTCGCATCATAGGCAATGGCCTCGCAGAGGATGCCGCCGAGCCCCTGCACGGCGCCGCCGTGAATCTGCCCTTCGACCAGCATCGGGTTGACCACATTGCCGCAATCATGAGCGACCGCGTAGTCGTCGAGCCGCACGCGGCCGGTCTCGGCGTCGACCTCGACGATCGCGACATGCACCGCATAGCTCCAGGTGACGGTCGGCGGCTGCCAGTAATAGGTCTCCTCGAGCCCGGCATCGATACCCGGCGGGCGCTCGTTGTTCCAACCCGGCATCGCCGCGCGGGCGATGCGGGCGAGCGTCAGGGTCGTGTCCGGCACCCCGACGATGCCCACGCCGCCCTGGCGCAATTCGAGATCGGCCGGCGCACATTCGAGCAAATTGGCGGCGATCGCGAACACCTTGTCGCGCAGCCGCTCGCTGGCGCCGTGCAGCGCGCCCGACAGCGTCACCGTGCTGCGGCTCGCCATCGTGCCGAAGCCGATCGCGATCGAGGCGGTATCGGCGAGCGAGACGACGACATCGTCGGGGGCGACCTTCCACAGATCGGCGGTGATCTGGGCGAAGATCGTCTCCATGCCCTGGCCTTGCGGCGCGGCGCCGCCGGAGATGTAGATTTTGCCCGACGGGTCAACGCGAACAAACGCGCTCTCGAACGGGCCGACACCGGTGCCCTCGATGTAGCAGCCGATGCCGAGGCCGAGATAGCGGTCCCGCCGCCGCCGCGCCTCGGCCTGCCGCGCGCGGAACGCCGCCACCCCGCCGACCGCGTCGAGCGCCTTTTCGAGCGCGGCCGGGTAATCGCCGCTGTCGTAGACGATCGGCTCGCCGTCGCGATAGGGCATGCCGACCGAATACGGCATCTCGGCGGCGGCGATCATGTTGCGCCGGCGCACCTCGGCCGGCTCGAGGCCGAGCGTGCGGGCGATGAGGTCGATCGTCCGCTCCATCGCGAACGCCGCCTCCGGCCGTCCGGCGCCGCGATAGGGCGCGTTCGGCACCTTGTTGGTGACGACGATACGGCCCGACGCGGCCAGGTTCTCGATCTTGTAGGGGCCGGTCAAATGCACTGCGGTGTTGTAGGCGACACCCGAGCCGATCGGGTTCCACGCGCCGCAATCGACGATGTAGTCGTCGCGCAGCGCCAGGATGCGGCCGTCACCGTCGAACCCGATTTCGAGGTCATGGAGCTGGTCGCGCGAATGGGTCGCGCTCATCAAATGTTCGCCGCGCCCCTCGATCCAGCGCACCGGCCGGCCGAGCCGGTGGGCAAGGAAGGTGATCAGCAGATCCTCGGGGTAGACATGGCCCTTGCCGCCGAACCCGCCGCCGACATCGGGCGCGATGCAGCGCACCCGCGCCTCGGGCAGGCCGAGCAGCGCCGCGGCCTCGCGGCGCACCCAATGCACCACCTGGGTCGACGACCAGATCGTCACCGAGTCGGTGCGTCGGTCATAGGCGGAAAGGACGCCGCGGGTTTCCATCGGCACCGCGGCGTAGCGGTGATGATAGAACCGGCGCTTCAGGCGATGCGGCGCGCGCGCCATCGCCGCGCCGGCATCGCCCCGCCCGACCGAGAACTCGCCGATCAGGTTGGTGTTGAACCGCTCGTGGATGATCGGGCTGTCGGGCTTGAGCGCCGTCTCGGGATCGACCACCGCCGGCAACTCCTCCAGGTCGAGCACCGCCTGCTCGGCGGCGTCCTCGGCCTGGTCGCGGGTCTCGGCGACGATGATCGCCAGCGCCTCGCCGACATGCCGCGCCTTGTCGTGCGCGAGCAATGGCTCCTGCGGGTTGAGGAATTTGTGCTGGATGACCGAGGTCCACTTGGCCGGCAGCGAGATCTGCCCCTCCGGCACCGGCGGCAGGAGCTGCAGCAAATCGGCGCCGTTCATCGCATAGACGACGCCTGGCGCGGCGGCGGCGCGCGTCAGGTCGACCGACCGGATGCGGGCATGCGCCAGCGGGCTGCGCACTAGGACGGCATGCAGCGTCCGCGGCAACACCAGATCGGCGACGAACTGGCCCTGCCCGGTCAACAGCCGCTGGTCCTCGCGCCGCTTGAGTGAGCGCCCGATATAGGGAGTTTCGTCCATCACGAACTCCTTGCGACCGCCGTGCCATCGATGACCGCGCGGACATCGCGGTGGGTATCGCTCGTCGGGTCGGCGAGCGCCGAGATGATCGTGTAGTGGTCGAGGCCGGGATAGATTTTGGCCGTCTTGCGGACCCGCGCAGCGTAGGCCTCGGACTGCCAGATGAACCCGGCGGTCTCCGCCCCGCCGACGCAGATCAGGTCGGGCGCGCGATCTGCCCGCGGATGGCGCATGGGGCTCAGTTGCGCCGCGCGCGCTTCGTCGAGGGTCAACTGCGCGTTGACATTGGTGTGGAGCAGCGGGACGAGGTCGAACACGCCCGAGAACGCGATGCCGGCGGCGATCGGCAGCTCCGGCTCGGTGGCGAGCGCCATCGCGGTCAGCTGCCCCCCGGCCGAGTGCCCGCCGACGATGAGCCGCTCGGCGGCGAAGCCGAGGCGACGCGAATTGTCGTGCGTCCAGCGGATCGCACGCTGGGTCTGCGCGACGATGGTCTCGACCGTCACCTTGGGCGTCAAATCGTAATTGATCAGCGCGACGGCGATACCCGCGGCGACGAACTCAGGCGCGATAAACGAGAAGTCGCGCTTGTCGAGCGCCCGCCAATAGCCGCCATGGATGAATAGGAAAAGCGGCGCATCAGCCCGCGCGGCGCGGAAGAAGTCGAGCCGCTCGCCCGGTGCATCGCCATAGGTGAGGTCGAGCTCGCCATCGAGCGCCGCCCGCGCCGCCGCGCTGTCGGCGGCATAGCGCGCGTAATGCTCGGGGCTTTCCGGATGGCGCCGCCGGATGTTGTATTCGGCCTCGAACGCCTCGTCGATCATCGCCAACCGGCCATCGAATGACCCTCTCCGCCCATTGGGGGGAGAGCGAGGGACCCAGCGCGTAGCGCCGGGAGGATGAGGTGGGCGCGCCGTGACGTCTCTGGAATCCCCCACCTCATCCCGGCCCTCTCCGCCCCCGGGGGCGGAGAGGGAGAAAGAGGCGGCCTATGCATGTCGGCAGGACTCTGGCAGGCTTACCCCAAGCACCGCGAACCGCGCCGCCGCATCCGCCAAAAACCGCCGTAGCACCGGCTCTTCCTCGTCGCGCGTCGCCGCGCCGAGCCCGGCGTCGCGGGTCATGCAGTCGGCTTCGGCGATGTCCGCGGCCGCGTCGCCGGCTAGCCAGACGCAGCGGAACCCCGCGAGCTCGACATCGCCGACGATGTGCTCGATCTCGGCGGCGATCACGGCGCGGTCGGAATCGCGCCACAGCCAGGCGCGGCGCTCCAGATAGAGCCAGCCAAAGGCGGCGTGCCGCGTCTTGTCGCGCACCAGCCGGTCGAGGATCGCCCGCGCGACCGGGTCGCGCGCATTCTCGCGACTGAGCCGGCACAGTTCGAGGTCGAGCCCGTCGCCGATAGCGACATGCGCGGCGATATAGGCGTCGAGGCTGCGCGCGGCGTCGAGCGCTTGGCGGTGGAGGCCTCGCTCGAACAGCGCGCGGTAGGCTGGGTTCACCGGCTCGGAAACAAAGCCGCCGCACAACTCGGCGAAGCGATGGCAGCATTCGAGGTGCCACGCCTCCTCGGTGTTGCGCACGGTCAGGAAATATTTTGGGTCGCTCTCGCGCTCGCGTTCAAGGCAAAAGCGGATGATCAGCGCCGGGGTTTCCGGCAGCCCGCCATATTCGGTCCACGCCTTGCGACTCCACGACAGCCGCGCCGCCGCCAACATTTCGGGCGAGTAGCGGGTGCGGTCGAAGCTGGCCCAAGGGATGTCGCGCTCCGGGTCCCAGCGCGATTGCTTGGCCTCGTCGTAAAGGTCGCGGATCGTGCGGATCGCCGGTTCGAGATGCAGCGGGAAGCGTCGCTCCGTGGGAATTTCGCCGCTGAACGCGCGATCTGGCGAGGTTTGCATCACACCAGCCCGGCGAACTTCGGATGCTCGAACATTGGGATGTCGATGCCGAACGGCTTCAGCCGCTCGCGGATGCTGCGGACCGACTCGACGAAGACCGGCTTTTCCAATTCCTCGACCGTGGCGCCGAGCCCGGCTTCCCAGGTCAACCGGTCGGCCTCGATCTCGCCGCGTGTCGCCGCGGAATCCGGCGCGAGCCAAGAGCTGTGATAGCCGTTCATCTCGACATCGCGGATCATCGTGATGACGGCGCGCTCGCACACGTCGATCTCGGCCCGGCTCATCCGCGGGACGCGGTGCTCCAGATAGGCCCAGCCGAAGCCGCAATGCCGCACCTCGTCGCGCATGATGTTGCGCAGCACCTGGTTGGCCGCCCTGTTCGGGGTGATCTCGACGAGATGGCGGAACACGTCGAAAGCGACCTCCTCGGCGGCGCAGACGAGGGCGGCGATGATCGCTTCCAACGGCGTCTCGGGGTCGAGCGCCATCTTGCGCACGCCATGCGTCGAGACCGATTTCTCGAAATCGACTAGCGCGGGCGCCTGCATGTAGCCGCCGAGATGCTCAGCCATCAGGTAGCAGGCCTCGGCGTGGCGCGCTTCCTCCTGGGTGCGAATCGTGAAGAAATAGCGCAAATCCGGCTCGCGACGCTCCTGGCAGAAGCGAATGAGAAGCGCCGGGCTTTCCGAGATCGCGCCGTATTCCGACCAGGCGCGGCGGCTCCAATACATCCGCGCCGCCATGCGGTGCTCATCATCGATGTCGAGCCCGTCCAGGGCGCTCCAATCGATGTCGGTGCGCGGGTCCCACTGGTTCTTTGTCGCGGCGCGGAACAGGTCGCGGATCTTGCGGATTTCGACGCCGAGCTCGAGCGGGAAGCGCCGCTCGGGTTGGTCGAGCAGGGTCGGCTTGCGAGCGGCCGGATCGGCGGGTGCTTCAGCGAGCGACATCGAATTCTCCCGACGCGGGATCGCTCCACAGAGAGCCGCGAGCCGACGCGGCTTTTCAAGCAATTTCTGTGCTGTTCGAGTGTCATTCCGGGTCTCGCCCTTTGGGCGATCCCGGAATGACGAGAGAAGGTTACTGCCGCCGCGCGAAAAAGCTGCGCAGCTGCTGGCGGAACCGCGAGCTTTTCTTCATCGCGACGTTGAATTCGTCCCGGGTTACGACATAGGCGTCGAGCGGCTCGGTGGCGATGACCGTGGCGTTGCGCGGCTCGCCGCTGATCAGCGCTCCCTCGCCGAAGAAATCGGCGGGTCCGAGCCGCGCCACCTCGTGGTCGTGGCGCAGCACCTCGACCTCGCCCTCCGAGATCAGGAACAATTCGTCGCCCTTGTCGCCCTCGCGGATGATGGTTTCGCCGGGCTCGTAATGGCGCAGGGTCGCGGTTTCGGCGATGCGCGTGAGGTCGGCCGGGTTCAGCGCGCTGAACGGCTCGACACCCTTGAGAAATTCGCCGACGCGCAGCTCGTTGTCGAGCATGACATCGGAGGCGATGCGGCCGTCGACCATGTGAATGAGGCGGTCGGCGAGCTCGATGATGCGATGGTCGTGCGTCACCATCAGCACCGCCGTGCCGTTGTCGACCGTCATCTGCTTGAACAGGGCGACGACGTTGCGGGTCGATTCCTTGTCGAGCGCGGCGGTCGGCTCATCGGCCAGGACGAGCTTGGGTCGATTGGCGAGCGCGCGGGCAATCGCGACGCGCTGGCGCTGCCCGCCGGACAGTGCGCGCGGCTTGGAATCGAGCCGCTTGCCGAGGCCGAGACGCGTCAGCATGTCATGCGCAGCGTGGCGGATCTCCGTCGAGGAAAGCTCGCCGAGCTCGAGCGCCATGCGGACATTCTCGGTCGCGCTCAGCGAGTCGAAGAGGTTGTGCATCTGGAAGATGAAGCCGATGTCCCGCCTCACCGGCACCAGATCGTGCGCGCTCATCCCCGACAGGTCGCGCCCCATCACCTCGACGCGGCCCTTCTGCAGCGTCCGCAACCCGCCCATCAGGGTGAGGAGCGTCGTCTTGCCCGAGCCCGACGGCCCGGTCAGCACCGCGAGCTGGCCCGGCGGTATCTCGATCGAGATGTCGAACAGCACCTTGAAGCGCGCCTCGCCTTCTCCGTACGCGAAGTCGAGCCCCTCGACGCGCAGCGCGGGGGTTGTCGGCGCTGGCGCCAGTGCGGGCATGTCCATCAGAAAATCTCCGCGGGGTCGGCCGCGATCACCCGCCGGATCGCGATCGCGGCGGCCAGGAGGCACATGCCGAGGGTCAAAGCGAGGCTGATCAGGGTCAATTGCAGCGTCATGTGCAGCGGCAGGAGCGCGATGCCGCCGATGATACGATAGACCGCGAGACAGAGCAGCCACGCCGGCACGTAGCCGGCGATACCGGTCAGGAACGCCTGCCGCAGGACGCTGGCGATCAGGTAGGAATTCCGATAGCCGATGCCCTTCAAGGTCGCGTATTGCGGCATCCGGTCGGCGAGCTCGGTGTAGATGATCTGGTAGGAGATCAGCGTCCCGACGACAAACCCGACCAGCGCGCCAAGCCAGAAGATCGGCGCGGCGGACGAGAGTTGCGCCTGGAAATCGCGCTCGAACTCGACGAGCTGGGCTTTCGACATCACCTTCAGCGTCGGCGGCAGCGCCGCGGCGAGACGCTGCTCGGCGCCGGCCAGGTCTTCGCCCTTCCGCAGCCTGACGACCGCCGTCTCGACCGGCATCGCCTCCGGGTTCGCGTGGAAAAACCGGGCGAACAGCCGGTCGCTCATGACCACCGTGCCGTCGCTCATGAAGTCCGGGCCGAGCGAGAATTTGCCGACGATTCGGACGGCCTGGCCGTTGAGCTTGGCCTCGGTCGCCGGCCCGTCCATCCCGAGGAAGCGCCGCGACTCCTGGTCGGTCAGCACCGCGTCGTCGCCCTTCAGCAAGGCCTGCTGCTCGGCGATCCCGGACAGCGCGAAGACCGGCGGCGCGTTCGGATCGAACGCGAAGACCCGCACCAGATGCGGCTTATTGTCGACCGAGCTGGTCCAGAAGAAATCCTGCCAATCGGCGTAGAACGGCGCCGCGGTGGCGACGCCGGAGACGGTCTTGATCGTGTCCAGCTCGCGCGCCGCGAACGGGTCGCGCGTGCCGAAGCGGTATTTCGACGCGTTCATCACGAAGAGGTCGCCGTCGAGCTGGCGGACAACGGCGAGCGAGGCATCGAAGAACGACCGCTCGAACCCGAGCTGCACCAGCATCAGCAGCACGGCGAAGGCGATGCCGGCGCTCGATCGCACCAGGCGCCACTTGTCGGCGACGAGGTTGCGCCAGGCGAGCGGCACGCCTGACGGGACAAGGCGATCGAGCGAGAGCGCGGTCATCGTCAGAAGATCTCGGCCGGATCGGCGCGCCGCAGATTGCTCACCGACAGAAAAGCCGAGATGACCGACATGATCAGCACCGCCGCCAGCACGCCGCCGACATTCGCGGCGCTGAACGCGAGAGGCAGCAGGGTCTCGCTACGGATCAGGGCATAGATCGCCATCGCCGCGGCGGCGGCCGGGACGAACGCCGCGATGACGATGATCGCCGACTCGATCACCACCACGGCGGCGAGGCTGGCGTCGCCATAGCCGATCGCCTTCAGGGTGGCGAACTCGGGAAGGTGCCGGGTGATCTGCGTCGCCAGGGTCTGATAGAGCACCATGATCCCGACGATCAGCGAGACGAGGAGACCCGAGCCGAAGATCAGCCCGACCGAGGTGCGCAGGGTCCAATAGGAATTCTCGTGCGTCGTCAGCTCGCCGCGGGTGAACACCTGCACGTCGTCGGGCAGCTTCTGGCGCAGCTCGGCTTTGACGTTGGCGGGGTCGAGGCCGGGACCGAGCGTGATCAGCCCGAGGTTGACCGGGTCCTGGCGGCGGTGGGTGACGCGAAAGAAGTTCGCCTCGTCCATCAGCGCGACGCCGATGCCGAGAAACCCGGTGCCGAGGCGGTAGCGTCCGCCGATCACCACGGGGGCGCCGTCGATATCGACTTTGCGCCCCGTGGTCAGCGGCCCGAAGATCGACCGCGTCGTATCGTCGACCAGGATCGTGTTGGTCTCGGCCAGCAGGTTCTGCTGGCGCTCGATATCGCCGTCGCGGAAGGGCTGCGCGGGGGGTTCGCAACCGATCAGGAAGACATCGAGGCGGATGCCTCCGCTCGGGTCCTGCCACGAGCCGCCGGCGAAATAGAGCGGGGTGGCCCGCGTCACGCCCGCGATCGCGGCCGCCTGCGCCAGCCGCGCGCGGGGGAACTGCCACGGCTGTCCCTGGAATTGGTAATCCGTCGAGGCGAGCAGCAGGTCGAACCGCATATGGTCGTAGACCAGCATCCCGCCCTGCGGCACGGCGACGAAAAAACCGAGCTCGATGAACACCAGGAGGATCGCGATGAAAACGCCGGCGAAGGCCAGCGCCGTGCGGCCCTTCTCGTGGACAAGGATGCGCCAGGCGAGGTAGGCGCTGACCCGCAGCCGGTGCGCCACCACGCCGCGCCGCGCCGGACGCTCCGGTGAAGGGTTATCAAATCCGATGAGCTCCGGCATCGAAGCGGCGTTCCCCTGTCTCGGTATCAACCAACACGCGAGACGTGCAGAAATTCCGGCCTAAGAATGCACTCATTTAAATGAAACGGCCTCCCTTAGCTTGGGAGATCGATCAAGCCGCCATCGCGGCGAGGCTTGGCAGCAGCGGCGAGTCGGCGCGGTGCAGCTTGCCCCCGCGCAAGGCGAATTCGGGGTGGATCAGCTGCCGCGCCTTGTGGGTGACCCGCTCCGAATCGACCAGCGTCCAGTCGCCGTCGATCAGGCGCATGACCGAGATATCGGCCGGCATCCCGACCGACAGCGCGCCGATCTCGCCTTCGAGGCCGAGCATCGTCGCGGCGTTCTCGGTCGCCATGCGCACGACCTCGACCAGCGGCACGCCGAGCGCGACGAGCTCGGTCATTGCGTGGTGCAGGCTGTAGGGCCGCTCGAACGGCGAGGCGCGGTCCTCGGCGATGATCGAGTCGACGCCCTCGCCGGTGAACATCCCGCGATAGGCGCGCCCACCATCCTTGAGGCGCACATTGTAGCCGTGCAGATCGGCGCCGAGGGTGAACGGCAAGATGCCGGCGGCAAGCACAAGCTCGGCGTTCTTGAAGCTGAAATGCGCGCCGCGGCCGACATCAATCCGCACCCCCTTGGCGATCGCCTCGCGAATGAGCGGGTGGATCGCGCCGTCCTCGGCGACAAAGCCGGAGGGGAAGCGGGTGAACGGGTGCGCCAGGATGTCGCCGGGATCGAGCAGCGGCACGACCTCGTCGATGATCTTGCCGGCATCGACTTTCGTGCCGTCCGCCCCATGGTTTTCCACTGGCCACAGCGTGCCGAGATGGATGTAAACCGGCAGCTTTAGCTCGCGCGAGGCTTCCTTGGCCAATTTCATCGAGGCCATGCCCCAGCGCGAATAGCCGCCCGGCTCGGCGTGCGCCTTGATCCCGCGCACCAGGTCGGGGTTGTCGCGCGCCGCCTTGACGATCGCCTTCACATTGATCCCGCTCGGGCCATAGAGCTCGACATAGCGGTGGCCGAGGAGGCCGCCGGCGAGATAGGCCGAGATGAAGGCGAGCACGCGGGTCTTTGCCTTCTCGACGATGAACTTACGGAACCCGTCGAAGGTCAGCGCGCTCGGCCCACCCTGGTCGACGACGGTCGTCACCCCGGTGCGGATGCCGACGAGGTCGGGGTTGAGCCCGAAATCACCCGAGACATGCTCGTAGACATGGGCGTGGGTGTCGACGAGGCCCGGCGTGACGATGAGCCCCGCGGCGTCGATCACCTTGGCGGCGCCGATTTCGAGCTTGGGCGCCACCGCCGCGATGCGGCCCCTCCTGATGCCGATGTCGCGGACGGCATCGACGCCGTTCTTCGGATCGATGACCCGGCCACCCCGGACGACCACGTCAAAACCCGGCGTCAGCTTCGCGATCGCGGCTTTCGTCTTCGCCATGGCCTGATCCTCCGTCGTGCCGCCCCGATCATGCACAACACGGGCCGCGCCGCATAGATCGCGGTCGTCTTGCGGCGTGAGCGCGCGGCTGGCCGTCATTCGCAATGTAAGGTTGAGATTAACGAAGTGTCCATTATTCACGCGCAATGATCGTCCGTCCGGCAGCGAACTTTTTTACAGGGCACGGTTCGATGGGCTCCGACGATTTCGGCCCGCGCGTGCGTACACTGGAGCTTCAGCTCGCGGCAGCTGAGGAGAAGCTTGCCAGCTCCGCGGACGATCTGACGCGGGCGCTGCAGCTGGCCCGTTGTTGCATCTACAAAACCGGGCGCGATCTACGTGTGACCGAGATCGACGGCGATGCACGGGAAATTCTCGGGTTGCCGCCAGCCGAATTGATCGGCAAGAATTTTGCCGAGTTCCTGACGATCGAGCCGGCCGATGCTTCCGCGATCGAGCAGAGCTCGTTCCGAAATCTGAGGTGCCGAACCCGCGACGGGACCCGCCACATCCGGCTCAGCGGCAATCCGCTACGCGACGCGGGCGGCGAATTTTCCGGGTACCAAGGCGTCATCAGCGATGCCGCGGACTTGTTCGAAGCCGAGCAACGCGCGGCCACGCAATATCGTCGGTTTCACGAAGCGATCGAGTGCATTCCGGCCAGCCTGATGCTGTTCGACGAAAACGACCGATTGGTCATTTGCAATAGCGCCTCGCAGCATTTCTTCCCCGGCGCGAAAGGCCGCCTCGTTCCGGGCGCGACGTTCGAGGAATTGCTGCGCGCCGACATCGAAAGCGGCCATCTGTGGAAAACCGACATGCCGGTCGATGACTGGCTCACCGAGCGGGTGGCGCGCCATCGCGCCGCGAACCTCGATGTCATCGGCGCGCTGCCGGACGGGCGCTGGATCCAGGTCATCGAGCGCCCGACGACCGATGGCGGCGTTATCGGCATCCGCCTCAACATCACCGAGCTCAAACAGAAAGAGGCAGAGCTTCAGGAAAAGACGTGCCAGCTCGAGGCGCGCGGCAAGGAGCTCGCCGAAGCCAAGGAGGTGGCCGAGGCGGCGGACACCGCCAAGAGCAAGTTTCTCGCCAATATGAGCCACGAATTGCGCACTCCTCTCAACGCCATCATCGGCTTCTCGTCGATGATGTGCATGGAGGCGCGGGGCCCGCTGGGACACGCCGCCTATAAAGGGTACGCCGCGGACATCAACCAGAGCGGCTCCCATCTGCTGGACGTGATCAACGACATCCTCGATCTGTCGAAGATCGCCGCGGGCAAGTTCGAGATCGACGCGACCGACGTGTCGTTGCCGGCGATGATCGAGGATTGCGTTCACATGGTCCGGATGAAAGCCGAAGCGGCCGGGCTGGAAATGATCGTCGATGCTCCGCCGGACCTGCGGCCGCTCCATGCCGACGAGCGGATGGTCAAGCGTATTCTGATCAATCTTTTGTCCAACGCCGTCAAATTCACCGACAAGGGCCATGTGTGCGTGACCGCCTGGCCCGCGGAAGATGGCGGAATTTCGCTGAGCGTCGAGGATAGCGGCATCGGCATCGATGCCTCCGAGCTGCCGCGGCTGATGCGTCCGTTCGTCCAGACCGAGGGAATGACGGCTCGGAAACACGAGGGCACAGGGCTTGGCCTGTCGCTGGTGAAATCCATGGTCGAGCTGCACGGCGGCGACATCGCGATGTCGAGCGAACTCGGCGTCGGCACGACCGTGACGGTGCGTTTTCCCGGCCAGCTGGCGCCGGCCGGTGCGGCTGGACCGGCGCTGGCGGAACGCCTCGACGTCAATCCGCCGGTCGACCGCCGACCCGGCGGCGGCGAAACGCGGTCGCCGGAAGACGGGAGCCTCGGCCTTCTCGAACGATTGATCCTCGAGTCCATCGAAAGTTAAAACGGAAGCGCCCAAGCGCGGCGCTCCCCTATACCCCCTTGCCTGGCTTGGCTGGTGGGCTTCAGCCACGGGAGCGTTTCGACGCATCCGGTATGGCAGAATGTACCGGTAAGAGGTCGTTGCGCGTGAGCGGCACGAAAATTGCCGAGCGCGACGCGGCTTCTGCCTGCGATGGCGCCGACCGCGATACGCTGAGGACTCCCGCGCCGAGCCGAAACGGGGTACTGATCTGTGACCGCACGTGGCGGAGAATGGTAATGGGAGCAGGGGGCGTCGATGATCAACGAACGGCAATTGCGTCGGCAAATCGAGGAAGTGCGCACCGGCAAGCGCTCGCGGCGCGCGTTTTTGCGCGACATGATGCTGGTCGGCCTAAGCGCCCCGTTCGTGACCCAGATGCTTGCCCATGGCGGCGTCGCGATGGCGGCGAGCGAATTCAAATACGCGCCGACCAAAGCGGGCGGCGGGGGCACGCTCAAGCTGTTGTGGTGGCAGGGTCCGACCCTGCTCAACCCACATTTCGCGGTCGGTACCAAGGACCAGGACGGCTCGCGGATATTCTATGAGCCGCTCGCCGGTTGGGATCCCGACGGCAACCTCCTGCCGATCCTCGCCGCCGAAATCCCCAGCGTCGAGGCCGGCACGGTCGACAAGGACCTCATGTGGGTCGTGTGGAAACTGAAGCAGGGCGTCAAGTGGCATGACGGCACGCCGTTCACCGCCGATGACTGCGTCTTCAACTGGCAGTACGCCTCCGATCCTGCCACCGCGGCGACGACAACCGGCGTCTATAAGGACATCAAGGTTTCGAAGGTCGACGACTACACGGTCAAGATCGACTTCGCGAAGGCGACGCCGTTCTGGGCCGACGCCTTCGTCAGCGTGCGCGGCCTCATTGTCCCGAAGCATTTGTTCGAGACCTTCAAGGGCGCCAATTCCCGCGAGGCGCCGACAAACCTGTCGCCCGTCGGCACCGGCCCTTATTTGTATGTCGACTTCAAGCCGGGCGATCTCGTTCGCGGCAAGATCAACCCGAACTACCATACGGAGAAACGGCCTTATTTCGACGCGATCGAGATGAAAGGCGGCGGCGACGCGGTCTCCGCCGCGCGCGCCGTCCTGCAGACTGGCGAATATGATTTCGCCTGGAACATGCAGGTCGAGGATGAGTTGCTGAAGCGTCTCGAAGATGGCGGCAAGGGCCACGCCGTTATCTTCGCCAGCGGCAATATCGAGCATATCGAGCTCAATAACACCGACCCGAACAAGGAGGTCGACGGCGAGCGGTCGAGCGTCACGACGACGCACCCGTTCCTCGGCGATCCGGCGGTGCGCCAGGCGCTCAACCTGCTGGTCGATCGCCAATCGGTCGAGAAGTTCATCTACGGCCGCACCGGCGCCGCGACCGCGAATTTCGTCAACAATCCGCAGCAATTCGTGTCGAAAAACACCTCCTTCGACTTCAATGTCGCCAAGGCGACCGACCTCCTCGACAAGGCGGGCTGGAAGCTCGGCTCCGATGGCATCCGCGAGAAGGACGGCGTCAAGCTCAAGCTCGTCTACCAGACCTCGATCAACGCGCCGCGCCAGAAGACGCAGGAGATCGTCAAGCAGGCGTGTCAGAAAGCCGGCATCGATCTCGAGCTGAAGACCGTTCCGGCTTCGGTGTTCTTCTCCTCGGATGTCGGCAACCCGGACACCTACACCAAGTTCTACGCCGACATGCAGATGTTCACGACGACGATGACCCAGCCCGACCCGGGCGACTTCATGCGCCAGTTCCTGTCGTCCGAGGTCGCCAGCAAAGACAACAAATGGCAGGGCCGCAACATTACCCGCTGGAAGAACGCCGATTACGACGCGGCCTATGAGACGGCGGGGCACGAGACCGACCCGGTCAAACGGGCGGCGCTGTTCATCAAGATGAACGATCTGGTGATCAAGAACATCGTGGTCATCCCGGTGGTCTACCGCCCGAGTGTCGCCGCGGTCGCGAGCAAGCTGCACGTGCGGCTGTCAGGCTGGGACAGCTACATCGGCGACCTGCACAACTGGTACGCCGACGCCTGAGGCACGCTAGCCCTCGAGCGCCAAGTCGTGATCCTTTTGACGCGAAGCACCTTCCATAGCCCGGTGGCCGGGCTTGACCCGGCCATCCACGTCTTCCTCTATTTTCCGGGCGCCGACAAAGACGTGGACCCCCGGGTCAAGCCCGGGGGAGGCGATTTTTTTGAAGCGCAATTGCCTCGTCAGGTTATCGAACGGTGCTGAACTATCTGATCAGGCGCCTCCTGATGGCGGTGCCAAGCTTGCTCGGCATCAGCGTGGTATTGTTCTGCATCCTGGCGCTCGCGCCCGGCGACCCGTTCTCCGACCTGGCGACCGATCCGTCGATCCCGCCTTCGGTCGCGGCAGGCCTGCGCGCCAAGTTCGGCCTCGATGACCCGGTCTACCTGCGCTACTTCCACTGGCTCGCGGCGATGCTGCATGGCGATTGGGGCTTCTCGTTCGCCAGCCGGATCAACGTGACGACGCTCATCATGCAGCGCCTGCCGACGACGCTGGTGGTGATCGGCGCGTCGCAGATCCTGGCTTTCTTGATCGCGGTGCCGGTGGGCGTCTATGCCGGGGTGCGGCCCTATTCGTTCTTTGATCAGGCGGCGACCAGCGTGGCGCTGATCGGCTTTTCGCTGCCGACCTTCTTTACCGGCTTGGTGCTGATCCTCGTGTTCAGCGTCAACCTGCGCTGGTTGCCGATGGTGTACCGCACCGACATCGGCGGCAGCGGGCTGCCGCTTGCCTGGGCCTATAGCCGCCAGGCGATCATGCCGGTGGTCGTGCTCGGCCTGTTCCAGGGGGCGGCGTGGACGCGCTTCGTGCGCGCGTCAGTGCTCGATGTCGTGCGGCTCGACCATGTCACCACCGCGCGGGCCAAGGGACTACCGGAGCGCGTCGTGGTGCTGAAGCATGTCGTACGCAACGCGCTGATCCCGGTGGTTACGCTGGTGGCGCTGCAAATGCCGATCATCTTCGGCGGCGCGATCATCACCGAGCAGATCTTTCGCGTCCCCGGCATCGGGTCGCTGCTGATCAGCGCGATCCTGGCCAACGACACGCCGGTGATCATGGGCGTGACGTTTGTCTTCGCCTGCCTCGTCATCGTGTTCAACCTGATCGCGGACCTGCTGTATGGCTGGCTCGACCCCCGCATCTCGTATCGCTGAGGCGGACGCCATCGCGCCCGTGCCAGCGCGGGCGCGCCACGATTCGCTCGGGCGCGAGGCATGGCGCCGCTTCCGTCGGCATCGCCTCGCGCTGCTCAGCTTGGGGATCCTGACGGCGATGATCCTCATCCTGCTGCTGGGGCCGACGATCTGGCCGGTGCCGATCAACGCGATCGATTTCAGTGCCCAGACGCAGGGGCCAAGCCTCGCACATCCGCTCGGCACCGACGATCTCGGCCAGGACCTGCTCGCCCGGATGATCTATGGTGGGCGCATCTCGATGGCGGTCGGCGTCGCGGCGATGCTCGTCGCGGTCTTTGTCGGGGTGTTTGTCGGCGCCGTCGCCGGCACCGCGCGCGGCAGCATCGACATGGCGCTGATGTGGTTGTGCGACCTCTTCCTGTCGCTGCCGCAATTGCCGCTGCTACTGCTGATCATCTATCTGTTCCAGGGGAGCTTGCGCAAACTGGTGGGCATGCAGCTCGGCACGTTCGTGCTGATCGTCGCGGTGATCGGCGGCTTCCGCTGGATGTCGATCGCCCGGCTGGTGCGCGCGCAATTCTTTTCGCTGCGCGAGAAGGAATTCGTCGAGGCCGCCCGCGCGCTCGGCGCCTCGACCTTGCGCCAGGTCGTGCGCCACATCCTGCCCAACGCGATCGGCCCGGTGATCGTCGCCGGCACGATCGAGGTGGCGAACGCGATCATCGCCGAGTCGACGCTGTCGTTTCTCGGGCTCGGTTTTCCGCCCGACATCCCGAGCTGGGGGCGCATCTTGTACGACGCCAAGGATTATCTCGACGTCGCGCCGCACTGGGCGCTGTTTTCCGGCGGCGCGATCTTTCTTGTCGTGATGGCGATCAACTATATCGGCGACGGGCTGCGTGACGCGCTCGACCCCCGTCGCGTCTTTTGACAATCGGATCATCTGAGGTGCCCGAAGCGCTGCTCGACATCCGCGGGCTCAAGACGCATTTCAAGACCGATGACGGCATGGTGCGCGCGGTCGACGGCGTCGATTTGAAGGTCAGCCGCGGCGAGACCTTGAGCGTCGTCGGCGAGAGCGGCTGCGGCAAGACGGTCACCGCGATGACCGTCCTCAAGCTGATCGCGATGCCGCCGGGCAAGATCGTCGCCGGCAGCATCCTGTGGAAAGGGCGCGATCTCGTGCCGCTCGGGGCGGCCGAGATGCAGCAAATCCGCAGTCGCGAGATCGCCATCATCTTCCAGGAGCCGATGACCTCGCTCAACCCGGTCTACACGGTCGGCGGCCAGATCGCCGAGGTGGTCCGCCTGCACGAGGGGCTCAACCGGCGCGAGGCGATGGACCGCGCGGTCGAGATGCTTCGCCTGGTCGACGTGCCGGCGCCGGGGCGGCGGGTGAACGACTATCCGCACCAGCTTTCGGGCGGCATGCGGCAGCGCGTCATGATCGCGATGGCGCTCGCCTGCAGCCCGGAATTGCTGATCGCCGACGAGCCGAC
>Ga0182024_10011369_pt1 | contig 17896 bp, 16 predicted proteins | sample P32metaG_FD_120480 | JGI IMG/M metagenome (GOLD analysis project Ga0182024, IMG submission 120480) | Permafrost microbial communities from Stordalen Mire, Sweden - P3-2 metaG (Illumina Assembly) | ecosystem: Environmental > Terrestrial > Soil > Wetlands > Permafrost | place: Sweden: Stordalen... | reverse complement strand
CCCAGCCGATTTGCTGGCCATCAAAGCTCCCCATATTTCACCCAAAATTTTCTTGCTTCACCCCATCCCTCTGGAGTCTCTTCTCAACCAACAAGGGGGTCGCGATGTACCGGGGCGGCCCGCCGAAGTTCATTTAACGACTTGCTTTTTGCCGGGCCTTGGGTATCTTTCACGTCCCGCATGTTCCGATGGACGGACATTCGCTGGAAAAAGAACGGAAGAATAAATTATGTCATCAGCCAACGATTTACGCAAAGGCATGGCCATTAATTATAATGGTGATATTGCCGTGGTCCTGGAAACGCAGCATCGCACACCGGGCAACCTCCGCGCATTTGTGCAGGCCACGCTGCGCAGCATCAAAACGGGCAAGGCTTCCGATGTGCGCTTCAGTTCCACCGAGAAAATTGACGTCGTGCCCATGATGACACGCAAGATGGATTTCAGTTACAAGGACGGGGATGATTTTGTTTTCTCCGATCCCGAAACTTATGACCAGACGACGCTAAGCCAAGAGTTGGTGGGCGACGCGAAAAATTATCTGGTGGAAAATGCCACGGTGACCGTTACTATTGTTGACGAAAAGCCGGTTTCCATCGAGCTGCCGTCGAGCGTGGTATTGACAGTGACAGATGCGCCGGAAGGCATTCGCGGCGATTCGTCCAACAACGTGCAGAAACCGATTACGCTCGAAACCGGCATCACCGTCCAGGCGCCGCTTTTCATCAAAACCGGCGAAAAAATCAAAGTGGACACGCGTACCGGCAAATACATGGAGCGGGCCTGAATACGCGTCTAGCCCAAGGCGGGGCGATGGCCAAATTTGCGCGCCAATTTCAGGGCGGCGGGCAGTGATTTGACGCCTTCGGTGCAGGTCGGGTGGGACATCGACGCCGCAGCCACACAAACTCCTGTAAAGAGACAGCGCGGTAATTCCCATTCTTCATGCAACCCCATTAATACGCCGGCGGCAAACGCGTCCCCCGCCCCGGCGGTTCCCGCAATATGTTTGGCCGGCAGTTTCAGCGAGAACTGCCAGAAATCCTCGCCGGTGCGGGTGCGCATAAAGGCGCCTTCGGGAAAGTGAATGACGACCAGTTCGCGCACGCCCCCTTGCAGCAATGCGCCGGCGGCATGACGCAGCGAAGTGGTGTTCAACCGATCATTGGCCTCGCGAATCTTGAAGCCAGTCGTTTTTCCGGCTTCGATTTCATTGAGGATGCAGTAATCCACGCACTTGAGCGCGGGCGAGACAATTTTCGCAAAACGGTCGCTGTCTTCGCTCACAACGTCCACGCTGGTTTTCATGCCGGCTTGTTGGGCGGCGTGCAACAGCTTGGCGGCTTTGGTGCCGAACTTCGGGTCGGGCGCGTCCAAAGCGTCGAGCAAAAGCAAATAGCCGAGGTGAAAAATGCGCGCCTTGTGCTTTTTAAAATCCAGGTCCGCGCCATCCCACAAGGCGTTGGCACCGCGAAGATGAAAGAAAGTGCGATGACAGCCGGCGTCTTCCGTCATGACATCGGTATAGGAGGTCGGGGCCAGGGGCGTGGAGCGCAGATGGCGGGTGTCGATGCTGTGCCGGCGGCAATCCTCAAAAATGAACCGGCCCAACTCATCATTGCCGACCAAACCGGCGGCGGCGAGCGGGAACGGGGCCTGCAAGCGGGCCAGGTTGATGGACACATTGTAGGGCGAGCCGCCCGTGCCCTGAGATTGGCGGCGAATATTGGCCAACTGATCGCGTTGCGGATAGACATCAATGATCTTGACTTGATCAATGATCCAATTGCCCGCGGCCAGCAGACCGGAACGAGATGTTGAAGCGCTTTTTTTCATGACCACTGCACTGACAAATGAAAATAAAGAATAATCAGACGCCGGGTTGAAAGCAACGAATACTGGAAAAAACCACGCAAACGGGCACACCAATGCGCCGCCACTTTTTGACAAGAATTGCTTTTCAACGAGATTGAATGAGAGTAAACATTTTCTATGACAGACCCGGTCCAAAGCGCAGAGCGCGTTTACAAGGGCATTCCCGTTTCCGCCGGAATCGCCCAGGGCAAGGTGTTTGTCCTCAGCCGGGCCAAATCCTCCATTCCCAAATATGACGTCCCGGAGCCGGAATTGCCGCAGCAAATCCAGCGCCTGCACCAGGCCCTGGTCCTGACCCGGCAGCAAATCATCGGGGTGCAGGAGAAGGTCAGTCAAGCATTGAACGCCAAGGACGCCAGCATTTTCGACGCGCATTTGCTGGTGCTCGAAGACCCCACCCTGGTGGAATCGGTCACTGCCTTGGTTTACTCGCGCAAGATCAATGTCGAGGCCGCTTTTCAAGAATTTGCGGACAAATATACCGCGACCCTGAGCGCGATTGACGACGCCTATTTGCGCGAACGAGCCGCCGACATGCGCGACGTCACCTCACGCATCATGGCCAATTTGCTCGGCCACAGCCATCATCACGACCTGCAGGATTTGCGGGAACCCTGCATTGTCATCAGCGAAGATTTGTCTCCGTCGGAAGTCGCCACGCTGAATCGAAAGGTCATCCTCGGTTTTGCCACTGATGCCGGGAGTAGAACGTCCCATACGGCCATCATGGCCCGCTCCTTGCAAGTGCCAGCCGTGGTTGGTTTGAAGGATGCCAGCCACAAGATCAAGACCGGCGTCCATGCGCTGCTCGATGGCTACAACGGCTCCATCATTGTCAACCCAACGGATCAAACGCTGTTCCAATACGGGCAATTGCTCCGGCGCCAGGCTTCGATTGAAGACAAACTGCGCGAAATCAAAAATCTTCCCGCCGTCACGCTCGACGGACAAAAAATTGTTCTTTCGGCCAACATCGAACAGGCTGGCGATGGCGCGGCGGTCAAGGCCTTCGGCGCGGAGGGAGTGGGCTTGTTCCGCACCGAATATCTCTACATCAATCGCGAATCGCTGCCAACGGAAGAAGAACAATATGAGTCCTACCGGCGCGTGGCCGCCGAGTTGAAGCCGGACCCGGTCATCATTCGGACTCTGGACCTGGGCGGGGACAAGTTTTTGACGCACTTGCAAATGCCGCTCGAAACAAACCCGTTTTTGGGCTGGCGAGCCATTCGATTTTGTCTGGAGGAACGGGAAGTGTTTCGCGCCCAGCTCCGGGCCATTTTGCGGGCCAGCGCCGAGGGCAACGTGAAAATAATGTATCCGATGATTTCCTGCTACGGCGAAGTGGACCAGGCCAATGCGCTGGTTGAGGAATACAAGGCCGAATTGCGCGCCGAGAAGGTGCCCTTCGACGAGCACATCGAAATCGGCGCGATGATTGAAATCCCGTCTGCGGCAGTCGCGGCTGATACGCTGGCCACTCGCGTCAAATTTTTCAGCCTCGGCACCAATGACCTGATCCAATATTCCCTGGCAGTGGATCGCTTGAACGAACGGATCGCCCACCTCTACGAACCGACCCATCCGGCCGTGGTGCGGTTGATTAAGTTGACCGTGGACGCGGCCAGTCGCCACGACATCTGGTGTGGCGTTTGCGGCGAAATGGCGGGAGACCCTCTTCTGACTCCGCTTTTGTTGGGGTTGGGGGTTCAGGAACTCAGCATCGCGCCGTCTTTTCTGCCTCGTGTAAAATTTCTCATCCGCCGGTTGAACATGGCGGAGGCCAAGGAACTGGCGGAGTTTGCCTTGCAATGCGAGTCCGGGCGGGAAATCATGCTGCGTTCTGAGGCGCTGGCCAGGAAGGTCGCGCCGGGCCTGTTTGAAAATCGGACTTAATGCAATGAAAGTGCTCATTCTAGCTGCCGGCTACGCCACCCGGCTTTATCCTCTTACTCTGACGCAACCCAAACCTCTTCTGCCCGTCGCCGGGAAACCCATGATCGAGCATGTGTTGGACAATCTGGCCCCGATTGGTGGTATTGATCGCGTTTACGTCGTTACCAATGCGAAGTTTGCCGGGCAGTTCCAGGAATGGTCCGATGGTTATCGCGCCGCCAAGGCCAAACTGGATTTCACCATCGTCAACGACGGTTCGACCGACGACAGCAACAAACTGGGCGCCATCGGGGACATGCACCTGGTGATTACCAAAGAAAAAATCGATGACGACCTCCTGGTGGTCGCGGGTGACAATCTTTTCAGCGAGAGCTTGCAGGATTTTGGCCGTTATTGCCGCGAAAAAAATGCGCCGGTCCTGGCCGTTTATGACGTGGGCAATTTGCAGGAAATCACCAAATACAATTCCATCTCCATTGATGCCTCGGGCAAAATCACCTTTTTCGAGGAAAAGCCCAAGAACCCCACCAGCACCCTGACGGGCATCGCCCTTTATTATTATCCCAAAGCGACCCTGGCGTTGATCCGCCAATACATGGCCGAAGGAAACAATCCCGATCAGCCCGGGCGGCTGGTGCAATGGCTTTACCAGCGCGCGCCGGTTTATACGTGGCGCGTCCCAGGCATTTGGTTCGACATCGGATCGAAGGAAAATTTGGCGGAAGCCAACACGATCTTTGCCCGCCTTCAGCTTGCGTCCAAATAGCGGGCCGGTCGCCCGACGCAAATCAACAACCTGTTGGTCCGCCCGGAAAGGCTGGATTACTTGCCACCCCCTTCGAATCGGTTTGTAGAGTAGGCCGGGGCGGACGGGTTGAAAGGCATAAAGGCCAATGACCGCACGACTTCAACCTCTCCTATTTCCCCAGGTCGGCAAACCCGGCCACTGTCTCCCAAGTGGCCAAGGCGGCAGCCGCTTTGGACAGTTTGGCTCCCAGGCATGGCGGGGCCCGTGCTTTTCCAACACAATCTGATCCAGGAAAGTTTTCATCTCCTCATGCATCGTTTCCTGGTTGCCTTTGAGGGCCAGCACATAATCGGCGTCCGCTGCGACGATCTCCCGGGCGATCTTCTTCTGGCAACCTATCGCGTCCATCGTCACGATGCAACCGCTCCAAATAGATGGCCGGCCCACCAAAGTATCTGCTACTTTTTCCATCCGTAGCAGATTGGCAGAGCCGGTTAAAAGGAAATCGTCTACTCGACGGCGCTCGTTTCCGACGCGTTTGACCGCGAGCAAAAGTTGTGGGGCGCGTTGAACCGTTGAACCTCATCAAGGATGACCGGCCGCGTAGTGAGGAGTGAGTCGGGATTAGGCTCGGTCTGAAACGGACATTTCAAAAGTTACTCGTAGGTTTTGGCCAGTTGCTGGATCCGACTATAAACCGGCGAGCCGGGTTGCACGCGGCTCTCTATTTCATGAAATTTCTGGCGCGCTTCGCCGGGACTGCTCTGCGCCAACAGTACCACATAATCCAATTCAATCCAAGCCTTACGCGGGTCATCGATTGTCTTTCCGTAAGTGGCCAGAAAATCATGCAATCCCGCGGCGCCGCGTTTCTGGGCAACATCCAGCAGCGGTTGCAGTTTGGGGGGCATGCCGGGCAGTTGGTCACCGGAGGACACCGGTTGCACGTGCGTAACCGTTTCCGGTTCCTTCTCCTTGAATTGCCCCCAGTACTCATAAAGTTGATAAGCGCCCATCGCCAAGCCAATGATAATAATCAGTCCGATTACATATCTCATGAATCCTCCACACGTTCGATACGCGCGCCAAGCTTGCGTAATTTCCCGTCAATGTTTTCATAACCGCGGTCGATATGATATACCCGGCTTACTTCCGTCGTGCCGCGCGCCGACAATCCGGCAATGACGAGCGCGGCCGACGCCCGCAAATCACTGGCCATGACCGGCGCGCCGCTGAGCGGAATGCCGCCCTTGACAATGGCGCTCGGCCCTTCAATGGCAATATCGGCTCCCAGGCGCGCCAACTCGCTGACATGCATAAAGCGCGATTCAAAAATCCGCTCGGTAATAATGCTGATGCCCGGGGTCAACGCCATCAGCACCATCATTTGCGCCTGCACATCTGTCGGAAATCCAGAATAGGGCAACGTGGTGATATCCACCGCCTTCAATCGGCCGTTGCGCGAGATCTTCAGCGCCGGGCCGCTCCGTTCCACTTTCACTCCCGCCTCCCTTAGTTTATCCAGCACGGCGTGCAAATGGTCTGGCCTCGCGCCGCGAATGGTTACCTCGCCGTTGGTGGCCGCCGCCGCCACGGCAAAGGTCGCCGTTTCAATTCGATCCGGGATCACTTCATGTTCCGCTCCGTGCAAACTTTTCACGCCGGTGATGGTAATGGTCGGGCTGCCTGCCCCGCACACTTTGGCCCCCATGGCGTTGAGGAAATTCCCGAGGTCGATCACCTCAGGTTCGCAGGCGGCGCTTTCGATGATGGTCACCCCCTCCGCCAGAACGGCGGCCATCATGACGTTGGCAGTGCCCAGCACGGTCGGGCCGGAACGGCCGCCCAGAAATAATTCAGTCCCCCTGAGCTTCCGAACAGTTGCGTTAACGTAGCCTTTCTCAATGCGAATTTTTGCGCCAAGTGATTTCAGTCCCTTCAAATGCAGATCAATCGGACGCGCCCCAATAACGCAGCCGCCCGGCATCGAGACCAGCGCATTGCCCGTCCGACCCAGCAAAGGCCCTAGGATGCAAATTGACCCGCGCATTTTCCGAATCAACTCATAATCTCCCACCCCTTTGATTTTGGCCGCCTGTACGCGCAGTTCGTCGCCCTCAGTTTTAACCGTCGCCCCCAACGAGGTCAGAATTTGGCCCATGAAACGGACGTCGCTCAAATTCGGGACGCGGCGGATGATACACGGTTCAGCGGTCAACAGGGTCGCGGCCATGATGGGCAGGACCGCATTCTTCGCGCCGCCGACCATCACTTCACCGTGCAGGGGTGTTCCGCCTTTTATCAGAAATTTGTCCATTCAGTCACTCCGCCTCAAGTGACGACATCGTGTGATTCCATGGCCTTATGCGCAATAAAAATCCTCTGATGCCGATTGTGGTCCGGCTCGACTGCTTCAACCTTCCATCCCTTTTTTTCGAAAATCTTGGCAACACTTTGGGCGCCGTTGTCGTTTAATTCCAGCATGACTCGTCCCTCGAGCCGCAGAAACGCGCCCGCCTCAGTCGCGATTCGCCGGTAAAAGTCCAGGCCGTCCAGTCCTCCATCCAGCGCCATTCGAGGCTCATGGTCCCGCACCTCGGGTTCCAATGTCTCGATTTCCGCCGTCGCAATATAGGGCGGGTTGGAAACAATCAGATCAAAACGGCTCTCCCGGCCCAAAGCGGCGAAGCCGTCGCCCTGATGAAAATCAATCCGCTCCAACACTTGATGCCGCGCGGCGTTTTGGCGGGCCGTGTTCAAGGCATCCTCGGAAATATCCGTGGCGTCCACCCGCGCTCGCGGCGCGTGGGCGGCCAGCACGATGGCCACGCAACCGCTTCCAGTGCCGAGGTCCAGCGCCCGAGCTTCACAGTTGACAGGCAGTTGGCCGAGAAAATTCCAGGCCCGCTCGGCCAGTAATTCGGTTTCGGGGCGCGGCACCAAAACATGCCGGCTGACGGCCAATTCCAAACCGCAAAACGACGTTGAGCCGACGATATACTGCAGCGGCTCGCGCTGGCCGCGCCGTCGAACCAATTCGCGCAATGTTTCCACTTCGGGCGCGGACAGCGTCCGTTCGAAATTCAAATACAGATTCATGCGCGGCATTTTCAAGGCGTGGGCCAGCAGCAATTCAACTTGCAAGCGCGGCGCGCCGACGCCTTTCTTGCCCAAAAAATCGGCGCTGCGTTGAATGGCTTCCAAAATCGTCACGCCTATGAAAATAGGTTCAAACTGGAAAGTTCAAAGCGCAAAGTTCTTTCAACTTTGAACCTTGAACTTGCGCGGCAACGCTCCTATTTTCGCCGGTATGAAACGAGCGTTCATTTTATTCGTTATTCCCATTCTTTTACTTCGCCTGCCCGTCATGGCCCAGGACACTTCCGACAACGCCGCCGCCATTGCCGCAAGAGAGGCCGCGGACGAGCGCTACAAACGGCTGGCCGCCGATCTTCAGGCCGTCCAGTCGGACAACGAGGCGCTGCACGCCAAAATCACCGCCATGGAAGCGGAAATTCAAAGCTTGCGCGACGCCCAAGCCCATGCCGCGGGGAATTCAGCAATCCCTGAGGCGCTCAATGGTCTCGCGGCAAAAATCCAGGAAGTGGACAAGAAACGGCTGGAAGACAAGGACGCCATCTCCGAAGAGATTCACAAATCCATCGCCGAACTCGAAAAAACATTGGGCGGCGCTCCCGCGTCCATTCATTCACCCGCGCCAAAACCTGTCATCGTTCCAGATAATAATCCAGCCGCCGACAATGGTTATAGTTACACGATAAAGGACGGCGACACGCTGGGAGAGATCGTCAAAGCTTATAATAAGGACTTCAAAAGCAAAGGAGCGAAAACCATTACTATAAGGCAGGCGATGGCGGCAAATCCCGAAGTGGATTGGAAGCGCCTTAAAGTCGGCCAAAAAATTGTCATCCCTCGCCCGGATGGCGGATGAGGCAGGTCGTTCCTTCCCACGTTGACACCATCCGCTGCTTCTACTATGTTTTATAGGAGAAAGTTGGCCCGAATTTCGTTTTCCGATGCAAATCACCCGCGCAGGTGAATATGGTGTTTTGGGATTGATGAACCTGGCTCGGCGCAGCCCGGGACAAATGGCTATGATTGACGAGGTCAGCCGGACAGAGCGGATTCCCAAGAGTTTTCTCGCCAAGATTTTTCAAAGCCTGGTCAAAGCCGGGCTGGTTCGATCCATTCGGGGCGCAGGCGGAGGATTTGCGCTAGTCAAGGACCCCGCGCAAGTTTCCATCCTGGAAATCATCGAGGCCATCGAGGGAAAAATCGTTTTCCCGCGTTGCAAACAACTTAAACCCGATTGCGATCACGCCGGCGGCTGCGCCCTCTGCGGACTGTTCGAGCAAGCCCAGGACGGCGTGAAGGATGTCCTGTCGCGCACGACCCTGGTCGATCTGATCCGCGAGCAGGATACAATCGAATTGACACGAAGCCTGAAGGGCCACGCCAACTGAGGAAACGGAGTCAATTGCCAGCGTCTTCGTCGCCAAGTTTACGATATAACGTGGCAGCGCTTACCCCAAGCAGTTCGGCTGCCTTTGCTTTATCTCCGTTCGTTTGCGCCAAGGCGTGATTAACGTATGCCAACTCCTGTTCGCGCAAAAAGTCCTTCAGTGTCGCAAAACCGCTCGTGCGAGGTTTGAAGTGCAATTGTTGTATTTCCTGCGGCGGCTGCGCCCTCATCAAAACCTGAAATCCGGCCTGCGCGAAATGAGAATCATGAGCCAATGCACGATGAATTCCGCGTTCTCGCATCAGGTGAAAAGAAATGCAATCCGTTAGCGACCATTCCTTGTCAGGCCGCTCCCGATGCAGTTTCGTCCCAGCTAGAAAGAGATCGCGCGAGGCATGGACCACTTCGTAAGCGGAACTCTCCGCCTCGACGTGCGACAGAATCAGATGGGCTTTAACACGATCGGAGGCTTTGACAAAGAATTGAAAACTTCCCAAATCACGTATTCGGTCACGAGCAGGGGTTCGCTCAGACTATTTGCCCAAACAACAGCAGAATTGTGAAGCGCATTTGGCTGTGCCAGGGCCAGGAGAAATCCTCTATCAACAAAAATCATTTTCGCTTTGGCGTTCCGTAAAGGTAATGGTCATGTTGCGCTGCTCCGTCGGTTGGCCAATCAGGATTCATGGGAAGCTTTTCAAGCTGCCGAGCCAATTCCGCCAATGAACCCTCATCCTTTTTAATCGATTTGACCTCAATTTCCAACGCACAGTTCAACGGCAGATCCACTGGCTCATCAGGAATCAAAGCCTTGCTGTAAGTGACGTTGACCCTTGTACCGTGGAGGTTTATGGTTTGGATAGATCGACATGCGACAGGTTTATCTTGACCACCAATCCGCCACCCCCGTTTTGCCGGAGGTCTTCGAAGCCATGCGGCCATTCTTTGCCGGGGACTTTGGCAATCCTTCTTCTTTACATCAATATGGTTTTCGGGCGCGCGAGGCCGTGGCCGTCGCCCGCGCGCAAATCGCCGCGTTGATCCACGCCGAATCGCCCGAAGACATTATCTTCACCTCCGACGGCACGGAATCGGCCAATTTGGCGGTCAAAGGAGCGGCCTTCGCCAGCCAGCGCCGGGGCAATCACCTTATTATCAGCCAGTCCGAACATCCGGCGGTGGGTCACTCCACCGAGTTTCTCGAGAAACACGGTTTCGCCTGCACTCGCGTCAAAGTTGACCGCCAGGGCTTCATTGATCCGGCGGACGTGCGGGCCGCCATTACTGACAAGACTATTTTAATCGCGGCTCACCTTGTCAACCATGACATCGGCACGATTGAACCCATCCGGGAGATCAGCGAAGTCGCCAGTCAGGAGGGCATCCCCTTGTTTGTCGATGCCGAAGCCGGAGCCGGGTGGTTGCCCATCAATGTGCTGGACTTGGGAGCGAGCCTGCTTTCGTTCTCGCCGCATCGTTTTTACGGTCCCAAGGGCATCGGCGTGCTCTACCGCAATCGTCGGGCGCGCCTCATCAGCCTTCTGCATGGCGGGGCGCAGGAAAACGGCTGGCGCGCTGGAATTGAAAATGTGCCGGCTATTGTCGGCGCCGGGATGGCCGCCGAAATTGCCCGGTGCGACGGGGCGAAATGGAGCGCGCATTGCCTCCATTTGCAAAAGCGGCTTTGGAACGGACTCAAGGCTAGTGTTCCCTGCCTACAACTGAACGGGCCCGAGCCGGGACCGAAACGAGTTCCGACGAACCTTAATATTTCCGCTGAATTCATCGAAGGCGAGAGCCAGGTATTGCTCTGCGACATGCAGGGCATCGCGATCGCCGGCGCGACCGGTTGTGTCAGCAAGTCACTTAAAATCTCCCATGTCCTGAGTGCCATCGGTCTGCCACACACGCTGGCCCAAAGCGCTATTATCATGTCACCCGGCAAAGATAACACGCAAGAAGACATCGATTATGTCATCGAGACGTTCGTAAAGATCGTCGGCAAACTTCGCGGAATGTCGCCGACATGGGACGAATTCGAAAAAGGCGCGATTAATTCAGTCACCAGTCCGCGGCGTTCGCGGTAATAAGTGAGTGGACCGCGAACACGACGTGGGTGCCGAAACTGCCGGACTGGATTCTAAAGCGCGCGTTTGCCGGCCGCCTTTGCCTTGGCCCAACGGGCTTTGGCGGCGGCGCTTAGTTTAGCTCTGGCAGCGGCATTAAAACGTTTCTTCTTCCTTGTTGCCTTGATCGCTCCTGCCGTCTTTGCTCCGTTCCTAAATCTAGCCCATCGAGCCTTGGCGGCAGCGGAAATGCTAGCCCGGCCTGCGGCTGACATGCGGCGCTTCCGGCGCTTCCCCGGCTTCACGGTCTTGATTGAGGGCGGCCGTCCGACCCTTCCGCCACCAATCGCGGCGAGTTGTGCTTCCAGCGTTTCGATTTCTTCACGGATTTCGATAGCTCGCTTCAATTGAGCTACAGTAAGATCTTTTATATTAGACATGATCGATGGATCAAATAATCCCGCAGGGCCAACTATGTCAACACCCTTTGTTACATTTATAGACCATTCATAAAATCACTTTACATTACCCGATAACTCATTGATCATTCCTGGGATAAGTCGAGATACAATGTCCTTCTTATTCTAGATTCCGTGCTGCACGGCGTGGCGGAGTTTTTGCTGGATGGCTTTTTCGCGCTCGGGATTGAGGATTTTTGAGCCGGTATGCTCGGTAGCGTAAAAAGTGTCGATGGCCGCGCCTTTTTCCGTCGATATTTTAGCGAGATAGACGTTAACGTTCAACGCCGTCAGCGTCCTCGAAATGTCGTACAACAATCCCGGCCGATCCTCAGTTTGAATGTCAATAATAGTGCGAACATCGGAGGTGGCGTTGTCCATGGTAATGACCGTCGGGATGCGCTCGCCGTCGATTGATTTGTAAAGGGTCGGCGCGGTTTTGGCTTTGGCAATCAACGCGGGCAGGTCAATCGTTGCGCCCGTCAGAACTTTATGCGCGAGGCTTTCAAATTTCTCCCGTTCTTCGCGGTGGGCCAACAGGCCGGTCCTCGCGTCCGTCACGTAAAATGTGTCGAGTATGACGCCGTCGTAACGGGTCAGGATTTCGGCGCTTAAGATGTTCAGGCCGGCGGCGGTCAGGCAACCGGTGACCTGGCTGAAAAGCCGCTCCCGGTCCCAGGTGCAAACGGTGACAACGGTATAACCGCGATCGGGTTCATTGTGCCAGGAAATGACGGGGGCCAGGGCATTGTCCTCGCTTTCGGACAATTGCAATTGGATAAAGCGATGGACGTGGGTAACGTCCCGCAGAATTTCCCGGGCGTCGCTGATTTGGAGATAACGGGCGGGGACGTTGTTAAAATGGGCCTGGATTTCCGCCGGATCAAATGTCTGCGGTGCCAAACGCTGGACTTCCTCGACCAGCAGTTCGCGCTGGCGCGCCTCGGCCAGGAGAAATTCAGTGCCGCCTGTCAAGACGCGGCGGCCCTTCTGATACAACCGCCACAAGACGGCGTCCTTGAAGCCATTCCAAAGTTGATCGCTCGTTCCCATCGAGTCGGCAAAGGTGTGCAGGGTGAGCAGGACCAGATTTTCCACGCTTTGAATCCGGCGGGCGAATGTGCTGATGACAGTGGCATCATCGAGGTCGCGGCGTTGCGATATTTGGGCCATGGCCAGATGATTCTCGATGACCAGGCGCAAGGTATGCGTTTTAGCGCCGTCCAAGCCAAGTCGGCGAGACACACTCAAGGCAACTTTGCCCCCGATCTCCTCATGATGTCCGGTGCGAAAAGCCTTGCCGGCGTCGTGCAAAAGCAATGCGAGGTAAAGTAGAAAAGGAGTTTCGACGCTGCGAAACATGTCCGCATAATTGCTGAAGGGCTGGACCGTGGCGTTCCAAACCTGATCCAATTTTTCGACACAGAACAGGGTATGTTCATCCGCAGTGTACTGATGATAAAATTCATGTTGCACCAGACAGGTCAGCCGCCCAAATTCAGGCAGAAATTTTCCAAGGAACCCGACTTCGTGCATGGTGCGGAGAACCGGGGCGACATTGCCGCGCTGGTCGAGGATTTCCAAAAAGGTTTCACGCACATGCGGATCGCGCAAAAAGGCGTTGTCCACCAACGACAGTTGGTTGCGAATAAGCTGGGCCAGGTCCGGATGCAACTTGAGCCCTCGCTGTTGCGCGTGCAAAAAAACACGCATGAGCCGCTTGGGGCTGTCCCGAAAAATAGAGGATGCGACCGGCCGGATTTCGCCATCCACAAAGTTCAAGCCATCAACCGACGGCTCCGTCTTGCGAGCGGGCTTGGAACGAAAAAGGCTTCTCAGTGAAAGCAGGCGTTTGGCGGGGGGCGGAAAAAGAGCGAGACGTTGTTCGACGGTGCGCGTGATCAAGTCAATATTGCGGCTGTGTGCGTAGAAGTCGCCCATAAAAAGCTCCAGCCGCTTGCCGGCGGAACGCTCATGCCAGCCCAGATTCAGGGCCACGGACGGTTGCAGACTTTTAGCGAGGATGTCGGCGGGGCGATTGAGATAGTAATGCAACTCTGTGCGAACGCGGAGCAAAAAGCTGTAAGCGCTTTCCAATTGCTTGCGTTCGCTGGCGCTGATCATCTCCCGGTTTTCGAGTTCCGCCAGCGAACGAGTGCGATGTTTGAAGTAAGCCATCCACAGCAGGTTTTGATAATCGCGCAAGCCGCCGCAACCGTTCTTGATATTGGGCTCCTGCATGCAGGCGGAATTGCCATATCTGGCCCGGCGCGCTGCCTGGTCCTGCAATCGCGCGGCGATGTATTCACTTTCAAACCCGACCACGCATTTGGCCACAAGGTTGCGCGCAAAACGGTCAAAGAGCTTTTCATCTCCACTGATGAGCCGGGCTTCGATCAGCGACGTTTTGGACTGCATATCGCTGTTGGCGACCTTGATGCAATCCTCCACGGATCGCACCGAATGCCCCACCTTGAAGCCCAGATCCCAAAGCGTATAGAGCAATCCATCCACCAGCGTGGCCAGCGCCGGACGGGCCTTTCCCTGGGATACCATGTCGCTTTCGTGCAGAAACATGATGTCAATGTCACTGTGCGGATTGAGTTCGGCGCGGCCGTAGCCGCCGATTGCCACCAGCGCGAAAACGGGCCATGGCGCGTTGTCCGGCGGCGGCGCGGCCGTTTTGACGCCTTCCAAAATATATCCCAGCACCAAGTCAATAATCGCCGAGCGGGCCTGGCAAACCAGGCGGCCTTCACCGCCGCCCCGATGCACAATTTTCAGACGATGCGTTTCAATCTTGAGAAAGTTCCTGAAGCGCGCCAATTCGGCGCGGGGATGGGTCTGCGGAGGCAGGACGAGGCGCGCGGCGGCACTGGCCTGGATTTTTTCGAGCAATGTCGGCATCCGCGAGAAAGGTAGGGCAGAGCGCGGCGCGACGCAAGCGAGGGAGTTTTAAGGCGCCGGGGTGGGCTTCCAAGTCGAGTCGGGATCGAAGGCCGTCATCTTCCGGGCGATCGATGCCGTCTTCGGACCGAGGCATTTTTCATAAACCTTGCCCTGCTGATTGACGATGAAAGTCATGACTCCCGAGTTGCCCCATTCCGCCGGCCACGCCACCAGCGCGAAACCAGCGATCATCCGGCCATTAATAATATAATTGTATTTTCCGCCGGGAGCGTGCCGGCCTTGACGCATCAGGATTCTAAAATAATAGCCGTGATAAGGCGATTGGACGGCGGTCATGATCTTGGTTCCCTTGTGGTAACCTTCATCCCGCGCCGCCGCGATCAGCGGCCCGAACGGACTGATCTCTTCACCCTCCGCGGCATGCCAGTACAGTCCGTCATGCTTGCTAGGATTGCTGCGCAGATATTGGGCGTACTGGCCCACTTCATCACCATCGTGAGGTTCGCTGGCATATTCGCGCTGGGCATCGACATACGCATGGCAAACGCGAATCGTTCCCAACTCGTTCATGCCAATCCGGCGATTGAGAATTTCCTCCTTGCCGGCCTCCGTATCGAAAAACCACTGGCCATCCTGCCGCACCACTGGAATTGGAAATGGCCACCCATCATAGCCGATTTCCAAAATCACCTTGTCATCCGAGGGCCGCTCCAATGTCACCTTCTCAGACATTCGGAGAGCAAAAATCGCGAACCGGTTGCTGGCCTGAACGGCGTCCGCCGAAACCAGGCCGTGCAGCTCCGGCCCAAATATCGCGTTCAGCGCATCGGCATCTTTAGGTTTGACTGCGGCGGTCAAGGCCTTCACCGCCTCTTCCGGCGTGGCGAAACGCTCCTCCGGCGCGGCCCATGTCGGCAACGGCGCGGCCAGGGCAATCATCAGCGCCCCGCCCACGCAGGCGCAACGGACAGATTTGAAAACGAGAGATTTCATATTGGTCTCAACGCCGGCCTGAAGATCCTCCGGACCGGGACGACCCGGAACTCATGCTGCCCCTGCTCTCCTGGCCGCGCGAACTGGATTCGCGGACTTCACGCGCGCTCTGCGAGCCGCCGAACGCGCTTTCAGACGGTTCGCTTCTCTCAACCGGGCGCGACGCCTCCGGGGCACGGCCTATCACAGTCACCCCAGGCGCGGGGCGGGATCCTTCCGAACCGCGTCCTATGACAGTCACCCCCTGCGACATCCCCCGTGGAACCACGGGCCGGGGCGCCACATAAGCACGCGAAACCGGGCGCTCTTCATAACCGCGCTCCCCCCCAGTCACAATTACGGAAGCCGCCCGCGTCTTGGGCCGCCACAAATTCGGATCGGCGGCGATCTGGCGATCCCGCACGGCCGGTGAACTATGCCACCAATTCGCGGGACGCCCATGGCCCGGTCCCCATGTGATCAAATGATGATGACGCCAATCCCAATCGAAACCCAGCCATACCCCAATGGGATAACCGCTGGCGAAAGTGCAAAACACTCCCGGTTGAGAGTAGATGGTGTCCGGCTGATAATCCGGCAGATAAATTTCGTCCGGATCAGTTGGGTCGATGTCGATTGTGCCGTCATCGCTCACCACATTTTCCTGCGGCGTGCTTTGCAGATTCCCCAATGCCTGGGCTTTGGCGCGCAGGCGTTGGATGGAATCCATCACATCGGCTTGCTGGCCGGTGAAGGCTTGTCCAACCTCGGTCGTCCAGGGGAGATTGTCATCCATCCATTTCAGGACTGTCGGATAATGCGCCAATCCTTGCACACTCGGGTCCAAGGGCTGCTGCGCGATTTGGTTGGGGTCGCCGCCCTGGCTAACATACCGGTCCGCCAGCACAATTTGCGACGGCAGCGCTGCGGCGGGCAGAATGACGCCAATCAGAGGATCAGGGTAAAGCGCAATGGGTCCCAGCATTTGATCCAAATCGTCAGCCGAGCGCAACGCCGCTGGCGGAGCCTCGTCCTGAGCGGAGCATCGCGTCCATGCGCCCGCCAACGCCAGCAACGAAACAAAAACAATAGCAACTGCTATTCTCCTTGTGCCACAATATTTGCCGCGTGTCCTCATATTTTCCATGCCCGCCATGCCTAAGGCCGGACCCAGCGTACAGCATTCTCCACGATTTTCAACGGATATTCCTGTGTGTAAATCGGATAAATTTCGTGCCCCGGACGAAAGTAAAATACCTTGCCCTTTTCCACCCGCCAGGCGCAGCCGCTGGTAAAGCTGTGGCCGTCGTCCCAATGCTCTTCAAAAATCAGCGCGTCCGGTTTCGGCACGGAAAATGCGCCGGAATAAATTTCTGTTTGCGGAATATCGAACGTGGCCGGGATGCCCTTCGCAATCGGATGCTTTGGGAGCAGCGTCGTAACATGGCTGGGTATTCCCTCGGCCCTGACAAATGAAAAAACACAGGCTGGCAGATGGACTTCCAACGTGTCCGTGCCATCCTCCGCCTTGAACCGCCGGAATGATGGCGTCATCGGATCATTAGGGCCGGCCAGCGCATGTTTGCCGGGAATCTGCACCACTTTAATCGTTTTGCGTTCCGATTTGGGAACGCTTTTCAGCGCGTCATCCACCGCCCGGGTGCTCATCGCCGCGATGAAGGGCTTGGACCAATGGGCCGAATGCAACGCGACAAAACCGAGCCGGCCTTCCTTGAGACGTTGCAAAATCGCATTGACATGGGCATCCGTCACAGCGTCATGCCGCTCGTGGCCCCACCAGATTAGAACATCGCAATGATCCAGTATATCGTCGGAAAGGCCCTGATCGGGATCATCCAATCCGACCGACTTGACCGTCATGCCGGGCTGTTTGGCCAGGTAAGCGGCGATGGTATCGCCGAGAAACCCGCCGTAGGCCTGTTTTTGGGCCGGTTCCCGCTCGTCCCACACCACGACGCGGATGGGCTTCGCCGAGGCCGTCGCCGCCACAGCCATAAAACCGGCGGCGACAAGGCACGCCAGCCACGGGAAAGTTTTTGCAATAAAGGAACGTCCGAAGGAAGTGTATTTCATTTTGATAAGATTATCGTGATATATTGCGGGATGATGCGGGTGAACCATAGCCATATCAAGCCAGAAAATTCCCGAAACAATTGGAAAAAAATTCAAAAAGCGGCGCGGCCCCGGTACATCGTGACCCCCCTCAGCCGGTTTACCGGCTGAGGGGGGTCACGATGTACCGGGGCCGCGCCGCAAAAAACAGTCTCACACGCAAGCCCCTCCATCGCTGCCCGTGGCAGCCAAGGCCAAATCCATCAAACAAGTGTCACCCATTAGGGCGTTATGTCACCCATTAGGGCGTTATGTCAACAGGCAAAACGTTTTCGTCCTCAATTGTTTCTCATTGAGTTTTTCTCGACTGTTCGAGCTGCTTTAAAAGCGGTCTTCGATCCCTTCATTTCGTTGG
>Ga0182024_10011368_pt1 | contig 17896 bp, 14 predicted proteins | sample P32metaG_FD_120480 | JGI IMG/M metagenome (GOLD analysis project Ga0182024, IMG submission 120480) | Permafrost microbial communities from Stordalen Mire, Sweden - P3-2 metaG (Illumina Assembly) | ecosystem: Environmental > Terrestrial > Soil > Wetlands > Permafrost | place: Sweden: Stordalen... | reverse complement strand
CTGCTCCATCGCTTCCATGAGGGTGAGATATTCGCGCAGCGTCACCGGCACGCCGGCCTGTTTCAGCTCATGGAAGAAGGTTGCGAACATCGCCGCATTCTAGGCCCGAGGCGCGCGATCCGGCTACGGCGCCCTGTCCTAGCGCTTGATTTTCCCTAGCGCGCAATAGGCAAGCCGCTGTTCCCAAAGTGATATTCGGCTCATAAAGATATATCTTGAGTTATAACGAAGGATGATCTATCTAAAGATATATCTAACATTGGAGATTCTAAGAATGCACGGACATGGACATTGCGAATCTCGCGGCGAATCTCGCGGTGAGCACTGGGGAGCCGGCCGCCATCGCCGCGGCGGCCGTTTCGGCGGCTTCGGTTTCGGCGGGCGGCACGGCATGGGCGGACGGGGCGGCATGGACCCCGACGACATGCGCGCCGGGCGCATGCTGGCGCAGGGCGACCTGCGGCTGATCGCGCTCAGCCTGATCGCCGAAGAGCCGCGCCACGGCTATGAAATCATCAAACTGGTCGAGGAAAAAACCGCCGACTGGTACTCACCGAGCCCCGGCATCGTTTATCCGACGCTGACCTATCTTGAAGAGGCAGGCTACGTCACCGCTTCGACCGAAGGCAGCAAAAAGCTCTACGCCATCACCGATGAAGGCCGCGCCGACCTCAAGACCAACCGCGACCTCGCCGACGCGGTGCTCGATCGCTTGAGCGCGCTCGGCGAACGAGTGAACCGCTGGCGCCGCGACGCACGCGGCGAACGCAACTCCCGGCGCTCGCTGCCGCCGCTGGTCGAGGCCGCGTTCGATCATTTGCGCGAAACCGTGAGCAAGCGTCTCGACAACGATGCCGAAGCCGAATCGCGCCTGGTCGAAATCCTCGCCCGCGCGGCGACGGAATTGCAGCAGCGGAGCTGAGGCGCAAGCGCGAAAGCTTACGACGCCGAGCCGGCGTCGGGCGTATGGACATGTTCCGGGCGGATGCCGACACCGAGCAGCCGCGCCGGAACGCGCCGCAGCGCTGGGAAAATTCCAAACAGCTTGAACAACAGCGGCGGCTTCGGCCGTCGCTCGCTTTTGAGCACACGGCTGATGATCTGGTTCTGGGCGGTGAGCTGAAGCCACTGCGTGAAGCGGACCGGCAGCGTGCGCCGTTCCTGGATCGCCTGTAGGTCGGCATCGGTCACCGCGCCGGATTTGAGCGGCGCGGCGAGCCGGTTCGCCGCGGCGACCGCGTCCTGCACGGCGAGATTGATGCCGGCACCTCCGATCGGCGACATCGCATGCGCGGCATCGCCGATGCAGATCAGCCCCGGCCGCGACCATTGCCGCAAACGGTCGACCGTGACGGTCAGCAGCTTGATGTCGTCCCAGCTTTTCAATTCGCCGATGCGGTCCTTAAGAAACGGCGACATCTGCAGCACCGCTTCGCGGAATGCGTCGAGGCCCTTCGACTTCACCGTTTCAATGCCGCCTTTCGGAATGACATAGGCGCATTGCCAGCAGTCGCCGCGATCGAGCATGACCATCATCTTGCCGGCCTCGATATGGCCGAATGTATCGGTCTCGTCGTTCGGCTTGCGCGACAGGCGGAACCACAGCACATCCATCGGCGCGCCATAGTCATCGCTTGTGAAGCCGGCCTTTTCGCGCACCGTCGAATGACGCCCGTCGGCGCCGACGACCAAATCGGCGCGGACCGTCAGCGCGCCGTCAGCCGTCTTGGCACGCAACCCGACAATGCGTCCGCCGTCTTCGATCAGATCGGTCGCTTCCGCGTTCATATATAGATCGAATGTTTTGTAGCGCTTGCCCTGCTTGGCCAAAAAATTCAGAAAATCCCATTGCGGCATCAGCGCGACGTATTTGCAGTGCGTCGGCAGATGGGTGAAATCGGCAATCTGAATGCGGTCTTCGCCGATCTGGGCGCTGAGCCGTTCGATCTTCTGATGCGGCATCTTGAGGAATTCTTCGAGCAGACCGAGCTCGTACATGAGCTCGAGCGTCGAGGGATGGACGGTGTCGCCGCGGAAATCGCGCAGGAAATCGCCGTGCTTCTCCAACACCACGACATCGACGCCGGCACGCGCCAAGAGGAAGCCGAGCATCATTCCGGCCGGACCGCCCCCGGCGATGGCGCATTTGGCGGTGATCGACGAATCCGGCATTCTAATAACTTGCGAGCACCAATGGCTTGCGACAATGGATAACGAGGCTTACCACACGGCGTTCCTCATGTCGCCCTCACATTTCCGCCGCAAGCGGGGTGTTACAAGGATAATCATTCGCCCCCCCGCTCACAACCATGCGCGCTTCCATCATCCTCGCCCTTCTCGTTGCCCTCGTCCCGCTCGATTCGGGATATGCGCAGCTCGCGGACACCGGCGATTTCCACATCGTCTGGGAAGTGAAGAACCGTTTCCGCCTGTTCCGCAGCGAGACCGATTTCCTGCGCCAAGTCGCGGCGAGCCGCGGCGACGGCGTGCTCGCCGCCGAACAGCGGCTCGAACGCGACAGCGACGGCCTCGGTTGGGCCAAGGACGTTGTCGCCAACCTGTGTCTCGACAATTCCGGCAACCTCCTCGACACCTGCGAGCGCGACGGCGAGCGCGAAAATTACCTGTCGCCACGCGATCACCCCATCGGCATCACGCTGTCCGGACGGGCGCCTCCGGATGTGACTTGCACCTGGACTTTTGACGATGGCGAAGGCTCGCTGAAGCAGACGAGCGCGCGTTGCGATCAGGAATTGAAATTACGGGTGCGTTCCGGCCGCACCACCGTCGCCACCGTGGACATTCCGCTCGGCGACGGCACCGCGCAACGCGTCGTCACGGAGATCGCGGTCCACGACGCGCTGATCGCCGGGCTCGGCGATTCCATCGCCGCCGGCGAGGGCAATCCGGACAAGGCGGTCGAACTCGAAGGCGGATTCTGTTTCCGGCGCTTCTTGCGCGGCGGCAGCCAATATTACCGGCCGAGCCGTGCCGGCTACACCGACGACCGCTCCTGCGAGAATGGCCCGGCGAGCGCGACCGCGGCGGCTGACTGGGCGCGCCATGGCGCGCGCTGGATGAACCCTCCCTGTCATCGTTCGCTCTATAGCTACCAAATTCGAACCGCACTGGCGCTTGCGGTCGAGCAACCGCATCTTGCCGTGACGTTCCTGCCGCTCGCGTGTACCGGAGCGACCATCGATGCCGGCATGTTCGGCAGCCAGCGCGCCGACGACTGCCCCTGGGTGGTGGGAATTGAGAGTTGCTCGGGCAGCGCGCCCGCTCAGTTCGACGAGCTCAAAAGCATCATGGCCACTGTGCGCCGACAGCAGCCGAACCGTAATCTCGACATGGTGCTGCTGACGGTCGGGGCGAACGACGTGAATTTTGCCGGGTTAGTCGCCAACGTCATCGTCGACGCCACCACGGAACGAATCTTGCTCAGGCAAGGCGGCGCCATCGTCAGCGCCACCGAATCGCAACAAGCGCTCGATCAAGACCTGCCGGATGAATTCTTTCACCTGCGCGCAACTCTCAAGCCCTATGTCGGCGGCAATCTCAACCGCGTCGTTTTCGTTTCGTATGGCAATCCCGCCATGCAAGCGGACAATAAGCCGTGTCCGGGCGGGCGCTACGGCTTGGATGCCCATCCGGCTTTTGGCGCCGATGCGGAGCGATTGCGCGCGGCGGCGACCTATGTCGACACCAAATTTCTACCCAAGATCAAAGTGCTGGCGACCTGCGACGGCAACAAGATTTGCCGCGACCCGGCCACGGAGCGCATGACTTTCGTCGATGGGCATCAGGCGGCGTTTGCCACGCACGGCATGTGCGTACGCGGCGCGGCGGATCCCGAGTTCGATCGCGACTGTTTCTTGACGAACGGCGAGAGTTTTCAAACCGATCCCACCGTCGCGCCTGAAGAGCCGATGGCGTGCGGACAGCCCGCCAGCAACTATCAGCCCTACGCGCCGCGCGCGCGTTGGATCAGGACCGTCAACGACAGTTATTTCACCGCCATGACTTACCCCGAAGGCATGCCAGCGGGGTTGAAGCCAAGCGATATCCACGATGCGCTATGGGGCGTGCTGAGCGCGGTCTATGGCGGCGCCGTGCATCCGACCGCCGAAGGTTACGCCGCGATGGCGGATGCGGCGCTTCCCGCCGCGCGCGGCGTGCTCGGCCTATCGGCGCCATCCGCTATTCAGGCCCAACCGCTGCCGCCGCCGACCATACCAACGCCGGCACTGCCGCCCGCTGCGGTGGCAATACCGCCACGCTCGCCGTAATCAGGCCTGCGGGCGCTGCGGCGCCACGCCGAGCTTCTTCTGCAAGCTCGACGAGGACGTGGTGTACTGAAACACCAGCCGTTTCTCCGGATAGACGTAGCGGTGCGCCTTCTGCGCCATCAGGGCCGCTTCATGGAAGCCGGACAAGATGAGCTTGAGCTTGCCGGGATACCAGTTGATGTCGCCGATGGCGAAAATGCCGGGCATGCTGGTTTCAAAAGCCGCCGTCTCCACCGGGATGAGCTCGTTGTTCTTGAGCTCAAAACCCCAATTGGCGACCGGACCGAGCTTCATCGTCAGGCCGAAGAACGGCAGCAACGCGTCGCAAGCGATTTCGAACGTGGAGCCGTCGTTGGTCTTCACGATGGCCTTGCTGACCTGACCGTCACTGCCGGCGAGCGAAGTCACTTGACCAAAAACCAGATCGATTTTGCCTTCGCCGGAGAGCGCCATCATTTTGTTGACGCTGTCGGGCGCGGCGCGGAAGTCGCTGCGCCGGTGCAGCAGCGTGAGGTGGCTGGCAAGCGGAGCGAGATTGAGCGTCCAGTCGAGCGCGCTGTCACCGCCGCCGACGATGAGAATACGCTTGTCGCGGAACGCCTCCATCTTGCGCACCGCATAGAACACCGACTTGCCCTCGTACGGCTCGATGCCGGGGATCGGCTGGCGCTTGGGCTGGAACGAACCGCCGCCGGCGGCGATCACGACGATCTTGCTCTCGAACTCGGTGCCCTGGTCCGTCTTCACGCGGAATAACGGCTCGCCGATTTTTTCTACCGTCTCGACCATTTCGCCGAGATGGTACTGCGCGTTGAATGGTTTGATCTGCTGCAGCAGCCCATCAACGAGCCCTTGCGCGCTGGTATAGGGAATGCCCGGAATATCGTAGATCGGCTTCTCCGGATAAAGCTCCGCGCACTGACCGCCGATCTTGTCGAGAATGTCGACGAGGTGGCATTTCATGTCGAGCAGGCCGAGCTCGAACACCGCGAACAGGCCGATTGGCCCGGCACCAATAATGACAACGTCGGTCTTGATAATTTCGGTCATGTCTTATCCAAGCTCGCTCGGCCCTCAAGGCAATTTCGGGGAGGGCGACTGTCTAGCGTGGCCGGCGCGGCAGGGAAAGAGGATGAATCCGTGACCTGCTGGAATAAATTCCGGTCACGCTTGGCGTGAGGGCGTCGTCACCACTAGCCCATCGAGTTCGTCGCGTACCTTGATCTGGCACGACAGCCGAGAATTCGGTTTCACCTCGAAGGCGAAATCGAGCATATCTTCCTCCATCGGCGAGGGCTCGCCGACTTTTTCCCGCCAGGCTTCATCAATGTAGACGTGGCAGGTCGAACAAGCGCAGGCGCCGCCGCACTCGGCCTCGATTTCCGGCACGCCGTTGTTGATCGCCGTCTCCATCACCGTCGCACCGGCCTCGCCCTCGACCGTGCGCGCTGTGCCTCCGGAATCGATGAAGGTGATTTTGGCCATGCGGATGAGTGATGGAATTTGTGTGGTGACGAAACGCCCGCAATCTTCGCCGAGCGCCAAGCGTCCGGCCGGCCTCTTCTATCGGCTCGCTTCGCGTGGCGCCAGTGCGGTAGGACCGGTGATCAGCGTTCGCGTGCGAGCTCGGCCAAAAGCACGGTCAAGCGCGCCCCGATCGCCGCGCTCGCTTCGAGGCTCGCGGCCTTGAGTTCCGCGACTGCGTCCTCCACGTCCGCCGGACTGCCCTCCCCGCCCGCGGCGTGCTCCAGCCTCTCCGCGGCGCGAGCGACGCGCCATGCCCCGATCCCGCGCGCCGAGCCGAGAAGGGTGTGAGCCGCGGCGGCAGCGAGCGCCGGCTGCGCGCTCATGATGCGCTCGAGCATGATGGCAGTCTGGCGCAGGAAGATTTCGAGCACTTCCCGTTCCAGACGGCGGTCCCCGAGCGTCATGCGGCCGAGATGGGTCTCGTCGATGGCCGTAGGCTTGCGATCGCGGTCTGCCGCCGTCGAAAGACCCGATGCGGTCATGACGCCCTCCTGCGGCCCAACCCGCACGCGCGGACGCGAAGGTGCGCGCCACGCGGCGGAAAACAGCCGTCCGCGGCCCAATACTGGCCGTATTGTTGGCACCACAATGGCGTGTTCATGCCGGTCCAAGGGCTAGCGCGAATACGGTGAAAAACCCGTTAACGATGATTAAAAGCACGTTACCGACCCGGTTTTCTTTGATCTGCCAGACCGATAGGATGGCCTACGGCAAGGCGAGATGAGGGCTGGGGGAGCCCTCGGTACCGTTCGAGGATGGAAAGCGATCACGCGCTCGTGGCGCGGCCTAAAGCTTGTCCGTGGGCATTCTTGGGCCGTCCTAGTCAGGCGTAACACGCGAGGCGACGACCGAAATGGCCAATTATCCGAAGAAGATGACGGATCCGACCGAGGCGGCGCTATCGGCAATCCAGGAAGCACTCAATCTCCGGGACGACGAGGAGCAAGCAGCAAGCAGGTCTGACGGGATGGGTGATCTTTTCACCGCTCCCGCCGAGGCTCGCCAGCAAGCCGCGCCGACACCGGATGAGCCCTACGATACCGGCGCCATTGGCACGCGCGACCTCGCCGCGCAGACCGCGCGCGCCGCCAACGACGACCAGAAATCCATCGGCCAGGTCCTACGGGCGTTGCAGCGCCGTCCGGCTCGCGCTTCCTATTTCGTTGCCACGATATTTTCCTGCGCCTGGGTGAGCGGCTGTCTTGCGCTGTCTTGGGCTTACCTGTCCGATTTGAGCGCCGCTGCCGGTCCCGGCCACTCGCCTGCCGCCATCATGATTGGCCTTGGGGCCGCCGCGCTGCTGCCGATCATCTTCTTTTTTGGCGTCGCCCATATGGCGTGGCGCGCCCAGGAATTGCGCCTGATTGCGCAGTCGATGGCACGGGTCGCCATGCGGCTCGCCGAGCCCGAAAGCGTGGCCCGCGATTCCATCGTCACCGTCGGTCAGGCGATCCGGCGCGAAGTCGCCGCCATGGGCGACGGCGTCGAACGGGCGCTCGCGCGCGCGGGCGAGCTCGAAGCGCTGGTGCAGAATGAGGTCGCCGCGCTCGAGCACGCCTATAGCAACAACGAAATCCGAATTCGCGGCCTGCTTCAGGATCTCGCCAGCCAGCGCGACACGCTAGTCGGGCAGGCCGAGCAAGTGCGCTCCGCGATCAACAACGTCCACATCGATCTGACGCAGGATCTTTCCACGATCAGCGATCTCGTGGGCCAGCAGGTCAACGACGCCGCACAACGCATCACGCATACACTGGCCGAGAAAGGCGAGGACATCACGCTCACGCTCGGTCAGATCGGCGACAACATGATCCAGCAGCTCAGCGAGCGCGGCGGCGATCTGCTCGACCGGCTGGAGAGCACAAGCGATGAAACTTCGCGCGCGCTCGTGACGGCGAGCGATCGTCTCACTGCGAGCCTCAACTTCAAGACCGACCATATCGGCGAGGAATTCGCCGAAATCGCTGCCGGCCTCGAAGACATGATGACGTCGCGGCTCGATCGCGTCACAGAGTCCTTCTCTGAGAAGTCGCTGGCTGTCGTCGATCTGATGGTCGGGCGCTCCCAGCTCCTCACCGACACCATCATTGATACGTCGAGCCAGCTCGCCGAAACGATTGCGACCCGTGCCGACGAGGTCAACAGCACACTCAAGTCATCCGGCGAGTCGCTCATTACGGAGTTTAATTTGCGCGGCGGCGAAGTGGCGTCGAAGCTCGAGCAGACCGGAAACCGCATCACCGAGGCTCTCCTCGCGCGCGGCTCCTCCATGAGCGAAGCCGTCCGCGAGAGCGCCGAACATGTCGCCGGCGTCATGGCGACGCGCAGCGATGCCGTGAGGGAAATGCTTTCGACGCGACTTGCCGCGTTCGAGGAAATGTTCGATCACACCGGCGCCGAGCTCGGCGAGAAAATCTCTCGCGATTCTTCGACGCTTGGGAATCTCATTACCCGGCATCTCGCCGAATTCGACCGCACCGTGAAGACATATGGCGCCGAACTCGTCGAGCGGCTTGGCGCGCGCACGCAGGACGTTTCCGAGTCGATGCGCAGCTACGTCGACAGCTTCGACCATCGCGTCACATCCAAGGCGAACGAAGTCACCACGGCGCTCGACCAGCGCCTTGCACGCTTCCAGGAGGCGGTCGACACGCGCACGCAGACCCTCACGGATGCACTATCCGCCCGCGTCGTCGACATCGGTCAAAAGCTCGCCGACGGCGGCAAGGAGGTCGTCACCGCGCTCGACAAGCGCATCAGCGACGTCACTACCCTGATCGATGTGCGCGGCGCCAAGCTCGGCGACACGCTCAACGAACGGATCGCAAACATCGACAAGACCCTCGGTAAGGGTGCGGTCGAGGTCGCCAATACGCTCGACACTCGCGTCGGCCATCTCGAGCAACTGCTCGTGGGCCGCGCCGAAGCCGTTATCCACCAGATGGAAGTGCGCAGCCGCGCCGCGGCCGATCTGATGAATTCGCGGCTCGAACAGCTCTCCGAATCGATCAAGACCAATTCGGCCACCGCCGAGCGGTCGCTCACTCAGCTTGCCGTCAATACCACGGAGGCGCTGGGCAAGAGCACGGCCGCAAGCACGGTAGCGACGGAAGCGTTGAATCGCGGTGCCGCGGAAGCAACCGTTGCGCTCAACCGCAGCGCGGGCGCACTGAGCAACGTGATCGGCAAGAGCGCCGCAACCGCCAACGAGCTTCTCGCCAAGACCGCGAGCTCCACCAGCGACGCCATCGGCCGCAGCGCCAGCGAAGCCGAGCGCAAACTGGTGGGTATGAGCACCGAGGTCTCGCGCAACATCGTCGGCAAAGCCAACGAGATCAACAGCGCTATCACGCAACGCGTCGAGGATATGACGCGCACCCTTGACGAAAAATCGAATGGGCTGCTCGTGGCGCTGACCAGCAAGGGTCAGGAATTTGCCGGCGAAGTGAGCCGCGTCACCGATCAGGCGGTGAAGGCGATCGACTCCAAGGGCTTCGTCTTTACCCAGACGATGATGGACAAGAGCGAGGAAATCGCCCGACTCATCAATGACGCCAGCCAGAATGCAACGGTGGCGATCACGCGCACGCTGGGACAAATGCAGGAGGGCGCTCAAGGCGTCACCGAAGCCGCGAAATTGACGATTACGCGAACGCTCGAGGAACTGCACAGGGCGACCAAGATCGCAGTCGAGGAGTCGAAGCAGACGGCCGCCGCGACGGTGGCCGATATGATGGAGACGCACACGATGCTGCGCTCCGACTCCACGGCCCTGTTCGAGCGGCTGCGCGAGGCCAACATTCTTCTCCAAGAAGTGCTCAGCGGCGCCCAGGAGAACATGAGTTCGATCGAGCACACGATGGCGACGCGCGTTTCCGAATTCGTCGCCGCCATGAGCGATTTGAGCAGCAAGAGCGGAGCAACCACCACCAAAGTGGAGCAGCATCTCGGCACCTTCAATACCGTGACCGCCAAGGTGCTGCATGACCTCGGCGACCTTGCGGACCAGTTCAGCTCGCACGGCCGCACGCTCGCCGATGCGGTCGAGTTGCTCGACTCGAGCAACCGCAGGACCGAGGACTCGATCACCAGCCGGCACGCCAATATCGAGACGCTCGTCTCGACGCTCGACGCGCGTACCGAGGATTTCGGCCAGCGGCTGCAACGCTTCTCCGGCCTGCTCGATGAATCGCTGGATACCGCTACCTCGCGGGCGCGAGAGATCGCCGGCATTATCGCCGATACGAGCAACGAGAGCGTGCGCACAATCGAGCAACAGTACGACCTCGTGCGCAAGACTTCGGAAGAGGAGCGCGAGCGTACCAGCGAAGCGCTCAACACGGTCTATGATGAGGCCTCCGCCGAAGTCCAGGCGATGTTCAACCAATCGACCGGACGCTTCACCGAGATCATGCAGGGTGTGAAGCAGATGGCTGCCGAAATGCAGCAGGAGCTCGAGACGACGCGCACCGAATTGCGGCGCGGCATTCTCGAACTGCCGCAGGAAACCGCCGAGAGCGCGGCGCAAATGCGGCGCGTCATCGTCGACCAGATCGAAGCTTTGGCCGAGCTCAATCGCATCGTCGCGCGTCACGGACGCTCGCTCGACGCCGTCGAACCGGTGCGACGCGAGGCCGAGCCCCTCTACGCTGCGAGCGGCGGACGCGGTCAGGCGAGACCGATGCGCGCCGACATCGGCGCACCGCCTCAAGGCGCCCCGCGCGACATCACCGGCGCGCCGACGCGGCGGCCAGGTTCGCCCACCCTCAGCCCAGTTCAGGGCGGTAAAGATGAGGGCAATGGTCGCAACGGCAACGGCGGCGGCTGGCTCTCCGATCTCCTGTCACGCGCATCGCGCGATGACAGCCCGTCGATCGCCCCACCCGCCCCGTCCGTTCCACCGGCGCCGCCCGCCGCGCGCGAAGCGCCCCGCGGTGACGAGCGGCCGCAGCGCGCAGCCACCGATCCACTCGATTCGCTCTCGGTCGATATCGCGCGAATGATCGATCACGAAGCGGCTGCGGATCTGTGGGAGCGGTATAAGCGCGGCGAACGCGGCGTGTTCAGCCGTCGGCTCTATACGCTGCAGGGCCAGAAGGCATTCGACGAAATTCAGAACAAGTACCGCGCCGATCCCGAGTTCCGGCAGACCGTGGAGCACTATGTCCACGAGTTCGAGCGGCTCCTCGACGACGTCTCGCGCGGCGACCGCGGCCCAACTGTGGCGCGCAGCTATCTCACGTCGGACACGGGCAAGGTCTACACCATGCTGGCGCACGCCGCCGGACGGTTCGATCAGTAACGGGAGCTCCGCCGCTTAAGATATGCGGCGGAGGATTCCGTCCTGGTTCCGGCGTTACGGCTCGCTTACGGCCTTGCTCGCGAGGCGATTGCGGCGCTACCTTCGTCACCATGGAATCCCCGCTTGCACTACCCACCGCCGCGGATGTCGACGCGGCCGCCCGCCGGCTGGCCGGTATCGCCTTGCACACGCCGCTTCTTACGTCGGCCGCGTTAGACGCCAAGACCGGCGGACGCGTTTTCCTCAAAGCGGAAACCCTCCAGCACACCGGCTCGTTCAAGTTTCGCGGTGCGTACAACAAGCTCGCCGCGATTCCGCCGGAACGTCGCTCCGGCGGCGTGGTGGCATTCTCCTCCGGCAATCATGCGCAGGGCGTTGCGGCGGCGGCGCGGCTCCTCGGCATGCGTTGCGTGATTGTCATGCCGCACGATGCCCCGCGGGCGAAGCGCGAGCGCACCGCGGCGCTTGGCGCCGAGGTCGTGCTGTATGACCGCGCGCGTGACGATCGCGAGGCGATTGCCAATGAGATCGCGACGCGGCGGGGTGCCGTGCTGGTTCCGCCGTATGACGACGCGCTGATCATCGCCGGGCAAGGTACCGCCGGCAGTGAAATCGTCGACGATTTAGGCGCGATCGGTCTTGTGCCCGACGTGGTGGTGATCACCGCTTCCGGCGGCGGCCTGACCGCGGGAATTGCGCTCGCGGTCAAAGCGCGCGTGCCTTCGGCCAAACTCTACACCGCCGAGCCGCAGGGCTTCGACGACCATGCGCGGTCGTTTCGCAGCGGCCAGCGCGAAGAGAACGCGACACTCACCGGCACTATTTGCGACGCACTGATGGCGCGCATGCCGGGCAAGATGACATTCGCGATCAACCAATCGCTGGTCGCGGCCGGCGTTGCCGTGAACGACGAAGAGGTCGCCGCCGCCGTTGCCTTCGCTTTCGCCGAGCTAAAGCTCGTGGTCGAGCCGGGCGGCGCCGTCGCGCTTGCGGCGCTGATGACCGGCAAAGTCGACGTCAAGAACAAGGTCGCAGTCGCCGTCCTTTCGGGCGGCAATGTCGATCCGGAGCTGTTCTCACGCCTGGTCGCGTAAGCTCTAGGCACCCGCTCCCGGCAAGAAGCAACGAATTTGCGTTGCGCCGGCACCGTCCTGGTACGGCCACACCACGGCCGGACCGAAGCGGTTCGGCTCCGTCACCAGTGCCGCTTCAGGCACAACAACCCATTGTCCCTGAATTCGCACGCGATACTTGCCGTCCTGCGTCTCCCAGTCGACGTCCTGCACACTGACGCCGTCGGCAAACGAACAACACAAGCCTTTTCCGCTCGCGAGTTGGTCGAACCAGGTTTTTAATGGCGAATTGGCGTAGCGGCCGTCATCGCGCGCGGACAGGTGACTTGGAACAAACACAAGCATGCACAACGCTACTACCGTCAGAGCGACAGTAAGTCTGTGCATAGTGGCCTCCAGCTGATCGGTTTTGCGGACCGCAAACGCGTGGTCCTACAGACCTGGAGAACGCAGAGCACCTTGACTGCACGTCGTTGTTGATCCGCATTAGCGCACTAACAAGCAACTTCCGTGCCGTGTTACCGACTCTGATTTCGGCTTATACGAGAACGTCATTGGTTAACAAGATATTAATGCCGGCGGCCTACCGTATTACCACTTGAGCTGCCGTGTTGACGTCTCAAGCTGCACAGGAGCCGCGCGGTTAGCCGAATAAAGCGATTACTTCTTCCTCGCTGAGGACGCGGATCCCGGCGAGCGGATCGGCCGGCGCCGGGCGCGGCATGACCAGTACCGCCGGCGCCGGCACTTTGGCCACAGGCGCCACAACTCTGGACGCCGGCGCCTCGAACAATTCGGCCGGGTCGTCCTGTGGCCCTGGCGGCAGCCGTGCTTCCGGCAGGAGCGCATGAGCTTGCGCGTTTTCGTCAGCATGCTGTCCGTGCGTTTCCCGATCCATCGTGTGAAACGCGAACTCGGGAGGTTCGATATACGAGCGCGGACGCCGGTCCGGCGGTGGGCTGGGCAGCGATTCGGATGAATTTTCATAATCGGGCGACGGAAGGACGGCGCCGGTAGGTTCGCCTTCTGCATTCGGTGTCGTCGGGCGGTCGTCGCCGAGCGGATTCAACGATGCGGCAAGCCCTGCCACCGCTTGGACAAATTTTTCATTGTCTCGCACGTCCATTGTGAAGAGATCCCCCCGCGATAAGGGATCCTCATCAATCTCGGCTTCGGCGTTGTCTTCACCATTGTTCGACTCCGCCGGCGGGGCCGCGCCATTACTCCGTCCGCGGGCACCCGAAAGCTCCCGCGCGGCATCATCGAGCGCCTCGCACAGCGCCGCATCGATCCCGCGCTCGCGCAGCATGAAGGCAATGTCCTGAATGCGCTCGATGGCGGCGGCGATATCGAGCGTCCGGGCCGGTTCTGGCACGGCACCGGAGTTAGCTGGCGATTGTGCCGTCCGCTCGCCGCGAATTGCCGCCTCGACGCGCGCGATTGCGCCGGTAAGCGCATCGGTGTCGGCGTGACGGTTGCGATTTGCGAATTCGGTCAAAAACCAGCGGCCGCGCTCGGTTGCCGTAACCGCCGCGTAAACGGCATCGTATTCCGCTTCGTTCGGCGCGCCGGCCCAAATGTCCGACCGCGCCAAGGGGTCGCTGGACATGACATTCCTATGACTGACTCAAACCAGCATAAGAGCCCGGCGGGCGCAATCGAATAGGCAAGCAAAGAGTGAGGGATACCCACAGGTTGGTGACGGCGCGAGGTCCTGCCGCAGGCGGTATTCGGGTGCCGCGGTTCACTCGATCGTCAATCGATTCTGGCACCGGCCAGGCGCACGATTGCACCCCATTTCTGCATCTGATCGGCGAGGAATTTTCTAAAATCGTCCGGGGTGCCGAGCTTGGCGATGGCGGAAAAGTTGGCGAGGCTTTTCTGCGCGGCCTCGGATTTGAGCCCAGCATTGACCGCCGCATTGAGCCGTTCGACGATGTCGCGCGGCATGCCCGCGGGAGCGACGATGCCGGTCCAGGCGTCGAGGACAAAATCCGGATAGCCGCTCTCGACCAGCGTCGGCACATCGGGCAAAGCCGGCCAGCGCTCGCCGCGCGCGACGGCGAGCGCGCGCACCTTGTCCGCCTTGATCAAAGGATAAAGCCCGACGAGGCCGTCGATGGTGAACTGGGTGCGGCCGCCGAGCAGGTCATTGATCGATTGCGCCGATCCCGTATAGGGCACATAGACCACGTCGATCTTCGCCTCGGTCTTGAACAAAGTGCTCAGCAGATGCGGCGGGGTTCCGAGTCCCGCGCCAAAATTGAGCTTGCCGGGATTGGCTTTGGCATAAGCGACGAATTCGCCAATCGTCTTCGCCGGCACGTCGATATTTTCGACGAAGACATGCGGCAACAGTGCCACCGACGCAATCGGCGCGAACGCCTTGAGCGGATCGATGCCGAGGCTGGAATAGAGCGCTGGCGCGACCGCAAGCGAACCCGACGATCCGAACAGGAGCGTGTAGCCATCAGGGTCGGCGGCTGCGACCGATTTGACGCCGATCGTTGAGCCGCCACCGGCGCGATTTTCGACAACCACCTGGCCGACACGCATGCTCAATTCCTCCGCCACCACACGCGCCATGGTGTCGATGGGACCGCCCGGTGGAAACGGCACGATCATCCGGATCGGCCGGCCGGGATATTTTTGCTGCGCATACGTGGGCGTGACACGCGCGAATGCCGTCGCGGCTCCCGCTCCGGTGATGGCCGCGAGGACGCTTCGCCTGTTCGCCATGACGCTCCTCCCGATGATGCGGCGGATCCACGTCCGCTCGACGCAATCCTATACCGGTAGCCAGCCGCCCTCACCCCCACAGCGCCGGTTCGGCCGGATAGACCAGGCTGCCGTCGTAGCGCAGGCCATCGGGGCGATCCTTGGCGAGCAGCAGCGGGCCATCCAAATCCACCACGCGCGCGCGCTGTGCCACCAGCATGGCTGGCGCCATCGCCAGCGAAGTCGCCACCATGCAGCCGGCCATGATGGCAAAACCGCGCCGCTCGGCCTCGATCGCGAGCGCAAGCGCCTCGGTAAGGCCGCCGGTCTTGTCGAGCTTGATGTTCACCGCATCATATTTGCCGGCGAGCCCGTCAAGCGACGCGCGATCGTGCACGCTCTCGTCGGCGCAGACCGGGATCGGCCGCTTGATGTGCGCAAGCGCGATATCCCGGTTCCCAGGCAGCGGTTGCTCGATCAGCGTGACACCGGCATCGCCGCAGGCGGCGAGATTTCGCGCGAGATTGTCGTCGCTCCATCCTTCGTTGGCATCGACGATAAGTTCGGCGCGCGGGGCCGCGCGCCGCACCGCCGCGATCCGCTGGCCGTCATCGCCGCTGCCGCCGCCGAGTTTTACTTTGAGCAGCGGCCGGGATGCCGCCCGTTCCGCGGCCTCTGCCATCGCCGCGGGCAAAGCGAGCGAGATCGTAAACGCGGTGACGCGCGGCGCTAGTGTGCCAATGCCCGCTAATTCATACGCGCCCTGCCCGGCCTGCTTAGCGTTGATGTCCCAGTACGCACAATCAAGAGCATTACGGGCGGCCCCAGCGGGCATCGCGTCTTGCAGGGCGGCACGATCGAGACCACGCCGCACTGTCGGGCGCATCGCCTCGATCGCCGCCAAAACGCCATCCGGAGTCTCGCCGTAGCGGGCGTAGGGAACGCACTCACCACGGCCGCGGTGAGTTCCATCGCTGAGTTCAGCCACGACCACGACAGCTTCGGTCTTGCTGCCGCGGCTGATTGTGAAGGCTCCGGCCAATGGCCAGCGCTCGATGTGTATGGAGAGCTCCATGCAGGGAGCGAGTATATGCCAATTTACGCCGCGATTTCGGTGTCCTCATCCATCGCGCTGACAGGCTCTTCCTCGTCCGGAAGCGGCGGTAGCATTTCGCCGTGGCGCCGGTGCGCTCGCTGCATGAGCGCGCGACGTGATCGACTAGCTGGATACGCGCGCTTCGCGCGCGGCTTTATCCGCGATCCCCTCGATCGCGCCACGGTCCGTCGGAAAATCCGCCGCGACCCAAGCCGCTTCGGCCGTGCGCAACGCCACGCCCAATGCCGGTCCGGCAGCGAGACCGCGGCGGGTGAAGTCGGCGGCCTTCAAAGGAAACACCGGCGCCGTCCAGCGCTGCGGCAGATTTGCAAGGTCGCGCCAGCCGCTATCCGCCGCGCCGGCAGCCGAACGCGACCAAGCGAGCAGCACCCGATCGGCGTACGATCGCGGCCCAAGATGATAAAGGAGCGCGTGCGCAGACGGATCGCCGGCGGCCGGAGACACGCGCCACCAACGATCCAGCGCGACGAGCCGCTCGGCTTCGGCATTGGAGAGGCGAAGCCGCTGCGCGAGCCGCTCCGCATCCTCGACGACGGCGACGCCAAGCGCTCCGAGCCGCCGCACCGCGTCGGGCGCAACGCCGGTTGCCGCTTCGGCTTTCACGACGTTCTCGAAACTCGCAAGATAGGGCACGCCGCCGAGCACGGCGCCGAGCAGGCCAGTCTCCGCCATCACGGCGAGCGTCGGCGCGGCGTGCGGCGCGCGCAGGAGCTTCAGCAACTCCATCCGCACCCGCTCGCGCGACAGCATCTCGAGTCCGGCGCGCGCGACAATGCACGCGCGCAGTCCGGCGGCATCGAGCGCGCCCTCGCCATACCAGGCATAAAAGCGGAAAAAACGAAGGATGCGCAGATAATCCTCGGCAATCCGCTTCTCCGCATCGCCGATGAAGCGCACGCGGCGCGCCGCGATGTCGGCGAGACCGCCGATGTAATCGTAAATCTTGCCGTCGGCGGACGCCGAAAGCGCATTGATGGTGAAGTCGCGCCGTTCGGCGTCCGCGCCCCAGTCGCGGCCGAACACGACCTTGGCCTTGCGGCCGAAGGTTTCGATGTCGCGGCGCAGCGTCGTGACTTCGAACGGTTTTCCGTCGATGACGACGGTGATGGTGCCGTGCTCGAGGCCGGTCGGAACTGCCTTAAGCCCGGCCGCCTGGACGCGGCGTACGACCTCCTCCGGCACCGCCGTCGTTGCCACATCGATCTCGCCGACCGGCAGGTGCAACAGCGCGTTGCGTACCGCGCCGCCGACCACGCGCGCTTCCTCGCCGTCGCGATCGAGCAACGCGAGCAGGCGCGCGACCAAGCTTTGCTTGAGCCAGGCCGCGTCGCCGAGATTCGCTTGTTCGATCACCGCGTTACCCCCGGCACGAACTTGCCGCCCTCGACATGCGCGGGCACATAGGTCGAGCCCGGCGGCGCGCCCGAGAACTGCGCCAGCAACAAGAAGCTTCCGAGCATCAGCAAAAAAGATGCGATGACCAGAAGCGCAAGGCGGCGCAGCGTCCACGCCGACGGCTGCCATAGGCCGGTACGCGTCACCAACAGGAACGTGGCGTAAAGCACGAACGGGGTGAGGAACAACCCGATCTCGGTGAAGAATGGCCTGATCATGCGGCGTAAACCCGCTCGTAGAGGTTTCGCAAAATACCCGCGGTGATGCCCCAGATGTAGCGATCTTCGAATGCGATGGCGTAATATTCGCGCTGGATTCCGTTCCAGTCGCGTGTCTTGCGCTGGTGATTGTCCGCCGACATCACGAACGCGAGCGGCACTTCGAATGCCTCGACGACCTCGCGAGGATTGAGCGTGAGCGCAAAATCCGGTTTGACGCGCGCCACCGTCGGCAAAATGCGGAAGCCGGAAAAAGT
>Ga0182024_10011367_pt1 | contig 17897 bp, 14 predicted proteins | sample P32metaG_FD_120480 | JGI IMG/M metagenome (GOLD analysis project Ga0182024, IMG submission 120480) | Permafrost microbial communities from Stordalen Mire, Sweden - P3-2 metaG (Illumina Assembly) | ecosystem: Environmental > Terrestrial > Soil > Wetlands > Permafrost | place: Sweden: Stordalen... | reverse complement strand
CGCCCACCCCGGCCGTGACGCGCCGGAAGGCCCGTTCGATCGCGAGCCGGCCACGGGCGGCGAACGCGTAGGCTGCCGCGGTCGTGTCCTCTCCCGGGTACTTGTCGGGGAGCGACACCGTCAACTCCCCGCGCGCGATCGGAAGCGCGTCGATCGACGCGCTCAGGTGCCACGCGCCTCCGAGACGCCAGCGGCCGTCGCCGATGAACCCGGACTCGACCACCTGCGAGATCGTCGTCTCGGGATCGCTCGTCAACGTCCGCGTGGTCGACGGCGGGATGGTGTGCGTGACGATGACGACGTCCGGCGGAAAGTCGGCGCGCGATCGCCGGTAGCCGACTGTGACCCCCAGGGTCCATCCACGCCAGGTCGTGATGCCGAGTCGTTCCGAGAGCGCCACGGATCCGAGCGACACCAGGCCGTCAGTGCCCGACACGATGACGTCGCCTGACGGATCGAAGAACGTGTCGAGATCGGAACCCGCCGTCGTGACGCGCGGCGTCAAGGCGACTTCTGTCCGCGCGGCGGCGTCAGCCAGCCGGTAATCGGCCGCGACCGAAATCCACGTATTCGAGGCGTCGTAGCGCTGCTCGAAGAAATGTGGCACGAGGGTCGTCGTGTCGAAGCTCGACGCGTCGGTGAAGTGATAGCGCACGTGTTCGTCGCGTCGCTCGATGCTGACGCTGAACACGACGCGCGGGGGGCTCGACGACGGCGCCGCCGCCGATCGCGCCGTGGACGCCGCCTGGCAGACGAGGACGGCGATCAGGCTGAGCACGCGCGCGAGCCGTTATTTGCCCGTGGCGGGGACGATCTGAATGATGGTCTTGTAGCGCTTTTCCTTCGTGCCGTCGACGGCGAGATAGCCGTCGGACCGCCCGCCGTCGAGCGCCCACGTGTAGTCCTTCACGACCACACTCGGCGGGTAGGCCATCGTGTCGTCCCGGAACTTCCCAAGATCGAATTCCTGCATCGCCGGCGCCTTGAACAGCTCGTGTCCGCTGTCGTGCAGCACGTTCTTGTAGTAGGCCACGATGTCGGCATACGCCGCGTTCGTACCGAAGAGGTAGTACCGTTGGCCCTGGCCCGCGTCGTATGAGTCGAGGTAGTCCGCCGTCGGATAGATGGGCGCGCCCAACTCACGTTCCGTCGGCCGGCTGGCCGCGGATACGACGGGAGCCGGCGCCGTTTGGTCCGGCACTCTCGAAGGTGTCGTCGCTGGCGGCGTCGTCGTGGACGGCGTCGTGGCCGGAGGTGTGGACGGAGTCGTGGCGGGCGGCGGCGACGAAGGTTGATTCGGTTGGGGAAAGGGCCGCGGCACCGGAATCGACGTTTGACTCCGGGCCTGCCCTTGCGCGGCGACCGTCCACGTCACGAGCGACAGCGCGACACACGTCGCCAATCCGACAAGGACGCCCCGCCACCGGTTCATGAAGGCCTGTCGCTAGTATAAAGCGGCAGCAAGGCCCGCGAGGCACGGGAACTTCACAGCCGCGCTCGGCGTCCCAATTTAAGAGAGGCTAAGCGCCCCGGCGCCCGGGTGGTCTCGGCCTCTGACGCGGTGATCCGTCCATGTCGAGCACAGTGAAAACAGCGCTGCTCCTGGGTCTTCTCACGGCACTCGTGCTCCTCATCGGCAGTGCGTTTGGCGAAGGCGGCCTGATCGGCGCGTTCGTCATCGCGGTCGTGATGAACGTCGGGAGCTACTGGTTTGCCGACCGTCTCGTCCTGCGGATGTACCACGCGACCGAGGTCGGGCCCGATCACGTGCTCACCCGCATGACCGCGCGGCTGGCGGCCAAGGCCGGCCTGCCGATGCCGCGCGTCTACGTGATTCCGGATCCATCGCCGAACGCGTTCGCGACGGGCCGCAATCCCCGCCACGCGGCCGTGGCGGCGACGGAGGGGATCCTCCGGTTCTTGTCTGAGCCCGAACTCGAGGGCGTGATCGCCCACGAGCTCAGCCACGTGAAGCACCGCGACATTCTCATCAGCACCGTAGCCGCCATGATTGCGGCCACCGTCATGATGCTGGCGAACCTGGCGCGTTTCGCCGCCTTCTTCGGCGTGGGCCGCGACGATCAGCAGGATGGCCCGGGCCCCGTCGCGCTCATCGCGACGGCGCTCCTCGCGCCCGTGGCCGCGATGCTGATTCAAATGGCGATCTCGCGTCAGCGGGAGTTCGCAGCGGATCGCAGTGGGGCTGATCTCGTGGGCTCGCCCGACGGGCTCGCGAGCGCCCTTCGCCGGATCGAGTCCGCGGTGCGTCTGGTGCCGATGGACGCCAACCCGGCGACCGCGCACCTGTTCATCATGAAGCCATTCTCAACCGCCGGCTTGCTCGCGCTGTTCTCGAGCCATCCACCGACCGAAGCGCGCATCCGCGCGCTCTTCGAGACGCGCGACTTCCAAGCCACAAGACCGTAGAAGGTCTCGCAGCCGCGGTGCCAGTCGTTCACGCCCGGCTCGCGGGCCGGAGGCCGACCTTCGCGGCGATGGCGTGGATCATCGCAGCCACCTGCCTGGCATATCCGGCCGGCGCATACGCACCGGCGTACAGCCGCCCATAGCCCTCGACGAGATCGGGATATGTGCGCGAGAGGAAGGCCAGGAAGTGGTCTCGCACCCCGGCGTCGAGATGGGCAACGCCGGCGCCGGCGAGCGGCACACCGGCGGCGGCAATTGCCTGGAGCGTGCGTTCGACGACGGGACGAGGCGTCGTGATGCCCGGCACGAGCGGCATCATCAAGACTCGGGCGTCGACGCCGCGCCGGCGAAGATATCCGGCCGCTCGAATCCGTTGGAGGGGCGGCGCCGTTCCAGGTTCGAGGTGCCGCCAGGCCGCATCGTCTACGGACGGCACGCTGATGAAGACCATCGCGCCCGCGCCTGCCGTCGCCTGCGCCAGGAGGTCGGCGTCTCGAACGACCAGCGGGCCCTTCGTCGTGATCGACACGGGCGTCTGCGCGTCGATGAGCACCTCCAGCGATCGGCGCGTCAGCTGGGCCTCGCCCTCAATCGGCTGATAGGGGTCGGTCGCCGTGCCGATCGCCACACGTTCGTGCGCCCAGGACGCCCGTGTGACTTCACGGCGCAGCACGGCTGGCAGATTCCGCTTCACCAGAATGACGGATGAGAAGTCGTCGCCCGGGCCCATCTCGAGGTGCCGTTGATACTTCCGGGCGTAACAGTACTCACACGCGTGGGTGCATCCGCGGTACGGGTTCAGCGCCCATCGGAACGGCATGCCGCGCGATTCCGTCAACGCCGAACGGACCTGCACGTCCACGTAGCGCGCGTCGTCGGCTCGGCGCTCGGCGTCCAACCCCTCGACGCCGGCCATCCGTATGGCCTCGGCGACATCCCTGAGGGTCGTCTCCGGAAACAGCGACAACTGGCGGCGGACTGCCATGTTTCGCTATATGTTCGCCTTCTATTGTGACCGCGTCAAGGTATCGCACCCACGCATCAGGTCGCGGTCTGACGGCCCTCCTGCAGGCGCGCTCGCCACCACGCCAAGGTGTCGTCGAGCGTCGTCGTGATGGGAATGATCGGCGTCCAGGACAGCTCGCTGCGCAGACGAGACGCATCGCCCAGGAGCGTCGGCACGTCAGACGGTCGGAAGCGCGCCGGATCGACGACGATGCGGATCGGCGTTCGGGCGAGCGCTGTCAGATGGTCGAGCAGGTCGCCGATCCGCTCCGCCCGACCGGAGGCGACGTTGAATGCTCGGCCGCTCGGCGCGCCCTCCATGACGCGTTCGTAGGCCGTGACGACGTCGCGCACGTCGACGATATCGCGCCGGATGTCGAGGTTGCCGACGTGCACCTCGGCGGGACCCTCGCCGGCCTCGGCGGCGGCGATTTGCTGCGCAAAACCTGACACGGCGAAGGCGGGACTCTGTCTCGGCCCTGCGTGATTGAAAGGACGGGTGATGACGACATCCATCCTGTCGTCGCTGACCGCCCGCCGCGCCAGCTCGTCCTGCGCGAGCTTCGAGAAGCCGTAGGGATTGGCGGGGCCGAAGGGCGCGTCCTCCGCGATCGGCTGATCGGCCCGCGGGCGGTACACCTGCGCGGAGGTGACGACGAGCACTCGACAGGGACGACCCGCGCGACGGACGGCGTCGAGGACGTGATCGGTACCGAGGACGTTGGCCTGCAAGTGCGGCACGACGGTCCGCCAGGAGGAGTCGACTTGGGGCGCGCCCGCCAGATGGTAGATGCGCGCCGGCATCTCGTCGGCGATGGATCTGGCGACGGCGTGCCGGTCGAGCAGGTCAACGGGTCGCCACGCGATGTCCTCTGATGCGGCGGGCGGCGGAGTTCCCGGGCGATGCCACGCGAGGAGCCGTGCGCGTCCGCGAAGGCGATCGAGCAGGTGCCCGCCGGCAAATCCGGTGGCGCCGGTGACCAGGGTCGGGCCAAGCGCCATGACGGGCTACGCGCCCGCGCCGGGCCGGTACTGCTGTTGGTAGTACTCGCGGAACGCCGGATCCTGATCCTTGATCGGCCGCCACCACCAAGGGTTCTCGCGATACCACGTCACGGTCGCGGCGAGTCCGTCGTCAAACGTCTCCCGCGGCGCCCAGCCGAGGTCCCGCAGCTTCGTCGTGTCGAGCGCGTACCGTCGATCGTGCCCGGGCCGATCGGCGACCGGGCGGACGAGGGACGCCGGGCGACCGATCAGCTCGAGAATGCGATGGGTGAGGTCGATGTTCTTGACTTCGTGGCCACCGCCGACGTTGTAGACCTCGCCCAGGCCCCCGCGCTCGATGACGAGGTCGATGGCGCGGCAGTGGTCGTCGACATGGAGCCAGTCGCGGACGTTCAAGCCGTCGCCGTAGAGCGGCAGCGGGAGGCTGTCGATGGCATTCGTGATGAACAGCGGAATGACCTTTTCCGGAAACTGATGGGACCCGTAGTTGTTCGACGCGCGGGTGATCACGACCGGCACGCGATACGTCGCCCAGTAGCTGTAGGCCAGGCGATCGGCCGCGGCTTTGCTCGCCGAATAGGGGTTCCGGGGCCGGAGCTCGTCGGTTTCGCGACTGTGGCCCTCGGGCACGCTGCCGTAGACCTCGTCGGTCGAGATCTGGATGAATCGCTGCAGGTGGGTCGCGTCCCGTGCCGCCTCGAGCAGCACGAAGGTGCCGAACACGTCCGTCCTGATGAACTCGCCGGCCGCCAGGATGGATCGGTCCACGTGCGTCTCGGCCGCGAAGTGCACGACGACGTGGGCCTCCCTGACGAGCGGCGCCGCGACGGCGGCGTCGGCGATATCGCCTTTGACAAACCGATGGCGCCCGCTGCCCTCGAGGTCGCGCAGGTTCTCGAGACGGCCGGCGTACGTCAGCTTGTCGAGCGTGGTGATCTGCCAGTCCTGATGCGTGGCGTGCGCCGAGCGGACGAAATTCGATCCGATGAACCCCGCGCCGCCCGTCACGAGGACGTTCACCATTGGACGCCGACTTCCGAGTGGTCGCCCAGCATGAAGCGGTAGGCCGAGGGGCGAACGGGCAGCCGGTCGATGCTGACGTCCTTCCCGATGAGGCTGTCTTCGATCCGATTCGCGATGTCCGTGATCACGGCGCCTTCGAGCACGATGCTGTGCTCGATCTCGGTTTCGCGGATGGTCACGCGGGCGCCCACGGCCGTGAAGGGGCCGATGTAGGCGCCCGCGATCGTCGCGCCGGCCCCGATGATGACCGGACCCCGGACCACCGACCGCTCGATCGTCGCACCCGCCTCGATGACGACCGTGCCCTCGATCCGCGACGCCGAGTCGATCGTGCCTTCGACGTGGCGCTCGAGGCGCGTGCCCTTGCCGCCGCTCAGGATCAGGCCCTTCATCGAATCGCGCTATTATCCCCCATCGATCCCATCGGATTCGAGAAAGATCCCAGGCCGGCGAGCGTGATCGAGATGCCGAATCGCCGGTTGGCCTGCAGCCCGAACCCGGCCCCCAGCTCCTGGTAGTCGAACGAGATCCCGCAACACTGGCTGTTGTAGTACACCAGCACGCGCTGTTGCACAATCGCATGGTTCACGATGTCCCAGTTGATTTGATAGCTTCCGCCGACGTGCTTGTCGGCCGGCTTCACGGTCGTCGTCAGGTTGAGCGCTTCCACCGGGAGTTCGAAGCCTTGCGGGTTGCCGTCAATCACGTTGGTCTTGGACCAGCCCGCGGACATCTGGATCGTGCCCTGCGTGAGCTTGGTCGACGCGCCGAGCGACGCGATGCCGTGAAAGTGCGTGTCGTAGTTCAGGAAGAACTGGCCGTTGAGCTTGTCGGTCGGCGTCGCGGTCGCGTTGAGCGCCACGGGTGTGAAGTTGCTCACGCCCGTCGCGAGCGTCGGATTGACGGTGCTGCCCGTGAACTGCGAGTCGACCGCGGTCGCCAGGGGATTGGTCGCATAGGTCTGCGAGAGCTGCACGTTGAGGATCTCGCTCGACTGACCGGGCGAGCCGTCCTTCGATTTGCGGCGGGCCAGGATGTGGTTCGTGAACCCGTAGGTGACGCTGGTCGAGCCGCCGACGAGATAGTCCGTGGCGTCCTGCTGGATGATGTCGTTGCGGTTGTTGATGGGTGACTTCCAATCGAAGGTCACGATCGGCTCGAACACGTGCTTCAGCTTTTCGGCATAGCCGCTCGTGGGTGTCTGAAAGACCCTCGAGAACGTCGGACCGTCGATTTTCATTTGCACTTCGAATAATTCGCGCCAGACCGGCGTGGGCAGCGCCTGTGCGAGGTTGTTCGGGTCTTGCGCTTTCGACCACGTCGTCAGCCGCCACGAGCCCGTCGTCGTGATGTTCAGGAACGGGAGCGAGCTGACGGGCACGCGGACGGTCGGCAGGAAGTCCGTCCGCCACAGATTTTCATTCGTGGTCGGATCCGACACGTTGGATTGATCGAGGCGGTACATCGTTTCGTCCGTCAGGCCGAAGTAGATCTGCGTGTGCCCGATGGGCGTGTCCGGGAGCGAGAAGTTGATGAGCGCCAGATGGCCGCTGCGCTGCGCCGGAGACGTGCCGCTGAAGAAGTCCGACTGATCGGCTTGAAAGCTGATGCGGTAACGCCCGATGCCGCCGCTCACCTGGGCGGACACGGTGCTGGTGCTCGAGGCGAGGTCCGCGAGATTCTGCTGATAGAGCTGCTGGCCGGTGACGCTGCTGAAATAGTTCGTCTGGCTCACGAAGCGGAAATTGTCCGGCAGCGCCTGGCTGATGTTCGCCCGCACACTGTAGGTGTCCTCGGCCGGCAGTTCATCGGTGCCGATCAGGGCCGCGTGCTGATCGACCAGGGAGAGTTGGACGTCGCCGTTGGATCCCTGCGGAAGGGCATAGCGGTATTCCGAACCGTACCCCTGGCCGGTCTTCTTGTACCAGTCCTCGGTAAAGGTGGCGTCCTGACTGCGATCGATGGCCCAGAAGAACGCGTTGTTCAGCTCGAACCCCGTGAGGCTCGATGAGCCGTACGTCGGCATGAGAAAACCGGTCGACCGCCCTTCCTTGGTGATGGGGTAAAAAATGACGGGGATGTAGAACACCGGCACGTCCTTGACGCGCAGCACCATGTTCGTCATGAGGACGTGCTCGCCAGGCGTGATGACGGCCACGGTCGAGCCCATGTTCCACCGGGGGGTCGGTTGCGTGCACGTCGTGATCGCGCCATCCGAGAGCCGGTACGTCCGAAGGCCGATCTTCTCCAGGGTAATGCCGGAGAACAGGACATCGGGTTCTTCCGCGCCGAACTGATCGCTTGGCGGCTTCTGCTCGTGCACCCGGATGCTCCCGACGACCTGGTTGAACGTGCCGAGGTGTGTCTTCTTGTTGAGCCGCGCCGAGTCGGCGTTGATCCGGATCGTGGGTTCTTGGAGGAGCACGTGCCCTCGCGCGTAGACCCAGTCGTTGTCGCTCCACCATTCGACTTCGTCGGCGTAGAGGCTCGTGTCGTCGCAGACGATCTCGACGTTGCCGCTGATCAGATTGTGCTCGACGCCGGGCTTGCCCTCGACAGGATCCTTCTGGGAGTACGTGTTGTTGATCTGCAGGTTCTTGCAATTGCCGAGCGGCTGCTGGGCCGACGCCACCGACGGCCAGCAGGCCAGCACGAGGCCCGCTCCGGCCAGGCCGAGCCGGCGAATCACGAACGCGACTCCATCAAGGAATACTACGAGATTCCCGCGAGGATCTCCCCGCAGAGGTAGAGCGATCCCGCGACAACGACCGGACCCGGGCTTTCGAGGATGGTCGCCAGGGCGGCCATGGGCGCGCCGCCGGCGATCGCCGGCACGTGCGGCGCCACCCGTGCCGCGACCGCGGCGAGGTCGGCGGCCGGCGCCGCCCGCGGCGAATCGACCGACGTGAAGACGAATCGTGACGCCGAGTCGGCCAAGGCGTCCACGAGCGCGTCGATGGCCTTGTCGCGCATCGCGCCGACGACCATCGGCAGCCGTTGACCGTAAGCCTCGCGAAGATACGCCGCGAGTGCTCGAGCGCCAGCAGGGTTATGGGCGCCGTCGATCACAATCTCCGTCCCGCGCCAGGATCGGATCTCCAGGCGCGCCGGCCATTCGGTCTCTTCGAGTCCCGTTCGAATGGCCTCGGCCGGGATACTGGCGCCCTGTGTCCCGGAGATCGTTTCGAGGAACCGGATGGCCGTCACCGCGTTGTCGAGTTGGTGTCGGCCGCGAAGCGCCAGCCGCACGCCCTCGTAGCGACCCCGCGGGGTGACGATCGTGGCGGTCGTCCGGCCGTTGACTAGAGCCACGTCAAGGGCGACGTCGTCCGGCGCGTAGATGAGGGGCGCTGCCACGGACTCGGCCGTCGAGCGGATCACGCCTTGCACCGCGGCTGGATTCCGGCCGAGCACGACGGGACGACCGGCCTTGATGACGCCCGCCTTCTCGGCCGCGATCGCCTCGAGGGAATCGCCGAGGTACTGCTCGTGATCGAAGTCGATCGCGGTGATGATCGCGCCGATGGGCGAGACGACGTTGGTGGCGTCCAGCCGGCCGCCGAGACCGACCTCGAGGACGGCGATCTCGACGCGCTGACGCCGGAAGACCTCGAACGCGATGGCCGTCGTGGCCTCGAAGAAGCTGGGGGGAAGGGGCAGGAGGGCCGCCGCCTCTCGCACGGCCTCGATGGCCGTCTCGACCTCCGCCGCCGCGACCTCGCGCCCGTCGACGACGAAACGTTCTTCGAGTCGCACGAGATGCGGCGAGATGTAGCGGCCGGTGCGGTATCCGCCGGCCCGCAGCGCGCGCTCGACCATGGCGGTCACCGAGCCCTTGCCGTTGGTGCCGGCGACGATGACCGAGCGGAACGTGCGATCGGGGTGGCCGAGACCCGCCACGAGGCCGCGAATCTGATCGAGCCCGAGCTTGATGCCGAACAATTCCAGCGAGGCCAGGTAGGCCCGGGGCGAAGAGTATGGAACGTCGTTCACGCGCTCGAAGGGAGTCCCAAGAGGATGCGAAGCGTTCGCGCAAGCGTGGTCTTCAGCGCGCGACGGTCGACGACCGCGTCGAGGAAGCCCTTCTCGAGCAGGAATTCGCTCCGCTGAAAACCCTCAGGGAGCTTCTGCCGAATCGTTTCTTCGATGACCCGAGGTCCGGCGAACCCGATGAGCGCCTTGGGCTCGGCGAGATTGAGGTCGCCGAGCATCGCGTAGCTGGCGGTCACGCCGCCGGTCGTCGGATCGGTGAGCACCGAGAGGTACGGCACGCCGGCCCGGTCGAGACGGGCGAGCGCCGCGCTGATCTTCGCCATTTGCATGAGCGAGATCGCCCCCTCCATCATGCGCGCGCCACCGGAGCACGAGACGACAATCACTGGCCACCGGTCCGCGAGGCCACGCTCCACCGCGCGCGTGAGGCGCTCGCCTACGACCACGCCCATGCTGCCGCCGATAAAGGCATACTCCATCGCCGCGATGACCACGGGCATGCCGTCGAGCGTCCCCGTGCCGACGATGATCGCGTCGTTGAGGCCGGTCGACGCGATCGCCGCGTCGAGCTGGGCGCGGTACGCCTTCGTGCCGGTGAACTCGAGCGGGTCGAGTGACCGCAGGCCCGCGTCGATTTCGGTCCACTCCCCGTTGTCGAAGAGCATCTTGAGGCGATCGGTCGCCGACAGGCGGAAATGATGTGCGCACTTCGGGCACACCTGCAGGCTGGCTTGAAACTCCTTGCTGTAGATGACATGCCCGCACGACGGGCACTTCACCCACAGCCCCTCGGGCACGCGGCTCGCCTTTTCCGGCGACGGCTCGATGGGCTTGCGGGCTTTCTTGAACCAGACCATGAGGCGACTCTATCGCGGTTTGCGTGCGCGACACGCAAGCGAAGATGACCCTGCGGACCGCGAGAAATCAGGCCATCCGTGACGGCGTGAGCGGCGCCCGTGCGGCGTCACGTCGTCCGGGGCACGAAGTACCGCGTGCCCTTGCCCATCGCGCGAATCTGCCGCGCGAGCTCGTCGACCGCCTCGTCGCCCCACGTGAGGTCGAGATGCGACGTCTCGACGACCAGGAGGGGCGTCGCCGTATAGTGAAAAAAGAAGTGGTTGTAGGCCTCGGTCAGCTCGCCGATGTACTCGTCGCTCGGCGCCGCCACGCGCTCCTCGGCTCGCTCGGCCCGCTCCCGCAACCGCCCGCGCAGCGTCTCGGCCTTGGCCTGAAGGAAGACGACCAGATCGGGCACCGGCACGTCGCGCGACAGCAAGTCGAAGAGCCGCTGGTAGATGAAGAGCTCGTTGTCATCGAGGTTGAGAAAGGCGTAGATCCGGTCGCGGTCGAACAGGTAATCGGAGATGGTGGTTTGATGGAAGAGATCCCCTTGCCGCAGCGCCAGTTGCTGCCGGTGCCGGTTGAGCGTGAAGAAGAGCTGGACCTGAAACGCGGCGCCCTCGCGCCCGCCGTAGAAGTCGTCCAGGAACGGATTCGTCCGCTCGTCGAGCACCACCGTCGCGTTCAGCCGTGCGCCGAGCCGCTCGGCCAGTGTCGCCTTGCCCAGGGCCAGAGGGCCTTCGATGGCCAGGTACCGGAAGTCCACGGTGCAGCGAGTATAGAGGCGGGTCCAGCCCGCGCCAAACGCGCGCAGCGATTCGCCCGTCCAGCCGATAAGAGACGAGTGCAACGACTGCGATACGATGCCCGCGTGCGCTTCGACGCCACCGGCCGCCGGCCGTCTGGCCGACCCTCCGGGCCCTCGAGCCGCGCGCGGGACCGGTTGGCCGTTGGACCGAGCCAGCCGATGCGCTCGGCCGGCACGGCGCGACGATGCCACTCGACCCGGAAGGCTTCGCGCATGACCGCGTCATCGCTTCGCCTCGCGAGTGCCGGCGCGATTGCCGCCGTGCTCCTGATGCCGGCCTGCAAGTCCACGGCGCCGCCCCCCCCGGTGCTGCCGTCGGCGACCGCCCCGCTGGCGCCGGTCGCCTCGATCGATAAGCGCGTCGGCTGGCTGCTCCGGCTCGAGCAGTCGCGCGTGCTGCGTGACCCGGCCCTCGGCCCACGGACCGTCGCGGCGCCGGCCCCAGGATCGGGACGGACGTTCGCGGCCGCGACCGAGCCGGATCTCGTCGCCCTCTCGCTCGATCCCGATGCCGGCGTGCGCCGACGCGCCGTTCTCGCGATCGGCCGCGTGGGCCTGCTCGACGGATTGCCGGCCGTCGCGGCCGCGTTGTCGGATTCGGACGACGACGTCCGCGCGACCGCCGCGTTCGCGGCAGGCCTGATCGGCACGCCGGCCGCCGCCGCGCCGCTCGAACATGCGCTCGCCGATCCGTCGCCGCTCGTTCGTGGGCGTGCCGCCGAAGGTCTCGGGCTCGTGGGTCAGCCCTCGTCCGCGGCCGCGATTGCCCAGGCGTCAGCTGGCTGCCGCGACGCGTTGGCCAACGTGGATCCCGACGACGAATCGTTCGGTAAGTCACCGGAGATCGACGCCTGCCGGCTCGCGATCTTTGCCCTCGTGCGGCTCAAGTCCTACGACGCCCTCGCGCGTCTGACCCTCGATGAGCACGGCCAGCCGATTTCGCACTGGTGGCCCGTGGCCTTCGCGTTCCAGCGCCTGGGCGACAAACAGGCCACCGAGGCGTTGGCGACGTTGGCGTCGAGCGCCGGCGTTTACACGCCGTCGTTTGCGATGCGCGGGCTCGCGGCGTTTGGCGACGCCCGAGTCGTGCCGATCGCGCAGGGATTGGCGACTCGCGCGGCCGCCGACGTGCGCGTGCGCATCGCCGCCGTGCGGGCCTTGGGCCAGGTCGGCGGGACCGGGAGTGTCGACATGCTGCTGGCCCTCGTCCGCGACCGCACCACGCCGCAGAATCTGGCGCTCGAAGCCGTCACGGCGATTGGCCACGCGCGCGACCCCCGGGCCTTCGACTCGCTGCTCGACGTCGTGAACGACCCCTGGCCCACCATGCGCGCCGCGGCGCTCGAGGCGGCCGCCGCGGTCGAGCCCGAACGCTTCATGTTCGTGGTCCCGAGCCTCGGCGCCGATCGGGACTGGTCTGTGCGGGCCGCGCTCGCCGGCATCTTCGCGAAACTTCCCGCCGACCGCGTGCGCGATGCGCTGATCGATCTCGTCGGCGATCCCGACACGCGTGTTCAGGGGCCGGCGCTCGCCGCGCTCGCCAAAGTCGGCGCGCCTGATCTCACCGCGCGGCTCTTCCAGGCGCTCGAGTCGCCTGACTTCGTCGTGCGCGCCACAGCGGCCCGCCTGATCGGCGAGTCGAAGCCCGATGGCGGTCTGGCGAAGCTCGTCGCCGCCTACACCCGAGGCGACTCGGATGCGACCTACGTCGCCCGCGTGGCGGCTCTGGAAGGCCTCGCACACTACGGCGGGCCGGACGCGCTGGCGACGCTCCATCAGGCGCTGGCGGACAAGGAGTGGCCCGTTCGCTGGCGGGCTGCCGACCTGCTCCACGGCCTCGGCGAGCCGAACGCGCAGCCGCAGCGGCCGGCGCCCGTGCGCGAGTCACCCGAGTACTTCGAGTCGGCCGCGCTCCTCCATCCGCAGTACTCGCCCCACATGCTGGTCGAGACGCACCGGGGCACCATCGAAATCGAACTGGACGTCGTGCACGCGCCGCTGACCTCGGCGCGCATCATCGCGATGGCTCGGGCGGGGTTCTTCAATGGCATGAAGATCAACCGCGTCGTGCCGGATTTCGTGGTCCAAGCCGGCGACCCGAGAGGGGACGGAGAGGGTGGACCTGGCGACACGATGCCCGACGAGTTGTCGGCGACGCCGTACGTCCGCGGCACGGTCGGGATGGCGTTGGACTTCCGGGACACTGGCGGCAGCCAGTTCTTCATCACCCTCTCGCCGCAGCCGCATCTCGACGACAAGTACACGGTCTTCGGCCGCGTCGTGAACGGCTTCGAGTTCCTCGATCAGATCTCACAGTGGGACGTGATTGATCGTGTGCAGATCTGGGACGGGATCGTCCTGAAGTAGCGCGGGCGAAGGAACGGGGTTCCTTCGTGACGGTGCACACACAAAAAAAGGGGGCGACCGTCGCCCCCTTTTCCTGAAGCGAACAAAGAGCTACTTCTTCTTGCCGCCCTTTTTCGCTGCCTTTTTCTTAGCCGCCATGATCGTCAATCCCCCCTTTCGAGGTGGTGTTTGCGTTGGCTTCCCTACCGCACCACAGCGTCCCTGCCTTCCGGCACGCGAGACCCGCGCGCGCGGCGCCTTCGCTTCGGAGCCAGCGGGTGCGCCGTGTGCGCACCAAAAAAAAAGGGCGCGGCCCCGTGGCGCCGCACCCGTCATTTATCACTGGCGAACTCATGTCACGCATCACCGGCGTGGTCATGTTCATGCTACCCACGATGACCGTCGCAGACGGTACACAACGGGTAGGCTGAGTCAAGAGTGAACACTCAAGGGATAGATTATGGATGAGACAAAAATAGTGTCAAGGGAAAAACGCGGAGTGGATCGCGAGCCGGCGACTCAGAACAGATCGGTGCGCAGCGTCTGGCGGTCCGCATGCCGCTCCAGGGCGAGGGCGATCAGGCGCTCGACCAGCGCCGGATAGTCGAGCCCGCTCGCGCCCCACATCTGCGGAAACATGCTGATGGTCGTGAAGCCGGGAATCGTGTTGACCTCGTTGATGAACAGTTCCCCCGTCTGTCCGTTCAGCAGGAAATCCACCCGCGCCATCCCTGCGCCCTCGACGGCCTGAAACGCCACGACGGCTTGGCGCTGGACTTCGCAGGCGACGGCCTCGTCGATCTCGGCAGGGATGACCGACCGGGAACGCCCACTCACATACTTCGCGTCGTAGTCGTAGAACTCGTTCGACGGTACGATCTCGCCCGGTCGTGACGCCTCAGGGGCGTCGTTGCCCAAGACGGCACACTCAATCTCTCGCGCGTCGAGCACCGCTGCTTCGACGACGATCTTCCGGTCGAACTCGGCCGCCAGCCGCATCGCCCCGTCGAGTTCCGAGCGGTCGTGGACCTTCGATACGCCGACGCTCGATCCGAGATTGGCTGGCTTGACGAACAGCGGATACGGCAGGGCGCGCTCCAGTCGGTTCCGCACCGCGTCAGGCGCCTCGATCCATTCGCGTCGCGACAGCGCGATCCAGGGCGAGACGCGGAGACCCCGGGCCGCAAACAACACCTTCATCACCGCCTTGTCCATGGACACCGCCGACGCCAGCACGCCGCAGCCGACGAACGGCACGCCGGCCAGCTCGAGCAGCCCCTGCATCGTGCCGTCTTCGCCATAGGGGCCGTGCAGCACGGGGAACACGACGTCGAGCGTCAGGGCCGTGAGCGCGGTGATCTCGGCGCCGGCGTTGTCGTCCTGGCCCGTGTGCCGATCGACGACGAGGAGCGTTTCGCTCCCCGGTCGTGGCGGCATGAAGACTTCCTTGCCGCGCACGCGCGCCGCATCTGACTGCGCTTGGAGGATGACGTCGGCTGCAGAAGCTGCCGACGGCGGCCGGTCGGCGAGGACCCACCGTCCGTCCTTCTCGATGCGAATGGCGACCGGTTCGTAGCGCTGACGATCGAGGTTGGCAAAAACCGCGGCGGCCGAGGCTAACGACACCTCGTGTTCGCCGGAGCGGCCCCCGTAAATGACGCCGACGCGAAGACGCTTCACCCGAGTGAGTCATTATAGGCTACCGTTCGCGCGCGGCCGCGCACGGCATGGACGCTACCGAGTTCGGCCGTCGCGCGACCAAATGCCTGGCCTGAGGTTCGACATCACCGCTCGTGACGGCGCCGCTCGCCGAGGTCGCCTCCATCTGGCCCACGGCGTCGTCGACACGCCCGCGTTCATGCCCGTGGGTACGCGCGGCGCCGTGAAGGGCGTCACCGCCGACGATCTCGATCGCCTCGGCGTGAGCCTCATGCTCGCCAACGCTTACCACCTGCATCTTCGGCCTGGTGACGACCTGGTCGCGCGCGCCGGTGGCCTTCACGCGTTCATCGGCTGGTCGCGATCGATTCTGACCGACTCGGGCGGCTATCAGATCTTCAGCCTCGCGCGTCGTCGGACGCTTTCAGAGACGGGCGTCACGTTTCAGTCGCATCTCGATGGATCGCGCCGGGAGCTGACGCCAGAATCGTCCGTGGACGTCCAGACGCGACTTGGCCCCGACGTCGCCATGATGCTCGACGAGTGTCCGAGCTGGCCCGCGTCCGTGGCAGCCGTCGAAGCCGCCATGGAGCGAACGCTCCGTTGGGCGAGACGCGGCCGGGATCGCTTTCTCGCCGTCGCGGCGGGTGGCGCGCCCGACGTGCCGCGGCCGAACGCCGGACAGGTCCAGTTCGGCATCGTTCAAGGGGGCACCTACCCCGCGCTGAGGACGCGGAGCGTGGCGGGCACTCTCGAGGTGGGATTCGACGCCTACGCGATCGGCGGGCTGTCGGTCGGCGAGCCGGTCGACATCATGTATGACATCGTTCGCGACACGGCGCGGCTGCTCCCCGACGACCAGCCGCGCTATCTCATGGGCACTGGCACGCCGGACGACCTGGTTGAGTCTGTGGCGCGCGGGATTGACCTGTTCGATTGTGTGCTGCCGACCCGAAACGCCAGGAACGGCCAGTTGTTCACGTCCCACGGTCCGCTGAACATCAAGAACGCCCGTTTTGCGGCCGATGACGGGCCGGTGGAGGCGGGGTGCCGGTGTCCGACCTGCCAGCGACATTCGAGGGCCTATTTGCGCTATCTTTTCCAAGCCGGGGAGCTGGCCTCCTCGACCCTCAACACGTTGCACAACCTGCACTTTTACCTTGACACCATGCGACGGATTAGGGAGGCTATCGAGTTCGGAACCTTCGAGGACTTCAAGACAAGGTTCCTGGACGCCTATTCCCGCCGGCCGGCAGCCGCCGGCGGCGCCCCAAGGGTGCCCCAGTGAACGCGATGACACGTCTTCCGATTCTCGTGGCCCAGACGTCGGCCACCGGCATCCAGGGTTTTCTGGTCTCGATCTTCCCGATCGCCGCGATCGTCCTCGTTTTTTATCTGCTGGTGCTCATGCCGATGCGGCGGCGGCAGCGCAAGGTCACGGAGTTCCAGGCCGGCCTCAAGGTGGGCGACAAAGTCATCACGACGGGCGGCCTGTTCGGCCAGGTGACCAAGCTCAGCGACACGTCGGTCCAATTGCAAATTGCGGACAAGGTCAGAGTCGACGTGTCCCGCGCGGCCATCGGCGGCCTGCAGGGCCAGGAACCTGTCGTCCAGCCGCAATCGGGTGGTCTCTAGCGCATGTACAAGAACCTCCGGTGGAAGTTCCTCACAATTCTCGTCGTCACTGGGCTGGCCGTCGCTGCGTTCTGGCCGCCGTGGACGCGCGTGCGGCGGGGCCTCGATCTGCAGGGCGGCGTGCACCTCGTGCTCCAGGTCAAAACGGACGATGCCGTGAATCTCGAGACCGAGACCGCCGCCGACCAGTTGCGGCAGGCGCTCAAGACCGTCAACATCCTGCCGACCCGCGTGCATCAGACGGCGATCGACACCTTTGTCGTCGAGGGCATCACGCCGGCCAACGACAGCCAGTTTCGGACGATTGCCGATCAGCAGATCAGCGCGCAGTACGATCGTGACAGCCTCAATGGCACGTACACGTTCACGATGAAGCCGAACGTGGCGGTCGACACGAAGGCCGGGGCGGTGCAGCAGGCCATCCAGACGATTGACCGGCGCGTCAACGAGCTTGGCGTGTCCGAGCCGAACGTCGCGGCGTATGGCACCCGCGGCGACGAAATCGTCGTCGAGCTGCCGGGCGTCAAAGACGTCGCCAACGCGAAGGAAGTCATCAAGAACACGGCACAACTGCGGCTCCATCTCGTCGAGGGCGGACCGGCGCCGGACCAGGCGTCGCTGCTCGCGGCCTACAACGGCAAAGTGCCGGACGACATGGCGGTCGCGCAAGGTGATGCGGGCGACGGCACAACGGGCCAAGCGTATTACCTCATTCAACGCACGCCGGCGATCACGGGCACCGACCTGCAGAACGCCCGTCCGGGCCTCGACCAGTACAACAAGCCGAATGTCCGATTCACCCTGAAGGGTGAAGGCGCGGTGAAGTTCTCGGCCGTAACGGGTGCGAACATCGGTCGGCAGCTGGCGATCATCCTCGACAACCGTGTGGTGTCCGCACCCCGCATCGACGGACGGATCTCGACGACCGACGCGGAGATCACCGGGAGCTTCACCCAGCAGGAGGCCGACAACCTGTCGCTGACCCTGAAAAGCGGCGCTTTGCCGGCGACGCTGACGTACGAGGCGGAAGACGCCGTGGGGCCGAGTCTGGGGGCCGATTCGATCCGGGCCGGCCTCATCGCGTCGGTGACCGGCCTCGGGCTGGTGACGCTCTTCATGCTGGTGTACTACCGGATGGCGGGCATCAACGCGTTCG
>Ga0182024_10011366_pt1 | contig 17897 bp, 16 predicted proteins | sample P32metaG_FD_120480 | JGI IMG/M metagenome (GOLD analysis project Ga0182024, IMG submission 120480) | Permafrost microbial communities from Stordalen Mire, Sweden - P3-2 metaG (Illumina Assembly) | ecosystem: Environmental > Terrestrial > Soil > Wetlands > Permafrost | place: Sweden: Stordalen... | reverse complement strand
CCGCGACCTCCTTTCCTCTCCGAATTCGTAAATCACATCGGCAAGCTCGCGCTCGTCGAGGTGGTTTACCACTTGTTCGGCGGTTCGCTCACTCTGCGGGTCCATCCGCATGTCGAGCGGTCCTTCCGCCTGAAAACTGAATCCGCGCGCCGCATCGTCCAACTGCAGGCTGCTTACGCCGATGTCGGCCAGAATGCCGTCGATCGTCGCTGCCCGCTGGCCGTTCGCGATTTCTGCGAATGACCGATGCAGCAGCGTGACCTTAGGCCAATCGGGTCTCAGGTCATAGGTCTTAGGCGACTGGCTATCGGATTCCCCTAAGACCGAAGAACTAACACCTAAGACCGCTTTCGCCCTCTCCAGCGCCGCCGGATCCTTATCGAGCCCAATCAAATGTCCCGGTGCGCCGAGGCGTTTTGCGATTTCGTAACTGTGCCCGCCCAGGCCCACCGTAGCGTCGATATACGTCCCGCCACGCCGCACGTTTAAAAAGTCGATCGCTTCTTTTAAAAGAACCGGAACATGATTTGGCAGAAGCTTGCTCGCTTCCCTTCCACCACCATGCCCAACCCCCTGAGGGGTGTCTGTTGATCCCTCGCCCACTAGATGCCCAATTCGTCGAGCGTCTTCTCATCTTCAGGCGTGAACTTTTCTTCCTCGACCTGCTTGCGGTACGAATCCAGGTTGCGCACGATCAAGTGCGTCAAGTTGCCGGTAACCGCAACCTCGCCTTTGATCTGCGCCGCCTCGCGCAACAGTTGCGGAATCAGCAACCGCCCCTGCCCATCCATTTCCACCATCTGGCCGTAATAGTTCACGCGGTCCAGAAACTTTTTCTTCGTAGGATTGAAAGTGGAGAGCTCCGCTAGCTTCTGCTCGATCCGCTCCCACTCCTCGAAGGGATACACTTGAGCAACCTTCCCATCCAGACTTGTGATGTAGTATTGCTGTCCGTACTTCTCGTCGATCACCCGCTTGAACTCGGCCGGGACCTTCAACCGTCCTTTTTCGTCGACTCGAGTTGGGTGATTGCCGCGAAACATAAAGTTCTCTTAGGCTTGCCCTGAGGCGACGTTCACCTCTTACGCTTGTCGTATCGAGGCGACTTTCACCTAGGCTTGTCATCCTGAGGCGCCGCTCTTTGTCGCCGAAGGATCTCTTAACCACGACCGCCGCCCCGAAGGAGGTAAAAATCACGCAAAATCCGCTCAATCTCTGGTGGTTCGGGGTGTTTACCGTGCTTTTGGGTCGGTTTCCCACCGGCTCCTCGTTTTCAGCTTCCCGTTCCCACTACCCAACCTTGCTTACCACTCTCTACCACTTTGTACCACATCTTAGCCGTAAGTTGTTGATTGTCAAGAGGAAACTTAAAGGTTGGTATCCCGCTATGGGAGCACTTGCCCAAACTACGAGGCATTGTGGTTAGCTAGAAATACGACCACTAGGGCTTGCGTTTAACTTTTAGATTCATTCGCTATTTATTCGCTTCGATTTTTCTTGCACTCCGCGCTGCAAGCGCGATTTCCTGTGGAAAAGCCGCCTCGATCATCGTGAGCACCCGACTTCAGTTCGCCAATTGGGTTCCCTTCCCGCTTCAGCAGGTCTTCGCCTTCTTCTCGAACCCGCAGAATTTGCCGCGTATCATGCCGCCCGCCACGCAAACCAGAATCGACCGGCTTCATCTCGTTCCGCCCCCGCTCCCAGAGCATTCGCCTACGTGTCCGCAGGCCGCCGGCATCGGCACCGTCATTGAAACCTCGTTTCGGCTCTTCACTTTCCTGCCGCTGCGGGCGCAATGGATCGCCCGCATCACCGAGTTCGAATGGAATCATTACTTCGCCGATATCCAGCAGAAAGGACCATTCAAGCGATGGAACCACCGCCACGAATTCGTAGCCGAAACTCGCAACGGCATCAGCGGAACCCTGGTCCGCGATGTGATCGAATATGAGATTGGATTCGGAGTGTTAGGCGCGATCGCGAACGCGCTCTTCGTAGAGCGCCAGATGCGTTTGACCTTCGCCGAGCGCCAGAAGGCGCTCTCCGCTCTCCTCGCACAACCCTAGCGACCGCCGGTCGTAGCGCCATCTGCCGCGCCTTTCGTAGCGCCGCCGTCTCCGCACCGGCAGGCTACTTCACCGGTTCGACGAAAACTGCCGTCCCATAAGCCAGCACTTCCGTGACGCCCTGCATCACCTCGGTCGCATCGTAGCGCGCCCCAACCACGGCATTGCCGCCCAATTCGGCCGCGTGGACCAGCATCAGATCGAACGCTTCAGCCCGCGTCTTCTCGCACAGGTTCGTCAGCAGCGTAATGTTTCCGCCCACCAGCGTCTGCAGGCCGGCACCGATGGTGCCGAAGATCGAACGCGACCGCACTACAATCCCGCGCACCACTCCCAGAGTTCGCGTCACGCGAAAACCATCCAGCTCAAACTGCGTGGTCACCATGTTGTGCGCAACCATCCGCCCTCCGCCAGTGTAGGTGCTTCCCATCGGGTGCTGCTCCTTCCGGAATTGATATCCGCAACTGAAGCGCGGCGCAGCTAACTATATCGTGGATGCGACTGATTTCCGATTGCCAATTGCCAATTTCCGCTTGCCGGATGTTAACGGTTGGAATGCCCACGTGACTGCACCCTTCAATCGGCAATTGGAAGTCGACAATTGGGAATTGCCGCCCTCACTCTAACTCAGCCCTAATAGAGAATTCCTGCGCCGACGCATCATACTCAACCCGCAACACATTCGGCTTGCAGCAGACTTGGCAGTCTTCGATGTAGCTCTGCCGGTGCCCCGCAAACTCATCGACGGTGGTCACGTTCCACTCGCCGCATCCCGCACACTGAAAACCCGCTTCCATCAGGTCATTATCTACGAAGACAGCGCGCGGCCCGACCGATCTTCTGCGCAACAAAACGAGGAGAAATCGCGGTCCTTCTTGGAGTTGATTTTCTTAGCTCCCTTCGCGCCACCTTTGCGCCCTTTGCGGTTAAGAGCTTTTGCCGCCGTTGGCTGCAAGAATCGCAAAGGGTGGCCGCGAGATCCGAACACGCACCGCTCCCGAAATCTCGCTGCCCTATAATGGCGACTCCTAATATTCAATCGTGGAGGAGCGAATGCTCTCGCGTCGTCGGTTCCTGGAACTCAGTGGCGTCGGTGGAATGACCGTAGCTTCCGCCCCTCTGTTCGCGGCAAATGCGACTCGATCCCCGGAAACTAATTCCCTGCTACCCTCCATCGCCAGCCTGCGGTCGCGCAAAAGCGAAGCCGCTCCGATTACGCGCGAAGAGCGTCACGAACGCCAGCAGCGAGCCCGCCAACTGATGAGTGAGAACGCACTCGACGCAATTGTGCTCATGGAAGGCACATCGCTGAAGTACTTCACCGGAATTCGCTGGTGGGGCGGCGAGCGGCTATTCGCGCTGGTCCTGCCTGCAAAAGGCGCGGCTTTTTATGTCTGCCCTTACTTCGAAGAAGGCCGCGCCCATGAACAGATCGCCAATGCCCCCGACGGCGACAAACCCGACCTGCGAACCTGGCAGGAGGACGAAAATCCCTACCATCTCGTCGCTCAAGGTTTACAAGATCGCGGCATCGCCAGTGGCCGGCTGGCGATGGAAGAAACCATTCGCTTCCTGTTTTCTGACGGAATCGCAAAAGCCGCGCCCCAAGCCACAAGCAGCAGCGCTACGCCCGTGACCGCCGGCTGCCGCATGATCAAGAGCGCGCACGAGATCGCCCTGATGCGCCTCGCCAGCCAGGTCACTCTCTCAGCTTACGAAGCCGTCTACCACGCGCTGCGCGAAGGCATGACCCAACAGCAAGTGGAAGATTTGATCGCCACAGCCTACGGTCAGTTAGGCTTTCCCGGCGAGGCCAGCGCGCAGGTCGGCGAATATACCGCTTTGCCGCACGGCTCGGCCACGCCGCAGGTAATACGCGAAGGCTCGATCATCATGATCGACGATGGCTGTACCGTCGAAGGCTATCAATCCGACATCACACGCACATTCGTTCTCGGGAAACTCCCAGAAAGCTCTCGCGACAAAATGAGAAAAGTTTTCGACGTCGTGCACCGCGCCCAATCGGCCGCAGTAGCGGCAGCCCATCCCGGAGTCGAATGCGGCGCAATCGATGCCGCGGCACGAAAAGTGATTACCGACTCCGACTACGGCCCCGACTACAAATACTTCACCCACCGTCTCGGCCACGGCATGGGCATGGACGGACACGAGTGGCCTTACCTCGTGCGCGGCAACAAGGTTAGGCTGCAGGCAAACATGACCACCAGCGATGAGCCTGGAATCTACATTCGTGGCGAATTCGGCATCCGCCTTGAAGATGACATGCAGGTCACCGAAAACGGCGCGGAATTATTCACCCCGCAGAGCCCCTCGCTTGAGGATCCGTTCGCAAAGCCTTAGTCGGCGCGACTTCTTACTTCCCCGATTCCACACGCAAATTATTAGTCACCGAAAATATCCCCGGCACGCCATTGGCGCGCAGGCCGGCGAAATTCTTGTCGCCCTCGTTGTCCACCACTCCCTCAAGCGTGACGTGTCCGTTCTTCACAATGATTCGGATCGGCTTCTGCACTCCCATCGCATACTTCTCCAGCGCCGGATATCCATAAATCGCGCGGTACAGCCTCCGCCGCAGGCCATCATCCATTGGCGACGTCGGAAGCACCTCAATCTGGTTATCAACCCTATCTACGCCTTCGATGTGCTTCACCGCGCTTTCCGCATCGGACTTGAGCGAAGGCCGCGCTACTTGCCCCAACAGAGTGACCGTGCCGCCATCCACTTTGTACGCGATGTTATCGAACACCCCGAAATACGGCAGCATCAGCAATTCATGTCGAACTTCCCGCGTAATCCTCTCTTGGGACCGCGCAGAAGGCTGGCCGCGATCCTGCGCATAACCCAGACTTGCCATCAAAACCAGCGCCGCAACTCCAACCAACAATTTTCGCTTCATACTCTCTCCTCAACTGATGTTATCGGTGAGTGAAAACACCATTGCCTTCTCTGACGAAAGAAATACAGCGTTTACCCTAGTCCGCAAACGGCACGCACAGTTAGACTCTTAACCTAATCAATCGGTTGCAGAAAGAGGTGCCGTGCAGCATTTGAGTCCGCATGACGTGATGACGATGTTTCTGGCCCTCGCCACGTTGTTGGGCTGCGCCAAACTGGCGGCGGAGTTGATGCAGAAAATCGGCCAGCCTTCCATTCTCGGGGAGATTTCCGTCGGAATTTTCCTTGGCCCCACCGTTCTTGGCCACTATCGTCCGCACATTTACGAAACTCTGTTTCCCACCACCGGCCCCATGCCGTTTGTGCTGGATACCGTGACTACGCTGGGCGTTGTCTTTTTTCTCCTCACCGCCGGCCTCGAGATCGACCTGCGGAGCATCTTCCGCCAGGGCAAGAGCGCACTCCTCGTCAGCTTGTTCGGCGTCGCCTTCCCCTTCGGCGCCGGATTTCTGGCCGCAACAATTTTTCCCAATGAGATGGGTGCGGTCGAAGGCGTGAACATTCGAATCTTCGCCCTTTTCGTCGGCACGGCGCTATCGATCTCAGCGCTGCCCGTGATCGCAAAAATTTTGATGGACCTCAACCTTCTGCGCACTGAGATGGGCACCGTGATTATTTCGTCGGCAATGTTCGACGATCTGGTGGGATGGATACTCTTCTCGTTTGTGCTGGGAATGATGCATCCGGCGGCTGGCTCGAGCGTTTCGGATGGCGTAAAGCACACCATCATTTTGGTGCTCCTTTTTGTAGGGCTCACTCTGACTCTGGGCCGCTGGCTCATCGATAAAATCCTCCCCATCCTGCAGGCCCACACCACCTGGCCGGGCGGCGTTCTGGGTTTCATCTTTACTCTTACCATGGCGGGCGCGGCTTTCACCGAATACGCCGGCATTCACGCCGTCTTCGGAGCATTCGTAATTGGCATCGCCGTTGGTGAATCCGGTCATCTGCGCAAAAGAACCTCCGAACACATTCATGAGATTGTGACCAACGTCTTCGCCCCGTTTTTCTTCGCCAGCATCGGACTGCGAACCAACTTCGTCTCCAACTTTCATTTGGGCCTTACCGCAACCGTGATCGGCGTAGCCTGCGTCGGCAAATTGCTGGGAGCCGGCTGGGGCGCTCGCCTCGGCGGCATGGATAAGACTTCTTCCCTGGCCGTGGGCCTCGCCATGAACGCCCGCGGCGCAATGGAAATTATTCTGGGAATTCTCGCCCTTCAGTCGGGATTGATACGCGAAAACATGTTTGTGGCCATGGTGATCATGGCATTGTTCACTTCGCTAATGTCCGCTCCCGCCATCCACTTCCTCATCCATGGTAAGCGAACTCTAACTCTGAAGGAAACCGTCACTGCCAAATTATTTATTCCAAATCTTACGGCGCAAACCAGATTGGGAGCCCTGCGCGAGATGTGCGAAGTTGCTGCGGAAGCCGCGAGCAACGCGCCGGAACGGCTGTTTCGCCTGGTGTCGGAGAGAGAGCGCGTATTAGCCAGTGGGTGGGAAAACGAATTAGCCGTTCCTCACGTCCGCGTGGACGGGCTGGGCCAACCGCTCGTTGTAGTGGCCAAGACAGCAGGAATCGATTTCGACGCGCGCGATGGCAAACCCGCACGGCTGATCATCCTGATCCTGACCGGGGATAATCAGTCCCAGCAAGATTTGCTGGCCGATGCCAGCGAATTGTTTTCGCACAAAGAAGCTGTCGAGCAGGCGGTAAACGCCACCAACTTCCTCGAACTGGTAGCCGCCTTGAACGCGCCCGTGCACTGAGCGCATCCTCACGGCTGCGTCTAAGTTAAATTTAAGCGGCCGATGCAGCAATGCACTGGGGAGGGCTGGATACGGCCCGCTGCACCGGCCACGTCGACGCAATTCAGGCCGACACACTAAGCGCTCCGCCAGAAGTCGGCGTAGTGCTGGTTGAGATCGCACTCGACGTGCCCGGCAGGTTCAACACAATCTGCTCATTGCTGTTCGCAGTCAGGTTAAAGGTAACCTGTTCCGGGTTCGATCCCTGGTTGCCGACGCTCAAGGAAACTTGCTCTCCACCGTTCGCGGCATTCGCAATGTTAATCGTGATCTGCTCTGGATTGCTGCTGCTGCCGGTGTTGCTCAGGTTTACCACGATCTCCGGCCCAGCGCTCGACGCCGAAGCCGGCGTTGCACTCGGCGGGTCAGTCCGCGCCCCTCCATTTTTGAAGGTGCTCGCCAGCGCCCCAAATGCCTGTTGCGCCCCAGCCAGATCGCCCGATTGCAGCGCCTGCCCCAGAGCAGTGAAATCGTCCTGTCGCCCGGTAATCTTGAACGCATTCCCGCCCGCAAACGGGCCGCTTTCTCCGAGCGCTGTAATGTTATTGAATTGCGTCTGCGCCGCAGTCAAGTTACCTGAACTCAGCGCCTGTCCAAGTTGCCGCAGATCGCTCTGCCGGGTTTGAAAATACTGTTGCAGTTGCTGGTTGATCGATGCGCTACTAACGGCTAATGTCGACATTAGTGTCTCCTCAGAAGTCGATTGATCTGACAAGGAACTTCTTCCATCTCCTGCCATTTAATGGCCATATCGACCGAAGCGGCGACAAACTTTAGCATCCCACCTTGGTTTATTTCTGAACGACCCAGTCACGCCATGTACCCGGCAAGAAATACCCATCTGCTCGCCCAGTTCGAAAACATATTTCACTCTGCAGCTTGAGCAGATCGTAGACCAGCAGGTATGATCGCGCGTTGCTCGCCGTCGCAACGTTTTAATTTTCTACGGAGGAATCGGTGATCGAATCTCGACTCAGGACAATTGGAATTGTCTATGGAATGGCATGGGTCGTATTTCTGTTCGCGGCCAGCAATGTTGTTGCTCTCGCGGCTGAATCTTCCGCAGAAAAACAATCCTTGCAGATTGCGGTAAATGCGAAAGATGGCAACTACACCATCGCCACGCCCCGCTCCGATTCTCCCGCCTTGCGCGCGGCGGTCGCGGTCGAAGTGAATGGCCGCTGGCTTCATGCCTCCGACTATCCGCAACACGCGGTCGAGCGCTCGCAATCTCATGGAGAGCTGGGCGATGCCGGTGACTGGAAAGTCACCTACTCAGGATTAACCGGACAGCCGGATTTGATTTATCACCTGCGCGCCTATCTAAGTCAGCCCTTCGGCGACATTCAAGTAACAGTTCGTAACACAACCGGAAAACCGATCCATATCGAAAATATCCGTTCTGTCGACGCAACCTCCGCCCCGATCATCGATCTCGGAGGACCCGCCCTCGAGAATCGAGTCCTCTCCGATAGTTTCAGCGAAGATCGTCCCGCCATAACCATTCGTAATTTTGCCGATGCCGAAAAGCAGATGCATCGCGCCGTCGGTACTCAGCTCATCTACAATCGCACCAGCCGTCGCAGCTTTTTTATTGGCGCGCTTACTTCCGATCGCTTTCTCACCATCCTCCGTCTCCACGTTGCCGGCTCCGCTGACAATGCCCGAGTGTCATCCTACGAAGTCGATTCCACCGGCACCACCGAGATGGCGATAGAAAATTCCCTCGAACATTCTCCGCCTGAAGATCGCGTGCGCTTGAGCCTGCCCGTCGCTCCGGGTTCCGAAATCTCCTCCGAGCGGCTGCTCTTCAGTCTCGCCGCGGACTATCATCTCCAGCTCGAAACCTACGCATCCCTAATCCGCGAACTTCATCACGCAAGAGTTTCTGCGCCGGCGCTAATGGGATGGTGGAGTTGGACTGCCTACTACTTCGGCTTGAACGAAGCGGCCGCCCTCACCAACGCCGCATGGGAAGCCCAAAACCTGAAGCCGCTTGGCTACAACATCTTTCATATCGACGAAGGCTATCAATACGCCCGCGGCGAGTACACCACGCCCAACGCAACCCTGTTCCCTCACGGCCTCGGCGCGCTCGAATATCAAGTTCGAGGACTCGGATTAACTCCCGCCATCTGGACCGCTCCCTTTGAAGTTTCGGAGCGCTCCTGGGTCTATCAGAATCATCCTGGCTGGCTGGTGAAAAATGCCAAAGGTCAGCCAATCCATGCCGGCACGGTAGAAGATCAGAAAGATCAGCTTTATGTTCTCGACACCACTAACCCTCAAGCCCAGGAATACCTGCGCAAAACTTATTCCACGCTGGCGAAGGAATGGGGCGTGCACTACATCAAGATGGATTTCATGGACGATAGCGGCATCGAAGGTTTCTACTACAAACCGAATACCACCGCTCTCGAAGCCGAGAGAATCGGTCTCCAGATTATTCGCGACGCCGTCGGCGACGACGTCTATCTCGACAAAGATGGAAGCGTGATGCTCAATCCGGTTGGCTATGTCGACTACGGGCGAATTTCCCAGGACACCGGACACACCTTCGATGCCAGTAAAGAAGCCGCTCCCGGCATCGCAGCGCGCTATTACATGAATCGCAATTTCTTTGTAGCCGATCCCGACGCGTTCACGGTCTCCACGCAAACCATCCACGACCAGTCGTGGCACGAAAGCGATAAGCCGGCCACATTGGACGAAGCCACAGTCTCAATCGCGCTCGCCGCCGTCTCCGGCGGGATGTTGGAGATTGGCGACAATCTTCCCTCTCTGTCAAAAGATCCGGAGCGCCTCGCGTTAATTCGAAATCCAGACCTCATTCAAATGGTTCGCCTGGGCAAAGCTTCGGTTCCACTGGATCTGATGACTTTCGCATCCGAAGACCTGCAGCCCAGCATCTTCTTCCTTAAAGAGGACGACCGGCAAAGCATTCTGACGGTCTTTAATTGGACTGAAAAAGAGAAAGATCGTTCCATCGATCTTTCGACAGCTGGTTTATCCGCGAATGGCCAGTACGCAATCATCGATGTGTTCGATGACAGCAATCACGCTGTACTAAGCGCTGGCTCTCTGGCCTTTCATCAGCCCCCTCACTCCGTGCGCGTATTGAAGATCATCGATACACACATTCCAGCAGTCGCTCCCTCAATCACAACTGAACATCCAGCCGAGGGCAACGTCGGCGCTCCGCTCAACTTCACCGCTCGCAGCACCGGCACCAACACAGCGCTCTCCTACACCTGGGATTTCGGCGATGGCGTAACGCAGGAGGGAATTTCAGTGAGCCACGCTTACACGCAGCCGGGAGAATACAACATTCATCTCACGGCCACCGGACTCGGCGGACTCACGGTAGCAGATCGCTTTCAGCTGAATATCGCGGGGCACATGCCGACTACCTTTGACCCACCAAACATTAAGCGCTACCAATCGTCAAAGTGAGACCGCAGTCTCAGTCGATGGTTTCACTACTGTGGCTTCATCATCGTTGGTTTCACGCCGGCTTATTTTCCCCGCTTGTGTGTCGGCCGCTTGCCATCTGGCAGCGCCTGCCGCTCCTCGGAGTCCACCTGCGTGATCTCGATCCCCGCCTTTCGCAGCTGGTCGACGTCACTCTTCGGCGCAAACCGATCGGTAATAACCCGGTGAATCGCCGCTGGCGGCGCGATCATTGAAAGACTCCGCCGCCCGAACTTGCTCGAATCGCAAACCGCTACCACCACCCGCGCCACGTCCATCATCGCGCGATTCACTTTCGCCTCCAAAAGATTGGGCGTGCTCAGGCCGTAGTGAACGTCAAAACCATCCACTCCCAAAAAAAGAATGTCGGCATTCAATCGGTGCAGCGTTTCTTCGGCAATCGGTCCTACCAGCGAAAACGAATTTTTTCTTAGCGTCCCTCCCGTGAGAATCACATCCAAGGACGAGCCGGCCAGCTCCGCTGCAATATTCACCGCATTGGTAATGATCGTTAGATTCTGGTAACGGCTCAACGCTCTCGCAATGGCAGTCGTCGTTGTGCCGGAATCGAGAATCACCACCTGACCTTCTTCCACCATCCGTACCGCCGCGGCCCCTATCTTAATTTTCTCCTTGCGGTGGAGTTTTTCTTTTTCGCGTAGTGTCGGATCTTCCAGCGCACCGTCGTGCGCCGGCAGCGCGCCGCCGTGAGTGCGATGGACTTTCCCGGTGGAGTGGAGAATCTCAAGATCTTTGCGAATCGTAACTTGCGACGTGCGAAACCGCTTGGCGAGCTCGCCCACCAGCACGCGGCCGTCCACGCGCAAAGCTTCGACAATCGCCCTTCGCCGTTCCTCGATCAACATGAAATTGGCAGGTTAAAAAACTGAGGACATGCGCCGTGACAAGATCCCAAGCATTCCTTTCTAACGTGGCACCTTTCGTTTGTCCACGCAAAAGTTAAGAAGCCATGCACGGCTTCCCATAAAACCTGGCCTGATTTCTACCTCGACCCCTTTCACCTTTGCGATTTTGTGCTTGACTCACTTCCAAATCGCAAGTAAATGTTAATATGCGTAAGCAAACGAAAGTTTGAATAAGCGCTATTGGCAAGTTCTTTTAAGCTCCGATTGGTTCTAACGGGGAAATTCTAACGAGGATCTGCTGCGTGAACGCTCTGTCTGAACTTCTTGAACTCTCGCCGGAACAAAAGACCGAGCGCGGTCTTTTATACACTCCCGCGGAGATTGCGCAGCAGCCTCAGACCTGGCAATCGACGTTTTCTATTTTCAAGAAACGCCGCCTTGAACTCGCAGAGTTTCTCGCCGGCGCTGGCTTCGCCGGCACAGCACAAGCGAAGCCTACGGTTTTTCTGGTTGGCGCTGGAACTTCCGACTACGTTGGCAGAAGTCTCGCTCCTCTGCTTCGCCGCCTCTGGCAGTGTGAAGTCATCGCCGTTCCCAGCACAACTCTGCTCACTCATGCCGAGCAGTGCCTGATTCCGGGCCGCAACTATCTGTGGATTTCATTCTCCCGCTCCGGTAACAGTCCGGAGAGTGTCGCGGTTCTCGAAAAAGCTCTCGAACGCCATCCCGAAATCCATCACATCATCGTCTCCTGCAATGCCAATGGGCAGATGATTCGTTGCGCAAGCGGTCACTCGCAGGCATTCACGGGTGTGCTTGATGACGCGGTCAATGACCGCGGACTCGCCATGACCAGTTCATTCTCAAATATGGTCGTCTTCGGCCAATGCATGGCTCACACGCATGAAACCATGCAATACGAAGACATCCTCGGCCGGCTCGTCCAGGCTGGCAAATCTTTTCTTCCCGCCGCCGCCGACGCGGCAGCCGCGCTCGCGCATGAATCCTTCACTCGCGTCTGTTTTCTCGGCTCCGGCGCGCTCGCGGGAACTGCCATCGAATCGAGTCTGAAGGTATTGGAACTAACCGCGGGCAAAGTCCTGTCTATGTCGGAATCCGCTCTGGGCCTGCGTCACGGCCCCATGGCGGCTCTCGACAAATCCACGCTGCTGGTCGCGTTTCTTGCCAGCGACGAACACGTAGCCCAATATGAAAAAGATCTGCTACGTGAGCTCACCAAGAAGCAACTGGTAAAAACGAAAATCGTGGTTGGCGGACATTCCACTTTCTCTCCGGACGGGCTTGCCGACCGATATCTTTCGCCTGAAATTGCTCATGCCGTTCCCGACGATTGCCGTCCTCCCGTCGATGTCTTGTTCGGACAGTTGCTGGGCCTGTTTTTTTCTTTGCGCTTCAATCTGATGCCCGACCAGCCCAGTCCCGGCAGCGCCATCACCCGCGTCGTCGAAAATGTGAGGATCTATGCGTAGCCCCCGCAGTTCCGCGTGTGAGGAGACCGAGGTAAAGTTCGCATTCTGAGCTCGGTCGCATTCTGGTCATTTCAAAATCAGGTTGCACGCATCAGCTTTTCCTCTCCGCTGCTGAATCAAACAGCTCGAATGCCGGTCATTCCGGGTCAATCGCACGTGCACAATACCAGAATTCAGAGGTATGGTGTAAGTATGTCTTCAAAACGCAGACCATTCTTACGCGCATTCTTCCTGGCGGCGATGCTGCTCGGGTTGGCCGGTTGCACCAGCAAATCAGCCGCGCAATCCCCGGTTGATTTGCAGCTTAACGTGAGCGTTCCCTTCCGCTTCGTGGCCTATGGCGACACTCGCTTTCACGATCCTAGAGACACTGATGCCGCCAATCCGGCGGTGCGCGTAGCCCTGGTGCAGGCTATCGCCGCGGTGAATCCCGCGTTCGTCTGCTTCACCGGCGATATTGTTTACAGAGGGAACGATGCCAACGACTGGAAAATTTGGGACAACGAAACGGCCATCTGGCGCGAAAAGAAAATTCCCATCTATCCCACTCTCGGCAATCATGAGCTGCACGGAAACGAAAAAGTGGCTCTCAACTATTACTTCCAGCGCTTTCCCGAACTCAAGGAAAGCCGCTACTACTCCGTAAGGGCGGCGAACACACTCATCCTGGTGCTCGATAGTTCGCTGGATGAAGCTGGCGGACCGCAGGAACAATGGCTGCTGAAGAAATTGGATGACATTCCGGATGACTTGGATTTCGTCTTCATCATGTTCCATCACCCTCCTTACACCAGTTCTTCCGGCATGATGTTAGGAAGCGGACACTCCGCTCGATCCACCGAACAACATGTGGCGAAACTTCTTGAGGAGCGGCAAACTCGCGTCCGCGCCCAATTCGTGGTCTTCTCCGGCCACGTTCATAACTACGAGCGCTTCCGGCACGGAGGCGTCACTTACTTCGTTTCGGGTGGAGGAGGCGCCCACGCCTATCCCATCGAGCGTGCACGCGACGATCCCTTCCAAAGCAAGCAAATCAACTACCACTACCTCCTGCTCGAAGTGGACCATCGGCAATTGAAGGTAACGATGAACCGCCTGGAGTTAAAAGATGGGAAGGAATCGTGGTCGCAGCCGGATTCACTCAAGATCGCGCTTCCCGCTGCAACGCCCGCAGAAGACGGTACGCGCTGAAGCCGGCTAGTTTATAGCCGCGCTCAGTCCGCGGCCATAGATTCGGTTTGCGGCTCGAAACTGTGACTCGCGGACGAGCTTTGCCCGCGCAGTTCCGTTTCCAATGCCGCAAGCTCAGCCTCAATCTGTTCCGCAGCCTTGCGCTTGCGAATAACTTCCTCGCGATAGCGGCGCAGGAAATAATCCGATCGTCTCGACGCGAATCTTGATCGAGCCCGATGGCTTATTTTCGTCGAGATCTTCTGGTTGGGGTTCGGAAGTGCGACACTCATTCGAGTGTCGGCATCTCAACCCGAACATTGCCAAATCCGGCGACTACGGAACTCCCTCAACGCACGGCGCGCCGTAGAACCGCCAGCCCTTTCTTATCTTTCGGCGGACCCCAGACACCGTCGCCGGTAAGTCTCATCGCCCCGAAACCGAGACGATGGACAATTCGATTTCCGCCAAGCGTAACTTCGCCGGTGGATTTTGCAGACACTGTTTTTGTACTCATGATTCCCTCCTACTGAATTAAATTAGTTCGGCGCCGGTTTTCACGGCGCCAAACTCAAGTCTTTCCTAACTTCTTCTTTCAAAAACTCGTTATCGCGATCCGCCGCCCGCGCCAACCGAAACTTCGTGTTGATAAACCGGCTGAGAACTGTCGGCAGTCAGCTTCAACTCCAGAACGATTGTGGTTTGGTTTCCTGCCGGCGGCGTGCACTGCGCTCCACTATAGTCTTCACCAATGGTTGCCGGCATATGGCAGTTCTCGTCGGTAGCTGCCGCCACAAGAGTGCCCGTGCATTTCGGACCGCTGTAGTCCTCGCCCACCATCGACAGCGCCCGGCAAGTTTCGTTCTGCACAACCGTCGGCCAGTTGGTTTCTTGAACCGCACTCAGCAAAGCCGGAAAATTCTCATAGCCCATGACTGCTGCGCCCGCTACCCCGATCTCGCGTTCCGACTGCGACACTGCCCTGACCGATGCGCCGAACGAATGCGCCGCATCTGGGTTTGGAAATACGAACGCGACCTCGCGAGTTTCGCTGTGAACCACGGGCTTCCCATACACCGGCCCGGCGTAATCTTCCCCCCCCGCTCATGGACACACTGCGCTCCACCCGGGTCAGAGTGAGATCGCCGCTCACCTGCAGTTTCCCGTCGCCTGTTTTCTGAATGCTTTTCGAAGTAAACGTTAGCAACGTGTGGTCGGTGGCGCCGGGAACAAAGCTCGTCGTCAAAGTTCCGTCTGGAGTCAGCGCCGTTTCCCACTCTTCGTCCGCCGGATAGATGCTCACATTAAACCGCGAGTTCTGCAGATCGTTTGGGTCGAGCACCACCTTCCCCTCGACCCGCGCCACGCCTACGTTGCTTGAACGCGGATTGGTTGCCGACCCCTGGTAAAAGCGCGCGTCGGACGCGCTTGAATCCAGCGACCACGCCCCGTCCCCGGCCAATGCCGCCGGCGAAAGAAATGCCATCAAGCCCGCAATTGCAAACATCACTTGAGCCTTGCGTCGGAATAATTCCACCATATAAATAATGAGTGATTTCATTTTGTTTCTCCTTTGTATGCAACGTTTCTTCCAATGAATTCCCTTACAACCAAACTTGCTACTCCGCTTGCAAGCCTTCCCGCTCTAACTTTCCGTCCCGGTCAAACCCTCTCTCGCAAAATCCACTCGCGCATGTACGCCGAACAATTCACCAGCCTCGTCCCTTCCACTTCCAGATGTGCCAGGAATCGAACCACCTCCCGGTCCACCAGCCTCACCTCTTTCAAATCCAAAACAACGTCCCGATGCGGTAATTCGGGGCTCAATAAAGCTTGCAGCTCCGGCACTTGCTCCCCTTGAATTCGCCCCGCGATGGCGAAAACAATCAAATCTTCCTCATCCGTTCGTTGAATTCTTAAAGTCATTTCCTAACCTGTTTGGTACCGCTCGCCCGTTATTAAAAGCAGGACAGATGCCAAATTTAAACCACTGAAAACAAACCAATAAGCCAGCTTAAAAAACTCGACGATTCGTAAATTTCCGAAATTTCGTGAACGAAACGTTGACACTCGTCCCGCAACTCTCGAGGATTGAGGAAAAGGTTTTGTGCTAGAGTCCGCCTGGACGAGGCTTGGACAAGGAATGATCCGTACGTGGAATCTTTACTTTGTGGAAAGCAAGCTAGCGCCGGCTAACGCTTTCTGAACTGCTGCTTATTGATCTTCAAAGACTTAATCTTAGAATCCAGCGTAGACTGTGGAATACCCAGCTTAATGGCCGCTCCCATGGGTCCGGAGACCCTGCCGTTGCTTTCAGCCAGAGCCGCCTCAATCATTTCTTTCTCTTGGGCGGCGAGTTTTTCCGAGAGCGGCTGTCCCCCGCTATCAGGCGTAAGCTTCGGTCGTGCCAACCAAGTCTCATCCACCGCTAGGCTTTCCGTGTCACACACAATGACAGAGCGTTCAATCACATTCTGCAGTTCGCGAATATTACCCGGCCATGCGTAAGATTCCAATCGCTCCAGGCTTCTCTTATTAATGGAGGTTATTTTCTTTCCCGCCATGCTGGCATAGCGATCCACAAAGTACTCCACCAATAATGGAATGTCCTCTTTTCGCTGTCGCAAAGGAGGAACCTCGATTGGAAAAACATTCAGCCGGTAAAACAAATCGCTACGGAATCCGCCATTTTCAATAGCCGCCTGCAAGTCCCGATTCGTGGCCGCAACCACCCGCACATCGGTCGCAAGCGATTCGTTTCCTCCCACCCGCTCAAATTCGCGTTCTTGCAGCACCCGCAGCAACGCAATCTGCATCTCTGCCGGAAGTTCGCCGACCTCATCAAGAAACAGCGTGCCGCCCTCCGCCGACTCAAATCTCCCCAGCCTGCGCTGCGTCGCCCCAGTGAATGCGCCCTTTTCGTGGCCAAACAATTCCGAGGCAATCAAATCCCGCGGAATAGCTGCGCAATTTACGCTTACAAATGCACGCGAGGATCGTTGCGACCGCTTGTGGATTGCCCGCGCGATCAACTCTTTGCCGGTGCCCGTTTCTCCCGTGATCAATACTGTCGATTCCGTCGGAGCTACTTTCGCCACCAGCGAAAGCACCGCCTGCAGCGCGGGAGACGATCCCACGATTTCTTCGAACATCCGCGTAATGTCAATCTCTTCGCGGAGCGCCAGGTTCTCCTTATATAGCTGGTCTCGCAGCGTCCGAATTTCATCAAACGCGTTTTTCATCTTGGTAATGTCCATCACCGCGCCGACAAAAACCAATGTGCCCGGTTGCCGCGCCAACGCATGGCCCAGAACATGAACTCTCTTGATCGCGCCATCGGGCATCAACAGGCGATGTTCCAAATCGATATATTTCTGCTCGCGCGACGCGCCTTCCATCACCTCCTTCACCATCCCCGCGTCTTCCGGATGAACTCGTTCCAGCGCCAGTTGCAGCGTCGGCTTGAGCGTTCGGTCGTATCCGAAGATCCGAAAAGTCTCATCGGACCACATCAGATTTCCCGTGGCAACATTCCACCCAAAGCTGCCGGTGTGGCTCAAGGTCTGGGCTTCCGCTAAATAGGTTTCGCTCTTGTTCAACTCCAGATTGGTTTTCTTCAGCTCTTGAACAGTTTCGTTCAGGCGATCACCCGCGCGCCTCAGCGATTCCGTCGCGCTGCGTTGCGCAGCGCTCAGCGCGCCCACCAATAGAGTGGACAACACAAAAATAAAAAATCGCGGCATATGCGCCGTTTTGACAGCGAATGAGTACGCCGGCGGCAGGAAGCAATAATAAAAGGAGAGAGACGAGAGGGCGGTCGCAAGCAATCCCGGCCCCACTCCCGCAAACCATGCGCTGACCATTACCGCGCACAGAAATACCGAGACCGGAGCCGCTTCCAAATGAAGGCCGGGCCCATGGGAGACGAACAAAGCCACTGCCACAGAAACCACAGCGGTGCCATACCCCAAGGGCGCCGACGGTTTTCGCCAAAATAGAGGATTAAAACTGGACATTCGGCGCTCCGCAGAACGCAATTGCCGT
>Ga0182024_10011365_pt1 | contig 17898 bp, 15 predicted proteins | sample P32metaG_FD_120480 | JGI IMG/M metagenome (GOLD analysis project Ga0182024, IMG submission 120480) | Permafrost microbial communities from Stordalen Mire, Sweden - P3-2 metaG (Illumina Assembly) | ecosystem: Environmental > Terrestrial > Soil > Wetlands > Permafrost | place: Sweden: Stordalen... | reverse complement strand
ATCTGGCACCGCGTCAGCACCGGCAAAGTCGCCGAAGATACTTATGCCGGCGGAGTGATTACGGGAACCACGCAGGCGCGCGTATCGACTTCGGGCTTTGACCTGAGCGGACTCGACTTCCACACCGGCGGTACTGTGGAGAAGAACATTTCCTTCTACGTGTTACCTTCCTCTGACTCGACCGCGTCGTTCCATTTTGAGACCGTCATGGCGCGCCTCGACAACCTCGGCGGTAGCCCGTGGCTTAACATCAAGTTAGGAAAATTTGAACTGGACAATCTCCTTTCTGAAAAACGTATCCTCACGCTGACTGGGAACGGTGGTATCTACCAGACCTACCACTTTATACCGGTAGGCGATGGAAACGTCTTCGGTCAAATCGGAGACAACCAGCTTGGCCTTGAATATATGGGACACTCTGCAAACGACCGCACTCGTGTTTCAGCAGCCCTCCTCAGTTCGAATGATGGGAACGTGAACCTGATTACCGGCTCCAATTCGTATACCGGCTTTTTTACGGCTAGCCAGGCCTTCGACGCCGGCAAATTGGGGGTGGAGCGTCTCGGGTTTTACGCCATGGTGGGCGATGCGGCAACTTACTATCGAACCACCGGTGGCGTTCCCATACCGGGTTCTGGAATTGGCAATAAGGGTTTCAGCCGCGAGGGGTTTGTTGGACAATTCTACTTTGGTCCCCACTTTGACCTACAGGTTGTGACTCAACACGGTTCGGATAACGCGTGGTTTGGGCAAGGGTATGGTGTCGCTATTGCCCCGGATGGCAATGGTGGGGCGACTTGCACCGCTGCCCCGTGCCCGCCCAACAATGTGCCAGGGACAACTCTTCCAGCAGGGGCGCAGGCGCCTACCTGGAACGGCGCTACTTTTGAAGCTCACTACGTTTATAGTCCGCAGTTAATCTTCATCGGTCGGTATGAATTGGAACGAATGTCGCAACAAGCCAACGGGCCGGGCTCGCTGACTCCTTCAGCGTCTAACCTGGGAAACATAACTACTTACACAATGGGTTTCCGGTATAACCCATTTATGACCAGTCGAGCTGGATTTGCCTGGCACAATGAGTACAACTGGCTGCACTACGACGGAATGGCTCCCGATGGCTCGAACCTGAACACCAGCGAGTTGCTGATGGGATTTGACTTCGATTTCTAGAGATCGTTCTTAGAGAGGGACAGACATGCGGACTAGATTGCGAATGTGGGCGCTGTTGACGGGTGCGTTGGCTTTGGCGCTGCCCATCCCTTCGTGGGCGCAGCTCACGACTTCTCAGCTGCAAACCTGGTTGAATTCGCCGGCTGCCAGCAGTCACGTTGGCAATATCACGGGAAATGCAAAAGCTGGCGCCGCACCTTACCGCCGGTACTGCGTTGGCTGTCATGGCCCGCTGGGCGATGGCAACGGCGAGAACGCTCCTTACATGCAGCCCCCCATGTTCCAGCAGCCACGCGACTTCCAATTGGGCGTCTTCAAATGCCGCTCCACTCCGACCGGCACTTTGCCTACCGACCAGGATCTTTTCGACGCTATCACTCGCGGCTTTGACCGCACCAACATGCCGCCGTGGAACACTTTAAGCAAACAGGAGCGCGTCGACCTCGTGGCCTGGGTGAAGCACTTCTCTCCACGCTGGGCGAATGAAAAGCCGGGAACGCCAATCGTCATTCCGCCTGAGCCGGAGGTTACGGGAGATCGAATTAAGGCAGGCCGTGACGTGTTCGCCAGAGTGCAGTGCTGGAAATGTCACGGAGTTCAGGGCATGGCGAACGGTCCCTCGGCTGCAACTTTAACTGACGATCTGGGCCGTCCGATCGCGCCCTTCAACTTTACCGACGGTACCCGGCCGAAGTGCGGCGATTCCGATCAGGATATCTACAGGATCTTTATGACCGGGTTGGACGGCACTCCAATGCCATCATTTGCCGACAACATTAAGCCAGATGAAGCGTGGGATCTCGTTTTCTATCTGCGAGCGCTAATGTCTCAGCACAGCAAAGAAAAAGAGATGGCGAAAAAGCTTGACCTGAAACCGGTCGACCCCAATGCACCCGCGGGCCAACAGTAGAGGTCCGAACGGCATCGCAAAGGCGTTTCAACTTTGCAGTTATGTAAGGAGAGATTTTCAATGACAAAGCGAAATAAGTTTATGGCCGTACTCTCGACGATGGTTCTGGTCTCCTGCGGTGCGCTCTTTCTCGGACAGAAAGTGAATGCCGCTGGTGAAGGCAAAATCAGCGGAACTGTCAAACTGGACGGCACGGCCCCGCACATGAGGGGCATCGACATGTCGAAGGATCCTTATTGCGTGAAGGCAAATACAGCGACGCCGGCGCATCTGCAGACCGTGGAAGTAGGCCAAAACAACGGCTTAGAGAATGTGGTTCTTTATATCTCGGAAGGTTGGACGGGCGCTGCGACGACTTCGACCGAGGTTCCAGTTTTTGATCAGAAGAACTGTATGTACACGCCGCATGTGCTTGCGCTCGATGCGGGTCAGACCTTTAAAGTAGTCACAAGCGATCAGACCACTCACAACATACATCCCCTACCCAATCCAATGACTGGCAATATTCCATGGAATCAGTCTCAGCCGCCGGGCGCTGCGCCGATTGAAAAGAGCTGGAAAAATCCGGAAGTCATCCCGGTCCAGTGCAATATCCATCCCTGGATGCATGGTTGGCATGTGGTGGTAAAGGGGCCCTATGCGACAACCGATAGCAGCGGCAACTACACGATCAACAACGTCCCACCGGGAAATTACACGGTCACAGCCTGGCAGGAAACCTACGGTACGCAGACGCAAAAAGTCACGGTAGCGGCTGGCAAGCCTGGCGCTGCCGATTTTACATTTAAGGCGAAGTAGACAAATCTTAACCCCTATTTACAAGCTGAAACTGTAGAATCGCCGCAGCCCAAAACTGCGGCGATTGCGCTAAACTCCCGGTAACTTGGTCCAAAGGCGGAGCGATATGGCGAAGATATTCGCGGTGACGATCGTTTTAATCGCAATCGGTTCGGCGATTCCCATCGTGATGCATACCTGGCATTTGCCCGAAGACATCTCCACTCATGGGCCGCTGATAGATGAGCAATATGGGGATACGATGGCAGAGGCGGGCATTTCGTTCCTGGCCTCGCAAATTTTACTCGCTTTCTTCATCTGGCGGTTTTCCAACGTCAAGCCGGGAACGAAAACCAGAAATTTTCCCGGCGGAGCGATGGGCCTGGTGATCGCCGCTTTTTTGCTGGTGGGCACTGAGGTTTTAGCGCTCGGCGTGTTCGGAGCGAAGGCCTGGGCGAGCGTATATTTCACTCCTCCGTCTGCCAATGCATTGCCGGTCCAGGTGCAGGCTGGACAGTTTGCTTTCTACTTTCGCTATACCGGTCCGGATGGAAAGTTCGGACCCATTCATCCCGATCAAATCAACGAGGCCAATGCTAACTTCTTCGGTCTCGATACCACCCACGATCAGGATTCCAAAGACGATATCGTCACCGCCGAGATGGCTATTCCGGTCAATCGAGAAGTCCACCTGCTCATGCATTCGAAAGATGTCGGTCACTCTTTCTTTGTCCCCGAATTGAGGGTTCAGCAGGATTTCGTCCCGGGCCTGGATCTCTCGGTTCACTTCACCGCAACCAAAGTTGGCAAGTATGAAATTGTCTGTACCCAGCTGTGCGGTCTCGGACACTACAACATGAAAGCCTATCTCGAAGTTATGAGCCCGGGAGACTACGACAACTGGATCAAACAGCAAGCGGCGCTGCAGTAACTATCAAGGCTGTGAAAAAAGCAACAAGTTCTCGTCTGAGGTGAGGGCAAATGCACGACACGTCGGCACACGCAGCGCAGCACGGAGCTCCGACCAGTTTCATCCGCAAGCACATTTTCAGTCTCGATCATAAGGTGATCGGGAAGCAGTATTACGCCCTCGCGTTGGTTGCGGTGGTATGGGGAATGGTGCTCTCGTGGATCATGCGGATCCATCTGGGATACGCCAATTTCGCCATTCCCGGCTTGCACCTGCTCTCTGCCAACGGAGCTCCCGGCAACATCATGACGCCGGAATATTACCTGCAGTTAATGACCATGCATGGAACCATCATGGTCTTTTTTGTGCTTACCACCGCTCCCTTTGCCGCCTTCGGCAATTTCTTTTTGCCCATCCAGGTGGGCGCCGAAGATATGCCCTTCCCCCATTTCAACATGATGTCGTTCTGGGTCACGTTCGTGGCCTTTCTGGTTCTTGTGTCATCGTTTTTTGTGGGCGACGGCCCCACCCTGGGTGGCTGGACGCAGTATGCGCCCCTGAGCGCTGTGGGTTCCGTTTCCGGTCCGGGACAGGGGCTGGGGGTGGTTCTCTGGGCGGCTTCCATCGCTATTTTTTGCGTGGGCCAATTGCTCGGTTCCTTGAACTTCATCACTACGACGCTCGACATGCGGACCAAGGGCATGTCGCTGATGCGGCTTCCGCTTAGCGCCTGGGCCTGGTTCGTCACTTCAGTCATGGGATTGACGGCGTTTGCCGTCTTGATGCCCGCTTGCATCCTCCTGATTCTCGATCACGTTGCCGGAACCAGCTTTTTCGTTCCCTCAAATCTCGTGATTAATGGCGAAGTGCTGCCCCATTCTGGCGGATCAACTTTGCTGTGGCAACATCTGTTCTGGTTCTTCGGACACCCCGAGGTCTACATCGCAATCGTCCCTGGCCTGGGCATCGTTTCGCATGTTCTCATCACCAACATGCGCAAGCCCATGCTCAGCCACCGAGTGCTGATTTATTCCATGGGGGCGCTGGCGGTGCTTAGCTACATGGTGTACGGGCACCACATGTTCGTTAGCGGAATGAATCCATTTTCTTCGCTCGCCTTCTCTTTCCCCACGCTGATCATCACGATTCCATCCACGATCGTGGTATTGATCTGGCTGGGAAGTTTGTATGGCTCCAAGTTGCGAATCAACTCGGCTTCGCTCTTTGCCCTGGGATTTATTTCGATGTTTATCAGTGGCGGCGTCAGCGGCTTTTTTCTGGCGCAGCCCTCCATCGATATTATGTTGCACGCCACTTACTTCGTGGTGGGCCACTTCCACCTGGTAATGGCGGTTGCCGCCATCTTTGGAATTTTCTCCGGCACTTACTTCTGGTTTCCCAAGATGAGGGGCCGCATGATGAACGAGACTTTGGGCAAGCTTCACTTTTGGCTCACTTTCGTCGGCGCCTATTGCATCTTTATGCCTTTCCATTACCTGGGAATCGCCGGGAACGTTCGCCGCTATCAGGCCTTTACCGACGACTACCTGATTCCGCTCATCCCGGTGCATAAATTCATTACGATTGCCGCGTTGCTCACTGGCCTGGCGCAAGTTATTTTTCTTTACAACTTGTTCCACAGCTATTTCAAGGGAGCCCCGGCCAGCGATAACCCCTGGGAGGCCACTTCGCTGGAATGGAGCACGGCGACTCCGCCGCCGCACAATAATTTTGGCGATAAGATGCCGGTGGTTTATCACGATCCGTATCAATACAACGTCGAAGGCGCCAGCACCGAGTTTGTAATGCAAACCTCGCCCGAACAATACAACAATCCGCACGAAGAGAAGTAATTTCAGGACGGAACAGAAGTTTTATTCAGGAGATCCAGTCGTATGGCAACCACGATTCAACCGCCACCGAAAATCGAATCCGACCTCCGGCCCTGCCACGGTTCCGGCAATGGCGGCTGGCGGAATCTGGTTCCCGCCGGTGGCGAAATGCGGGGCGTCAGGGACTATTCGCCTCCTCCCGCGAGTACGGGGGTATGGGTGGGACTGGCGGCGATCAGCATGACCTTTGCCGCGCTCACGAGCGCCCTGATTGTTCGTCAGGGATCTGCGCAGGATTGGCGCCATTTCACTCTTCCTCCCGTGCTTTACCTTAATACGCTGGTGATCATTGCCAGCAGCTTCACGCTGGAAATTGCACGCCGTCGCATCGCCACTTTTATGAGCGGGGCGCGAAATCAGGCTGAGCGCCCGGCACGCTGGCTTTACATCACACTCTTGCTTGGATTGGTGTTCGTCGCAGGACAGACCTTCGCCTGGATGCAACTGAGAGCCCAAGGCTTTGGACTCGCTTCCAATGTCAGCTATTCCTTTTTCTACGTGTTAACAGTCGCGCACGCGCTGCATGTTTTTGGCGGACTTGGCGGCTTGATTCGAGTGATCGGAAAACTGAACCATTCAACACTGCGGCGAAGTACTTTGGTTGCCACTTCGCGGTACTGGCATTTTATGGGCATCTTGTGGCTGTATCTGCTTTTGCTGCTTTGGATGAAGTTGTAGACAAATCGGAGGTAGGAGGAGCCGTGAGCCAGGCAGACCTGACGATGCATGGGCATTCCGCCGCGATGGCGGAGCCTACGTTTTCCGTTCCAGCGAAAAAAATGGCGATGTGGCTGTTCATCATCGCCGACACGGCTACGTTTGCCGGGTGTTTGGTGGCATACGGTTTTCTGCGAAACGGAACGCCCAACTGGCCGACTCCATTTCGCTTCTCCCCTACGGTCCTGAATGCGATGATCATGACCTTCATCCTGATCAGCAGCAGCTTGACGATGCTCATCGCTATTCGTGCCGCGAAAGTGGGCGACAAGTCCGGAGCCTTTCTTTGGACGATGATTACCGCTGCCGGCGGTATTCTTTTCGCTATCCTGCATCTTCGCGAATGGTTTTCGATGTTCGATGAAGGCGCGACGCTGTTCCACAATCCCTGGGGCACTCCACTGTTTGGCGCATCATTTTTCAGTATCACCGGATTGCACCTACTACATGTTCTCGGCGGCGTGGTCGCGCTCATCGCGGTGGGAATTCGCTACAAGGGAGGCCGCTACAAAGCGGACGATCTTGAGATCACTGGTCTATACTGGCACTTCGTGGACCTGGTTTGGATGTTCGTGGTGCCCTTTGTCTACTTGCTGAATGTTGGCCACTGACTAAAGCGATACTAGGAAAGTGATAGGAGAACATATGGTTCAGACCGAAGAGCGAGTCAGCAGTGGCGGAATTGGCCGATACCTCTTAGTTTACGTGGGCATCCTGATTCTGGCTGGGCTGCAATTCGTGATTGCTTATCAGCACATCGATGGCTCGCAAATGTTCGCCCGGATGTTCCTGATTGCGGTTGCCGAAGCCGGCCTGGCCCTCATGTTCTTCATGCATCTGTGGGAAGAGAAGCGCGGGCTACTGCTCTTCGTGGCCATCTTCACCCTCTTTGTGATCGGAGCCATGCAATACAGCTGGCCCGACAGCTTCCGGATGCTGGTGGGCGTCCCGACAACTCCCACAACGCCACTGCCGCATTGAGGTGTATGTGCAGATGAAGAAGCTGATGATCGTGATCGCTCTGGCAGGTGTTGCCGCTCTGCTCACGTCAACTGCGTCGGCGCAGAGTTGCGCTCTTTGTTATACCCAGGCCGCATCCTCGGGCGCTCGCATGATTCAAGCTCTGAAAAGCGGAATCCTGATCCTGATCGCTCCTCCTACGCTTGGATCGATCGGGGTGATTGTTGTAATGTATCGCAAGCGTAATCAAGTAAGAGGGACCGACTCTGGAGACGACAACGGCGAAGACTGGTAAAATGGCGACCCGAACCCTAATGGCGAGTCCAGTTTCTCAGCAGGCGCTTCATTCCAAGCTCCGCGACTATTACACTCTGACCAAACCGGAGGTGAACCTGCTGATTCTGATGACGACCTCAGCGGGTTATTACCTTGCGTCTCGCGGCCCTTTCCGATTTCTCGGCTTATTGAACACACTATTCGGCACGCTGCTCGTCGCCAGCGGGACTGCAACTTTGAATCAATGGATGGAGCGGGTTTGGGATGGCAAGATGCGGCGCACTGCCTCTCGTCCGCTGCCCTCAGGCAGGCTTTCCAGCCGCGAGGCACTAGGGTTTGGCATTCTGCTTAGCATCGCTGGCGGCCTTTATCTGCTGCTGACTGTGAATGCTTTATCGGCCTTGCTGGCGGTTTCAACTTTACTCTCGTACCTGCTCATCTATACTCCCCTGAAGCGCAAGACCCCACTCTGCACGTTGCTGGGCGCGTTCCCGGGAGCCATGCCAACACTCATTGGCTGGGCGGGAGCTTCCGCTCACCTTGACCCGAAGGCTTGGTATTTGTTTGCCATTCTTTTCCTTTGGCAGTTTCCACACTTCCTCGCGATCGCCTTGATGTATCGCGACGACTACAGCCGCGCCGGATATCACATGCTGCCCGCCTTTGACCGGGATACGCGCTTTACTCGCGCCGAAATTGTCGCATTTACGCTGGTTCTGGTGGGGGTGACAATGTTGCCGGCGGTCGGTCATGCCGGCTTACTGTATTGGGCTGGCATGTGCGCGGCGGGCGCATTTTTGCTCTATTATGTCGGCAAATTGGCGTTCTCGAGTTCTACGATCAGGGCCAGCCGCCTGTTGCACGCCTCGGTGGTGTATCTCCCAGTCGTGCTTGTAATCATGGTTGCCGCCAAGAACTAAGTCGTCCAAGAAATTCAGGCCACGGCGGTCGCGTCGAAGCCGTTGTCTGTTTCAAATTGAAAACTTCTGTGACCGATTGCTATCCCCGCATGGGATAATCTTCGCCTAAGTCCTCTCTCAGGTGCCAAACTATGCGTCGAATGTTGATTGCCGCTTTCTGTTTGTCTTTTTTCAGCTTAGTTCTCCCCTGCAGCGGAGCACAGACCCCCACCTCGAAGTCGCTGCAAATCTATTTCATTGATGTCGAGGGCGGACAGTCGACCTTAGTGGTCAGTCCGTCGGGCGAATCGCTTCTCATAGATACAGGTTGGCCTGGGAGTGAAGGCCGCGACGCTGACCGAATCATGGCGGCTGCACATCAAGCGGGAATTACGCAGATCGATTATGTCTTGATCACGCACTATCATCGTGATCACGTAGGCGGAGTTCCGCAATTAGTCGATGGAATCAAAGTTGGGACGTTTGTCGACCATGGACCGAATCTGGAAGACTCAGCCGTGACCCGTACTGACTATGCTGCGTACGAGAAAGCGATTGCAGGCCACGCCCATGTAGTCGTCAAACCCGGCTGGGGCCTTCCCATCAAAGGCATTGAGGTGCACGTGCTGAGCGCGGCCGGGGACCACATTACCAGCCCACTGCCTGGCGCCGGAACAGCCAATCTCTATTGTGGTTCCGAACCAGCTGCGGCCGTAGACGACAGTGAAAATGCCCGTTCCGTGGGCGTTCTGATCACTTACGGGAAGTTCCGTTTTCTCGATCTCGGCGACCTTACCAAGCAAAAAGAACTCGAGCTAGCTTGTCCGAACAACTTGCTGGGAACCGTCGACCTATTTCTGGTTACACATCACGGGGCTGATCTTTCAAACTCCAAGGCCCTCGACTGGGCTCTGCATCCGCGAGTGGCCGTCATCGACAATGGACCGCGCAAGGGATCAAGCCCCGCCGCGTGGCAGATCGTGCACGATTCTCCAGGGCTCGAAGACTTGTGGCAGCTGCATTACGCGGAGGAGTCGGATAAAGCTCATAACGTTGCCGATGAACGCATCGCGAACGTTAAAGAAAACTGCGAAGGGAAATACCTCAAAGTCGTGGCGCAGTCAGACGGCACGTTTACCCTCACCAATGGCCGCACCGGCGAACAGAAGACTTACTCCAAGAAGTAGGCAGATCAGCAATCCACGCATGATTGTAATCGTGATGGGAGTGGTTGGGGCGGGCAAGACTACGGTCGGTCGGCTGCTGGGTGAGCAACTTGGCTGGGTGTTTGCCGACGCGGACGATTTTCATCCCAGCTCGAATGTGGAGAAGATTCGTCGAGGTATCTCTCTCACTGATGAGGATCGAGCTCCCTGGCTGGCCGCGCTGCGCGAAGCGATCACGCGCTGGATCGGCGAAGGATCGACCGGCGAAGGGCGGAATGTCGTGCTGGCATGCTCAGCCTTGAAACGCAGCTACCGCCAGGAACTCGAGGCTGGGCCGGAAGTTCGATTTGTGTATTTGAAGGGTAGCGCCAGCCTGATCGCCCAGCGCCTTCGCGCTCGGCGCGGTCACTATGCGGGAGAACGAATCCTGGGCAGCCAGTTCGAGGATTTGGAAGAACCGAAAGACGCGGTGACCGTCGATATCGACGCCCCACCGCCGGAGATTGTAGCCGAGATTCGACAAAAGCTTGGCTTGGCGTAGAATCCTCGCACCACCGGAAGTCCTGGAAAGTTATTCTTGCAAACTGCTCCCGATCGCCTTGAATCCGCTGTTATTTCTCGACTGATGTGGCGGCTCATGCCGTTTCTGTTCCTGCTTTATATTGTCGCCTACCTCGACCGCATTAATGTGAGTTTCGCAGTGTTGCAGATGCGCGGGCAACTGGGCCTGAGTGACCGCGTCTACGGCCGGGCGGCGGGGATGTTTTTCGCAGGCTACTTTCTTTTCCAACTACCCAGCAACCTCGTCCTGGAAAAGTTTGGAGTTCGCCGATGGATCTCGGGACTGATGATCACCTGGGGAGTGATTTCTTGCTTAATGATCTTCATCCGCGGGCCAATCAGTTTTTATGTAATGAGGTTTCTGCTGGGCGCGGCCGAGGCAGGATTCTTTCCCGGCATCATCCTCTATATGAAGCGCTGGTTCCCGGTCAATGCCCGGGCCCGTGCGGTTGCCTGGTTCATGACGGCGAATCCCATCGCAGGCATTGTCGGCAGTCCGGTTTCCGGAGCTTTGCTTGGCCTCAGCGGCAAGGGACTTTCCGGCTGGCAGTGGATGTTTCTGATGGAGGGCATCCCGGCAATTCTTCTGGGAGTAATTGTATTTTGGGCTCTGGCGGACAATCCGCGCGAGGCGGCCTGGCTAAAGGGCGACGAACGAACCTGGTTGTTGGAGAAACTGGCTCTCGAACAGCAGGCAGAGTCGAGTTTACGAAAAGAAAATCTTTGGCAGGTTCTCGTCAGCGGCAGAATCTGGATGCTGTCGATGGTCTATTTTGGCGTCTCAACCACCATGTATGGTGTTACGTTGTGGCTTCCCAGCGTAATCCACTCGCTCTCGGGACTGAGTTACTTTTTGACGGGGCTGGTCTCGGCTCTTCCGTTTGTGGCGACCGCAGTGGCGATGGTTCTGGTTGGAATGCGCTCCGATCGTACCGCAGAACGGCGCTGGCACACAGCCATACCCGCGTTCGTTGGAGCGGCTGGTCTAGTCGCAGCGGCTTATGGAATTTCGACGGCAGTGGTAGTCGCATGCATCGGCCTGGGGCTTGTCTGTGCGGAGTCGATGGTCGGACCTTTCTGGGCGATGGCGACTTCCAGAATGGCAGGCCTATCGGCGGCGGCAGGGATCGCCGTGATTAACTCTTTGGCAAATTTAGGGGGCTATTTCGGTCCCGATATTATCGGATTCTTCCGCAAGGCGGGCGGAGGTTTCCGAGGAGGCTTATTGGCGATCGGGGCGACGCTGGCGCTGAGTGGCGGTATCTCGTTGATCGTTGGCCGGCCGTTCGGCATCGAGAAGAGCAATCAATAAACCCCATTTCGTAGCTTCCGCTTCGCTCAATCGAGTCCATTGTTTACAATAGAAACTTCGCCTGACTGCCGCTACAGGCTCTGTAGAGGAACGAACCGCAAATTTGGAATCGACCAACCACAATTCCAGTACAGCCCCTACCGTCTTCTGGCGCGTAGAGGGCAGCCTGCTCGACTTGACCGTAGTCAGGCCGGTGGCTTTCTTTACCTGGAATGCGCAAACCTTTGCCGAACGATTCCGGCGGCGGGGGCAGATCTTCCTGATGGCGCTGCTGCGACCGTTTCTTTATTCTACGAACCGCAAGTTTGCTACCCGGGCAATCCATACCGTCCTGCGCGGAGTGACTCGCGATCGCCTGGATTTGCTGGGTGAGGAATTCTTTCAATACAAGCTGAAGCCGCAATTGAAAGAGCGCGGCGTGCGTAAGGTGCAGGAGTTGGTAGAAGCCGGAGCGGAAGTCGTTCTGGTAAGCCAGGGACTGGAGCACGTCATGCGCCCGCTGGCGCAGCATCTCGGTGTTAAGCGGATTGTCGCAAACCGTCTTGATTTCCGCGATGGCGTTGCGACTGGCAGGCTGCTGGAGCCGGTGATTCGTCCGCGCGGAGCCTTCGCCCGCATTCGAGAAGAAAATCCGGACGGTCGACGAGCTCCCAAAACGCTGGCGCGGCAACTCGACATTTCTCTGGAAGACTTGCGCTCGGCCGTGATTCCGGCCGAGCGGCGCAATATGACTGCCCCGCGTCCCATAGTTCATTTCGAAGGACAGCGGCAGAGTCCGGGCTTCTCCGTGCGCAAAGCATTCTCGGGCAAGCATGTGATGCTGATCGGGGTCACCGGATTTATCGGCAAAGTATGGCTGGCAAATACCCTACTGGATTTGCCCGATGTAAACAGAATCTATCTGCTCATCCGCCGCCAGAAGTCGAATCCCGCCGAGCGGCGTTTTGAGAAGCTGGTGGAAGATTCGCCGGTATTCGATCCTCTATTTGACCGGCATGGTGACCGCCTTCCGGATTTTCTGCGCGAGAAAGTTGAAGTCGTTGAAGGCGACGTCACTCAGCCGGGACTAGGCCTCAACCCCGAGATTGCCCACCGCTTGCAGAAGAATCTGGATCTAATTATCAATAGCTCCGGGTTAACGGACTTCAATCCCGATTTGCGCGACGCTCTCGCCACCAACACCGATGCCGCGGTCAATATTCTCGAATTCGTACGATCGGCAGACCATGCGGGCCTTCTGCATCTTTCCACCTGTTACGTGGCCGGCGAACAGGATGGGCGAGTCGGTGAAAAGCTGACTGCGAATTACAATCCGCGTGGACTGGAAGGATTTGACGCTGAAAAGGAATGGCGCTCTCTTCAGGATTTTGTAAAACAAGCCGAAATAAACGCTGAGAGCGACGAAGTTACAGAGGAATTGCGCGCTCAGGCTCGAGGGCGGGAACACGCGGCCAAAGACCTGCATGGTGCGGCGCTTGAGAATCAGATTCGCAAGAATCGCGTGCGCTGGCTGAGAACTTATCTCACCGAGGCGGGAACGCGACGCGCGAAAGAATTGGGCTGGCCAAACACGTACACGCTTACCAAAAGCCTGGCCGAATCCCTGGTCGCCAAACACGGAGCCGGATTACCGGTCGCGGTGGTGCGTCCGGCAATCGTGGAAACTTCTGTCGTCAAGCCTTTTCCTGGCTGGAATGAAGGCATCAATACCTCTGCCTCATTGTCGTATTTGCTGGGAACTTATTTCCGCCAGCTGCCTTCGAATAAAAGTAAGCGGCTCGACATTGTTCCCGTGGATGCCGTTTGCAATGGTATGACGCTAATTGGGGCCGCCGTCATGGAGCGCCGGCACGACCCGCTTTATCAGCTTGCAACATCGGTGACCAATCCTTGCGATATGGGCCGTTCCATCGAATTGACTTCTCTGGCGCACCGCAAGCACTACCGCGCCCAGGAAGGTTTGGAATCCTGGCTGCGCCTGCGATTTGATGCGATCTCGGTTTCGAAGACACGCTACAACCGCATGTCCGCACCGGCGCAAAAGGCCATCGTAAAATCCATTCAGCGGATCATGGCCCCGTTGCCTCTCAAGAAAGCTCCTCTGGTGAAGGCCGAGCGGACTCTGGAACGCCTGGAAAAACTAATCGAGCTCTTCGAGCCGTTTATTTTGTTAAACGAGCACGATTTCGCGGCGGAAAACATCGAAAAACTCACCTGTGCCCTCGTTCCCGAAGAAAGAGAAATCTTCGCTTACGATACGCAGTCGCTCGATTGGTGGGAATATTGGATCAACATTCACATCCCGGCTCTGCGCCGCTGGACCTATCCCTTAATTGAAGGCAGGCCTTTGGAAGCCAGGCCTCCACGCAGTTTTCAACTTGCGCCCGTCAACGGCGATGCCGTGAAGACTGGGACTGACGGAGTCACGTGGCGATATTCCTGACCGGGTCGACCGGATACATCGGCGCGCACGTTGCCGCCAATCTGCTGGAAGGTCACGGCGCTTCCTTGAATGTATTGGTGCGGGCGAGCGATCCTCAGGAAGCGCAGTTGCGTCTGTGGCGCGCGCTGCAGTTGCATCTCGAGTTTCCTCATTTCTACGAGTTTCTGCAGACCAAAGTGCGGATCTTTTGCGGTGACCTTACCGCCCCAGGTTTTGGCCTGGGCCGCGATGAATACGATCGCCTGGTGCACACTACGGATTCCGTGATTCACTGCGCGGCGTCGCTGAACCGCAAGTCTGAAAAGAGCTGTCTGAACGTGAACTTGCGCGGCACGCTTGAAGTGCTCACCCTGGCGCGCCACGCCGAACACTATCACGGACTGCGGCGCTTCAGCGAGGTCAGCACAGTCGCCGTAGCTGGCAAACGCAGCAACGAAGTCGTCACCGAAGATCGTTCCATCGAGTGGGACCGCTCTGACTACGACCCGTACGCTCGCACGAAAAAATTTTGCGAACACATGACCCGGGTGCTCCTGCCGGATACCCCGAAGACGATTTTTCGGCCCAGTATTGTTCTCGGAGACAGCCGGCATGCCGAAACCACCCAGTTCGATATGGTGAAGGCGTTTGTATTTCTGGCGGGTCTGCCCGTATTGCCATTTCGTCCCACCGACAAAATCGACATTGTGAATGTGGATTTTGTTGCCGACGCGATTGCCACTCTGCACCAGAAAGAGCAGCCGCAGTATGACACGTATCATCTTTCTTCCGGGAACAGATCGCAGACGTTCCGCGAGTTGACGACTGCGCTGGCGGCGGCTCAGCAGAAACGCAGTCCCATATTCCTGCCCTTTGCGGAGAAGCCATTCGCTGGCTCGGTCAGCTTTCTAGCCAATCGAAAAGGACCGACGGGCCACGGCGCATCGCTGCTCAAAGTATTCATGCCTTACCTGGTTTGGAATACGGTTTTCGACAACACCCGCGTGACCTCTGAATTGGGACGCAAGCCAGTTCCATTTTCGCAGTACAGTTTTCCTTTATTGAAGTTCAGCCGCGAAAACAACTTCCAGTACAACTACGAGCCGTGGCCCGCGGCGCGCGGAGGAAGTGCCGCATGATGGACTTCATTCTGGAGGCCTGGGTCAGCAGCAACATCGAGCGCGCCAAGGCGCGATGGATGCTGGGCGGAGGCAAGCCCTGGCAGCCCGGAGAAAAACTGAAGTTGCTCTTCGCGGGATACAACGGCACGCGCAACATGGGTTCGGATGTGCGCGTGGACGAAATGTTGCGGCAGATTCGGCACATCCTGGGCGGGGACCGAGTCGAGTTCAGCGTGATGAGCCAGAACCTCGACTTTTCCAAGGGCTATTTCGAAGGCACGAAGCAGGTGCATCTGCCCGATATTTTCCCTCCGTTTTTGTCGGACGAGGTTCCCAAGCATCACGGTGTGGTGGCCTGCGAGGGCTCGATGTTCAAAAGCAAATTTGCCAATGCCCTGACGACGATGATGATTGGCTCCCTCGGAATAGCGGCGGTGGAAAATAAGATTTCCGTTGGATACGGCGCAGAAGCCGGCCATATGGATCCTTTAGTCGCCAAAATGTGCGGGCGTTATTGTAAGAATTCGCTGGTCATTACGCGCAATGAAGAGTCGCGTACTGTTTTGCGCGAGCTGGGAGTGCCCACGGAATTAGGCACGGACACCGCGTGGACATTCGAGCCGCGGCCACCAGAATTTGGACAGAGTATTTTGCGAAAAATGGGATGGGACGGGCAAACCCCTGTTCTGGTTGTTTGTCCCATCAATCCCTTTGAATGGCCGGTGAAAGCTTCCGTCGCTAAATACGCCCTCCGGACCGTCACCGGCGCTTACAAGGAGAGCCATTACCGCACCGTTTATTTTCATAACTCTGGACCCACGGCCGATCGCGCTTATCAGCACTACCTCACGTCTATCGCTAACGCTGTCGATGCCTTCCGCAAGCAGCGCAAGGTCTTCGTGATCTTAGTGGCCACCGAACGCCTCGACGCCCGTCCCGCCAATCGTATCTCGGAAAAACTCGGAGGAGTGCCGGTCCTAACCTCCGATCAATACAACATGTACGAACTGGTCAGTATTCTGCGCGCCTGCCACATGATGGCCTCGTCACGCTATCACGGCATCGTCACCTCTATGCCGGCTCTGGTTCCCTCTGCCGGCATCACCATGGACGAACGCATTCGCAATCTCATGCGCGAGCGCGGTCACCCCGAGTTGCTGATGAACGTCGACGACCCGGATCTGGAGCAGAAGCTCTTGGCAGCGCTCGAAATCCTCGCGACCCAAGGCGAGCGCATCGCCGACGGTATTGCACGTACGGTGGTCAAGAATCTCAAAGTAATGGCGCGGATGGGCGTGTTTTTCGAAGAAGAAGTGCAGCGGCGCTATCCTGCATTCCCGACGCGCACCGGCGAATGGAGTTGGGAAGATTATCTTCCGCCCATGAACGCCTCGCTGCGTCAGTTGGTGGCGGCTTACAGCTAGGTCATCGTCCTTTCTGATAGAAGAAGAACACATGCCATTTGTCGGAGAAATATTTTCGCAACTCAAAGCGGCCGCGGACACGCCCGTGCTGCAGGAAATCCGCGAGGGCCAGATCACGCGCGTTACCGGTGGCGAATTACTAGAGCTGATCCGCAAGTCGCGAACTTTTCTCGCAGCCAGGGGACTTAAGCAGGGCGATCGTTGCGGGCTGCTCGCGGCCAACAGCATTCGCTGGATGGCACTCGACCTGGCCGCCATGGCCGAAGGCTTAATTGTCGTTCCGCTCTATTTTCGCCAGGGCCCTGCCGAACTAGTAACATTGATCCGGGATAGTGCTCCGTCGCTTGTGTGCTGCGGGGATGCGGGTTTGCGTGACGGTATCCAGCAGAACTGGCCAGAAAGAAATCGGCAGGAAATCCCGTCCCATTTCTTGTTTGACGAGATCTTTGCCGGCGCCGAAGGAATCGCACTCGACCGGCCGCAGATCCGCGATGAAAATCCCGTCACCGTCATCTACACTTCGGGCACTTCGGGCGAAGCCAAAGGGGTAGTGCTGACCGCGGCCAATGTGGGATTCATGTTGGGCTGTACATCAGCGCGTCTTGACGTGCTCATGCAAGGCCGATCGGGACAAGACCAGATTTTCCATTATTTGCCTTTTAGTTTCTGCGCTTCGTGGATCGCAATGCTCACTTTTCTTTTGCGCGGAAGCCTGGTGACGCTGAACACCGACCTGACGAAAATTCCCAACGATATGCCGGCAGCGGCTCCACACTATTTTCTGAACGTGCCGCAATTGCTCGAACGCATGCGTCGCGGAGTGGATGAACAGATCGCGCAAAAGAGCGGCCCGGCGCAGGCGATCTATTCACGAGCCAAATCGGCATGGATTAGAAAAGAAGGGAAGCAATCGCAATCGCTCGATTCCGTTTGGTTATGGCTGGCCGAGACGCTCGTCTTTCCTGCGATTCGCAAAAAGATGGTTGGCCAAAATCTGAAAGCTCTAATCTGCGGTTCGGCCCCTTTGAGCCTGGAAACTCAGGACTATTTCCGTATGCTTGGTATTCCGGTATTGCAAGTCTACGGGCTCACCGAGACAACCGGAATCTGCACCATGGACGATCCGAATCATGTCGCGCCGGGCCGAGTAGGGCCGGCGATTCCCGGAATTGAAATGAGGATCAGCCAGAACGACGAGATCATTGTGCGGGGGCCAAATATTTTTCCAGGCTACTGGAACCGGCCCCAGCAGACTGCAGAAGTACTGTACGACGGATGGTTCCACACCGGCGATCAGGGCGAGATGGATGCTTCGGGAAACTGGCGGATCGTGGGACGAATTAAGAACCTGATTGTTCTCGGCTCCGGCCACAAGATT
>Ga0182024_10011364_pt1 | contig 17898 bp, 15 predicted proteins | sample P32metaG_FD_120480 | JGI IMG/M metagenome (GOLD analysis project Ga0182024, IMG submission 120480) | Permafrost microbial communities from Stordalen Mire, Sweden - P3-2 metaG (Illumina Assembly) | ecosystem: Environmental > Terrestrial > Soil > Wetlands > Permafrost | place: Sweden: Stordalen... | reverse complement strand
TTGTGACGGTCACACCACGCCTTGAGCAAGAATTTCGCTGGGACTTCTACGACCAGCAAAACGGGACTGGCAGCCAGGGGAACGGCCAACACATCGACAATTACGGGGGGCCTGGCGGCCCGAGGGTGGAGCTCATCCCCGCATATGATTGGGAAGTCATTGTGGCGCCCCCGCCGTATGTGACCGCCTCTGGCCCCAAGGGGACTGCAGAAGGTGCGGGCGATTGGCCGGCGTTTCTTGTCAAATACCGCTTCGTTTCCGCGAATGCACAGAACGGCGATTATATCGTGACCGGCTTCTTTCAGATGTCGGATCCGCTAGGCACGCCTGCGAAAATCTCAAACAATGTTCTCACCGCCCAGCCGACCCTCGCGTTCGGCAAGGGCTGGGGCGATTTCGATATTCAGATGACGGTCAGCACGCAAATTCCAGTCAGCGCGCTCTCTTCGCCTGGCAACACGCCGAGCATGAATATGACGAATTTCGGCGATCCGATATTGTGGAATACCACCTTCCAGTATCATTTCATGCAGTATTTTTGGCCGGAACTTGAGGTCAATTATGAGTACTGGCCAAACGGGGAGCATGTAGGTCTCAGCCAAGTCTTGCTAACGCCGGGCATCATATTCGGGCGCTTTAAGATCGGCATGGACAGCCCGACCCGGCCGATAAACCTGATCGTCGGCGCCGGTTACCAGATCGCAGTGACACCGAATCCGGTCACCCAAAACAATGTGGTCGCTACCGCCCGGATCACTTTCTAGTCGCTTTTGCTCATTCCCGCGGGCGCGGGGAATCCAGCCGAAGTTCGCACCGTTGCCGTGAAGCCGCTGTTCCCCGTGTTCGGGGATTGGCGGCTAACGGTCGCTTGCGCGCCTGCGCAAAACCGCCCATTCTCGACTGCGGGGGAACACCATCCGCAGGCGGGTTTGTGCGTGCCGTGTTGGCGCCGCTGATGGCTGATGATCATTGCACTGAGCCGTCGTCGCTTTGGTGAGTTGGAGTGCACCCGTTCGTGCCGGCGCCAGCCAAGCTTTCGCGTCGTCGTCGCGGCCGTCTAGATGGCGGCATAGCGCGGCTTTGCGTCATCCTCGGTGCGATAGCTTGCGTCGGCCTGGCTTCCTGTGCCGTCGGCCCCGACTATCATCCCCCCGAGCCGCAGATGCCGCAGAATTTCGTTGCTGCGTCGTCGCTCAAAACGGCGAACGATCGCTCTCATAGCGCCGCCGATACCGCGAAGTGGTGGCGGTCGCTGCATGATCGGGAACTCGATTCATTGATCGATCGCGGCATCACGGCGAGCCCGACGCTGGAAATCGCTTTGAACCGTCTGCAGCAAGCGCGTGCGCAAGAGGCTGTGGTCATCGGCGCCGCCTTGCCAGCAGCTGAGGGGACCGCGGGCGGAGGATGGGGTACGGGAAGCGATTTGGCGCGAGGCCGCGCCTCGCAATCGCTGGTCTCCGCCGAGACTGGCGCGGGTATCACGCAAGTCACCAATCTCATCGGTTTCGATGCGGCTTGGGAGATCGACATTTTCGGCAAATTCCGCCGCGCGATCGAGGCGGCTCAGTATGACGTGGACGCCGCGATCGCCGCCCGCAACGTGGTGCTGATTTCATTGATTGCCGACGTGACCCGCGCCTATCTCGATTTGCGGGCGCTGCAAATGCAGCTCGCGGTCCTGCGCAAGAACATCGAAGTGGCGCAGAAATACGTCGACTTCGTCCAGGAGCGCTATAATCGCGGCATTACCAACGAACTAGATGTGACTTTGGCGCAACGCGAATTGGCGCAACTGCAGGCGCAAGTCGCTCCGCTGATCGCTCAAATCGACGCGGCGCGATACGTGATCGCTGTTCTGATCGGAGAATTTCCCGAAAACCTGGGCAACGAGCTGAAGAAGCCGGGGATGCTTCCGGCGTTGCCCGGACGGATCCGAGCCGGTTTGCCGATCGAGCTCTTGCGCCGCCGTCCCGACATTGCCGAAGCCGAGCGCGAATTGGCGAGCGCCACCGCCTTTATCGGTGTCGTCACCGCGGATCTCTTCCCCCAGGTGGCGGTGACCGCTGCCGGCGGACGGCAGACCGGAATCACGCCCCTCACCATCAATCCGATTTGGTCGGTCGGGCCGGCGATCGCGGCGCCCTTACTCGATTTCGGCAGGCTCGACGCGGTGGTGGAGAGGGCCGATTTTCGCGCCCGCGAGCTTTTGTTCAACTACAAGCAAACGGTGCTCGACGCGGTCGGCCAAGTCGATACCGCCGTTGCCGCTTATGCGGCCCAGCAGGATCGTTTGCGCCATCTCGCCGAAGCGCTTGCGGCAGCGAGAAAGGCAGTGACTCTTGCCACCGAGCGGTTCGATCGGGGATTGACAGATTCGCTCAACGTCATCGACGCGCAAAGGCAGGAATACGATATTGAACAACAATACGTCTCTGCCCAGCAAAACGCCGCCACGCAACTCGTAACACTCTATAAAGCGCTGGGCGGTGGCTGGGAGGATTATCAGATATTCCCGCCGATCCGGCCGCCCCTGCCGGCAGTTGCGGCCGCCTTCAGGAGCCTGTTGATGCCGAACGGGGCGCCTTAGCCGCGGCGTCCTGGGGTGGCACTAAGCCGACAGTGGCAATTATATCACTGCTATGGACGAATCGCGGTGAATAGGCGTCTGGATCAAGGCCAAGGAACCCAATGTCATGGACCCGTCATGTAGCGAAGGTTAACCTCCGGTCAATTCTTCGGGGACGTGCACACACAGCGGAGGGGGTTATGTTGGTCGAGGGAACTAAGGCAAAAACCGGCGGTTTGATTGTCGCTTTTGCCATGGCGGCGGTTGTCGTGGGCGGTAGCGCCGCGAGCGCGGCCGACATGGACGCGATGGTGACGAAAGCGCCGATATCCTACGCGTCGCCGCCGGCTGCGTGCGGAAGCGTTTACGACTTTTTCCTCTCGGCATGTCCGCTGAGCTGGTACGGCGTGACCGTCTACGGCACCGTCGACATGGGTGGCACCTACCAGACCCACGGCACGCCGTTTGATAAGAACTTCCCGACCGGGGCTAGTTACCTTGTTGGTGCTGGTGGGACGGGTGCGACGAACCGGACGCCCGGATTTGGTCTCGGTCCCAACGCCATGAGCCAGTCGCTTGTCGGTGTCAACATCAAGGAGCCGATCGCGCCCGGCGGCTGGTCGTTCGTCGCCCGCGGCGAATTGGCGTTTGATCCGTATTCCGGCCTCTTGGCCAACGCCCCGCAGGCTATGCAGGACGCCAAGGGCACGGCGCAGAATACGGAGGCCCTACCGTACGACTCGAGCCGCTGGGGCTGGCTGGGGGGTACGATAATGGCCGGCGTGAGCAATCCGGTTTGGGGCACGCTGACCTTTGGCCGGCAAAATACGCTGGAGAATGACGCGCTTAGTGCCTACGATGCGATGGGCGCCGCGTATGCCTTCTCGCCGCTCGGCTATTCCGGCAAGACCGGCGGCTCCGGCGACACCGAGGACGCGCGTTGGACCACGGCGATCAAGTATCGCGTCAACATTGGCGACTTCCGCATCGGCATCATGGGTCAGCCGATAGGTGGGGGCGGGTACAATGCATATAACCCGAACAACGGTGCGATCGCTGGCGTCATCGGCGGGGATATCCGAAATCTCGGACCCGGCACGCTCTCGTTGGATTTCCTCGGCATTTACGAGATAGGCGCGGTTAACATTTCGGCGATGTACCCCGGCCAAGTCCTCAACGCCACCGGCACGCCGATCACGTTCCCCGCCGATGCCGCCCTCAAGGCGACGCTCTCCAACAACACGGCCTTCTCCGCGATGGCCAAGTACAGCTTTGGTTCGTGGGGGCCCGAGCAGCCCATCGTAGGCAAAGCACCTCCGCCGCCCCCGGTTTTCCCGCTCACGCTGTATGCCGGCTATGAGTGGATCCAGTTCTCCAACCCGAGCGATCCGCAAAGCTCATTGCAGGATGACGGTTTCTTGTTCACTGATCCTTCTGGAGGTACACTCCATGGCGCCGCGGCCAGTACTATTGGTACCTCGATCAATAACAATGCATTCAACGCCCTCTGCGGGACCGGTGGTGGCTGCAAGGACGAGATTTTCCAGGTGGTGTGGACCGGCGCCAAATACGGCATCACCCGCGACCTGGACATCATCGGCGCGTATTACGTTTACTTCCAGAACCAATATACGAATAACGTCGGCAACGTTTGCGCCTTTGCCGGCGCTCACAGCCAGTGCGCCGGCACGATGAACATGGTCTCGGCGGTTCTCGACTGGCGGTTCCTGCCGAAATGGGATGCCTACATCGGCTTGATGTACTCGATAGCGGAGGGCGGCATCTCCAACGGCGATATTCAAAACAACAACCTCGCCACGACGGCCGGCGTGCGCTTCCGATTCTAGATAGCGAGCCCGGATTTTGCAGGACCGTCGCCGCCGGCCTTGCCGGCGGCGACTTCGTTACGGCTATACCCGGTCACGCCGCACCCGCCGGGTGCGGCCGACGCGCATGAGCCATATATGCAACACTGCGCAGGAAAGAGTCGCCCAGCGAAAAAACGTAGAGTAAAGAATGGCTTGCGCCATTCGCCTCATTTAACGTCGGAATCGACCCGAAGTAAGTGCGGGTATATGATCGCGCGGGGGCGAGATAAGTGAATCGGAAGCGTGCTGGGCGCGTGGGCTCCAGTTGGGCTTGCAACTTGTAGAGACCGAACGGCCGCGACCGAGGGGATGACGGTGCTGGTCAATAAGGCTTGCACATTTCTGGTAGTTGCCTGCGGGGCGGCTTGCTTGGCGCAAGCCGCATCCGCGTTCGATTTGAATTCCGTGACGCCGCCGCCGCTGAAGCAGCAGCAAAAGCCGGATTGGGCGGGCTTCTACATCAAGGGTAATTCCGGCGGCGGCTCCGACGGCATTCCGTGGACAACGCTCGGACCCTCGACCGGGTTTTCATCGCCGACTTCCTCGGCTGCACCGGTCAACGAGAATTTCGGATATAATTTCCAATCGGGAAATTTCGTGTTCGGCCTCGAAGGGTCGCTGGCCGCGGCCAACTTCGACGGCAAATTTACGGCTCCGTATATGCCCGGCATCACGACCGGGGCATGGACGCCAAACATGAATTGGCTCGGTACCGTGACCGGCCGGCTGGGTTACTCGTTCGGCCAATGGCTGCCCTACGTGAAAGGCGGCTTCGCCGCGGCTGACGTCGGGTCGCCGCTGCAGGGCGCGGCCCCGATCGGTTCATTCTCGCAAGGTACGGCAGTCGGCGGCTGGACGGGCGGTGTCGGCTTCGAATACCAATTTTCGCCCAAGTGGTCTTTGGGACTTGAATATCTCTACACCGACCTCAGTGGTGGCGCTCCGAACGGTGCGCCCGGCTCGCTTGGCGGTGCGCCTATTTCCGGCTCGCCCGAAATGTACTCGACTGCCCTGAAGAGCCAGAGCTTGCTGGGCCGCCTCAACTACAAAGCTGGCTGGTGAGCGTAAATCGCCGAACAGTGCGCGACATGGAGCGCCAGAAGGAGCGGTGCGTCCAGGCAATCTGATCTACGCATGCAGTTGGATTGCTTCGTCGCTGCGCTCTTCGCAGTGACGATTTGGTTTTACTGCGACGTTGCCGCCGGAGCGCCGCGGCGCGCGGTTTCGCAGCGTTCCACGAAGCCAACAATTCGGCGCACCAGTTCGCCCTCGAGCAGCGGCGCGTGTCCCTGGTCGGCGACTTCGATCAAGTCCATTTCCGTGCGCCGCGCGCGCATGGCCGCCACCGTCGCCGGCGAAAGCAAGTCGGAATTCGCGCCGCGAATGACCAGCATTGGCACGCCGGCAAGCGCATCGAATTCGTTCCACAAAGCGGGCATCGGCCGCTCGACGTCGATCCCGGCGAGCGCTCGCGCGATGCCAAGATCGTAAGCAGGCTCAAGCGCGCCGTGCTTGAGATGCCAGGTGCGCCGCGCACCGGCGAGCCATTGATCCGCAGTCAATTTGGGAAACTGGGCGCTGAGGAGGCGGCGAAGGATATCGGCGCCTTCTTCGTAGGTGCGCGGATGCGGCAATTTGCCGAGATAGCCTTTGATGCGCGCTACGCCCTTCGCTTCATGCACCGGGCCGACATCGTGGAGCACCACCGCGGCGATCGAGATCGGGTGTGCCGCGGCGAGCAGCATGGTCAGAACGCCGCCGCGCGAGCTTCCAACAAACACGGCCGGGCCAACGCCAAGCGCAAACAAAACGCTGACGATGTCGCCCAGCTCGGTCATGCAATTGTAGTTGGTGTGATCGGCGTCGTGATCGGAATGACCGCGGCCGCGTGAATCGATCGCGATGACGTGCCGCTGCGGCGGACCGGCGGCCAGCGCCGGTGCGAGTACGTCGAAGTCGGCGGCAGAGCGCGCTAGCCCTGGCAGGCAGACCACCGGGATGCCGGCTGCGGAGCGCATGCCGTATGCGCGCACATGCAGCCGCAGACCGTCCTGCGCGGTTACGAAAAGACTCTTGCCCTGATCGAGCGTGCCGTGCCCCGGATCCGGCACCAGATGAGGGGAGGGCTTGTTCATCGCCTGTCCCTATCGTCGCCCATCCTCTCCACAGTCTTGGGGAGAGGTCACAAAAGAGACATTAACTGCGGGGCGGGCCGAAGGGCAACGAGGAAAAGCTCCTTGCCGGAAATTTCTCAGGGCGGAACTCGGCTGCTTTAGCCGCCGCGGTGTAGGTCAGCTTCGATCAGGAGCCGCGGATCGTTGCCGAGGCGGGCGCGATAAACCTGCATGTTCTCAATGATGCGCTGGACGTAATTACGCGTCTCCGAGATCGGAATACGCTCGATCCAGTCGATCGGATCCACCTTCGGGTCGCGCGGATCGCCGTATTGCGCGATCCACTCCTTCGCCCGGCGCGGTCCGGCGTTGTAGGCGACGAATGCAAGGATGTAGGAGCCACGCCAGCTCGCGATGTCGTTGCCAAGCTCGGCGGTTCCAAGCTGGGCGTTATAGACGACATCGGCCATGAGCCGCCGCTGATCGAACGACACATTAAATCGCTTCGCGGTGTCCCGGCCCGCGTCCGGCGTGACTTGCATCAGGCCGATGGCGTTAGCGCTGGAGACCACCCGGCTGTTAAAGGCGCTTTCCTGGCGCACGATCGAATAGACCACGCAGCGCTCGACCTCCGGTCCGATCTGCTGATAGTTCGGCACCCCGAAATCCGGAAATGCGTAATGCTCCAATGGCAAGCCGTGGCTCAGGGCCGGCTTGCCGATCAATAGCGTCGCTCGCGCGTCGTTGTGGCGTGCTGCGATCTCGCCGAGCGTTGCCAGCGCCGCGGCGTCCGTTGTTTTGTCGGCAAGATCGGCCGACATGACGGCGACGAGGTCGCGCTCGTCGACGGCGTAGAGAATTTCGAAGACGCGCGCGATTTCGAGGTGGTGGTGCTCGGCGGACGGCTCCGGCAGATTGCGAAGCGTGACGGCATCGATGCCGAGCCGGGCGCGGGCAAGCTGGCCGTAATAGGCGGTCGGATAGCGCGCCGCCGCTTCGTAATGGGCGCGCGCTTCCTGTCCGCGCCCGAGCGCTTCCGCGGCGCGGCCTTGCCAATAATAGGAGCGAGCCAGAGTGATCGGGTTGGTGATGCCTTCGGCGATGCGCGCAAAATGGGCGAGAGCGGCCGCGGGTTCATGCAGGAAGCGCAGCGCGATCCATCCCGCGGTGAACTGCTGCTCGGCGCGATAGTTCTCGTTGATCGGCGCGGCAGCGCCACTGGCGACGGCGTAGGCCGACTTCAAGTCGCCAAGGTCGAGCAATTTGCGCGCAATGAGCCGCCGCTCGACCCACCACTGATCGACATCGCCCAGCCGTTCCGGCTCGTGCGGCACCGCAACCATCCATTGCGCGGCCTCGGCGATCTTGTCGCTGCGGCGCAGCCACTGGACGCGGCTGAACATATAACCGGGATCGTGCCGACCTTCCGCAGGCACCTCTTCGAGCAGCGCCTTGGCCTTAGCGGACTTGTTGATGACCGCGGCGCGCGCCTTGCCGATGGCGAGTTCGACCGGGCCGAGGAGCCGCGCCGCCCGCAAACCGGCGTCGTCGTCCTCGACATCGAAGCGCGCGTCCATGCGCGCTTTCTCGTCGGCGGCGGTGACCAAGCCGGCGAAGGTGTCGCGCGCTTGCGTTTCGAGGTCCGCGGAAAAGCTATCCTTGCGCCAAGCTTCACGCAACACCGCCTGCGCCCCGGCGCGATCGCCCTCAGCAAGAAGTGCGCGGGCCAACGCAAATCGGCCCTTAGCCGTATGCGGCGGGTCGCTCCTGAAAAATTCGATGACCGTGCGCCGGTCGGCTTGCTGCTGCCACAGCGCCGCCTCGGCGCGCCGGCGCAGCGCCGAAATTCCTGGCCAGCTCGGGTTGGCACCGATGAAGGCGGCGTAGCGGGGAAAATCCAGATCCGCCTCGTCGCTGCGCAGGATCACCCACTCGACCAGCTTGCGGGCGAGTGGATCGGAGATCGTGCCCTCAACGCTCGTCGCTTCATCCGGCCGGCCCTTATGCGTCAGCTCGATGGCTTGCTTCACCGCGGCGAGGTCGAGCGGTGAGGTGTTCGAGCTTGTCGCCATCGCCAGCGCCGGGGTGGAGCGTGGCGGCGGAGGAGTCGCAGTAGCGGACGGCCGCAGCGGCAGCGTTGAAGGAGTGAATGCCGGGGCGCCTCGCGGAACGTCAGGGCCGCCGTTGCCGATGACGCCAGACGCCGGAACGGAAGACGTCGCGGCGACTGGCTGCGTGGGAACCGTGAGCAACATCGGCCCAGGCGCGCCCTTCGTGGCGGCGTGTGCTGCGGGCTTCGCGGCTTTGTCCGGTTTATGCGCCGACTTCTCCGACTTTTCGGATGGTGCCGCAGGCTTCGCTGACTTGTCGGACTTATGCGCCGACTTCTTCGACTTTTCGGATGATGCCGAAGACTTCGCTGCCTTGTCGGACTTATGCGCTGGCTTTGCGGATTTGTCGGGCTTGCGCGCCGATTGTGCCTGCGGCGCCGAATTTGCGTCGGCGGCAGGCGCCGCGAACGCTTCAGCCGTCAAAAGGCCGACAGCGGCAAATGCGATAATAAGCCGAATGGCCGTCACCGGCACGGACCTTTCTGCCGCAGCGCCCCCGCCGGCGTTTCCGGAATTCCCTCTTCGGCTTGCGAGATTGACGAATTACTAATGCGCGCGCACCGGCACGGCAATCGACGAATTGTAGGGCGAAAACAGGGCACTGCCTCTGCGCGCGTCCCGATTCGAGTGTCTCTAGTGTACGCCATGAATGTGTAGTTCCTACGGCCAGAATCGAGATAATGGCGGTGCGAAGGGGCTTTCAAGGCCCATTGCAACCCGATATCTATCCTGACGGCAGCACGGAGCGCCGCGAGCGGCGTGCTTCCGACCGGGATCGCTATCCAAGGATCGTGTCATGACCGCCAAGACGAGCTTCCGAGGCTCCTTCACCGCGCTTGTCACGCCATTCAAAAACGGTTCGGTCGACGAAAAGGCGTTTCGCGGCTTGGTCGACTGGCAGATCGCTGAAGGCACCAAGGGTCTCGTGCCAGTCGGCACGACAGGCGAAAGCCCGACATTGTCCCACGACGAGCACCGCCAGGTGGTCGAATGGTGCGTCGATCAGGCGCGGGGTCGGGTCCCGGTCGTGGCGGGCGCTGGCTCGAACTCCACCAAGGAGGCGATCGATCTTGCCCGGCACGCCGAAGAAGCCGGTGCGGATGCCGTCCTCGTCGTTACTCCCTATTATAACAAGCCGACGCAGGAGGGGCTCTACCAGCACTTCAAGGCGATCAATGATGCGATCGGTATTCCGATCATCATCTATAATATCCCGCCCCGCTCGGTGATCGACATGTCGGTCGACACCATGAAGCGCCTGTCCGGGCTAAAGAACATCGCCGGCGTCAAGGATGCGACCGCGAACGTAGTGCGCGTGTCGCAACAGCGCGCCGCCATGGGTGAAGATTTCAACCAGCTCTCGGGCGAGGACGCGACCGCGCTCGGCTTCATGGCGCATGGCGGCCATGGTTGTATCTCCGTGACCTCGAATGTGGCGCCGCGATTGTGCGCAGAGTTCCAGGACTCCTGCCTCAAGGGCGATTACGCGAACGCGCTTAAGCTTCAGGACAAGCTGATGCCGCTGCACACGGCGCTCTTCATCGAGACAAATCCGGCGCCGGCCAAGTACGCGCTCTCGCTGCTCGGCAAATGCGCGGAGACCGTGCGCCTACCCATGGTGCCTGTCGCCGAAACGACGCGTGCCGCGGTGCGCGACGCCATGGTGCATGCCGGGCTGACCAATTAATGGTCCGCTCTTTCCTGCGAAGCGGGAACCCGGCGGGTAGAGCTGGGTGCGCGAGGAACAGGCGGCTCTCGAAACGGATTAAAGGAGAGAGGGGTCGATGCTCGAAGAATTCAAAAAGTTCGCCATGCGGGGCAACGTCGTCGATCTTGCCGTTGCCGTGATCATCGGCGCTGCCTTCGGCGCAATCGTCAATTCACTAGTCGTTGACATCATCATGCCGATCGTCGGTTCGATCACCGGCGGACTGGATTTCTCCAACTATTTCCTTCCGCTATCGTCGAAAGTTACGGCAACGACTTTGGCCGAAGCAAAAAAGCAAGGTGCGGTGCTCGCTTGGGGCAGCTTTCTGACCCTGGTCATCAACTTTCTGATCATTGCCTGGGTGCTGTTCCTGTGCATCAAGGGGATAAGCCGGTTGAAGACTCAGACGCCCGCGGAGGCGACGGCCGCTCCGTCCAAGGAAGTCCAGCTGCTGACCGAAATCCGCGACGCGCTGAAGAGCGGTTGATCGGGACGGGGCATGGCGGCGAAGGCTGAACGGAAGCTCCGCGTCGTCGCCGACAATCGCAAGGCGCGTTTCAACTACTTTATCGACGAAACCATGGAGGCGGGCGTCGCGCTCACCGGCACGGAGGTGAAGTCGCTGCGGTCCGGCAAGGCCACCATCGCGGAATCCTACGCCGACGCCCGCGGCGGCGAGATCTGGCTCATCAATTCGAACATTCCGGAATATCAGCAGGCGAACCGCTTCAATCACGCGCCGAAGCGGCCGCGGAAGCTCTTGCTGCACCGCCGGCAGATCAGCAAGCTGATCGGCGCAGTCGAGCGCGAGGGTATGACGCTCGTCCCGCTTAAGCTCTATTTCAACGAGAAGGGCCGTGCCAAGATCGAATTGGCGCTGGCGCGTGGCAAAAAGCTCTACGACAAGCGCGACACCGAGAAGAAGCGCTCGTGGGAGCGCGAGCGCGGCCGGCTGTTGCGGGACAAAGGGTGACGCGATGCCTCCGGTGACGTTCGATCATTGCGTTATTCATGTCACCGATTGGGAGCGCTCGAACGCCTTCTACACGACGGTCATGGGTGCGCAGCTGATCGTGCGGCCGGTCGGTTACGCGTACCGCTTCGGCGACCGTCAGCTCAATGTCCATGGGCCGGGCGTCGCGCCGGCCGAGGTCGCGCGTCTTCCGGTCGCTCCCGGCAACAGCGATCTTTGCTTCGAGTGGGCCGGGCCGATTGCGGACGCCGTGACCCATCTGGGGCGCTGCGGTATCGCCATCGAGGCTGGCCCAATGCAGCGATTCGGCGCCAAAGGCGCGGGCGCGAGCGTGTACTTCCGCGATCCGGACGGCTCGCTGATGGAATTCATCTCTTACACGCATGATCCCGAAAAAGTGCCCCCGGCTTTCGGACAAGATCATGCGCAAGCTACATCCGGCTCCCATGCTGTGAGAGAGGCGCCAGGCCAGCACGATCCGACCGTCCTGCCGCCCGGCATCCCGATCCCGCAAGACGACGGCGCCGCGCGGCACCTTACCGGCATGAACCTGCCCGATCTTGCGCTGCCGGCGACCCGCCGCGGTGCCTTTAATCTGGCGCTCATTCACGGCCGTACAATTCTCTACATTTATCCGCGCACCGGCGTGCCAGGCGTCGATCTGCCGCCGGGGTGGGACGACATTCCCGGCGCGCGCGGCTGCACGCCGCAATCCTGCGGCTTTCGCGATCATTTTGCCGACCTCAAAGCGCTGGGAGTGGCCCACGTCTTTGGCCTGTCGACGCAGGATACCGATTATCAGCGCGAGGCCGCCGAGCGGCTGCATCTGCCGTTCCCCATCCTGTCCGACTCTGAATTGAAGTTCACACGCGCACTGAACCTGCCGACATTCTCGGTCGCCGGCATGACGCTGCTCAAGCGCATGGCGCTGGTCATCGATGACGGCGTCATCGGCAAGGTTTTTTATCCGGTGTTCCCGCCAGATAAGAGCGCCGCGGAGGTCGTTGCCTGGCTGCGTCGGGCTTGACGGCCTAGCGAAATATCGGGCTGGCAGCGAAATAACGCGCCATGAAGTCATTGAAGACTTGCACCTTGGCGGAGGCGCGGCGGCTCACCGGGTAGACGGCATAGATCGTAGCCTCGGGCAGTTGATGTCCGGGCAGCACGCGTGTAAGTCGCCCGGCGTCGAGATCGTCGTGGAAAAAATCGACGGGGCCATAAGCGATGCCGAGGCCGCGCACGGCTGCCGACCTCAGCACGTGTCGGTGGCTGGTGACGATCGGTCCGTTCACCTTCACCACGTGTTCGCCGTCGGCACCGGCCAAGTGCCACTCATCGGGAGCCGAGACGTAGCTGTAACAAAGACAATCATGTCCCGTCAGATCCTCGGGCGCTCGCGGTGTGCCCCGCCGCGTCAGATAGTCGGGCGCGGCGCAGAGAATTCGGCGCGAGGTGTTGAGCTTGCGCGCGACCAAACTCGACGACGCGCCGCGCGGCATGTCCACGCTGATGGCGATGTCGTAGCCGCCCTCGATCGGATCGGTCAAACGATCGTTCATCGTGAGGTTGATGCGCAGCTGAGGGTAGGCGACGAGGAAGTCGGCGATCGCCGTCCCGATCTCAGCGAGGCCGAAATTTGTGGGCGCGATCACCCGCAATTCGCCGCGCGGCTCGTTGTGCAATACGCTTGCCGATCGCTCCGCCTCATCGAACTCAGCGAGAATGCGCCGGCACTGTTGGTAGAACATTCGGCCGGCGGCGGTGACACTGACCCGCCGCGTGGTGCGATTGAGCAGGCGCGTGCCGAGGCGCTCCTCAAGCTGTAGCACGTGCTTGCTTGTTGCCGCGCGCGACAGGCCAAGACGTTCGGCCGCGCGCGTGAACCCGCCGGCTTCGATCACGGTGGCAAAAACCCTGGCGTTTTCAAAGCGATCCATTTGGGCTGTGTCGATTGTCAACCGAGCGTTGACAATGTATTTCGCTTCGCACGGATTATCAAATCGGCCGTTCGGGATAAATTGCCGGTGGCTTCCCCGCTTGGCGAAGCTCAAAGAAATGCCGATGGAGGATGCCAATGTCGAAATTCATCGTCGCACCGCATTTTCGGCTGCAGGAATGGGTCGCCGAGGAGAAAGGCTATTTCGCCGCCGAGGGCCTCGACTATGAGTTTCGCGAGGCCCTCGACTCAAGCTCGGGCAGCGGACATCAACTCGGCAACAAGGTCGGCGCCTACCAGACGCTGGAAGCCGGCCGCACCTGCAACGTCAGCGGCGCCTGCCACTGGACCATGAACGTCGCGGCTTCGAACGGCCACGGCAAACTTTACGCCGAGTGCTACTCGGTTTCGCCGTGCGGAGTCTTCGTGCCGCCGGATTCGCCGGTGAAGACTCCGGCCGATCTGGCCAGCGTGCCGATATCGGTCGGCTACCAGTCGGGCAGCCACTATTCGGCCATTCAGGGACTTGAGCAATATCTCAAGCCGCAAGACATCAAGCTGTCGTTCAGCGACGGCCTTCTGTTCAGCCGCATGGAAATGCTGATCGACGGCAAAGTCCCGGCGGCATCGCTGTTCAGCGGGCCGTATTATTTCGTCGAGCAGCTCGGCTTCCGGAAAATTATCGACACCACGTTCATGATTGCGTCGATCGTTACCGGCACGCCGGAGTCGGAGGACGTGCGCAAGTATTTTAGGGCGCTGCGCCGCGCGCAGCGCGACATCGATCTGCGGCCCGAGCTTTATACCCATTACTACAAGAAAGAGTTCCCGGCGCGTTTTCACGATCAGATGGATACGCGGCGCTGGGGTCCGGGAGAGCGGCTGGTGTTCGAGCCATACTCGAAGCAGACTTTCGACGAGTCGTTCGAATGGATCGAACGACACGGCATCTTCCCGCGCAGCGAAATGGGCAGCGGCAAGTACGAAGCGTCGATTTTCGGCTAAGCGGCTGAGTAGCGTTATCCGGCCGCGTCGAGATGCTTGCGAATCCGCGCGAAAACTTCGTGGAACATTTGCGGGGTAAGGACGCCGGTGTTGGTGTTGTAGCGCGAGCAATGATAGCTGTTGAACAGCGCGAGCGCGCCCATTGGGTGGGCGCGGCCGTGGCTGAAAGGATAGTCGCGCCGCTTTAGGCTTTGCGCCGCGATGAAAGTTTCATGCGCGATGCGCCCAAGCGTGACGATGGCGCGAAGCCTGGTCATTTCCTCGACAGTCGCCGTGAGGAAGTCTCGGCAGGTCTTGATCTCTTGCGGTGTCGGTTTGTTTTCCGGCGGCACGCAGCGCACGGCGTTGGTGATGCGGCAATCGATCAAAGTGAGATCGTCGTCCGGACGAGCCTCGTAGCTCCCCTGCGCAAAACCAAATTCCTTGAGCGTGGCGTAAAGCAGATCGCCGGCATAATCGCCGGTAAACGGCCGCCCGGTGCGATTGGCGCCGCGTAACCCCGGGGCAAGACCGACAATCAGCAGACGAGCGCCGATAGGCCCGAACGAGGGGACCGGCGCATTGAACCAATTTGGTTCTTTTTCACGCCAAGCCTGGCGAAAGGCGACGAGCCGCGGACAACGCGGGCAATCGCGGCCGGGCTTGCCGCTCGGGCTCGCCGTCGCAGCCATGGATCGGATTTAATCCTCGTCGAACTCGTCTTCGACCTCGACCTCGGTGCGCGGGGATGCGGTGCTGCGCTGGAGGAATTGCGGCGTATGCTGCGGATCCCGGGGCTCGCGCATTTCCCTTGGCTCACGCACGGGGCGCTCGGCGGGATCGCGGCCGATCTTGTTCCGCAGCTCGATGATGTCGAGGAACTGGTCGGCTTGGCGGCGCAGCTCGTCGGCAACCATCGGCGGCTGCGTGGAGATGGTGGATACGACGATGACGCGGACGCCCCGCCGCTGCACCGCCTCGACCAGCGAGCGGAAGTCGCCGTCGCCGGAGAACAGCACCATCTGGTCGATATGCGGAGCGATCTCCATGGCGTCGACTGCGAGCTCGATATCCATATTGCCTTTGACCTTACGCCGCCCGGTCTGGTCGACGAATTCCTTCGTCGCCTTGGTCACGACGGTGTAACCGTTGTAGTCGAGCCAATCGATCAGCGGCCGAATCGACGAGTATTCCTGATCCTCGATCACGGCAGTGTAATAAAACGCGCGCACCAGATAACCGCGCGACTGGAACTCGCGCAGCAAGCGCTTGTAATCGATGTCAAAGCCCAGCGATTTCGCGGTGGCGTAAAGGTTGGCGCCGTCAATAAATAGCGCGATTTTCTCGATCTGTGCCGACATGGTGTCTCTCGATGTGTTTCCGGTTATGAAAACCTGATCAGCCGCAAAGTACTCGACATTTCCGGCGTTCTTCAAAACTTGCTTGTCGCCATCGTGACGAAATACCCAGGCACGATGGCAAAAACACGGTACTCTCTTGCCGCCGACGTACGAGCAATGAGCGCAAGCGCCGCACGCGCCATATGGCGCGGCCCTGCCAGCGCGATCACTGCGGCACGCCGTCGCGGCAACTCGCAATCAGGAAATCGGGACGCCGCGACCAAGTTCCCGAAATTTGGGGTAACAGAGCCGTGCGCGGGCGCCAAGTTAAAAGATTTCACAGGCGAATTTCGGAAAACGCCTTGCACTTGAAGCCGTGTAACGATAACTAACGCCCAATCGGCGACCCTGTCCCGCCGCAAGAGCCTCGCCAGGAGCAGCGCCCTATGGCCCGAGTTACCGTCGAAGATTGCATCGACAAGGTCGAAAATCGCTTCGACCTCGTTTTGCTCGCGAGCCATCGTGCGCGCATGATCTCGTCCGGCGGCCAGATCACCGTCGAGCGTGACAACGACAAGAACCCGGTCGTGGCTTTGCGCGAGATCGCGGACACTGCGGTATCCCCCGAGGACCTCAAGGAGGAACTCGTTCATTCCCTGCAGAAATATGTCGAGGTCGACGAACCCGAGTCTGAGGGGGTTCCGCTGATCGGTGCTCCCGGCACCGGCGCGGATGTCGACGACACCGAAGTGACGACCGACCGTATGAGCGAGGAAGAGCTGCTCAAGGGTCTAGAGGGCCTTACGCCTCCGGAGAGCCAGCCCGAGCCTGACGTCGGCGACGAGGAAGAGTAGACCTCGATCTCCGTGCTGGTCGCTTCAGAAGCCGCCTATTTGATTGCGGCCGTGAACATTTCGGCGACGTATTCCCAGTTGACGAGGTTGTCGACGAACGCCTTGAGATAGTCGGCCCGCCGGTTGCGGTAGTCGATGTAGTAGGCGTGCTCCCAGACGTCGCAGCCGAGGATCGGCCGCGCACCCTGGACAAGCGGGCTTTCACCGTTCGCCGTCTTCATCACCTCGATCCGGCCGAACTTGATCGCAAGCCAGCACCAGCCGGATCCGAACTGGGTAACGCCGGCGGCAATGAAATTCTCCTTCATCTTCGCCACCGATCCCAGGTCGGCGATGATCTGCTGTTCGAGCTTGCCGGGCATCCCGCCGCCGCCGCCTGGCTTCATCCACTTCCAGAAGTGAATGTGATTGTAGTGTTGCCCGGCATTGTTGAAGAGACCGGGATTTCCGAAGAATGAACTCTTGACCACGTCCTCGACCGGCTTTTCTTCGAACTCGGTGCCCTTCATGAGGTTGTTGCCGTTGTTGACGTAGGCGAGATGATGCTTGTCATGATGGAATTCGAGCGTCTCGCGCGACATATATGGCGCGAGCGCGTCGTAGGCGTAGGGAAGCTCGGGCAACGAGAACGGCATCGACTTTCTCCTGAATCGCGGACGAAGCGGCGGCCGGATGGCCCTGAGGCACCGACTGGACCATAAGTGACGCGGACGCTCAACCGCGGACGCTCAACCGCGGGCGTTCTGACCGCAACTGAAAGTCGTACCGCGCGCGTGAGCGTTTCCTTCATTGAGTTGTGTGTTGCCAATCCCGCCCGCCGGTCGGCGACTCTTGCAAGCGCCTGGTCGATCGGAAACAATCAGAATAAGACGGACCGAACAAAACGAATATCGACCGGCAACGCGTCGTTATCCGAGAAAAATGGGAGGGAAGGCCGATGAAGCCTCCCGTATTCGACTACGAGAGGCCGGCCAATTTGCGTGCCGCGCTCGATGCCTTGGCGAAGCACGGCGGCAAAGCCAAGCTGCTTGCTGGAGGGCACAGCCTCATCCCTATGCTCAATTTGCGGCTCATCTCGCCGGGCCGCCTCATCGACGTGAGCCGGCTCGCCGAGCTGCAGTACGTCGTCGAGGACTTCGGACAGCTACGTATCGGCGCGCTGACGACCCACAACACGATCCTGCGTTCGCCTATCGTGGCGGCGAACTGCCCCATCATGTCCGAGGCATACCCGCACGTCGCCAACCATTCCATTCGCAATCGCGGCACGCTCGGCGGCAATCTTTGCCAAAACGATCCCGCATTCGAGATGCCGCTGGTCGTGACGCTGCTCGGAGCGACCATGGTCGCGCGGAGCGCGCGCTCGTCGCGTACGATCACGGCGGCGAAATTCTTCAAAGCTCCGTATGCGACCGATCTGGCGGCGGACGAGATGCTTGTC
>Ga0182024_10011362_pt1 | contig 17900 bp, 15 predicted proteins | sample P32metaG_FD_120480 | JGI IMG/M metagenome (GOLD analysis project Ga0182024, IMG submission 120480) | Permafrost microbial communities from Stordalen Mire, Sweden - P3-2 metaG (Illumina Assembly) | ecosystem: Environmental > Terrestrial > Soil > Wetlands > Permafrost | place: Sweden: Stordalen... | reverse complement strand
GAGTGAGGACGCAAAACGACTGGATAAGGTGGCTGGGATCCGAACTTTGAAAAGCGGCTCGCGACAATTCGAGCAGAAGCTTTTGAAAAGCCTCGTCAGAGTGAGACACGTCCTTCGGCCCCGGATTTCCGCTTTGGCTTGTCAGCGCGCACCCTTTATTCGCTAAGCACCTGAAAACAATTGGATTACAGTTCAACCTACCCTGCATTCTCAAATTGAGTCAAGGGAATAGCGGGACGGGGTGCCTACTTATGAAACGGCACCAAAGTGATACAAACGTCTCGCTCGGGAAGGTGATGATCGATTCCACATTGGGAACAATCTACGCTCATTCTCCCCTTTGCTGGACGCAGCCGATGAAAAGTAAGGAGGGATATTCAAAGGTAAAGAGCGCTCGCTCATCGGGTTGCACTTATCACCAAAGTAATGCGCGACATGAACTTTTGGTATCGGCTTGGGTCGTCCATGCACGAATATACGGTTGAGAAAGAGCAAGGAGAGGAACAGTGTCCAAGAGGGCCCTTAAACGTTTCATTGCGATTGGCGCGCTGCTGGGTTGCGGGGTCCTCGCGATGGGCATTTCCCCGGCATGGGGACAGGAAGAAATCAACCGGACTGTAAAGAGCAAAGTGGCGCCGGTGTATCCAGATCTGGCAAGACGGATGAACATCACCGGCGTGGTGAAAGTTCAGATTACGGTGGCCACCAATGGTTCGGTTAAAACCGCAAAGCTGGTTGGCGGACACCCGTTATTAGCCAATGCTGCTTTAGACGCGGTCAAGAAGTGGCGCTTCGAGACGGCTACGCAAGAATCGACCGGGGTTGTGCAGTTCCGCTTCGATCCGCCCCAATGATAGCTACGAAGGTTCGAAGCATTGGCTGAGGAAGGTTGGACGAGGAAGGTTGAACAATGACAATTGGGAAAAAGCTCTATTGGAGTTTCGGCGTCATTCTGGGGACGGTCCTGGTGCTGCTGGCGATCAACCTGGTGGCGGTGCAGCGCGAGCACGAGACCAAGGCGGCGGCGCAACGTTCGATCGACATGACCGAAGCGACTTCTTCCGTCCGCTTCCAGATGATGCAGAACCGCCTTCACTTGCAGAATTACCTGCTCAGCGGTGATACCCGCGATGTCGAAAAGATGACCGACGGCGAACACCAGTTAAGTGATGCCTTGCACCACGCGCAGGAGCTGGCGAATTCTCCCCAGCAGCGCACCAGTCTCGAAAAGGTGCAGGGTCTGGAGCAATCGTGGGGCACCGATTTCGCAAATCCTTTAGTGGACAAGCGGCGCGGCGTAGACAGCGGCAACGCGACAGTGGCTGAGCTCCAGATTTTTTATTTGCAAAAGGATCCGAACTCCTGGGTTGCGCGTTCGAGCGATGTACTCGATGACGTTGACCGCGAAAATCACCAACTTCTGGAACAGCGCCGCCGCTCCGACGATGCAGCCGCAAACTGGACGATTCTCGCTTCCGTTTTCAGTTCTTTAATTGCCTTGGGGCTGGGCATTGCGATTGCCTACCGAACCGCGACCGGCATAACAAAACCGCTAGGCAGATTAATTCACGTCGCGGAACAGATTGGGCAAAGCGGAGATCTGGAACACAACATTGAGATTCACGGAACCGATGAGATTGGGCAGCTGGCCAGAACTTTTGATTCGATGGTGAAGTATCTGAAGGAAATGGCAGCCGTCTCCGAAGCCATCGCAGGTGGCAATCTGTCAGTCGAAGTACGTCCCCGGTCCGCCAATGACACGCTGGCAAATGCTTTCACGCGCATGGTGGAAGGACTGCGTGGAATGGTACGAAGCGTGCGCGACGCGGCTACGCAAGTGGCAAGCGCCTCGAGCCAGGTGGCCAGCGCGTCCGACGAGTCGGCGCGTAATAGCCTGCAGACCTCTTCCGCTATCGACGAAGTAACTAGCACCATGCACGAGATGAGTGTGAACGTGCAGAACATGGTGAAGAGCACGCAGACCCAGGCATCGAGCGTCAGCGAGACCTCGGCTTCGATCGACCAGATGGTGACCTCAATCCAGCGGGTTGCGGACACGGCAAAAGTTCTGCTCGACATCTCGAACCGCTCGCGGGAAGAGGTGCACAGCGGCATCGGCACCATGGAAAAAGCGACCGACGGCCTCAACCGAATCAACACCACGATCCGCTCCTCGGGAGAGATCATCGACTCCCTCGGCGGACGGGCCGATGACATTGGCAAGATCGTTGAAGTGATCGACGACCTGGCGGAGCAGACCAATCTACTCGCTTTAAACGCCGCCATTGAAGCGGCGCGCGCGGGTGAACACGGACTGGGATTCGCGGTGGTTGCCGATGAAGTTCGCAAGTTGGCGGAGAAGTCGGCGCAATCGACAAAAGAAATCTCCGAACTCATCGAGAGCATTCAGAAGGAAGCCCGCAAAGCGGTCGAGAACATGGAAAAGAGCACGACGATCGTAAATGAGGGTCTCAATCTTGGTCAGGAACTGAATGCGGCGCTGCGCAAGATTTCGAGCGTGGTGACTGAGGTTTACAAGTTCGCGCAGGAGATCGGAGCCGCCACCAACGAGCAATCCCACGGCTCATCGCAGATTGCACGCGCCACTACCCGGCTCAATGAGATCACGCACGAAATCAACTCTGCGGTGGAAGAGCAAGCGTCCGGAGCGCAAGCGGTCGTGCAGGCGATGGAGCGCATGCGTGAATTAGTGCAATCGAATACGTCGGGTTCAACGGAGCTGGCTGCATCGTCGGATCAGATGTCCAAGATGTCGCGGGGCCTGCTTGATTCAATGGACCGTTTTGCATTGCGCTCCAACGACAAGTCCAACGACGGCTTGGCGGGTTTCGGCGGGGCTCGAACGGCAGCAGCGGGATCACGTTGAGGCAACTTCATTTATGAGCCGCGAAACGCACATTGTGGGATTTCGAGTGGGACGCGAGACTTACGGCGTGCCCATCACCTCGCTGCATGAGATTGTCCGCGTACCGGAGATCACTGCGGTGCCGGATGCACCTCATTATCTCGAAGGGGTAATTAATTTGCGCGGCAAGATCGTTTCCGTAGTGGACCTGCGGAAGCGCTTCGGACAGCCGGCGACGGAACTGAATCGGCGCAGCCGAATTTTAGTAGTCGAGCATAAGGGCCGGCTGGTTGGGATGATTGTCGACTCGGCGTCAGAAGTTTTGAAGATTCCGGAAAGCGAAATCGAAACTGCGCCCGCCATGATGCAGGAGGGCGGGCTGGATTGCGTAACCGGCCTCGGCAAGTACCAGGGACGGCTGATTATTCTGCTCGACGTCGGCCAGGTTTTGACACTTCGCGATTCCGAGAGCGAAACAGCGGCGGTAAAAGGTAAGCCTGGAACCAAAGCGGGAGCCGGGAGTGCAGCTGTTTCAGCAGCAAAGGGAGCTTCGATCGGAAAGTAGGGCGCCACTAAACGACGGGCGAAATAGAGTAGGGCGAGCTATCGGACTCATGAATACCAGCGACACACCTTCACTTACCGAGGCGGAATTAAAACTGCTGCAAGCGCTCGTCTATCAGGAATGCGGCATGCATTTCGACGATCGCCGCACGCCGTTTCTGCAAGACCGATTGTTGCGCCGTTTGAAGGAATGCCATCTCGACTCGTTCTATAGCTATTACCGCTTGCTGATCAGCCAAAAGGGCAAAGAAGAATTAACCTGCCTGCTGGAAAATCTTACTGTCAACGAGACGAGTTTTTTTCGCAACAAGGCGCAGCTCGATCTGTTTCAGCGCGACGTCATGGACGATCTCCTGCGCCGCAAACAAGAGCGTCGCGACTATAGCGTGCGAATCTGGAGCGCGGGTTGTTCCACCGGGCAGGAACCTTACACCGCGGCGATGCTGGTGGCGGACGCGTTGTCCTATCATTATTTGCGAAATCCCCTGCCCTTCGAATCGCCGCTTCCAAAACCGCTTGTCCCAGCGCCATGGCGGGTGGAAATTCTTGCCAGCGACATTAACTATTCGGTGTTGCGCACGGCGCAGGAGGCGTCCTATGGCGAGCACCAGATGGCGGCCGTGGACTATGGCTATCGCTTGCGGTACTTCGACAAAATGGGCGACCGCTATTCGGTGAAGAAAAATGTCAAGGAACTGGTGCACTTCGATTTTCACAATCTGAAGACAGAATATCTGCCCCAACGCAACGACGTAATTTTCTGCCGCAACGTGATGATGTATTTCGACGAAGCCGAGCAGAGGCGATTGGTGGAGAAATTTTATCGTTGCCTCAATCCCCAGGGTTATCTTTTCGTGGGGCATGCTGAAAGCCTTCTGGGACTAACGGAGAAATTCCAGATGGTGCATCGCAATAGCGGCACCGCGTACCAGCGCGTACAGGTGAAGGTGTGAGCGGTCCCCCCGAAGACAGGATGAAAGAACTCCGGCAACTGTTTTTTGAAAGCGCCGGAGAGTTGGTCCAGAAACTGAACGACGAAGCCATGCAGCTGGAGAAATCTCCGGGTAACGCGGAGACAGCTCGCAGCCTGCGGCGCACAGTGCATACCTTGAAGGGAGATTCAGCCGCCTGCGGCTTTCGCGAGCTCAGCGAACTGGCGCATGAATTCGAGGACGTTTTAAGTCTTGAAAACACAGTCTCTGCCGCTGCCGTTCCTGAGATTGCGTTGCGCGCGGCCGATGTTTTTGCAGGCTTGCTGGAAGCATATCGCAAGGGAACCAAACTTCCTGCCATCCAGTCTCTACGAGCCGATATCGCCCGACTGGCGGGCGGATCGCAGCGCGGTACTAAAAAATCTTCCAAGAAAAAATCAAGCAGAGCTGCCGCCAAAAAGGCGCTATGGTCGGAGTATGAACAGCTTGCGATCGCCCGCGCCGCGGCTGATGGCAAGCGACTTCAGCACATCGTAGTACGCATTGATCCGCAATGCTCCATGCCGATCGCGGGGCGGCAGATGATCCAGTTGGCCCTAGCCGGTTTGGGAGACGTTCTGGCAATTTATCCGCCAGAGGGCAGTCACGACGCGTCACTGCAGGTCGAAGCGGCCCTCGCTTCTGAAAAGTCGGCGGAACAGATCGTGATGAAGTGCAGCATTCCGACGATTGTGCTGGACGTAAAAGTAAAGTCGCTGCGTATTGAAAAATCGATCGATCCCCAGCCCGTAGCCATTACTGCCGATACCGCCGCGCAGGCTCAAGCCCTCGCGGATATCGATTCCAACCGCGGGGAGAACGCGCTCGCGGACCTCGCGCTTGATGTGAGCAGCAATCTGCCGACTCCTCCGGCGGAGCCGGTTGCGGGAACTCCGCAGGTTGGCGGATCAGACAACTTATTGCGCGTCGATGCGGAACGTATCGACAGCGTACTCAATCTGGTCGGGGAATTGATCCTCGCGAAGTCCATGTTGCAACAGGCGCTCCTCGAATTTGGCCAACGTTTTCCGAAGGACACCTTGCGCGGCAAGTTCGCTGACGCCATGGCATTTCAGGGAAGGGTTCTAAATGACCTGCAGCATTCGGTGATGAAGATTCGTATGGTGCCGGTCGATCAATTGTTCCGGCGCTTTCCACGTATCGTGCGTGACGTTAGCATCCAGTGCGGAAAAGAAGTCGCGCTCTCAGTTCGAGGCGGCCAGACCGATCTCGACAAGAGCATTCTCGACGCGATCTTCGAGCCTCTCACTCATTTGGTGCGAAATGCAATTGGCCACGGCCTGGAGACGGCGGAAGAGCGAATCAAGTCCGGCAAACGGCCGCAAGGGACTTTGAGGCTGAGCGCTTACCACCAGGGAAACCAGGTCGTTATCGAGATTTCCGACGACGGGCGTGGCATTCAGGTTGAGAAGGTTCGGCAACGAGCCTTGTCGAACGGATTGCTGACCCCGGCGCAAGCGGAGCGCTTGAGTGAAGCGGAAACATTAGAGCTGATTCTGCAACCGGGATTCTCTACCGCGGAGGAGATTACTGAACTTTCCGGCCGCGGCGTCGGGTTGGACATTGTACAAAGCGTTCTCGCGCGCTTAAAGGGAACGGTGCAGATCGAAACTGCGCCGGGCCGGGGGACCACCTTCCGGCTCCGCCTTCCACTCACGCTGGCGATCATCCGGGCGCTTATGTTCCGCGTGGAACAGCGACTCTATGCCTTGCCGTTGAATGCGGTGGCCGAAATTGCGCGCGCCATCGAAGGTGACATTCACCAGGTCGAGCACTATGACGTGTTGCAATTACGCAACGATGTGCTGCCTTTGCTGCGACTCGGTTCGAAGCCTCCGAGCGGTCCTGAAACGGCGAGGCGCAAAGTGTTTGTGCTGGTGATCCACAGCGGAGAGCGAAAGTTTGGAGTAATTGTTGACGGACTTGAAGGCGAAGACGAGCTCGTCATCAAGGCGCTCGACGACCACTCCATTACGACGGACTTAGTCAGTGGAGCATCGATTCTCGGCGACGGCCGCGTGGTTCTGATCCTGAACATGATTGCGCTGATGGAGCGCTTCACGCGCGGGCGGTCGGACGTGCATGGTTCGAGCATGACAGGTCTGCTATCGGGCGTTGTGCCGGTCGCAGCGGGCAGCGGTCAAATGGCGGGAGAACAGGGAATGGGAAGTGCAGGGGGCCAGGTATGAAAAAGCCGGTGCGCGTCTTGGTGGTGGACGACTCGGCGCTGATGCGGAAGCTGATTCCGGGAATCCTCGAAACGGATCCATCCATCGAGGTGGTCGGAACAGCAATCGATGGACATTTTGCGTTGAAAAAAATAGAGGATTTGTCGCCCGATGTGGTGACCCTCGATCTGGAAATGCCCGGCATGAATGGCATCGATACGCTGAAAGAGATCATGCGGCGTTCGCGCTTGCCGGTAATTGTGGTCAGTTCTCATAGTACGAGTGGGGCGAATATCACTCTGAAAGCGTTATCGCTTGGAGCATTTGATTTCGTAGCCAAGCCGAAAGACGTTTCCGCGCGCATGCCGGAAATTGCGGCCGAATTGATCAAAAAAATCCACGCCGCAGCTCAGAGCGGAGGCGTGCAGACTCAATTCCTTCCGGTAGAAACGGCGAGCGGTCAACATAACAAGATGCGGCCTATAGCTCCGACCCATATCGTCGCCATCGGAGTCTCTACGGGCGGCCCGAACGCTTTGCAATATCTTTTTTCCCAGCTGCCGATCGAATTTTCGGGAAGCATCCTGGTCGTGCAACACATGCCTGACGGGTTCACCGAACTGTTTTCCAAGCGATTGGACGATTGTTGCCCGATTCGAGTGAAGGAAGCGCAATCCGGTGATTTGCTGCTGGCAGGCCGCGCCTTAATCTGTCCGGGTAACCGGCACATGAGAGTAAAAAAACTGCCCTTAGGAAATGTGGCGCTTTTATCCGAGGAAGCTCCGGTGAATGGGCACCGTCCATCGGTGGACGTCATGTTTCGAAGCGTCGCCGAGGTCTTCGGCCCGCAAGCGATGGGTGTGTTAATGACCGGCATGGGGGAAGACGGCGCGGCGGGTCTCGGAGAAATCAGGGCGTCGGGAGGATTCACGGTGGCCCAGAGCCAGCAAACTTGTGTGGTTTTCGGCATGCCGAAGGCGGCCATCGAGCGCGGCTACGCGATGCGAATTGCGGACCTGCAGGAACTGCCGCATATTTTGCAGGCGCAGTGTGCTCCGGAGAGAAGCCGGGGTGAAGTTCTTGAAGTCAAGCGCGGTGTTGGCGCAGGAAGTGACTAGAGTTATCTACCGAAGGTACGTAGATAGTGACAGAGTGTTAATCGTGGAGGAGTGTCATGGAAAAGTTTGCGCCCGTTAAACGGAGCGAGGACGGACAGCCGGTCCGCTATCTGATAGTGGACGATTCCGTTTTTGCGCGAAAGAATCTGGCTCGCATGATCGAAAGTTTCGGCGGACAGGTCATCGGCGAGGCTGGGGACGGCGTCACGGCGATCAGCGAGTACGAACGGCTCTCGCCCGACATCGTTCTCATGGATATCACCATGCCGCAGATGGAAGGCATCGAGGCGGCGGAAAAAATCGTACGCGACCATCCTGGCGCACGCATTGTCATGGTGTCATCGGTGGGCTACCAGGAAAACATTGTCGCTGCGCTGCAACGCGGTGCACGGCACTTTGTCCAGAAGCCGGTGAAGCCGGAAGTTCTGTACGAAGTGATTAAGTACGTAATGCGGGACGACGGGACCTCGGCGCGGGGCGCCGGAGCTGGAGTGTAAGTAAATGCGGATGGATCTCATTCAACCCTTTATCAACTCCGCCGATGCGGTGCTGGCACAGGCGCTGGAGTCTCCGGTCTCCATCGAGGACCTCAGCATGGACGAAAACGCATATCTCAGGCATGGAACTGCCGCGGAAGTGTGTTTGAAGGGGGAGATTGAAGGACGCATTATATTCGACGTGGATCGCGGCACCGGAGTCCAACTCGCCAGCCGGTTGGCTGGAGTCGCCGTCTCAGACACCGATGACGCGCTGGTGCGCGAGGCAGTGTGTGAACTGGCCAACCAGATTATCGGGAATGCCGTCACTACACTGAACGATCAGGGTTTCCACTTTCATGTTCTTCCGCCAACCTTGCACACTTCTGAGCAGGGAGGCAAAAGCAGCGAGGATACGGAAGCTTTAGTGATGTGCTTAAGCACGTCGAGCGGAAATGTATTCATGAACGTGGCGCTGCGGTATCTCCGGCGCCGAGCGACCGAACGTGCGACGGTGGCAGGATAGTCGCTCGTTAATTTTCAGATCTGAAATTCAATCTCACCTTCTGAAGTCACCACAACTGAGTTCAGTTGTCATCGTGAGAGCAGCAAAGGATCGTGCAGGAGGCAACAAATGCATAGGTCCTTCGCTTCGCTCAGGATGACAACTCTCTCAGTATGAACTCCTACTCAGATTTATGGGCCAGCAATCAGGAAGACTGGGTTCTGCGGAGGGTTTTGAGCGCCAGTAATTGGCGACCGGGAACCTACGGGGGCGGGCAAATTCCCAATGTAGCTGTCGACGGAAGTATCAACGATATTTACATTTCCTCCATCGCAACTGGATAGATAGGCGCGGGAACTGTCGCCGGCGGAAGCCATCATAAATCGGAAGCGAGTTGCGACGCAGGCTGGCACGTAGTAAGGAGAACCGACGACGGTTGCGTCGGGAAATCCTGGGACGGCAGTTACGCTCTTGATCGTGTTGCTCGCGGCATCGATCACCGTTACCTGAGGGCAAATATTGCCGTTGGCGTCTTTATAATACGCCCCAACATAGGCGCGGCTCCCATCGGGCAAGGCGGTTACGGCAGAGACCGTGACGGCCTGAACCGCGGTACTTGAGCACGGGTCCGCTGCACTCCTCATACTTACAGGCACTGCTGGGATTGGGATTGGCCCGCCCCCAAGAACCGCCGGCGTGGACTGCGACACATCGACAATCGTAAGCTGGCCTCCTCCCGGAACGTAAAGGCGATTGAGATTGCCGTCATACAGCATATAAGCGGCACCCGGTGCAGTCACGCCGCTATCGATCACGGCATCGGGCCCCGCGGTCGATGTCGTATCGATTGTGCTTATGACTCCGGTAGTGCCGTCGAGCACATAAAGTCGCTGGCTATCGGAACGAGCGATTAACCAGACGGGCGAAGTGAATGTCCCGCCAGTAATCGTTCGCGCGGATCGATCCACAGTGTTGAATCCGCTGACCGTGCCCGACCCTTGATTCGCAACATAAAGTTTTTGGGAGTTTGGCGTTTCAGCAATGGCGACCGGGTTAGTCCCTACCGGGATCGTGTTCGTGAGTGTATTGCTGTTGGTGTTGACGATGCCAACGGACGGCGGAGTATAGCCGGGAAGTGAGACGTAGGCTTGGGTGGATTCCGTTGTTGCCACGAAGTTCGGTGCCGAATTCAGAGGCAAGCTAACCGTGGTGCTTCCAGAAATAAGAACGCTGTTAAAGCTCAGCTTGGTCAACGAAGGGGCGCACGGTGTCGGGGTGCAGGCGATTCCGGTTCCGGCCTGATTTACGACCAGAACCTGGCTGCCGGTTTGCTGGACCGCGTGCACGGGAGCCAATCCAACGTCGGCGATGCTGGTATTTGTGTCGCCTGAAACATCCACCACCATGGCTGAGCCGTTGACGACGCTTCCGTTGTCATTCATGGAGACCACGGTGTGGGCGGCCTTTGGATTCGGAAACACTGGAGGATTCGGGATGATAATCGGGCGGAATGTCTCGCCGCAGCCGCTACAGATCAGATAAACACACAGCACAAGCCCGAGCCAGAGAAACCGCTTCATTCAAACTCCATCAAAAAAGTTAAGTGCGGAATTCGTTATTGTAGCGGGAACTGGGGCGAGAGGGGAAATCACGTGGTCGCAGGAACGCCTTGGGGGGGCGTGAGGCACACGCCAGACAACAGGACCGGGGCTAGCAAGGCGGTTTGCAAAAAGTCGCGCCGAGAATTCAGGCGCGTTTTTTGCGAGGCTTCGGTTGCGCCTGGGCCTCCGATCGCGCGGGGACTTCTTTTTCCGATGCGGCTGGTTTCTTGGTTTGAGCCAGGCTTTCTTTCAAAGCGGCCATCAGGTCAACCACCGGAGCGAGCTTTTTGGGCTTCTCGACAGCCTGTACTTCCCCGCCCTCAAGTTTTGTCTCAATCAACTTCTTTAGGTTGTCCTGAAAAGTATCGTGATATTTTTCCGGATCCCATTTATCGGCGAGAGCTTCGATCAGCTGATGCGCAACTTTGATTTCCGCGTCTTTTATTTCGACATCGGGCGCGCCAAAGGACTCGACCTCGCGCACTTCTTCGGCATAGTACATGGTGTGCAACATCATTCCTCCCTTGTGAGGGCGAAGGAATACGGTGTACTCGCGATTGTGCATGGTAAGTTTGGCGATGGCGACGTAATCACTTTCCTCCAGCGCTTTGGTCAACAGCGCGTAGGGGCGGCGCCCCGCCTCTTCCGGCATCATGTAATACGAAGACTCAAAATACACGGGATCGACTTCATCGGCTTTGACGAACTCGAGAATTTCCATCGTCTTTGCGGTCTTCGGCTCGATCTTCTTGATCTCTTCCGGTTCGATGATGATGTACTCACCTTTACGGTACTCATAGCCCTTGACGGTGTCGGAGCGATCGATGACCTGGTCATCGAGCGGGCAGTAAAGTTGTTGCTTTACCCGCTGATGATCGGTGCGGTGCAGCATATTAAACGAGATGCCAGTGCTGCGCGCTCCCGAAAACAGGCGCACCGGCATCGAGATCAATCCAAACGTAAGATATCCAGACCAAACTGAAGACGCCATTTTTCACCCCAAGGACGATTAAAGAGCATTACTGCCTCTTCCGAAATCACGCTTAAGATGCGTGAACTCCGCCAAGCGTACAGAAGTTTAGCCTAAATGAACTCTGGATTCATCTGCCAGATTACGGGCGAACCCTAAGGCCAAGCACTACCGGACGGGGTCATAAACGTTCGCACACCGAATGTAGTGTTATCCACCAGGGCTCATGGCAGGCTCACCGCTGAAGAGCAAGGGCAGCGTTAAATACATAGAGTCCACGGCAGTGTTGTTTATTGGTGCCAGCGATCAGGTGCGCTGTTTGATGCGGTCAAGCAGCATGAAGACGAATATACCGAGCACCGCGTTGGCTAGGCCTGAGACTAATTCATGCTGCCAACTCCAGGCCATTCGCAGTCCGACGAGCCCGCGCGCGATAAGGAAGTAAACAACTTCGTGCACGACGTAAAAGAAGATGGTGAGAAGGAAGCGCGCGCCGGCATTCTCGACGTCCAATTTTATCCCCAGCGAAGAGGCGCCGAAGCCGACGATGGTCTTGGCGATTCCGTAGAGACCGATGGGATGGTGAGTCAAAGCATCTTGCAGGATGCCTATGATTCCTCCTGTCATCAGCCCCGCCAACGGACTGCGACGCGCGGTTGCAAATCCGATCGTTACTAGCAGCGGAAGGTCGAAGATGGAGAAAAAGTGAAAGCGCAGCGGGAGAAATACCTGCAGGAATATAGCCCCAAGCGGTATGAGCACTGTTGCTGGAATACTAAAGCGGTAAACCTCAACCTGCTCTCCCGATGTGTAAGTGATCGCCACGTTAGTTCGGACTGCCCTCGGGCGGGGGCGGACTTGGAACGACGGGTTTCACAGAAGTTTTCGTGGCGGGCGTCTTCTCGGATGATCCTGATTCCGAATCGGGCGGAGAAGAACTTTTGGCGGCCGGTGCCAGTCCTGCTTTAGGCGCTGGAGCCTGAGCGGCAGCCCCTGTCGCCCCTGCCGATGACTGACTGGCCGGAACCTGAGGTTTTGGAGTCGACCCCGATAATGGAGCGCGAGGCGGCACGGAGGCCTTGGAGGCGCCACTCGGAGTCGCGGTAGTTTTCGGGACAACATTCGGGACAACAGTTGTAGAGGCGGCAGCCGTTGGGGCCGCAGCTCCTTTTTCGGTGGTCTCCGCTTTTGCTGGAACAGTCGGCAAACGCTCTGCCAAAATATCGACGGCGCGAGAGGCGCCGGTCGAATCGGGTTCGGTCTGTCGCTCGTCAATCTTGGTTACCACCAGCACTTCTTCGAGTTTGCTGAGATCGGCGGCAGGGCGCACTCTAATATTCAGAAACAAATCATTGCCTGTTGAAACTTTCGTTACCCGGCCGACGAGCAGACCCTTTGGGAAAACTCCGTCTCCACCGCTGGTCAAAACCAGTTCCCCGGCAGGTACGGTTTCATCGCTCATAACTTTTTCAAGCACCGCTTCGCCGGTGGGCGTGCCACGCAAAATACCTTGCAACCGGGTTTTGTCGAGTAGCGCTCCGACTCCGCTCGTTTGATCGTTGATCAAGAGCACTTGCGAAGTGGATCGATATACGCGTAACACCTTGCCCACAATGCCGTCGGCGGTGATGACCGCCATGTCAGGCTTGATGTGGTCTTTGTCGCCTTTGTCGATGTAGACGGAACGCGACAATTCGCTGCCGCTGGCTCCAATGACCTGGGCCGCCATGGTCTGTGAAATAAACTGGGCCTTGAAGCCAAGCAGTGCCTGCAAACGCCGCGCCTGGTCGGCATCCTGACTCAGGCGTGCCTGCTCAATGCTCATGTGCTCCAGTTGCGCCTTGAGGTTGCGATTCTCCGCCCGCACCCCGCGGAGGTAGAAGTAGTTGTGCCAGAGGTTACCGGTTGAGATTTGCACCCAGGCCAGCGTTTTTTCAAGAGGCGCGATTGTGCCCACTGCCCACACGCGGATGAGGCGTGTCGGCTCGCTATCGGTTGGTCGCTTGACCTGAACGGCCAAGCCGAGCACCTGGGCGAATAACACTCCCACTAAAACAATCAGATTTCGGTAACGTCCGAGGACGGATTCCATAACAGCCGTTGTCAGTTGTCAGTTCTCAGTTGTTAGTTGTTAGTTCTCAGTTCTCAGTTCGCAGTTCGCAGTAAACCCGTCATGAGATGCCGCTTGATGCAGTCATCAAGCGAAACCTGCCTAGGATTGTCACCCCGAGCGGAGCGAGAGGCCGCACTTTCCTCTTGCTCTTACTCGCAAGCTTACTCGATCGAAATCTTGCGCAGCAACTTGAAGTCCGAGAGCATTTTGCCAGTGCCAAGCACGACGCTGCACAAGGGATCGTCGGCAATCGAAACCGGCAACCCGGTTTCTTCGCGGATGCGCTTGTCGAGATTCTTAATCAGCGCGCCTCCGCCTGTCAGTACGATTCCGCGGTCGCTGATGTCAGCGGAAAGTTCCGGTGGCGTACGTTCCAGCGCCACACGGATCGCGTTCATGATCGTGGAAACGCATTCGCTAAGAGATTCGCGGATTTCGCTGTCATCCACGGTAATAGTCTTGGGCACGCCTTCAATCAGGTTGCGGCCTTTAATTTCCATCGTTAACGGCTTATCCAGCGGATAGGCGGAGCCGATTTCCATCTTGATTTGTTCCGCGGTGCGCTCGCCGACAAGCAAATTATATTTGCGCTTGAGGTAATTCATGATGGCCTCATCCATCTGGTTGCCGGCCATGCGCACGGATCGAGAATAAACGATGCCGCTAAGCGAGATTACTGCGATGTCGGTTGTGCCGCCGCCGATGTCGACCACCATGTTACCGCTGGGCTCGGTGATCGGCAGGCCCGCGCCGATGGCCGCCACCATGGCCTGTTCCACAAGATGCACTTCGCTCGCCTTGGCGCGATATGCGGAATCCATGACGGCGCGCTTTTCCACTTGCGTAATTTCTGAAGGCACGCCAATCACGATTCGCGGATGAACGAGCATCTTGCGATTGTGGGCCTTTTGAATGAAGTAATTCAGCATTTTCTCCGTAACTTTGAAGTCGGCGATCACGCCATCCTTCATCGGCTTAATAGCGACGATGTTGCCCGGGGTGCGGCCCAGCATCTCTTTGGCTTCCTTGCCGACGGCCTCGACTTCGTTGGTGTTTTTGTTCAATGCGACGATCGATGGTTCGTTGACCACGATGCCTTTGCCGCGCGCATACACCAGCGTGTTGGCCGTTCCAAGGTCGATAGCGAGGTCGCTCGAGAACATGCTGAAGAGCGAACGCAGATTGTGCGAACGCGAGTTGCCATTATGAAAACCGTTCTTGGACATAATCGATTACTTCTCTCTTCCGGAAATTAGTTCGTTCTGCAGCTTGGGGCCTTGTCGTTTATCGCGTGAGTCGCTTTCCTTGTTGCGTTCTATTCTACTTGGATGTTCTGAAGAACTGGTTGTAACTAGGGCACCGGTATTTCTTTCCGCAATGTTCCAAACAAACCTAACTTCTACTGAATTACAACTTTTTCCTGGTGCGTATTCACCGCCCCCTTTGAATTTTGCGCAGTAACCGTAATCAGGTTTTCCCCGTTCGGCAAAGGGGGCGTGAAATAGTGGAAGGTACCGTCGTCGCCGACGATCGGCACTTCCTTGCCATTGACCATGACACGCGCCCCCGATTCGGTGGTGCCTGTCACTTCGATCACGTGTCCGTGCTGAGTGAAGGGATCGATGGTCAGAGCCAGTTCGAGCGTTTCCTTGCTTTTGGCAACAATAGTAAAGCGATTCTTTTCGCTCTCCACTGATTCCTTGCCGGCAGCGTCATAGGATTGAATAGACCAATAGTAAGCGCCTACCGGCAGTCCGGTAACAACTACGCTGGCGGTCTCAACTTTCCGGTCAAGCAACAAAGACGAGAAGTACGGATTGTGGGAAATCCGTAATCGATATCCCGCAGCATGCGGCATCGGTGTCCAGGCAAAGTCTACTTCCTTTGCTTTTTCCCCCGTATTTGTGAAAATCGGCATCATGTTGCCGGGTGTGATCGGAGTGGGCGGGCCAATTTCTTTGGCGCGGTTCATAGTTTTCGAATCGCTTTGAAACGACACCTTCTCCCAATTCGAAAGGTGAACCACTTCTCCATTGCGCTCGATTTCGCCGCCGCCCTTTTTCAACAGGATTTCATGATGGTCGTCCTTGGGATCATTGTGAACCATGGCCGACGAATCAGGCGCCAGTGAAGCCTTTGCGCCTGCAACTATTACTTGTGACTTCGAGCCTTGAACATAAGTCGCCGTCGTAAGATCCACCGTTCCGGTAGTGACCGCAACTGATACGTTGGTTTGCTGCTGATCGTTTGCGGAGTTTTCTTCGATGACGATCAATGAATCCTGCTTAACCGTGTAATTCGTACCGTCATTGAAAACAATCTTGGCCATGCCCTCGGCGCCCGTCTGTACGACATCGCCCTTTTCCAGGGGAACGCTATAGTCGGCATTGATCCAGCTATTGCCGTTTCCTTTCCTTACTCGGACCGTACTGTCGAGCGCGGTAAAGTGCGCCTGCTGTGACACCGCTGCCGAGGCTCCTTTAAGAGGAGGCGCAAGTCCTGCAATCTTTTCCAGCAATCCTGAAGAAATATGGCCGACGGCCTTGACTGCTGAGTCGGTGAATTTTGGAAACGCAACTTGCAATACGGCGGCAAAGATCAGCAAGGCGCCGATCAGCGCCATAACCATGCTGCGGTATGTCACCGTCTTCCAGGCGACATACACTCCCGGTTTATTTTGATTCGACACGAACTCGTGCCTGCCTTAGTCAGAAATTTGGAGATGCAGGATAACGATGAAACTGGTTCCATCATATCCCCGCAGGCATAGGATTTAAGCGATAGTCATGGGGCAAAAGGGTTACGAAAGTGACTGGGAAGGGACTCCGTTACGCCGTGGCCCAACGGTATAAGACAAGACCCCTCTCCAATACGGCTGTGAGGCCGCCTTGCCCGTCGGCACCCCCGTTGTTAGCATGGAAGTTCTGCGCTTTTCTCAGGAGGACAATATGGCGACCGACACCATGACCAAGCCCGTCATCGACGGGGGGACCAGCAAAACTAAAGTTTTCAAGAATTTCATTGACGGCGAGTGGGTCGAATCGGCTAGCGGACAGACTTTTGAGGACCGGAATCCTGCCGACACGCGCGAGGTCGTCGCCATCTTCCAACGGTCTAATAAAACCGATGTTGACGCCGCCGTGGATGCCGCGAAGCGCGCCTTCGCCAAGTGGCGCCTGGTACCCGCTCCACGCCGGGCCGAGATGGTCTTCCGCGCTGCCGAGATCCTCATGGAGCGGAAAGAAGATTACGCCCGCGACATGACTCGCGAAATGGGCAAGGTGCTGAAAGAGACACGCGGCGATGTGCAGGAAGCCATCGATGCCGCCTACTATAACGCCGGCGAGGGCCGGCGGCTGTTTGGCCCAACCGTTCCGTCGGAACTGCCGAACAAGTTCGCCATGGCCGTGCGCCAGCCGATCGGGGTCTGCGGCATGATTACGCCATGGAATTTTCCGATGGCGATTTCGTCATGGAAACTGTTGCCCGCCATCGTCTGCGGCAACACCTGCGTGATCAAGCCGGCACAGGATACCCCGCTCTCCACCTTCAATCTGGTTCAGGCATTAACCGACGCCGGTGTTCCCAAGGGAGTGATCAACGTTGTTACCGGGTTCGGCACCGAGGTCGGCACTCCGCTGACCGAGCATCCCGTCGTGCGGGCCATCTCGCTTACTGGCTCCTCCGCGGTGGGACGAATCGTAGGGGCGACAGCGGCTAAGAGTTTCAAGCATTGCTCGCTCGAACTTGGCGGCAAGAATCCAATGATCGTTCTCGACGATGCCAACCTCGAACTTGCCATCGAAGGCGGACTGTGGGGCGCTTTCGGCACCACGGGCCAGCGCTGCACTGCGACCAGCCGCATCATCGTGCAAAAAAGCGTTTATGGCGAGTTCGTTAAAAACTTTGTCGCGCGCGCGAAGAAAATTAAAGTTGGCAATGGTTTAGATGAAACGGTCGAGATGGGGCCGGCGGTCAATGAAAATCAACTTAAGACCGATCTGAGCTACATCGAGATCGGAAAAAACGAAGGCGCGAAACTAGTCACCGGAGGCCATCGGCTCGACAAGGGCGAATATCAGCATGGATGGTTTATCGAGCCAACGGTTTTTACCGACGTCGATCCCAAGATGCGGATCGCGCAGGAAGAAATTTTTGGGCCGGTGGTTTCGATCATCCCGTGTGAAGATCTCGAAGACGCGATCGCCATCGCCAACAACATAGAGTACGGGCTGTCGTCCTCTCTTTACACCAAAGATGTGAACAAAGCATTCTCCGCAGTGCGCGATCTTGAGGCTGGAATCACTTACATCAATGCCCCAACCATCGGCGCGGAAGTTCATCTGCCGTTCGGCGGCACCAAGGCCACCGGCAACGGCCATCGCGAAGGCGGCATTGGAGCTATTGATTTCTACACTGAGTGGAAGTCGGTCTACATTGATTATTCGGACACGCTGCAGAAGGCCCAGATCGACCGGCCGGAGTAAACCTTAACCACAGGGGGCACAGAGAAAGAGGGGAGCACAG
>Ga0182024_10011361_pt1 | contig 17901 bp, 15 predicted proteins | sample P32metaG_FD_120480 | JGI IMG/M metagenome (GOLD analysis project Ga0182024, IMG submission 120480) | Permafrost microbial communities from Stordalen Mire, Sweden - P3-2 metaG (Illumina Assembly) | ecosystem: Environmental > Terrestrial > Soil > Wetlands > Permafrost | place: Sweden: Stordalen... | reverse complement strand
GCGGGCTGCGCAGCAGGTTGGGCGCCTGTTCTGTTCCCGTAGCTTGCGATCCGTGACAGAACGAACAGCTGGCAGAGAAAATGCCTTGGCCTCGGTCTGCGGCGGCCTTATCCGTAGGTGATGCGGGAGTGGCCGCGGGAGCTTGAGCGGTTGCAGGTTTTACCAGTACCGCCGTCACACATATTTCAAGACACGCAAAGAGCAACGCGGTAATGAGCTCTGATCGCTTCTTCATGGACCAACCTCGGGGGAACTTATCCGATTTACTCCGACTGACTTATCAGAGCTGCGGGCGACCGAGATAGCACTCTCCCTCTTGATAGTTTGCCGACGGTAAGTAAGATAGCGTCATGCTCACCGAGGGTTCCCTTATGAACTAATTCCACAGGTAAGCTGAGAGGGACACTATACCCGGCGTTTACGGGCTGTCAAGCGTTGCGGCGGTTTGCAGCGAAAGCGTTTTGACAGACGGCCGAAGCACGGTGTACTGTCGTGTCGCTGGCAGCCTGATGCGATGAAATAGTTCATAAGGGAACCAATGGGCGGGATGACTATTTTGTCGTTCGCGCTAAGTTCCTAAAGCCTGGAGACAGAACATGAAGGTCCCTTTTTACTTCTTCACCATATTCCTCGGAATTATCCTTGCGGTTCACCTTTCGATGAACGGCAAAGTGGGCAGCGCGTTGGCTAACCCGCGCGTGGGCAATGCGGTCTTCTGGTGCATCGGCGCGCTGACCGCTGTTCTCATAGGCCTTTCAGGCTGGCGTTCGGGCGTCTTGAGCGGATTGAAAGACGTTCATCCGCTGTTGCTGACTGCCGGCGCGCTGGGTGCTTGCCTGGTATTCGCAATAGCCTGGCTGCTCCCCCAGGTCGGCGCTCGAGCCATGTTCATCACCCTGATTGCAGGGCAAGTGCTCGGGGGCATGATTCTGTCTCACTTCGGCTGGCTCGGTTCGCCGGTACAACGCATCACGCTCCCCAACATAGTGGGGGCGGTAGTGATGATATGTGGGGTGGTCCTCGCGACTTATGTCAAGGCGGATGCATAGTTGTGAAAAAGGTCAAACTGGGAAAATCCAAGCTCGAAGTGAGTGCGCTTGCCATGGGCAGCGACTTAATTGGAAGCAAGATCGATCGCGATACTGCGTTCAAGCTATTCGATTTCTACCGGGAAAAGGGCGGGACCTTCATTGACACGGCAAACATGTATGCGTGCTGGTTGCCCGGTTGTAAAGGTGGGGAGAGCGAGACCACCATTGGCGCCTGGATGAAGGAACGGCGCAACCGCGATGAGATGGTAATCTCCTCCAAGCTTGCATTCGACTATCCAGGGTGTGAAGGTGGCCTGAGCGCGGCCGAGATCCAGCGCGAATGCGAGAAGACCCTGAAGAGATTGGGGACCGATAGGATCGACTTGTACTATGCCCATCGAGATGATCGTGCCACCCCACTTGAAGAGACCATGAAGGCATTTGACGGCTTAGTCAAAGCCGGTAAGGTGCGTGCCCTCGGGGCCAGCAATCTATCTCCGTGGCGCATCGCGGAAGCCAATATCGTTAGCAGGACGCATAAGTGGGCTGAATATTCCGTGGTGGAGCAGAGATATACCTATCTTCGTCCCCGTCACGGTGCTGATTTCGGGCCGCAGATTTTCATTACCGAAGACCTTAAAGATTTGGCCCGGTTTCACGGAATAGCGTTGATCGGCTATTCGATTCTGCTGCAAGGGGCGTACACCCGCTCCGACCGTGAAGTTCCGACTCAATTTGCTGGTCCCGATTCTGATGATCGAATGGCTGCGCTGAGGGCGGTAGCCAGCGAAGCCGGGTGCAGCCCTTCGCAGGCCATCATTGCCTGGATGCGGCAGAGTGAACCGGCGATCCTGCCCATCATCGCCGGTAGCAAGACGGAGCAGCTGCGGGAGAATATCGCAGCATTGGATATCACGCTCAGCAGCGATCAGATGCAGCGCCTGGATACGGCCGGCGATCCCCAGGTCAAGCAGGGATGGATTCAGCCGACCTGAGGGGGGAGCATTCTCCCCATTCACAAGATCGAAATTCAACTTCGCCCTGCTACGTTTGTCAATCATTCGAACCGGCCCGGGGAACAACGTGACACAATAGAACCAGCCTGGCTTAGGTGCGGGAGGTGCCGCGCTATGAATACCTTAAAGACTGCTTTTCTGCTGACTGCTCTTACCCTCTTCCTCATGTTCATCGGCGCTTATTTCGGCGGCCGCAATGGCATGATCCTGGCCTTCTTTATCGCCGCCGGGATGAACTTCTTCAGCTATTTCTATTCCGACAAGATGGCGTTGTCGATGTATCGCGCCCAGCCGGTCACCCGCGAACAACTGCCCCGCGTGTACCAGATTGTGGAGCGCATATTGCCCCGCATGGCGCTGCCCATGCCGAAAATCTATGTCATCCCCACCGAGTCGCCCAACGCGTTTGCCACCGGGCGCAACCCCAAGCACGCCGCCGTTGCGGTGACCCAGGGCATTCTCAATCTCCTCAATGATGAAGAGCTCGAAGGTGTGCTGGCGCACGAGCTGGGGCATGTGAGAAATCGTGACATCCTGACCAGTTCCATCGCGGCCACGCTCGCCGGAGCCATCACCCTGCTGGCTCATTTTGGGGGCATGTTCGGTGGCAGCCGCGACGATCGCCGGGGAATCGGTGGCGGCGGAATCTTGATGATGCTTCTGGCTCCCATTGCGGCGACCCTAATCCAGCTGGCCGTTTCCCGGTCGCGGGAGTACGAGGCAGACGCTACTGGGGCGCATGTCACGGGGAATCCCTACGCTCTGGCCAGCGCCTTGCAAAAGCTCGACGCCTATTCCCGGCGTCTGCCCTTGCAGGCTTCGCCGTCGACGGCCCACCTGTTCATCGTTGCGCCTTTTCTCGGCGGGGCCAGCCTGGCCAATCTGTTTTCCACTCATCCGCCGATGGCCAGCCGTATTGAGCGGCTCACTGGCCGGGCCCCTGTGTAGTGCCCCATTCGCCTCCCATGAGAACCCTCTTCCACTCGTTGGTCTACCTTGCGCTCGGCGTCTGGCTGGGCGCCCTGATATTTTTTGGCGCCGTTCTCGCCCCCCTCGCGTTCAGTCAACTTCCGCCGCTCTTTGGCGCTCAGGGCCTGCACGCCGCCGGTCTGATCGTCGGGGGATCATTGGTTCGCCTGCACTGGATGGGCCTGTTCTGTGCAGTCGTCTTTCTGCTCGTGATGGTGTTCGCGCGCAGCCATTACCGCAGCATTATTCCCCAGTCCGTGCTGGTGCTGTTGATGGTGCTGCTCACGGCGTACTCGCAGTTCTCCATCATCCCCCGCATGGATACGGCGCGCGCCTCGATTGGGGGCAATGTGGACGCAGTGGCTCCCGATAATCCCGGGCGCCAGATCTTCGACAGTCTGCACCGGACATCGACGCACGTTGAGGGTCTGGTCCTATTATGCGGAATCGCCGCGTTGGTGGCCACCGCGCATTGGTCCCGGCGGGAAATATAAGGGCGATATACTTGCTCTATTGCGCCGCAAGGCCCGAATGCAACAAAAATCTCTGGCGCGTAAGCGCCGTTTGGCTGGACGGCGAGTCCCATGAAAACTGGCATCATTGGTCTGCCTCAAGTAGGTAAGACCTCCCTGTTCAAAATCCTTACCCGGGCAAAGGTCGAAACGCCCGCATACTCCAATCCGCGCGAGGCTCATCTCGGCGTGGCCAAAGTTCCCGATGATCGGCTGGACAAGCTCGCGGCCTTGTATAAGCCCAAGAAAACTGTCTATGCCACGGTGGAGTATGCCGATGTCGCTGCCGTCGGGCAGGAAGCGCTCAAGGAGAGCGCCTTCCTCACCCACCTGCGTGACAATGACGCGCTGATCCATGTGCTGTGCGCGTTTGAAGACGACTCCATTCCTCGCGTCGGCGGCATCGATCCCCTGCGCGATATCAAGAACGTCGACTTCGACCTCATCTTCTCTGACCTCACCCAAGTCGAGAAGCGCCTGGAGCGCCTGGAAAAAGATCTCAAGAAGATGCGTACCTCAGAGCTTGAGAAAGAGCATGCTCTGCTTTTGCGCTGCAAACAACAACTGGAGCAGGAGAAGCCTCTGCGCGAGATGGAAATGTCGGCGGATGAGAAGAAGCTGATACGCGGCTTCATGTTCCTTTCGCAGAAACCGATGCTGTTCGTGTTGAATATTGCCGAGAGCCCCACCCTGGGCGCCGATCTGGAATCGGCTGTCGCGCGCTACAAGCTGGAAGAAGTGGCCTCGCGGCCCAACGCGGGGGCCACGGCGATTTGCGGCAAGGTCGAGGCGGAACTTGCCGAGATGAGCGATGAGGAAGCAGCTGAATTTCTATCCTCCTACGGGCTGGTGGAGAGCGGCCTGCGCCGTCTCATCCGCAAGAGCTATGAGCTGCTGGGCCTGGTGGCCTTCTTCACTGTGGGTGAAGACGAGTGCCGTGCCTGGACCATCCCGGTCAACTCACGCGCTCAGGAAGCCGCCGGAGCCATCCATTCCGATCTCGAAAAGCACTTCATTCGCGCGGAAACCATCCACTGGGATACGCTACTGAGCGCAGGGTCTGAAGCCGCGGCGCGAGCCCAGGGAACGCTGCGGCTCGAAGGCAAGGAATACCGGGTCGAGGATGGGGATGTCATGCACATCCGGCATAGCGGCTAGTCCTTAAGACATCCATGTCCAACTTTTCACTCTCGCTGGTACTGGGCCTGGTGGCTGCGCTCGCCGATGTTTTGGGTGCTCTCATCTTGGTGCGGACCAGCTGGGAGAAACGCTATCTCCGATACTTCGTTGCCCTGGGCGCAGGCTTCATGCTCGCGGCCGCGCTGCTGGAGATGATTCCAGAGAGCTTTCGTCTTTCTTTCCGCTGGACTCCTGTGTTGGTCTTAGCCGGCTACTGCCTCATTCACCTGCTCGAGCACACCATCACGCCGCACTTTCATTTCGGCGAAGAGACCTGTCATGAAGAGCTACTCTCTATCCACACCAGCAATTCCGTGGTCGCCGGCCTGGCAGCCCATTCCTTATTCGATGGAGTAGCCATTGCCTCCGGATTTGTGCTCTCCACCTGGCTGGGCTGGATCATTTTTATAGCCATCCTGCTGCACAAACTGCCGGAAGGCTTCACCGTCGCCTCGGTGATGCTGGCGAGCGGCCACAGCCGCAGCGCGGCACTCACCTCGGCCGTGATCGTGGCCGCCGCGACTCTCGCCGGGGTGATGGTGATTAATTTTTTTCCTGGATGGGTGCGTGCTGGGCTGCCCGTTGCTGCCGGGGTGGCCATTTACGTGACCGCTACCGACCTGGTCCCCGAGGTGAATCGTGAGCCCGGAATCCGCATGGCGATTGTCTTTTTTGCCGGGGTTGCGGCATTTCTGGCCTGCAAATTCTTGGCCGACGGAGTTCTCCGCTAAAAATTTTTTCGTGTAACGAACCCATGGTTCAGTTGGTCGTGGAAAGTTTGAAAGGGGAGTCTACGAGCGTGTGTGAGAACCAGGATTTCCAAACTCAGTCCCGCAGGGACTGAGTTTGGAAATGGAGTTCTCGAAAGACGCTCTTTACGCTGCCAGGCGGTCCCGCAGAGCCTTTACGCGATCATGAGCCATCAGGATGTGCCTCTGCTGCCGTAGTAAGATCTCCCGCAGCGGGAGGGGGAAATCCTCACTGGCGAGTGCTTCCTCATAGGCACGCTTAGCCTCATCCTCGCCCTTCTCAGCCGTAGCCAGCAACGCGTGGTCACCACCTCCGAGCCGGGCCTTCAATTCACCCCAGGCGCGATGTACTTTACCCGCGGTAGAGCTCGCTACCTTCACATCCTTGACTCCGAAGTGGTGGAGTTCATTCTCCAGTTCGGCGGCGAACCCCGCGCGCACCAGGGTTTCTTCCCGGAATAGCTTGCGAGCTTCCGGGTCTTTCAGATTCTTCTCCAGCTCGATAAACCCCTGGTGCCCGTCACGCAGGGTCTCAATCAGGTCGCGCAGTGTATTTTCCGTCTTTTCTAGATCTTCTGACATTGTTAACGTACCCTCTCCCTCCTCAGATGTCTGTCTTGGAGAAGGGTTGTGCCATGTATAGTGTGGTGGTTGCACCACTCGTGGGAAGGAACAACTGGGCTCAAATGAAGATCATTGTCTTCGGCGCCTCCGGAGGTACCGGCAAGCTGATTGTTACCCAGGCGCTGGCTAAGGGACACACGGTTACCGCTTTCGCCCGCAACACCGAAGGGCTGCCGCAAGACCCGCACCTTCGCGTGATTCAAGGAGACGTGTTCGATTTCGGGGCCGTGGTCGATGCCGTTCGCAGTCACCGCGCTGTTCTTTCCGCGTTGGGGGCACGCACCCGGAAAAAGTCCGACGTGCTGGCCAGGGCCATGCCCCATATTCTTGAGGGTATGCGCCAGGAGTACGTGAACCGGCTCGTCGTGCTGGGCTCTGCGGGGAACCACCCGGATTGGGGTAAGTATCAGAATGCTCTCACTGTCATGGGATTATGGATCGCGAAGAAGACAATGCTCAAACATCCCTTTGTCGATCAAGCCGCACAGGAACGCCTGATCGCAGCCAGCGATGTGGATTACACGATTGTCCGCGCTCCCCGGCTCATGGATGGCCCGTTCACCGGCAAGTATCGCGTCCTGCCCGACGCGCTCCCACCCGGCGCGCTGCGCATTAACCGCGCCGACGTGGCCGACTTCATGCTTCTGCAGTTAACTGATCCGCGCTTCCATCGCCAGGGGCCCTACATCGGCTCAGGCGGCGATTGACGCCTAGTGTCCCAGGGCTTCGCTGGGCTGCTTTTTGCGCTTGGGTGGGCGGCGCATGATGAACGGCCAGGGAACGAGAACGGCCGCAATCACACTAAGGACCCAAAAGGCATTCTGATAGCTCAGCATGGATGATTGCCGCAGCAACTGCTGGTAGGCATAGCCGGTGGCCGCAGCCTTGGCCTGGGTGGCGCTTTGTCCGGCAGCCATCAAGGCGTTCCTGGTCTGGGCGAGAAAATTCTCGTAACCGATACTGCCGGGAATAAAGTTGGCCGCCAGCGCAGACTGATGCGTCTGCTGGGTGCGGGTGAGGAACGTGGTCAGCAGCGCGGTGCCCATACTGCCGCCAAAGTTGCGCGCGAAGTTCGAGAAACTTGAAATCTGGTTATTCTTGCCCGCCGGCACGCCCACATAATTCAGCGTACTGATGGGGATAAAGATGAACGACAATCCCAGCACCTGGAACACACGCCACAGCACGATGTGGCCAAAGCTCACGTTCAAGTCCAACCGCGTCATGTTGTAGAGGGCCAGAGCGGTTGCCAGGAACCCGATCGAAACCATGAGGCGGGCGTCCATGTGCGACACCAGCTTCCCCGCCACCGGCATCATCACCATTAACACCAGGGCTCCTGCGGAGAGCGCCATGCCTGCGCGCTCGGCGGTGTAACCCATGAGCCCCTGAAGAAATTGCGGAATCAGGACCGTAGTGCTGAAAAGCACCATGCCTAATATGAATTGAAAGCCGACCGCAGTGCCGAAATTACGATTCTTTAGCAGTTTCAGATCGACAATCGGATCCGGGTGTCCCCACTCCCACCACACAAAAAACGCCAGTGTGACCAGGGCCAGCACAAACGTCATGGTGATGGTACGGTCGCCGAACCAGTCCTTCTCTTGTCCTTTGTCGAGCACGAACTCCAGGCAGCCGACGCCCACCGCCACCAGGCCCAGGCCCATTTTGTCGATGGGGTTGGCTTTGGCTCTTTCTTTCACCAGGTAGGGTGGGTCTTCCACCATCCGGTTGCTAAGCAACAGGGAAATGATGCCGATCGGCAGGTTGATAAAGAAGATCCAGTGCCAGTTGAAGTTGTCGGTGATCCACCCCCCCAGCGTCGGTCCGATTGCCGGCGCAGCTACGACCGCCATGCCGTAGAGGGCGAATGCCTGTCCTCTCTGTTCCACCGGAAACGTATCTGCCAGGATGGCTTGTTCGCTGGGGGCCAGCCCGCCGCCGCCCAGGCCTTGCAGGATGCGGGCCAGAATCAAAATCGGCAGGGTGGGGGCCAGGCCGCAAAGCAGCGAGCAGATGGTAAACAGGGCCACGCACGTCATGTAGAAGCGTTTGCGGCCAAAGCGGGTAGAAAGCCACCCGGAGATGGGCAGAACGATGGCGCTCGAAACCAGGTAGCTGGTCAGTACCCAGGTAGCTTCCTCCTGGCTGGCGCCCAGCGTACCCGCCATATGGGGCAACGCGACGTTCGCAATGGAGGTATCCAGTACCTCCATGAATGTTGCCAGAGTAACCGTAAGCGCGATCAACCATGGATTGTGCTTCGGGTGCCAGCCTTCCACGGAGGAGTGGTGCACCGGCTTGGCGGCAGGCTTTCGCTGCGGCTGTACTGTCGCTGTGACCAACGCTCGTCCCGGAACCCACTGGAATTGTTTCCTTGATTGTACGAAGCTTCACGGCAGCGGGATAGCCCACGGAAGCAGCAGGGAGTGAAGAATCGGGTGCGTCCTGATGCTGATCAAGGGAACCGCGGCTCGTCCAGTGACGCGGCAGGACGACAAATAATCTGCGCATCCCAAGCAGCGAACTCGGTGGGGTGAGTGAGAAGAGCAATGAGCCGGCTCACTGCGTCGGCAAACATCGAAGGGTGCCCAGGTCTCGCTTTTGAGACCTGGGCACCCTGCAACCTGTCCCGGCGTGCCGTGGACCGATCCCAAATGGAAACTCCACCCTCCCCTTTGTCGTCCCGCCTGCCCCGGCCTGCCGCGGGAGCGAAGCCGAGGGATCTGCATTTTTTCTCCACTACCACCAAAACTAAAGGGATCTGCCCTCTCCCCCTAGTCCACCTGCTGTTTGGCCTTATACCCGTCACGGGTAATCAGGTCGTACTTCAACGGGTGGTGTTTTTCGTCCTGCATCTTCAAAGGCTGGCCTTCGTTGTCCACCAGCTCCACCCTGATCTTCCGATAGCTACCGTCTTGCTTGGCATTGGTCGGGGTGTAGGTCAGTACATACTGGTTGCGAATGGAATCATTGATCGAGTGAAAGATGTCGGGCATTTCGCCTGCGAAGCGGGGGAAAAACGACTGACCGCCAGTCATGCGCGCGAAGGTGGACATCTGATTGTCGGCCTGTAAGTAGTCGATCTCCTTGGGGCCGAACATACCGGTACGGGCGTTGCCGGTGATCCTTGCCGCCTGTCCTGTCCCCACGCTGAAGATGGTGACATTAGGAGTCGCCTTGATCTTTGCCAGCACCTTGTCCAGGTTGATCTTGCTGAAGGAATCGTAACCGGACCCGATCAGCACCACATACTTGCGCCCTTCGATACGGCTGAGCCGGTCGAGTGTCGAATACACTGCGTCGAACATATCGGTTTCGCGAAAACCAGGTATGACCAAAGTATTCAACGATTCGTAGACCAGCCGCTTGTCCTGAGTAAAGTCCGTCAGGATCTGGGTCTTAAGGTCATAAGTCACCACCGCGACATAATCATCCGGCTGCAATTGCTGAGCAAAGGCATACGCGGCATTTCTCATGTCGTAAACGAACCAGTAGTTGGTGGAAGCAAACTCGCACAGCAGAACCGCCGTGATGGGCGCCTTGGTGCGCTGAAAACCAACCACCTTTTGCGGCACTCCATCTTCGTAGACGCGGAAGTTGGTGGGCTGCAGATTGGGCACGAACTCGTGCGTTTTCTGCAGGATGACGCCCACGTCGAGGGTTACCTCGGGAACATCCACGCGCAGCGAAAAGTTCGTCAGGCCCGGAGGATTCTTGACCTTCGGCTCAGGCGGCGGTGGGGGTACATCCGGCTTCTCTGCCTTTTTGGGAATGGCAATCGCGCCATTGTCGCCGCCCGGACCACCGGAATCAGGCCCCGACTGGTCCGGTTGCTGCTGTTGCTGCTGTTGGGGCGTAGTCGCAGGCGGCGTGCTCGGTGTGGCTTGGCCCTCGGCCGAACGAGCCCAGGTTGCAGCGGCGAGCAGCAGCGCCAGGGATGCAACGGATAGCTTTTGGCAATTCCACTTCATCTAATTCCTCGTTTGCTACAAAATACAGGGTTGCCGCGTTGCAGCCCCTATGCTCCGACGATGGGAACGTCTAATCTGTAGACGTGTCTACAAGCCGTATATCAACCCGTTTTTCTGTTTTAACCGCAGTTTTTGTTGTTGCGGGCAGCCTGGTTGCCCAGGTTAACCCGGCGACTCCGCCCGCGTCTGCCAGCGCTGGAATCTATCCCTTATCTGACGTCCACCGCGGCCTCCATGGCGTGGCCTACACGGTTTTTGAAGGCACGCAGCCGGAAGCCATGGACGTAGAGATACTCGGGGTGCTCAAAAATGTCCTCGGCCCCGATCAGGATATGATCCTGGCGCGCCTCCACGGCTCCAAACCAGAGTACACCGGAGTGGTCGCGGGCATGAGCGGCAGCCCCGTCTACATAGACGGCAAGTTACTGGGTGCGCTTTCCTACAGGATAGGCCAATTCAGTAAGGAGCCAATCGCAGGCATTACTCCGATAGCCGAAATGCTGGCGGTCAACGGTACCGCTGAGCCTGAGGTCCTTCGCGCCGGGAGTGGCCCCTTGTGGAAGCCTGAGGCGTCCACCAACACGGTAACCGCCACCGGCGACGCTACAGACATCCATCCCATCGAAACCCCGCTGGTCCTTTCCGGCTTCAGCCCGGAAGCCGTCAGATTTTTCCAGGAACACGTTTCGGTCATGGGGCTTACCCCGGTTGCCGGCTTGGGCGGCAGCGCTCCTGACGATGGCAAAGCTGATGCTTCTGCTCCGCTGCTTCCCGGTTCGGCCGTGAGCGCCCTGCTTGTCCGCGGCGATCTCGAGATCGCTGCCACCTGTACCGTGACCTATGTCGATCCCCACCAGGTACTGGCATGCGGGCACCCCATCACCCGCTATGGCAACGTTTCCATACCCATGACCAAGGCGGATGTCGTGGCCACGCTGGCTTCGCCTCTGAACTCCTTCAAGATCGTAAACACCACACAAACCATCGGCGCCTTTACGGAAGATCGCTCCTCGGCCATACGTGGCGTACCCGGCGAGTCTGCCCGCATGATCCCGGTGGCCATTCACACCCATGGCGGCCTGCGCGACCGGACCTTGCATATGGAGGTCATCGACAACCCCGATATCACTCCCGGCGCGGTCATGGTTTCGCTCTACGAATCTCTTCTCGAGACCAACAGCTACAGCGAAGAGCTCACCTATGAGCTGCGGGGCACCGTCGCCATCGATGGCTATCCACTGCTGCATCTGGATTCCCTGATTGCCCCTACCGAGCAATTGCCCTCCGCTCTGCGGGCAGCGCTTACCGTAGGCCAGCGCTTTCAGACCGTTTACGGCAATTCCGCCCGAGTGCGGAACATCCAGCGCATCGACCTGGATATCGATTCACTCCCCGGCCGGCGCAGCATCCAGTTGGAGCGCGCGCAGGCGACCCAACCGACCGCTCATCCAGGTGACACCGTTATGGTGGAAGCCACATTACGGCCGTTTCGCGGAGAGCCCAAGAATCTTCGCATTCCCATTCCGCTGCCCCTGACCTTGAATCCTGGGCCATTGCGGATCCTGCTCAGCGATGGACCCACCCTCGACCGGCTGACCGCCTCTTCTTCTTCGGGCGAGGGGCCTCTGGAATTGAGCAGCATTATCCACCAGATGAACGCGGCCCACCAGGACGACCGCTTGTATGTAACCCTGCTGCTGCCCAATGCACAGGCGGTGGTCGACGGTCGAACCCTGACGTCGATTCCCATTTCCATGGCCAATGTGCTGGAGCCGCTGCGCACCAATCGCGGTATCGCGCTCAACGGCGAATCGGTAGTTCCCGTGACTTCCATCCCGGTGGAAGCCATGCTCAGTGGTATGCAGGTTGTTTCCGTAGAAATCGAATAATGTAGACTTACGCGGGCCCTGGTTCCTAATTCCACTGCCAAGGGCAAACGGTTTTATGCCTCTCTTTCAAGGATTCGCCGCACATGCGGCTGGCGCTGAACTGCTGCCTTACAAGTACGATCCCGGAGAAATCAAGCCGAATGAGGTAGAGATCGCCATCTCCCATTGCGGAATTTGCCGCAGCGACGTCCACATGGTCGACAATGACTGGGGCATAAGCCAGTATCCCCTAATCCCCGGCCATGAGATTGTCGGCAAAGTCACGATCACCGGAGGCGCCGTGCTGGGGCTCAATTCCGGCGACCGGGTGGGAGTGGGCTGGCAGGCCAACTCCTGTGGGCACTGTGAGTGGTGCCTGCAGGGTGAAGAAAATCTGTGTGCCGACAGTCAGGGTACCTGCGTACACCGCCACGGTGGGTACGCCGACCGGGTGCGGGTCAACGCACGGTTCGTCGTTCCTATTCCCGACGGCCTGGAGAGTGAGCGGGCTGCTCCTCTGCTCTGCGGCGGCATCACTGTCTACACTCCGATTCGCAGTCACGGCGTGAATCCCGCTTCGCGGGTGGGCATTGTCGGCATCGGTGGGCTGGGGCACATGGCGGTACAGTTTGCCCATGCCTTTGGAGCCGAAGTGACGGCGTTTTCCAGTTCCCCGGCCAAAGAGCCAGACGCCCGGTCGCTGGGGGCAGACCACTTCGTCAACACGCGGGAAACCAAGACGCTCAAGAATCTTGCCGGCCACTTCGACTTCATCCTGTCGACCATAGAGGCAGACCAGGATTGGAACGCGTATGTCTCGGCTCTGCGCCCCAAGGGCAAACTGTGTTTCGTAGGTGTCCCGCCGGGCGTATTGGGACTCCCGGTCTATCCCCTGGTTTCCGGCCAGAAGGTGGTCACCGGCAGTCCTCACGGAAGTCCGCGCATGATCAGCGAAATGCTGCGTGTGGCCGAGCGCCACAAAGTCCAGGCCATCACCGAGCGCTTTGCCATGTCCAAAGCAAACGATGCCATGACCAAAGTAAAGAAAAACAAGGTGCGTTATCGAGCCGTGCTAGCGACCTAGAGGCTTCGAAAGGAAGAGATCTGCGGTTCTCTCCACCATATCCAGTGTCTTTGACGCCTGGAGCCCTGTCGTTTGCAGGCGCCGCATTTGTGGTGAGAAATACAGCCTAGTAGACTCGGTTCAGAATGATGCCTCGCGTCGTAACAGCAAGTTTATTGGCTCTGATTATTTACCCACACGTTGTTTTGGCTCAGGGAACCCGTCTCTGGGTGCAATCCCGTTACGAAGAATTTGAAAAAGGCCAACCGGAAAGCACCGCGATTTCCAGCCGGGGATACCTGGAGGCGGGCCCCACGATGAAATCGGTGTTGTTGACGCCTTCCACCTATATCTGGGATGTGGCTTCTGACAACCAGGGAAACGCGTATCTGGCCACTGGCTCGCCGGCAACCGTACTCAGGGTCAACAGCGCGGGCGTTTCGACTAAATTGTTTTCGACCAAGGAACTCACCGTGCAGGCGGTCCGCGTGGGCCCGGATGGTTCGGTCTACGCAGCTACTGTCCCAGGAGGCAAGGTCTATCGCATCAAGCCTGACCGGTCCGGCCTCGACGAGAGCAGCGCCACTATAGTCTTTGACTCCGCCACCATGACCCAAAACGCGAGTTCGGCTAAGCCGGGCGATCAGGCCCGCTACATCTGGGATCTGACTTTTGATGCCCATGGTGTGTTATATATCGCGACCGGTGGACCTGCCGCGATCTACCGTGTGGATGTATCCTCGGCCACCCCCCGTGCGGAGATCTTTTTTGAGAGCGACGAGCAGCATATTCGCTGCCTCCTCTTCGAGCCCAACGGGGATCTCATCGCAGGCAGCGATGGAGGCGGCTTGGTTTACCGCATCGGCAAGGACCGCAAAGCCCTGGTGATTTACGACGCGCCCAAGCGCGAAGTGACGGCCCTGGCCAAGTCCGCGGACGGCCGGTTGTACGTCGCAGCCGTCGGGGAGAAGACCAAGAGCACCTTGCCCCCCCTGCCGGTGCAGGGGATTGCGGTGGCCACCGCGACCATCACCATCGTCACTCCGGGCTCGGTTCAGGCGTCGAGCAGCAATGGCCTTATTCCCGATGGTTCCGAAGTGGACGAACTGAGCGCCCAGGGAGCTCCGCGCAAACTCTGGACTACCCGCGATGATGTGATTTATGCCCTGCACTCTACCCCTCAGGGACTTCTGGCTGCCACTGGTAATCGGGGCCGAATCTATCGTATTCGGGAGGACGGATCCTTCCTTGACCTGGCTCACGCCGCGACCGGACAGGCAACGGCGTTCGCTGCTGCGCCGGATGGGCTCTACGTAGCGACCAGCAACACCGGCAGGTTATACAAGCTTGCGAACCAGCCCGCTGCACAAGGCACCTACCTGAGCGACGTGCTCGATTCAGGAGTATTTTCCCAGTTTGGCCGCATGGAAGTGAACGCCGATGGCAGCGCGGGAAGGTATGAGATTTTCGCCCGCTCCGGCAATGTAGAGAATCCAGAGCGGAACTGGAGCGAGTGGCGCAAGATAACCCCGAATACCGGGTCCTCCGGCGTCCCTGCCGCGCGATTCGTTCAGTGGAAGGCAGTCCTAGCGCCCGGGTCTCGGATTGATTCCGTAGGTATCAATTACCTGCCGGTGAACATTGCTCCGGTGGTGGACGAGATTGCGGTCGAGCCGGGGGCGAGAGCTAACACGCCTGCGCAACAGACCGGCCAACCGCAGCAGGTAACCATCAATCTGCCCTCCGCGCAGAACGCTCTCAGCTATACACAGGATCCTTCCACGGCGCCTTTATCCGCAGTCCGCGACCGCGCCGCCGTGACTGTGCGCTGGTCAGCGCATGACGACAATGGCGACGAGCTTATTTTCGACGTTTACGTCCGCGGAGATGGGGAAAAGAACTGGCGCCTGCTCAGGTCGCGCGTGACCGAACGTTTCTATTCTTTCGATTCCATTCGCATTCCCGATGGCGGTTACCGCATGCGCGTAGTGGCCAGCGATGCTCCCGCACATACCCTGGGCGACGCACTTTCGGGCGATCGGGAGAGCGATCACTTCATCATTGATACCACCCCGCCCGTTCTGACAGGGCTACAGGGAAATTTGCAGTCCGGCGTGCTTCATGGCAGCTTCGCGGCTAGCGATGCCACCTCGCCCATCGCCCGCGCAGAGTACTCACTCGATGCCGGCCGATGGCAGTTTCTCGAGCCGGTAGGAAAGCTCTCTGACTCCTTGACCGAGCACTACGACTTCAGCATCCCGCTCGCCTCTATTCCCGTACGACCCACGCCAGACGAGCCGGAAGGCGCCCCGCCGCCCGTTACCGACCCGCAGGAGCATATTCTTACCGTTCGCGTGTATGACCGGTACGACAACGTGAGCGCGGCCAAGACCGTCGTTCACTAAGCACATGCGCTTCGAGCTTTTTGTCGCCGTGCGCTACCTCAGGGCGAAGCGCCGCCAGGCGGTCGTGGGCGTGATCACCGTGATTTCCATCGCCGGTGTCGCGGCAGGTGTCGCTTCGCTGATCATTGCCCTGGCCATCACCAACGGCATGCGCCGCGATCTGCAGGACCGGCTGCTGGGCTCCACGGCTCACGTGCAGTTGATGCGCGTTGCCAGCGATGGCATCCGCGACTGGCGCGCGCTGACTGCGCGGCTGCAACAGCTGCCCCACGTAAAAGCGGCTGCGCCGGGGCTGTACGAGCAGGTCCTCATCTCCCGCGGTGCTCGCTCCGGCGGCGCGCTGATTGAGGGCATCATCCCGCAACAGGAACGCCGCGTCAGCGATCTGCTGTCTAACGTGACCCTGGGCAGCGCTGCTGCGCTCGACCCACAACCACGGGGCAACCAGGATCAAGCCTCTCCACCCATCGTGATCGGGTCCGACCTGGCGGACACTATCGATGCAAAGGTGGGTAGTACCGTCTTGGTCACCAGTCCGCAGGGAGAGCTCACGCCTCTTGGGCTCATTCCGAAATTCCAACGATTTCGCGTCGCCGGCATCTTTCATTCGGGCTTCTACCAGTACGACTCGAGTATGGCGTTCACCAGCCTTGCCGACGCGCAACGCCTCTTCGGCGAGCCCGACGTAGTCTCGATCATCTCGTTCAAGGTGGACGATCTTGATCGCGCCGATCAGATTGGAAGCGCCATTGAGCAGGCCGCCGGACCGGGATTTCTGACCACAAATTGGATGGAGCAGAACCGCCCCCTCTTCCGTGCGCTCAAATTGGAACAGGTTGTCACCTTCATCGTGATTGGCCTGATCGTGTGCGTTGCCGCCCTGAACATCCTCACCGCGCTGACTATGATGGTGATGGAAAAAACGCGGGATATCGCGGTCTTGATGTCGTTTGGAGTCAAACCGCGCCAGGTCAGGACGATCTTTTTGCTACAGGGGCTACTCATCGGCTTCACGGGGACTCTTTTGGGTTTGATTGCCGGTTATGGTCTTTCCTGGGTCGGCGGGCACTACCACTTCATTCATCTCTCCGCCGAGGTGTACTCCATCGACTATCTCCCCTTCGCCGCTCGCTGGACGGACGGGCTGATTGTGGCCGCTGTCTCCCTCGCCGTGTCGCTTCTAGCTACGCTCTATCCCTCCAGCTCTGCCGCCAGGGTGCTTCCCGCTGAGGCTCTTCGCTACGAATGAGAACGGAGCGGAATCGAAGCCGCCTTCTTTTGCATCAAAAGTGTGTACTAATTTCTCGTTCGAGGTAACCACCTCAGAGGAGTAGTGAACAAGGGTACTAATGTATTTTGAAGCAACCCAATCACAAAACCCTCTTCCGTAGAGGGGTGCATTAGTGATACATGAAGATAGGTCGCGATTGATTACCGACCTCAGAGGCAGATGAATGGAACTGGGCGCCGCCGCAGACGAAGCCACCGCAGGCCGCCTGGGGACGCTCGGCAGCCACCCAGGTGAGCCAGCCCCCGTGCTCGTGGACGTGCGTGGTCTGCGCAAGGTGTACGGACAGCTGGTTCTTTTTGAGGCAATCAACTTTAGTGTGAGGGAACAGGAGATGCTGGCCATTGTGGGCCAGTCAGGCGCCGGGAAGAGCACCTTGTTGCATATACTCGGGGCGCTTGATACGGCATCGGCGGGTGAAGTATACTTTGGTACAACACTCTTGCGATCCTTAACCCCCGTTGAGGCAGCGGATTTTCGCAATCGCGAGATCGGCTATGTCTGGCAGTTTCACTATCTTCTGCCAGAGTTTACAGCCGCTGAAAACGTTGCGCTTCCCCTTCTGGCGCGCGGTAAGTCAAAAAAAGAGGCATTGCAGGAAGCCGTTCATTGGCTCGACGAGGTGGGACTGGCAGACCGGTCGACCCATCGCGCAGGCGAGCTTTCCGGCGGGGAGCAGCAGCGAGTCTCCATTGCGCGCGCGCTGGTCACTAAGCCAAAACTTTTGCTGGCGGATGAGCCTACAGGAGATCTGGATAACCAGACAGCGGAAGCCCTGTTCAGCCTGTTAGAAAGCCTGCATGCAAGCTATGGTCTTACCTCAATCCTGGTGACCCACAATCTGCCTCTTGCCAGGCGTTGTGAACGGGTGTTGCGGTTGGCCCATGGAAGAGTGGAAGAAGTGTCTCCGCTGGAAGTCTGAGCGGGGGCATGGTTCGACAACGGTTTACCCCCCAAAAGGGTGAGTCGTGACAGAGGCTGGATCGATATAAGATTGGTATGAGCTTATATCCGCCCAGCCGAGTGGTTTTTCCGGCGCCACTGGCCCCGGGAAGATGGAACAGGACGAAAGTTGCCGTTGGCGTCGAAAGGTGGCGTTCCGGGGACAACTTTTAAGGGGGAACATGTTCGAACGGTATACAGAAAAGGCGCGGCGCGTCATCTTCTTTGCACGGTATGAGGCCAGCCAGTTTGGTTCCCCATATATTGAGACAGAGCACTTG
>Ga0182024_10011360_pt1 | contig 17904 bp, 13 predicted proteins | sample P32metaG_FD_120480 | JGI IMG/M metagenome (GOLD analysis project Ga0182024, IMG submission 120480) | Permafrost microbial communities from Stordalen Mire, Sweden - P3-2 metaG (Illumina Assembly) | ecosystem: Environmental > Terrestrial > Soil > Wetlands > Permafrost | place: Sweden: Stordalen... | reverse complement strand
TTCCAATCGTGCATCATCGGTTTCTTCCCATATGAAAAACCGCTTCATGCTTTCTGTGTTTGGTCACCGACGGGAACCAGCCAGGAGTCAGCCGTTCCAGATGCGCGACAATTTCTGTTCTCAACCACATGGCCTTAACGCGATTTTGTTTGAAACGCCTTGCGTCTTTGCACCTCAGCCTCGTCACGTTGCCCGGTGGTAATATCGCATGTTGGCAATGCCAGCCGCAATCGCGCCACCGCCCCTGGGGAAACCTTATCGCAACCGTCTAGATTAAGTTCGACCAACGAAGACATTTTGCGTAGAGAGTCCACGCTTTTGTCGGTGACGGAAGTTCGATCGATGTTTAGCCGCAGCAGATGCAGAGATGCCGAGAGTTGAGCAACGTGCTGATCTGTGACGTTAGTATCTGGCAAAGACAGCAATTTGAGAGATTTCATCTTAGTTAGTGAGCGTGTTCTCGAATCGGTAAGATCGTCTCCTCCCAGATATAAAAGTTCAATCGGCATTTTCGCAAGAGTGGCAAATGATTGATCGTTCAAAAACTGACAATCTTCGAGATTGAGACAATGCAAAGATTTGAACTGCAGCAATGGAGAAAGATCAGATAGATTCGTTCCAGCAATGTATAGCGTTCTCAAAGGCAGCTTGGCAATATCTCTGAAGGTCTGCGGCGTAATGTTGTCACAGGACAGATCGAGATAATTCAGGGAATTGAGCTTGCGTAAGAATTGTCCTGCCGCAGAGGTAATGAATGGGCAATCGGACAAATCGATTTTTTCCAACGACAGTCCCTCCAGATACTCGATCGCGGAGTCATGCGCATCTGTGTTTCGAAAACCAACGCTTGTCGTTTGCGGATGTTTCCTGATTTCTTTAAGCTCCGATGCTTCGACGTGAACGAGCCGCTTTACTGGCGGGGCGTGATGTAAGCTGAAGCTTAACGAGAAATCTATGTTCGCGTCTATCAACAAGGTGACGGCGTCCTTTGGCAAGCCTTGAGTCTGCAAGACGGCTGCTGGTAAGGGTGTCCAAACCTTGGCATCGGCCGGTTTTGGTTCTCTTCCGCCGATAAACTGCAGCCACACCGCCGCACCGCATATGGTTGCTGCTCCAACGGCAACGACAGTAATACCTTTCCATTGTCCGGGCCCAAAACCTTGACTGAACACGTTGCTTCGCGCTCGTTTCGGTTGTTTGCCGCTCGATATTAGCGCCAGATCCTCTCGCAACTCAAGTGCGGATTGATAGCGCGCAAGGGGTTTCTTGCTCAGGCATTTTAATACCACAGCGTCTAGCGCCGGCGGAATTTGTAGCGTGGGAAACCTCACGGCTAACGGTTTTGGCCGCGCTCGAATATGGTCGAGAATTGTCTTGATCTGATTTTTGTGCGCGAAAGGTGCCTTGCCGGAAAACATCTCATAGATGACGCAGCCTAATGAGTAAATGTCGGAGCGCTCGTCCAGCTGTTCACCCTGGCATTGTTCCGGGCTCATGTAGTTGGGGCTGCCTATGACGTCTTCCGTTTGTGTCGTCAGCCCTTTAGTTTCAAATGGTGTAAGAATTTTGGCGATGCCGAAGTCAACAATTTTTACGAAGTTTCCCTTGCCGGCTGTGACAATGATATTGCTCGGCTTCAGATCGCGATGCACGATGCCCTTGCCGTGAGCATATTCCAGCCCATCGCAGATCTGCAATAAAATTGCCAGCCCATCGTCAACCGGCAAGTGTCCCTGCTGAACGATGATCGATGCCAGGTCTTTGCCTTCGATGTAATCCATGAGGATCCAGGGAACACCTTTGAGCGAGAGACCGCTTTCATATACGGCCACGAGATTGGCGTGGTTCAGTTTTCTCACTGCCTGCGTTTCGTGCTCGAACTGCTTGATGCATCTGGGATCGTTGACGAGATCTTGATTGACGAGTTTGATCGCGAAATGCTTTCCTGTTGATTTCTCGCGTGCCAGGTATACTGTGCCCATGCCGCCGCGCCCGAGTTCGCTGAGAAATTCGAATTGCTCCTCTAATTTGTCCGCCAGTTCAGGCAACTGCAACGGCTGCATTGCTGACGGTACCACCGGGGCCAATTCTTTGGCGCCAAGAGTGCGCAGAGTCAGTGCGCCGCTTGGTGTGGTTTCAGGGGCGCTCTCACGTGAACAAAGGCAGTAGGTGCTCTGGAAAAGCCAGGACGTGATCGAGCCCTGGCGAGCGCCTGAACTCAGTCGACCGCATTTTGAACATTTATCGGTAGCTTCGCGACCAGATTCCGTAGGCATTTCAAGAACCGCATCGATCGAGATTCAACGAGCATTATTCCCATTGCGCGGAGCGGCCAGCCGCAATTCGAGCCGCTGGTCGAGCTTGAGGCAACCATTTAATCAAGGCTCGAACTTTTGCAGCTCGCATTACGTCCCTATCCGAGCGGAGGATCTGGCAGCCCAATTCTAAAAACCAATGCGCATTTATTGGCTCCGGAACAACCAAACCTTGATCGCCGAGAACCCCGCAATCAGCCAATACCTGCCGCTCAGGAGGACTTATGGCAATAGCCAAATGTGGACATGCCGGCTGCACGTGCCTGCCGGCTCCCGGAACGGCGTACTGCAATTCGCATTGTGAAGGGATTCAGGAAACTAGTTTGCCCGAGGAAGTCGGCTGCGGCTGCGGCCACATCGGCTGCGATCCGCGCTCTATTCCAGCTGACGTGCTGCAAGACGAAAATCTAACTGTGGCTGAAGCGGACATGCCTCTGCCTGCTCTGGAGACTTAACGCGCGAGATTTGCATCGATCGCTGTTGTAAAATGGTCGTCGGTCGGCTCCTTAACAGCAGCATGAATGAAACGACGACTGCTAAGCCTCAGCCTGGTAATTCTGCTTTTCGCAGCCTTATTTATTGGTCTTCGCCCGGCTCTAGCTGCCTCCGAGTCGGTACGCGTCCGCTTGTTCGAGGCGCATCCAGACTTGCGTTCAGTGCGAGCGTTAAGCGGGTTCGTCAGTGTTGGACAGGCGCCGCTGCCTGTCGGTCCAATTGAAATAACTGCTGTCGCACATGCCCTCAGCATCACACGTGGTGGCAGGGTTTTGTTAGAGGTGCCGCGGCTTCAAATCAAAACGAAGAGCACATCGATCGCTCTGGAGGTAAATGGGAAGATCAGGCATTACACCGGAACAATCGACTTCCAGAGCACTGTCGATCCTCACTCGCACACACCAGCTCTGGTGGCGATCAACCGGGTCAGCACTCGTGACTACGTCGAGAGTTCTGTGGGCAGCGAATTGCAGCCTGGGTGGCCGGCCGAGGTGGCTAAAGCTCAGGCGGTCATGACTCAAACCATTTTGGCTCGGTGCAAACCGGGAGAGCTGCTTGGGGACTCAACTGAGCGCAACGTCTATTTGGGTGCCGATTACGTTCGCCCCGGCATTGCTGCCCAGGTGCAATCAGTATGGAACCAGATCCTTACCTACCAGGGACGACCGGCTGTTCCGTTCTGGTATTCCACCTGTGCCGGCAGAACCAGCGCCGGCACTGATGTGTTCGGCTCCGCCGCCGCCGGGATGCCCTATTTGCAGAGCGTCAAATGCGACTTCTGCAAAGACTCGCCATTTTGGCAGGAAACCGTGACGAAAATTCCGCAGGCGAGATTTGCCACTGTATTTGGTGCAGACCTGCCTCAGTTTCACGGCGTCGACGAAGCCTCGCGACCGCTGGCGGTCAGCTACCGATCACACGGCAAGAAGCAAATGGACTCCGGATATCAGTTCTGGACCCTGCTGGGGCAAAAGTTCGGATGGGACAAAGCACCCGGTTTGCGTTTCTCACTCAATCGAAAAGGTGACGACGTCATCGTCTCCTCCACCGGCGCCGGTCACGGTGTCGGGCTTTGTGGCTGGGGCGCTGCTGCCCAGGCGAAGCAGGGGAAAACATACAAACAGATCTTGCAGTTCTACTTCCCTGGTACATCTGTTCAGTTTACGGGCAGACGCTGAGACTAATACTGCAAGTATTGGCGTCTATTTGTCAGCGCTAAGAATCAGGTGCCGCTGAGGCTGTGGAATATGAACAGACACAACGCTATCAGAGCAGCCCCTGTGATGCATATGACAACTATTTTGAGTACGTACCTGCTTTTTTCTTGCATATAGACCTGTGTTCCGCTTCCTGCCTGTCCTCATAGTTTATACCCATGACGCTGAACAGGTACGACGGTGCCCCCCTTACAACTTGATCGGCATCTGCATTAACCAGATTCGTTCTGGCACTTCTTCATTTAACTGCGGCCAAGGGATCCGACATCGGCTCTCTGCTTGGCATTAATGGAATCATTGAATGGTGGAATTGATCTTGAATTCAGAATATTCGCAATAGAAATGCCAGAAGCTGGCGCCGACGACCAGACACGGATACGCGAGGCTGGGCGGTACTCCGAGCCCAGGCAGCCAGGTGGGAACGATCCACATGATAGCGGCACCGAGTGCGAATGAAGATCCCAGAAGCGCGATTGTGTTCCGTGGCGATTTTTCGCGGTTAGCGGCGATCGCTTCAGCAACTGATTGGGCGCCGTGAAAGAAGGCCGGTACAAACATCCATAACAGACCAGAAAGGCTGCCCAGATATGTGAAAACGATCAGCACATTGACCAGAAGTACATAGAACGGCAACGGGCAACGTTGTTTGTCGACGGCGGCGCGTTTGAATATCACCGCACCCGCGCCCACTGCTGCGATTGTCGTGGCGGCTTCGCAGAAGTGCAGCATCCACTCTGGTGCCGGTGTCCACACAGGCATCGCCAGACCGAGAAACTGGTTTACGTTCAAACTGGGATCCACCAACTGTGCCACCAGAACGCGGGCAGCCACTCCATAGATCAGGATCGTGAGAAGCCACTTGGACTTGCCGTCCCAGCTGTATTCGTTGATTCGCGCGTAAGTGAGAAGCAAAGAAAGTGATTGTTGCCCATAGTGCAGAACAACAACGAAGAGATAGCACTTGCATGCCAGAATTGTAAATGCTTCACTGTGCCCGACAATAGCGGCTGTAATGACGATCAGCAGCACCGGACCCCAGATTGGCCACATCAGTTTGTTGTAGTGGTGCCGGAATGTCCGGATGAAACCGGCGCCGAAGTGAGTGTCCGTTAGAAGCAGCGCTCCAGCGAGCAGAGCTGTTGTTTGAGCAGAAATTCCAGTCGGCGATTGAAACGCGGGAAAAATCGTCACGCTGGCCGTAAGCACTAGCCAGACCAGACCGCCGCATGGAAGGAGCAGGTCAACGACGGGATTGATCAGCCACCTGGTGGCCTTTGATCCCGCCCAGACTCTCGACCATGCTCCTGCAAAGACGAGCAACATCGTGCAGATCCACGACAACCCAGTCCAAGGATCTGGTGGACCTGATGTCCGCACGCTCGCCGGAACCTGCTGATTAACACCTGTGATCACGGTAGCGTCCGCACCCTGCGGACCGATGGTCCCTCAAGTTGCTCCCTGCAACGTCGGCGCCGCTAGCGGAGCGGCGGCGGCAGCCTGGGGTGCAGAGGCAGTCTGAGCGACTGCATCGGGAGGTTTCAAGAAACATAGCAAAAGCAGAATTAACGCCACAAAGAGTTTCATCATCAGCAGACGTCACCAATGCATGTGTCGAAACAAATTGATCGGGCAGCTATGAACGAAATCCAGGCCGCCTTTGTTGATCACTGGTGAATTCTGCCAGATGATTGCTTTCTGCTACACGTGATAAACCCTAGGCGAGCAACGGGTAATGGGATGGACATGATGTTCCAGTCCAAAACGAGATCGTGCCGGTGTGTCTATACCCCGAGGTCCTCTACGAGCACCTTGCCACGGTTGTAAAACAACGTGAGCGTGCGCCAAGTTCCCGGACTCTGGAACTTTTCATTCTTAACTAACTCCCTGAGAGCGTTGATGTCAGAATCACCCCCGAGCTCATCTACGATTTGAGGGGTGCCGTCCCGGTCGAGCACGAATTGCACCATGCCAACACCATCAGTGGAGAGTACCGGCGCCGTTGCAAACCGATCTTTGAGTTTCTCGGTGAGAGCGGCACAGTAATCATCTCGTATGCGTGCGTTGGACGGACTAAACTCGGACTGGATGAAGGCATTCACCTTATCATCGCTCACTCTGGCTTTCCTGAACTGAGTGTGCTTTTGCCTTCGTATCTGTGCATCTTCTTTTGACTCTGCTGTATTTTCTTTCAGCCAATCTTCAGGCCGCGCAATTGCTTGCTTCGCCGAGCCAGATTGGTTTGCACTTGTTTGCGGCGAGGTAGAGTCGTCAGTTTTTCGCTCGTTGTTGGCAGCGGAAGCGGGTGCATGGTGATGCGAGGTCGACAGTGAGGACAAGGTGCTGAGCGAATAACAGAAGAGAGAAGAGGCGATTATTATTAAGGCGAAGAATGCACGCAGACGAAAGTTTCGCTTGTCCGGTTTTTCGCCAAACGATGATGCGGCGGCAACTTCGCCGCTTTTGCTTATCCTGAGCTTGATCTTCGTCAAGTTTGCTTGATCTTTTTGTCCGGGATCTTCGAGGGGTTTCTCTTCGGCAACGAGCGATGGAGTTTTTCGCTGCCGCTTAGGCGGCGGGATCTGAGGCGTACCGCCGCGAGCGCAGGTTTCGAGATCTGACTGCAGCTGCGCCATAGATTGATATCGATCTGCAGGATCCTTCTGCAGCGCTCGCATGACCACAGCTTCAACAGTAGCTGGAATTTCGCAGTTATACATCGCTTTTCTAAAAGGGCGCGGTTCCTCTGTGACATGCGCTCTGGCGATCTCGAACCCTGTGGTGCACTGGTAGGGTGGTTTGCCGGTCAGTGCTTGATATATGACGCAGCCAAGCGAATAGACGTCGGAGCGTTCGTCAAGCTCTCTGCCGAGACATTGTTCTGGGCTCATGCAGGACGGATCGCCGAACACTTCGCAGATCGTAGATAATTTCACGGTTTCGCTGCCCAAGCTTGGGATTGCTTTGGCGATACCGAAGTCGGTCAGTTTGACCGTACCGTCGTGGGAGCAGAACAACACATTGGCAGGCTTGACCCCTCGGTGTAGGACACCCATTTCGTGTGCATACTGAAGCGCTTGCGAAATCTGAATCGCCATATCGAGAGCCTCGCCGCAGTCTAGAAATCCTTCCTCCTCAATTCTTGCCGCCAGGCTGCCGCCCGTTATGTGCTCCATAACGATGTAGGCGTCTCCTTGCTCAGTTTTGCCGGAGTCTTGCACCAGGCAAATGTTTTTGTGAGCTAGTTGCGCCGATTTCTGACATTCCTGCAAAATTCTTTTGGTGATCCGCGGATTGGAATTTAGCTCTCGTCTGACGATTTTGATCACCACAGGTGCCAGAGTTTCCAATTCTTCAGCGACATATGACGTACCGATGCGACCGGAGCTGAGCTGCGACACAATTTTCCAGCGACCAGCAACTGCGGTTGCGATCAGTTCGGCAGGCAGAGCATCAGATTCAGCGTGCCGCTCACTTTTCGAGCCATCAGCCGTGTCGCTCTGGCGCGAAGCTGCGCAAGAGCAACTCCAGCGATCTGTGATTGCTCGGTAATCGTTGCCGAAGATCCAGCCGGTTATCGATCCTTTAGGTTCCTTTGTTCGTGGCTTACCGCAGTCCTCGCACGGAGCCGCCAAACGAACACTGCTCAAAAGTTGTTCCGGTTCCTGGAAGGGCTTCATAAAGGTAATACCGGTATTGTCGTCAAATAATTTATACCCGTTGGCAGGGGTATTTCTCATGCGCAATTGTTGCGTTCCCATCGATCGCTTTAACACTGCGAGCCGCTGAAGACACTTGCTAGAACTGCGATTTGAAGAAGTCGACGGTGGCTTGATAGGCTTTCGGCACCGACCGCAATTCATGAGAACTGTGTTTCATCAGGAGCAACTTAGCGCTGACACCGGCCTTCTTGAGCACGGCGCAAAACTCTTTGCTTTGCTCAAGCGGGATGGTATCGTCCTCGGTGCCGTGCACGATTAAAAAAGGTGCCTCTGTGCCCTTAACGTGATTGACCGGGCTGGCTGCTGCTGCCGTTTCCAGGCGCGTCTTCAGCGGACCGCCCAGGAGGCGGGCAACCGGCCCGTCCTTGCCCAGCGGGTCGAGAGTGGTTTTGGCTGTCCTGTCCACGCATTGGTCGGGCAAACTGACCAGATCTGTAATGGGCGCCCACAAGCAGATCGCCCGCGGTTTGACTGAACAAGTGCATCCATCTAGATTGGTTTCCAGCATGGCTGCGAGGTGACCGCCGGCGCTTGCTCCCAGCAGTCCGATCCGGTCCGTGTCGAAACCGTATGTAGATGCATGATCTACCAGCCAGCAGATTGCTTTTTGACAATCAGTCAACTGGGCCGGAAATGGTGCGTCGTTGGCCAGGGTGTAATTGATGCTGGCCACAGCGTAGCCGGCTTGGACAAATTTAGCGATCGGCGCATTGCTCTTGTCGTTAGAGAGCGAAACCCAAGCACCACCGTGCATCCAGATGATCAGCGGAAACGGTTTCTGGGCAGATGTGGGCAAATAGAGATCGAGTAAATGATTTTTTTTCCGCACATGCTCGGCATATTTCAGGTCTTTAATCTCCTGCATGCCGATGCCGGTGACCGACGTCGCTGATTGTGGGGCGACGAGAAAAGTGGATGCCACTAACAGTGCAAATAAGACAGTGGCTAGTGATTTTCGGCAATATTGCATAATCAAAAACTTCGAAAAATCAAATACCCTGGTAATACCGAATGTGGTGCTGCGCCTGAAGCGTCGCGATTCATAGTTCAGGAGGCGGCAGAGCGGGCATGGTGTCATCGTGAGGGTATGGTTTCTTGATGCCGCCCAGCCATTTAGGACACGATGCAATCAGGATCTCGTAATTGACGACTCTGATGCGATCACCGGCGTTCAGCCGGCACGGCGTGCCCGGCATCAGCTTGTCTCCGCGCACCCAGGTGCCGTTGGTGCTGCCCAGGTCCTGCACAGACCAGCCCATCTTGTCGCAGGTGATGCAAGCGTGCTTTTGTGAAACATCCGGATACGCCATCACAATAGAGCGATCGAACGGCGATTCGATCCGCTCGATCCGGCCGATATGAACGTGAACCATGTCCTCGGCATCATCGATGTCGACGGTGTAGCTGTCCGCCGAGCCTGGCAGCACCACGATCGAACCCACATATTTTGCCATACCTGACTAGCCCTGACCCAGATAACGAACGACTACTATAGAGCAATCGTGATTTTCTTGGCAGTATTTCGACAACAATTGGTCGGCGACCACGCGCGGCTTGCCGTCAATCGGCAGAGCCTCGACAAACGAATCGAGCACGCCCTCGCTGGCAAAGATCAGCAAATCGCCTGGTTTGATCGGCAGGCACAGCTCGCGCAGCCTGATCTGACCGGTGCCCACCAGACCGTTGAAGCGCTCCAGCTTGTGAATGCGCGGCTCGGCGGCGGGACTGCGCCTGAAAAGCACGCCCTGGACGTGTCCGGCGCCAAACCAGCTGATCGTGTTGAAGCCCGAGTTGACGATGGCGGCGCTCATCGCTACACCCTTGGTGCCTCCGCACGCCCGTTCGCAACGTGCAAACAGCTCGCTGAGAGATTGGTGCGTGTACTCCTGCAAGGTGTCAGCTGCCAGCTGAGCAGCCTCTTCGGAAGCGGGACCTTGCCCGACACCGTCGACTAATCCCACCAAAATGCCGCTTGGTGTGGCTTTGACCACGGGAATTTCCGTCTTGTGAGGCGGCTGAGGCTTCTCTTGTTTCGCTTTCGCCCATTCAATGAGCGATGACTGCTGCTGTTGTTGTTGTTCCATCGAATTCTGCAGTTCCATCGCCTACACCCCTCGTCCACAAAGCCAGGACTTTCCCACACGTAGGCAGGTCAGTAATGTTATCATTCCAAGTAATCGATGTGCGGTAACGAACGCAGGTTGAGATGATTCCAACTCGTGATGTACCTCTAGGACTGAGTGCCGATGAGTATTTTCGGCTTAGCATTCAATATCTGCTGCTCGGTTGGAAGAAGCAAATGGTTACCGCGGCGAAGAAGGCAATCGACCTGAAGGCGGACCTTCACGGGAAATTGCCCTACGATTTGAATACTGAAGATTATGAAAAAATAGGAATCGCGCTCGGGGTTGTCGAAGGTGCGATGGACATAGCCGTGGGCATGTCCGACGTTTTTCGCGACACTTGGAAGGTGCTTGAAGAGGCGCTGACGGCTGCGGATCAGGCGCTGGACGAGATCGAGCCGATTACGGAAATCAAGAAAGAAGTTCAGAGCGTTTTCTCGCTGTTCGCCAAAGAGGCCGGGCAGCTTTTCAACAAGGCGGTCGAGGACTTTGTCCTGCCGGCCCTTGGAATGCCGGGGCGCGACCTGCCGGAAGGTTTGTCAGCGCAAGAATATATCGAGGCAGCAAAGCAGTATAAAACGCTGGGTTGGTGCGAACAGGCGCGCGACGCGCTGGAAAAAGCGATGGAGATAGCGCGTGAGCCCGCTGTAGTGCGCGGAGCCCGGCAGTATTTAATCACGAGAATTCCCCGGCAGCCCGTCCCCCACATGGCTGTGCAAAGAAATATTCAGGGGCACCACCAGATGGTCCGCGGCGATCTGGACGCGGCCAAGAAGACCTTCGAAGCCCTGGCGCTTGAGTATCCAGATTTTGAATGGCCGCGCGGCAATCTCGGTCTCGTATACGCTCAATTGGGAGAGATTGAGAAAGCCGAGCAAACGCTGTCCGACGTTTTGGATTACAACCCAGACTATCTCAATGCCTGGTTGCACCTGGCCAGACTGAAAGCGGCAAAGCTGGAAGTCCGTGAAGCGCAGCGTTATCTTGACAAAGCGTTGCGGTTGGATCCCGAAGATCAGCCTGCACAGGCGCTGAAACAGCTTGTCGACTTTCTATCTTTGTAACTGACTGACCAGGCGATGCGCGGCATCGCCACTACATTCGATCAATCCACCCGGGCGGCTAAAGGGGCAACTATGCATTCAAAACTTCGCAAAGGCGCGTCGAATAAGGCGAGCCAGTTTCAAGAGTCGGTCATCCGTGAAATGAGCCGCTTTGCGGCCCAGCACAAGGCGATTAATTTGGCCCAGGGGTTGCCTGACTTTTCCTGCCCGCTGGAGTTGAAAGACGCAGCTGCAGAAGCGCTTCACACCGATATCAATCAATACGCGATCACCTGGGGCGACAAACTTCTGCGCGATGCGATTGCGGCCAAATCGAAAAGCTATCTGGGCATAGTCGTCGATCCCGAAACAGAGATCACCGTCACGTGCGGCGCTACAGAAGCCATGGTGGCGACAATGATTGCCCTGGTCGATCCCGGTGACGAAGTGATCGTCCTGGCACCGTTTTATGAAAATTACGGACCGGATGCAATTTTGTCGGGCGCGACACCGCGATACGTGCACATGCATCCGCCGGACTGGACCTTCGATGCGGCGGAGTTGGAGCGCGCATTCAACGACAAAACGCGGGCCATAATTTTGAACACACCGCACAATCCTACGGGCAAAGTATTCTCGAAAGAAGAAAACGCCCTGATCGCTAAACTCTGCCAGAAGTGGGGTGTTCTGGCATTTACCGACGAGATTTACGAGCACATACTTTTTGACGGCGTGCAGCACCACGCTATCGCTGCAGTTCCAGGCATGGAAGATCTGACGGTGACGATCAACAGTCTGTCCAAAACCTACAGCGTAACGGGATGGCGCGTCGGCTGGGCAATTGCGCCGGCGGAGCTGACTCTTGCCATTCGCAAAGTGCACGATTTTCTCACGGTCGGAGCACCGGCACCACTGCAAAGGGCTGGTGTGCACGCGATCAATATGGAACAGCGTTATTATGACGAGCTGATTGCGGAATACACGCAGCGCCGCACATATATGCTGGAAACGCTGGACATGGTTGGCATTCCCTACTTCAAGCCGCAAGGCGCATATTACACATTTTGCGATATCAGCTCGTTCGGCTTTCAAAACGACATCGAATTTACGAAGCATCTCGTCACCGAAATCGGCGTCGCCTGCGTTCCTGGCGGTAGCTTCTTCGGTCCTTCAGAACTGGCTAACCGCTACGTGCGTTTCTGCTTCAGCCGCAAACCTGAGACTCTGACAGCCGCTCGCGAACGTTTGTTGAAACTAAAAGATAAACGCAACTAGGAACCCACAAAAGTCAGCGAGCAAGAGCGGCGAGGAGCCGGTCGCAGCGAGCGAGGACCAGCGGAGGAGGCGAGGGACGAAGCCGACGGAGCGAACTAGGGAACCATGAAAGTCAGCGTAGCAAGAGCGGCGAGGAGCCGGTCGACAGCGAGCGAGGACCAGCGGAGGAGGCGAGGGACGAAGCCGACGGAGCGAACTAGGGAACCATGAAAGTCAGCGTAGCAAGAGCGGCGAGGAGCCGGTCGCAGCGAGCGAGGACCAGCGGAGGAGGCGAGGGACGAAGCCGACGGAGCGATTAAAAATTGATCAAATTCACCGACAACCTGACGTCGAAACTTTTCTCCGCCAACGTTGTACAGCGAATCGTGTCTGCGGCAGATCAAATTGCCGAAAGGAATCTATCCCAATTCAGCCGACTGTTCATCGCCTATTCGGTGTTGGGTTATGTGCTTATTGTCGGTTTTCTAGGAACGATTCTACTGCTTCCTACATTGTGGTTCTATGGTTTTGAGGACCTGAACGGATCGGCCGAGCTAGCCAAAGTGATTGAATCTAATTCCGGCTACGATGCCAGGCTCGTGCGCCATCGATCGTTGAGGCCTTCTGCCAAGCCGGATGCTGCACCGTTGCGCGATCAGGATGACCGGCGGCAGAAAATCGCTGCTCAACTTGAGCGATTCTCGCGAGAGAATAGAGCATCAGAAAGGCGCATACGCACATTGCAGTACACGTTGCAATTTCTCGGCATCGGACTGGTCATGTCGCTAACGGTTATTATGCGGCGTTATGCCGGTCGAGTGTCGAGTGGACTGTTGTTGCATCGCTCCGAGGCGCCTCAACTTTTCGATTCGGTCGATAGGATTGCAGGTTCGGTTAACACCGTCGTGGACAAGATATACGTGAACGAAGGTTTCAACTGCGCTGTAGTTACCTTGCCACAACTGATAGGTGAAAAGCGCTACCTGTACCTTGGATATCCTGCATTGGCTTGCATGAGCATGGCGCAGCTGGAAGCAATTTTGACGCATGAAGTGGGACACCTAAGTTTGAAACACAGCCGCGTTCAAACTCTGGCGCAGCAACAGAGACTGTCCTGGCATTCAATGCTGGCGCGCTGGCGAAGGAGCCGGCCTTACTTTTACATCCCTTTTAATTGCCTCTTCTTCTGGTACATGCCAATATTCAGCGCACTGTCCTTCGTTCTGGCAAAACATCACGAGTTTGCCGCCGACGATATAGCGCGAAAAATCACGCAGGAGAACGTTTATTCAACATCGCTGATCTCTTTTGTGGTCAAGTCCAATCTTTTTCAAAGGGCCTTTGCCGATCAGCTCGCGTCCAATTCTTGTGATACTGAATCTGGTGGCGAGGGGTTGTTTGCCCGTTCTGTGGCTGCGTGCCTTAATGCGACCGAGGCGGATATAGATGACGCCTGGCAATCATTCCGCCGAAAACATGATGAAGATCTGAATTCAACACATCCTTGCTTGATGCGACGGTTGCAAAGGCTCGGTCTGATTGCGCGAGATCAAGTCGAGTCCTGGCGTCCGAACTTCGATGAAATTCTCGACAATGAGGGACCGAAGGCGATAGAACTTCTAGGACGATTTGCTCCCCAGATTGAAGCAAAGATGAGTCATGCCTTTTCAGGCGAAAAGATGAGCCATAACGTCTCGCGTCAACAGTCACACCTGGTTCGGGGCAACGCTCATTACAAAGCAAAAAGGATGAACGAAGCGCTCGCTGATTTTGATGAGGCAATCAAGCTGAACCCGTCTTCTTCAGAGGCGTATGTCAGTCGTTCCAGTGTGTATATTGAAAGGAAACAGTTTGACAAAGCGATTGAAGATTGCGATCGAGCGATCGCTCTCAAGCCTGGCTATGCGGCGGCATTTTCCAACCGAGCGTGTGCTCATCTGTCCTTGTCGCAGTGGGATGATGCGATCAAAGACGCGACGGTTGCAATCAGTACCGATCCGCAACATGCTGCAGCGCATATGTTCCGCTCGCAAGCATATGCGCAGCTAAAAAAGTACGCGCAAGCAATTGGCGACGTGTCGCGGGCGATCGAATTACGGCCGCGAGACCATCATCTTCTCTACCTGACCCGGGCAGATCTGCACAGGGGGAACCACGATGATTGCCGGGCGGTCGAAGATCTGGACACTTACCTGAAACTGCATCCGGAGCGAAGCAAAGCATTTGTAGTGCGCATTTCTAAACTGCTGAACTGGCAACAGCAAGATTTGGCGATTGTCGATCTAGACCGCGAGGTTGCCGGGCCGCTTGCTTCGGCCGATGCCTTGATTTTGCGCGCTTCGCTGCGGGATCACGACAGCGAGATCGACACGATTAGAAGTGAGTTTGAAAAATCTCTTTCGCTGCCATTAAGTCCGATGCTACTGGTCAATCGAGTCTATCTCGCAGGCTCGTTAGACCAGTGGGCACAGGCAGTCAAGGACGGCGAGCAGGCGTTCAGCAACGGATTGCAGAATCAGTCTTTCCTGGCCAATTACGCCCGCGCTCTCAACGCCGTAGGCCGAAACGACGAGGCATTGCTGATCATCGAGCAAGCGCTGCAACGCTCAAAAGAGGCGGCGCTGCTGGCTGTTCGCGCCCTGATTCTGCACGCACTCGGACAGCACGAGCGCGCGTTGAACGACATCAACCAGGCAATTGAAGGCGAGCCGTTGCGCGACTTCTATGGTTTCCGCGCCAAAGTCTACACATCGCTTGGCAAAGACGACCTGGCAGCCGCAGACACCATGACGATTGAGACCATGGACGGCGCCACGAGTGTCGCTGAACAGCAGACGTCGCCTGCCGCTAAGAACAGCTAGCAACTGAACCACAGGCAGGGTATAAACCTTGCTGACCAACTTGGAGCCATGGACCGATGGACCAGTTCAAAGAGCCAGAGAAAATTTCACCGGCCCAGTCTGTGCAGTCCGACACTGTCGAGTCCGCAGAGGCACCGCCGCAATTGAAAGAGCTGGCACCTGGGGATGTTGTGCAAGGACGCTACAAAGTCTTGTCCATTCTCGGAAGGGGCGGAGTTGGCTGTGTTTATAAAGTTGAGCAAGTATTACTTAAGAAGCAATATGCTCTAAAGACGTTACTTTCCGTTGTTGCTTCTGATGTAGCGTGGCGACGTTTTCAAAAAGAGGCTCACGCAGCCGGTAGGCTGGAGCATCCCAATCTGGCACGCGCAGTCGACTTCGGGATAATGGAGGGCAATCAACCATTCCTTGTGATGGATCTCGTGGAAGGTCAAACCCTGGCAGAGTATTTGAAGACTCACACGACACTGACAGTAGAAGCCGCTCTGCAAATCTTCATTGCGATTTGCTTTGGGATGGAATATGCACATAAGGAAGGCGTGATCCACAGGGACATCAAGCCTAGCAATATTGTGCTCGTGCCTTCAGGAACAGGCGAATCTCAATTTGTGCCAAAGATTGTCGACTTTGGCATTGCCAAGCTGGAAGTCGGCGTCGAGAGTGGCGAGCAAGCATTGACAAAGACTGGGGAGGTCTTTGGCACACCGTTGTATATGAGCCCTGAGCAATGCGCCGGTCTCGCAGTAGACAATCGCAGTGATATTTATTCTCTTGGTTGCGTCTTGTTTGAGGCGCTGACTGGTGCTCCGCCTTTTACAGGACAGTCAGCGCTGGGAACGATGATGCAACACAGCAACGAGACCCAGTTGTCGCTGAAGCAAGCTTCGTTCGGTCTGGACTTTCCTCGGGGGCTGGAGGACGTGGTGGCAAAGATGCTCGCCAAGCAGCCAAACAATCGCTATCAGAGTTGCCATAAGTTGGCTGAAGATCTCATTCGTCTGCAGAAGGGTGAGGCGGTCGCAGCATCATCGGAGATCCTTACCTCTACCTCTAAAGTCGCTCCTGATCGGCTGCCACTTTCGCGGTTGTATCTTTTTCTGCTTCTCATTGCCGTGATCGCTTGCATTGCCTTTCTCATATCAACATTCCGGCCACAGCCGCAAGCGCCTAAAGGGGCTCCGAGCGGTACCTATCTCGGCGCTTTCGGAACCAATGATTCCGACCAAGTCAACGTTCACTTCTGCAAAGGTGACTGGCGTCACGGAAGAACGTTTTATTTTGGCGATCGAAAGACTGACCCAAATTATACATTCGGGAGTGTAATCAGCTACCGCTTACCCAACGGTGAATGGGCCAACAAGCAAGCTAAAGGGAACATCGCGGTTCCCCCTGATTGTGACGTAGAGTTTCAGCCGAGCCTGGTGTTCACAGTCGACCATCCCACTTTATTTCGCCGTTTCAAATCGGGTGATATTCAAGGACTGACGTTCGATGTCAGTGAAATTCTGGAAGTTGACTCCCTGTCTTTTAATGCTGCAATGGCATATGCTGGGGGTTTGAAGGGACTCAAGGCATTGCACTTCAGGAATGTTCCGCTCAACGTTGACGGTCTGGCAAACTTGAAGCTGGCTAGTATGCATGATCTTACCTCTCTGATTCTGATCGGCACGCCAGTGAATGGCAATGATCTGAGTCGTTTTACGATGCTGCGCAAGATCACCACTCTGGAGTTTTCCTCCAGCAAGAATGCCTCGGCCTTGCTCAAGGCACTGAGAGGTCTGTGGTGTCGTTCAGCCGGTGGGCGCACTTCAAATGAAGTGCGCCGGCTGTATCTGCATGGTGATCAGCTTACTGACGACGATCTTTCAATAATCGATGGCTGCGACCTGAGTTATCTAGATATCAACAATAATCCAGCACTGTCAGATGCCGGACTGAAGAATCTCATCAAGCTAAAGAGGCTGGATTGCCTCAGGTTGGATGGAAAGCAATTTGACCGCTCCGTGCTTCAACTGCTTGCTTCAAAACTCCATCTATATGATTTCCAGATATGTTCTGTTAATTGGACAAACGAGGAGAAGGAACAGTTGCGCCGCAGCCTGCCACATTGCCAGATCGAATTCGATGATGATGAGAGGACTGCGCCGATCATTCAAGATGATCACTCAAGATGATCAATCTAGATGATGGCAGCTCTGTCATTTTTGTCTGTGGCCTTGCGAGTTACTTGGCAATTTTCAGTTACTGATACCGGTAGCTGCCATCTTTGCTGCGGATTTAGCCGGTGACATCAGCGGCGCCACCACCGCTGAACAAACCGAGCAAAAGAATGACTTGGGCAATGATGTTGATCGCAAGCAGCATTCCGGATGGCATGAACTTCTTGGTTTTCGCCAGCCTCATGCCAAACACCCCATCCAGCAAAGTAGCTATCACTATGCCGCCGATCAGCCCAGCGCGCATGTTGGTCAGAGCCACTGCAAAACAGACTGACAGCAATATGCTGCTGGCTATGCCAGCGATTAGCGATGGTTTGCTCTTAGCTTTGACAAATCCAAAAACACCGCCAAGCAGCATAAAAGCCGCGAGTACTATAAGACTATTACGTGCGAGTTCTGCCACTGGGTTATCCTTTCTACGTTGCCGTCAGGGCGCCGTGCTTGACTGGCTTCCTTAAGGTACCACAGATTGTCTTACCGCTTCAGTGATTGCCTTTCATCGGAGCGACCAGCGGAAGAGACTCTTCCTTTTGCTCCTCTTCTTCTTCCTCGCGGCGGTCCTGGACTTTCAGATCTTCACCCTCCAAAGATCGCATTGCGCGCCAAGTGCCGGCGGACATACCGGGAATTACCCAACGCCCGACAAGCAGCTTGCCGT
>Ga0182024_10011359_pt1 | contig 17904 bp, 14 predicted proteins | sample P32metaG_FD_120480 | JGI IMG/M metagenome (GOLD analysis project Ga0182024, IMG submission 120480) | Permafrost microbial communities from Stordalen Mire, Sweden - P3-2 metaG (Illumina Assembly) | ecosystem: Environmental > Terrestrial > Soil > Wetlands > Permafrost | place: Sweden: Stordalen... | reverse complement strand
TGGGACGCAGCCTGTCGATCCGCGAGGTCGACGCTGGTTCGTGCAATGGCTGTGAGCTCGAAATCCATGCCCTTAACAATGCGTTCTACGATCTTGAGCGCTTTGGTCTGCGTTTCGTCGCCTCGCCGCGCCACGCCGATGTGCTGTTGGTGACCGGACCGGTTACCAAGAACATGCGCGAGGCGCTCGAGCGGACTTATCACGCAACGCCGGATCCCAAATGGGTGGTTGCGGTCGGAGACTGCGCCGTTGACGGCGGAATTTTCTCAGGCAGCTACGCGGTCACCGGCGGAGTTTCGAAGGTGGTACCCGTCGATCTGCACATTCGCGGCTGCCCGCCGTCGCCAAATGAAATTCTCAAAGGGCTGATCGCGCTGTTGGAGAATGTTAGCGAAAAAACCGCCGTTTCCTGAATCGGCACGCCGATGTTTGCGCCTGTTCCATGCAAAACTCGCAGCCGCCGGCCGCCGTGGTGATCGTTAGCGCACTCGCCCGCGCGTAAGCGCGGGTGCGGGCGTGCCGCCGAGGGAGGCGCTAAGCCTGCTCATCATCAGCCGCAGTTCAAAATCCCGAAACTCGGCGTAGAGCTCGGCAATCCATTTATGGACTTCGGTCGGTCCGCCGGGCTGCTTGGCCATGTAGGCGTTGAATGAGAAATTGGGCCGATCGACAACACCGCGCACGATCGCGGACAGCCGGGGGATGCGGATCACGCCGCATTCGGGGCGCGCGAGCGGAAAGTCCTCCTTGGAGAACAACAGCGACACCGACTCGTTGTGCACCGGGACCAAAGTCGCCGTCAAACGGCGTTGCAATTCGCCAAAGCTGCGCACAGTCGGCATGGTTTGATCAGTCACGAAAAAGACGATTGGGTCGATCCCCCGGCGCCGCGCCTCCTGTACGAAGCCGATTTCCCGCATCACCGCGAAAAACTGTTCGAACGGCCCGTAACCCAGATCGACGATCTTCGTACTGGTAGTTTCCGCGATCAGCCGGTCGAATAGCTCCATCTGGCCCCGGGTTTCGGTGATGTCGACGGGCCAGACCAGCTTTGGGAAGCGACCCGCGAGCGCCGGATCACGCGGATTGAGGTCGAAGCCGACCACCGGTCGGCGACTATGGCGGAAGAACTCCATCAATAGTCGCGCGAGTAGCGTCTTGCCCATCCGCGGGCGCGGCGATGTGACGATGTAGAGAGGTGCCGGCTGCGTCATTACAGCCGCGCGATTTTACGACCGGCTGACGACCTGCACGCGCGGACCGCTTGGCGCGACACCACAACTCGCAACGATCTCGTTGAGCTTGATGCGGTCGTACTCGGCCCAGACGTTGCCGAGCCAGTGCCGGACATAGCCGCGCAACACGAAGGAGTAGTTGGCCGATTCGCCCTTAAGGCCTTTGTTGGCGACGAAGGTGAGGAAGGGAACGGAGGCGAGCTCCACCTGCTCATACGCCATCTCATTGAGCTTCGGGATCGTGATCTCGACGGCGTCCTTGAATTTACGGAAATACGACGCGTGGGTGGCCTGGTCCCACTCGAAGAAGCTCGTGTTGTTGATGAAGTTCTTGACCAGGAAATATTTGCTGTCGCCGAGGAATGACGACGTGTCCTCGATCTCGTTCAGTGAGGCGATCGACGAGCCGAGGATGTGGAAGACGACGAAGGTAAGCTGGCCCTTCTTCACAGCGTCCAGAAAGCCGATGTCACGCAGCGAGCGCAGCGTGGGCGAGAGGAGGCCGGCGCGCACGTCGATCACCGTCACGCTAGCAGCGGTGCTCGACAGCGTGTCGAAAATCCGCATCTGGTCTGGCACCGAGGTGGCGTCGACGATTTCGCTGATGTCGGGATGAAAACGCTTGAGGGTTCCTTTAGGCGATTCGGTATCGAACGCGCGTATCGGCACGTGATGTGCCGTGAAATAATCGAGCAGCGTGCGGGCGACCGTGGTCTTGCCGACGCCGCCCTTGTCCGCACCTACGACCACCACCGTTGGCTTAGCCATGGCCGATCCCTCACTGGCTCCGCTGCGTCGCGAGCCGCGCTGTGTCCCGCGAGCGAATTTCACAGGATGATTGCGGCCGGACCGAGCGTGTCACGCCATATTCCCCTAATTCTGAATTCTACACACCCCGGCCTCTATTTGGAAGCCTTAACGTATCCCGCGCGCAGGCGAAGACCGCCTGCGACCCAATTTGCAATCCGATATGGTTAATTGTGACGGCTTTGCGGCTACTCGCCGCCGTGCGGGCCCCATGGCCCAGATGATGGCCCCGAGGAGGCGCCGTCGGTGGAACTATTGGCTTCCGCCGGGGAACCTGCGTTGGCGCCGGGTTCCGCGGACGAACCCGACGGCCCGTTTGCCGGCGATGAACTCCACGGGCCGGGAGCCGCCGGCTCATCGGTGGATTCCGCGGGCGCCTCACCCGGTGGCGGCAACGCGATCGGGCCGTGATCGTGGCCACCGGCAAACTTGACCAGCGCCGCGACGCGGCTCTCCACGGTCGGATGGGTATCGAACAGCTCGCCAAAGCCTTCGCGCGGATTATCGAGGCACATTTCCATGACGGCGGAAGTCGCGCCGGGTAATTCGCCGCGGCCTTCGATCTTGCGCAGCGCCGAGATCATGGCGTCCGGATTCTTAGTGAGCTCTACGGAACCGGCGTCGGCGAGGAGTTCGCGCGAGCGCGACAAGGCCAGCCGAATGATGAACGACAGGATGTAGGCCAGCACCAGGAGCCCGATGCCGATCAAGATGGCGACGCCGGCGCCGCCACCGCGCCGGTTGTCGGATCGCGAGCCGCGAAAGCTGAGACCGTTGTAGAACCAAAGCCGAAAAGCCAGTTCCGCGACGAATGAGACCACGCCGGCAATGATGACGGCGATGACCATCATGCGCACGTCGCCGTTGCGGATGTGCGTGAGCTCGTGGCCAAGCACCGATTCGACTTCGGCATCGTTGAGCCGATTGAGCAGACCCGACGTGATCGTAATCGAATATTGCTTGTCGCTCATGCCGGTGGCGAACGCGTTGAGCGCGTCGGAGTCCATCACCTTGAGCTTGGGCATGGTGATTCCGCGCGAGATGCAGAGATTTTCCAGAAGGTTGTAGAGTCGCGGTTGCTCGGCGCGCGTAACCTCACGGCCGCCGGTCACCGCGTCGATCATGCTCTGGTGAAAGAAGTAGGCGACGACCACCCATAGCGCGGTTCCCACCGTCGCCCAGGGCGCCGCGTTGATAAGATCGCTCCAGGCCTGCAGCATCAAGGTGTTGAGGTTGGCGTCGACCGACAGCGCCTCCGCGATCAGCGCGCCGGCATAGGCGAGCACGTAAACGAGAAAGAACAGGCCGACGAGCAGCGCCACCGATCGTCGCCGGTTCGACTGGATGTGGCTATAGAGCCCGTATGCGGCCATCGCGGATGATTATGCGGATCGTGCTCTAGAACTTGACCTGCGGCGCCTCGCCAACGGTCTTGCGGTCTTCGCCGAGGTCGAAAAAGTCTTTCGTCGCAAAGCCGAGCGCGGAGGCGAACAGGGCGGCCGGGAACCTTTGGATCCCCGTATTGTATTCCTGCACTGCGTTGTTGAAGAAGCGCCGGGCCGCCGCAATCTTGCTCTCGATGTCGGTTAGCTCCTCCTGCAATTGCTGGAAATTGGCGCTGGCCTTGAGGTCGGGATAAGCCTCCGACAGCGCGAAGAGCTGGCGCAGCGCGCCCGAGAGCATGTTCTCGGCGGCCGCTTGTTGCGCCGGGCCCTGCGCGGCCACGGCAGCGTTGCGCGCGTTCACCACCTCGTCGAGCGTACCGCGCTCGTGCGCGGCGTAACCCTTTACGGTCTCGACCAGGTTGGGAATGAGGTCGTGCCGCTGCCGCAGTTGCACGTCTACGTCGGCAAAGGCCTGGTTAACCCGTTGCCGCATGGAAACGAGGCCGTTGTAGATCGCGATCACCCACAAAACCAAAACGACGATCACGGCAAGGACGATTAGTGTCGATGTGCTCATCGGCGGAATCCTCCGGCGTGCCTGGCGCAGAATCGCTTCGTTGGCCGCAATGCAGGCAGGGCAGCGGCGAGCAGGACGGCCGTCCATTTTAACGGTCGGACGGAGCCCCATTCTACCTCTCTAGATAGGACAATTCACCGGTGCCGTTAAGGTTAGCCGGCGATGAATATCGCCCGGGTGGCGTCGGTCGGCTAGGAATAGTCAGGCAAGTAAAGGTGCGCCCATGTCGCAGCATCGTCTGGATTTTCCCCCCGCCAACGGCGCGGAAGGCAATACGGTCGTGGACCAAATTCGTGAGTTGGACACGCTGCGCGACTTCACGCAGTTGAACGCGAGCGACACCAGCTCGCTCGCCGCTGCCGATCGCGATCAACTCGAGCGCGATATCGCCGCAATCGAGCGCGCGTCCGCGACGTTGCGCAGGGCCGAGCCGGAGCTGGAATCCTGGATTGATCCGCCGGCGGCGGCCATGCACAAGCCGCGCCCGCTTTGGTTGCTCATCGGGGTGCTGTGGCTTTCGACGGCACTTGTCACCATCGGCGCGGTCTTCGCCATCTCCGCACTCGTCGGCTAAACATCGCAAATCTTATGCAGTCGTTGTGGCCGGGCTTGTCCCGGCCATTTACGTCTTTGCAGTTAGCCATGCTGTAAGACGCGGACGCCCAGCACAAGGCCGGGCATGACGATAGAGCAGCGTGGGCGCGATCGAGGAACCGCGGAAAACTCTCTCAATACGCGTTCTGGTAGGAGGTGCGTGAAAGAACCGTGCGGGCGATGATTTTTAGGTCGAGCCAGAGCGACCAATTGTCGATGTAGAACAGGTCGTATTCGACACGCTTGCGCATTTTTTCGTCGGTGTCGGTCTCACCACGAAGCCCGTGGATTTGCGCCCAGCCGGTAATGCCCGGCTTCATGTTGTGGCGGCGTGCGTAGAGCGAGATGCGGCGCTCGTATTCGCGATCGTGCGACAGCGCATGCGGGCGCGGGCCGACAAGCGACATATCGCCGGTGAGCACGTTGAAGAGTTGCGGAATTTCGTCGATGTTCCAGCGCCGCAGCCAGCTGCCGATCCTGGTCAATCGTGGGTCGTCCGGCCGGGCCTGTTGAATGACAATGCCGTCATCGAGCGTGCGCATAGAGCGAAACTTGATGATGCGGAACGGCTGCTGGTTAAAACCGAAACGGCGCTGCACGAAGAAAATAGGCCCCGGACTGTCGAGCTTGATGAGCAAGGCGACAAGGATGAGAAGCGGCGTCGACACAAGGAGTGCCGCTGCGGCGAAAACCAGATCGAATAGCCGTTTCTGGATGATTTCGCGGCGCGTCAGCGGCCTGCGCGTCAGCTGCAAGCTTGCGAGCGGGCCGAGCGTGGAGAGCTTGGCCTCCTCGAATTTGTGCAGCACCTGTTCGGGGCCGAGGTGAATCTCGACCGGAAGCGCGAGGAAGGTTTCGGCGCAGCGATCGATCGTTTCGGTCGCCGACCAGGGCAGCAGCACGAAGATGGCGTCGGGCTCAAGGCTGCGGACGCTGGCGACGGCTTCGGCGAGGTCGCGGTCGAGGATGGCCCGGCGCGCTTCAGTCGGGGCGGTGGCGACAACCGGTGTCAGAAAGCGGCAGCCGACGATGTTGATGCCGAGCGTCCAAGGCTCGTACCGGTTGATGAAGGAGCCGACATGCGTGCCGGTCCCGATCAGAAAGATGCGCTGCGCGGACAATAGACCCGCCGCGCGCGCGAGCGCGGTGGTGCGAACGATGATATAGCGCTGCACGATCAGTGCGGCGAGAGTGGTGACGTAAAACAGCAAGATCCAGCCGCGCGAGTAATCGACGCTGATCTGCGCGAGAAAGCCGAGCATCAACAGGCAAATGAGCGTCACGTTCCACAATTGGATCGTGCGTCGGGCGTGCGGTTTGAAGGAAAAGAAATTCGGCAGCCGGTATTCGCGGCGGAACATGTTGGAGACGGCGAAAATACTCGCCGCCAGAAGGCCGACCTGGATGAAGGAGGAAATGTTGCCGCGGTTGCCGTAAGCGACAAGGTGGTAGGCAATGCCCGTAAAGCACGACATCGCCACGATCAGGGCCACGTCGGTCAAGAAGATGGCGCCGGAGAATGTGCCGCGCGAGAGCACAGCCCAGCCGCGCAGCATCGGGTTTGTCTGCGGACGCGACGCCAGCGTGTAGTTTTGATGCGTATTCATCAGCACGCTTGCCCGGCTCTCCCGCCCCGAAATGGGACAACGGAATGGGTCTTAGCCGCATGGTCGCCAAAACCATGCCAGCGAAGGAGCGCGCCGAACCGCTTGCAAAAACCGAAGCAAAAGGTCCTGTTAAGATTAATACGCCGGCACGGCGCCGGCGGCAGACGCAGGGGAGACCATGGAGGGTAAGATTGCACTCGAAGAACATTTCGCCATTCCGGAAACGCTGGCCGATTCCCGAGGCTACTTTCCCGATCGCGTCTGGCAGGAGGTGAAAAGCCGCGTGCTCGATCTGCACGATCGGCGGATCGCACTCATGGACGAGCACGGCATCGAGATGATGCTCCTGTCGCTCAATGCGCCGGCGGTACAGGCCATTCCCGATTTGAGGCAGGCGGACGAGATCGCACGCCGGGCAAACGACTATCTTGCCGAGCAGGTGAGCAAGCGGCCGGACCGCTTTCAGGGTCTCGCCGCGCTGCCGATGCAGGACCCGGAGCGTGCCACGCGGGAGCTTGAGCGCTGCGTGAAGGAGCTTGGCTTTCGCGGCGCACTGGTGAACGGCTTCTCGCAGGTCGACGATGCCGACACGACCCTCTACTACGATCTGCCGCAATACCGCCCGTTCTGGGCGATGGCGGAGCGCCTCGACGTTCCCTTTTATCTACATCCGCGCAATCCGTTGCCGCGCGACGCCAAAATCTATGACGGCCATCCCTGGTTACTCGGCCCGGCCTGGGCCTTCGGGCACGAGACGGCGGTGCACGCGTTACGGCTGATGGGATCCGGCCTGTTCGACGCACATCCGCGTCTGCAGATCATCCTCGGCCATATGGGGGAGAACCTGCCCTTCGCGCTGTGGCGTGTCGACAACGCCAATGCCTGGATTCCGAACCGGCATAGTTATCCGGCCAAGAGGCACATACGCGATTATTTCCGCGATAATTTTTATGTCACCACGTCCGGCAATTTCCACACGCCGGCGCTGCTCAACACCATGCTCGAAGTCGGCGCCGACCGGATCATGTTCTCGACCGACTGGCCGTTCGAGAACATTGATCACGCGGCCGACTGGTTCGATGCGTGCCCTATCAGCGAGCATGATCGGATGAAGATCGGCCGCACCAACGCGCGGCGGTTGTTCAAGCTTGGCAACGCGTGACGTTCAACCCTTGCGCGCGATCCAGCGACCGGCAGGTTCAGCTGGTTGCCGGCGCCGCGACAAGAAACGCGCTTGCCGCGAATGCAAGCGCGGTCCGCGCGCGAGGCATCGTATCAACTCGCCTCGCGCAGCTTCACCGCACCTTCCAGATCCACGGAGACGAGTTGCGAGACCCCACGCTCGGCCATGGTGACGCCGTAGAGGCGGTTCATGCGTGCCATGGTGATCGGGTTGTGGGTAATGATCACGAAGCGGGTGTCGGTCGAGCGCGTCATCTCGTCGAGCAGGTCGCAGAAGCGCTCAACATTGTAATCGTCGAGCGGTGCATCGACTTCGTCGAGCACGCAGATCGGCGCCGGGTTGGTGAGGAACACCGCGAAGATGAGCGCCAACGCCGTGAGCGCCTGCTCGCCGCCGGAAAGAAGCGACAGCGTCACTGGCTTCTTGCCCGGCGGCTTTGCCATGATTTCGAGGCCGGCTTCCAGCGGATCCTCGCTTTCGATCAGCTGCAGCTCGGCGTTGCCGCCACCGAACAATTCGGCAAAGAGCTTCTGGAAATTCGCGTTGACCGTCGCGAAAGAAGCCAATAGGCGCTCGCGCGCTTCGTGGTTGAGGCTGTGGATGCCCTGCCGCAGCCGCCTGATGGCCTCGTTAAGGTCGTCGCGCTCGGCGACTAGCTTGTCGTGCTGCGTTTCGACCTCGCGGAGCTCCTGTTCCGCGAGGAGATTCACCGAGCCGAGACGCTCGCGCTCGCGGCGGATGCGCTCGAGTCTCGTCTCGACTTCGCCGATCTCCGGCAGTTCGGCATCCGCTTTGATCTCCGCGATCTCCGCCGCACCGGCCGGCTCGATGTCGAGGAGGTCGCGGACTTCATGCTCGATGTCGGCGACGCGGCGCTTGGCACCGTCACGGCGTTCCTCGGCGCGTGCCGCCTCGGCGCGTGCTTCGCCGACCGCTTCGAGCGCGACCCGCGCGGTTTTGTCGGCCTCCGCCAGCTTCGTCTCCGCCTCCGCCAGCCGGTCGGCGGCCCCGCGGCGCGCGGCCATGGCGGTCTCGATCTCGCTGATCAGCACCTGGCGCTGGCCGGCGAACTTCTCCGGCGCATTGCTGAGTTCGGCCCGCTCGGCTCGCGCCTCTTCGGTCCGCTGCCCGACGGTGGCGATCTGCATTGCGGCGTCGTTCTTGCGCTCGTCCCAGGCCGCGCGTTCGCCGGCGATCGCCTGCAGCCGGCGATTCGCAAGCTCGGCGTCGCGCGCGATCGCTTGCGCTTCGACACGCACCTCGGCCAGCGCCGCGCGGTCCCGCCCAATGTCGTCATTGACCTTGGCGAGTTTGGTTTCAAGATCGGCGGCGGCAGGAAGCGCGGCGAGCGCCTTCTCGGCTTCCTCGCGCGCTGCGGTCGCCTCGTCACGACCGGCACTGGTCCGCTGCCTTGCCTCTTTGAGCGCCGAGATGCGCGCCGCATTGCGGCTGATCTCGCGCTCGGCGGCGGCATGCTCTTCGCGGGTGGCATCGGTCAGGTGCTGTGCCTCGCGCCAACGCGCGCGGGCCTCGGTCTCCGCCGCCGTTGCGGCGGCAAGCGTGGCTTCGGCAGCTTCGACGACGCCGCGCGTGGCGTCCACTTCGGCGCGCGCAGTCTCGAGTTCGCCCTCAATCGCCTGCAGGCGGCCGCGCTCGGCGAGCCGGCGCGCCGCTCCGGTTGGAGCGTGCGCGGCAACGGCAAAGCCATCCCAGCGCCAGAAATCGCCTTCGCGGGTCACCAGCCGTTGGCCCGGCTTGAGCATCGCCGCAAGGCGGGGGCCGTCAGAGCGACCGACCACGCCGACCTGAGCCAAGCGGCGCGCGAGTTCCAGTGGAGCTTTGACGAAACGCGACAGCGCTTCCGCGCCTGTCGGCAACGCGGGATCAGCCGCGTCGACCGCCGCGCCCGCCCAGCGCATCGGTGCCGATTCATCGACCGGCGCATCGAGATCGTCGCCGAGCGCGGCGCCGAGTGCTTTCTCGTAGCCCTCGGTCACCGTCAGCGCATCCATCACCGGCGGCCAGAGATTTTTGTTCTCGACCGCCAAGAGCTTGCCGATCGTCTTCGCTTCGGTTTCCAGCCGTTGCACCCGGCGCTCGGCTGTAGCGAGGGGAGCGCGCGCGGCATCGATTTCTTCTCGCGCCCGCGTGTGGGCGATTTCCGCCGCTCGCGCTGTGCTTTCCGCTTCCGTTAGGGCTGCCTGTGCGGTCGCGAGCACCGCGCCCAGGGCCGCGAGATCGGGCTCGCCGCTGCCGGTTGCGGCAATGCCGGCGTCGATGTTGGCGAGTTCGGCTTGGAGCCGCGCGGCGCGCTGGCCGTGATCGCGCAAACCGGTCTGGAGTTGATTGCGGCGGGCTGCCAGATCGGCAAGCGCTCCGGTCAGTTCGCCAAACGACTTTTCCGACACCGCAAGCGCCGCGTCCGCCCTGGCGACGCGGTCATTGACGCCGCTGAGGTGAGCGGCGTTCGCCTGCGCTTCGGCCTTGAGCGCCTTTTCCTCGGCGTCGAGCCGGTCCAGCGCCGCCTCGGCGTCGGCCGCGAGCGTGCGTTCGCGCTCGAGATCGGCCGCGAATTGCTCGAGCCGGCGATCGAGTTCGCCGATCCGTTCCTTCGCGCGAGCCTCCTCGCGCTCGAGCGCATCGCGTGCGATGACGAGACGCTGCAACGCCGCCGCGGCCTTGGCCTCCGCTTCGCGCAACGCAGGAAGTCCGGATGCGATTTCTGCCTGCCGCGTCGAGGCCACGGTTTGCTCGCCGGTGCGCGTGGCGACGATGCGGACGGCTTCATCCTTGGTGCGTTCGGCGTCGGCGACTTCGGCTTTCGCCGCAATCCAGCGCAAATGGAACAGCAACGCTTCGCTGCGGCGCACCTGTCCGGAAATGTTGCGGTAGCGCACCGCCTGCCGCGCCTGAGTCTTGAGCGAAGCCACCTGCGCGGCCAGCTGGCCGATAACGTCCTCGGCCCGCGTGAGGTTGTGCTCGGCGGCCCGCAGGCGCAGCTCCGCCTCATGGCGGCGCGCATGCAGACCGGAAATACCGGCCGCCTCTTCAAGCAGGCGGCGGCGCTGGTCGGGTCGCGCCTGGATGATCTCGCCGATGCGGCCCTGATGGACGAGGGCCGGCGACCGCGACCCGGTCGAGGCATCGGCAAACAGCACGGTGACGTCGCGCGCGCGCACCTCGCGCCCGTTGACGCGGAAAACCGAGCCCTGCTCGCGCATGATGCGGCGCGAAACTTCGAGTGTCTCGGTATCGTTGAACGCGGCCGGGGCTGTGCGGTCGCTGTTGTCGACCACGACCGAGACTTCGGCGTGATTGCGCGCCGGGCGGTCGGTGTTGCCGGAGAAGATCACGTCGTCCATCTCTGACGCGCGCATGGCCTTGTAGGAGGCTTCTCCCATGACCCAGCGCACGGCTTCGACCAGATTAGATTTGCCGCAGCCGTTCGGGCCGACCACGCCGGTCAGTCCCGGTTCGATATCAAAGTCGGTCGGTTCAACGAAGGACTTGAAGCCGATCAAACGCAGCCGCGTGAGCTTCATTCGCTTACTATTTCCATCTTACATGCTGCGGCGGTGAGGGAATCGTCAAAGGCTCGTGCCCCGAGGGCTTGAGTCGAAGGTGCCGCATCGGCGCGGAGAATGAATCGTCGCGCCTGCAAGCGCAACAGCGCTGCCGGGTTATCCAGATTTTCCGATGGCATGACCGTCCCGGCGGTTCCCGAACAGGCGCGCTGCCGGCGTTCGCGAAACCAAAAAACCCTTATCCTTCCTTTAGATAGGGGTCAATCTCCTTGGCCAGCGCCTCGATCGACTGATCGCCGTTGAACTTTTTGCCATTGACGAAAAAGGTCGGCGTGGAATTGACCCCGAGCTTCTCGGCGGCGCGGTCGCGGACGTTCTGGATGCCGTCGAGCACCTTCTGATTCGCCAAGCATTCATCGAACGACTGGTGCGTGAAACCGAATTGCTTGGCGATTTCCCGCAGCGGCTCGATCGGTTTTTCCACCAGCCATTCGCGCTGCTTGGCGAACAATGTCTCCACGATCGGCATGAATTTCTCTTTGCCGCCGCAACGCGCCAGCATGAAGCCGGCGGCGGCGAGCGCGTCGAGCGGAAACTCGCGGAAAATGAAACGCACCTTGCCGGTATCGATGTAGCGCTTCTGCAGCTCGGGAAAGGTGTTTTCCGAAAAATGCGCGCAGTGCGGACAGGTCATCGAAGCGTATTCGATGATGGTCACCGGCGCTTTCTCGGAGCCGAGTACGACGTCGCCGTCAGGGCCTGCTTTGGCCAGTTCCGCCGGATCAGGCTCGGCTGCTTGCGCGCTGGTCGGCCATGCGGGATTCAACAGAACGGTTCCCGCGGCGCCTACGAGGGAAAAGGTCGCGGTGGCCGTGAGCATATGGCGGCGAGTGAGCGTCAAGGTCTACTCCTGAATCTAAAGGCAAATCTTGCGGCCCGAATGTGGCAGCAGCACGCCGTTTCGCCAAGGCCCCCCGCCGTCGCAGCGGTCACGGTCACTTGACCGTGCGCGCGAAACGGTCAGCCACGTTTCACCGCTGCGCCAAGCCGCGCCAGCGCCTGCTTTAATTCCTCGTCCACGATCTCCGGCAGGTTCGCAGCGATGCGCGCGACAGCCGCGGGATCGGCGGCTGGAACGGACTGGCGCAACGGCCGCCGCAATGGAGCTTGGCGCAGCGCGATGCGCGCGACGGCGCCCCAGCCGAGGAAGCGGTTGACGCGCTCGCAAATCAGGTTGGAAAGGTGCTGAATTTCGATCGCCGACGGACCTTCGACGCGCAGAACGAGCGTGCCGGGCGGCCGCGCGCCGGCCTCGTCGGCGCGCGGCCACTGGATTTTGATCGGCTGGCTATGCGCGGCGATCTCGGCGCCGACAATCGCGCTCCAGCGGGTGACCAATTCGGCCGATGCAAAACCCTGCCGGGTGAACGTATCGCCGACGACCTTGCCAAGGAGGTCGCGCAGCGGCTTGGCGAAGGAGCGGGAGGGCTTGTTCACGATAGGGTGCTCTGTCATCCCTCGGGCAACGCGGAAGCAGGCATGACGGTAGCAGCGAAGACGGCGGGGCGACAGCGCACGAAAGCCGCGGCGGCGATTTCATTGCCTCAACCCGCCGCGTTGCTCGCTTGGTATGACCGCCATCGCCGGACGCTGCCGTGGCGCACGCCGAGCGGCGAGCGGCCCGATCCGTATCGCGTCTGGCTCTCCGAGATCATGCTGCAACAGACGACGGTCAAGGCCGTCGCTCCCTATTACGCCCGGTTCCTGGCGCGTTGGGGCGACGTGCAGGCGCTCGCGGCGGCGCCGCTTGAGGAGGTCCTGAAAAGCTGGGCGGGACTGGGCTATTACGCCCGCGCCCGCAACCTGCATGCCTGCGCTCGCGCCGTGGTCGAGCGTCACGGCGGCGTGTTTCCGGCGAGCGAAGCGGCATTGCGCGCGCTTCCCGGAATTGGAGACTATACCGCCGCCGCTGTGGCCGCGATCGCGTTCGATCTTCCCGCCAGTCCGGTGGACGGCAATATCGAACGCGTGATCGCGCGGCTTTTTTCCATCGCCGAACCGCTGCCCGGAGCCAAGCCTGAAATGCGGCGGCTTGCGCGCGAACTCGCCCCGCAGCGGCGCGCCGGCGATTTCGCCCAGGCGATGATGGACCTCGGCGCCACCATCTGTACGCCGAAGAAGCCGGCCTGCGTGTTCTGCCCGTGGAACGAAAGTTGTTCCGCGCGCGCAAGAGGTGAGGCGGAGAGGTTTCCGCGCCGGATACCGAAACGCGAAGGGGCGCTGCGCCGCGGTGCGGTTTTCGTCGCGCGGCGAGCGGATGGCTACGTGTTGGTGCGGACCCGCCCGGCGAAGGGTCTTCTCGGCGGCATGACTGAAGTGCCTACGTCGGAGTGGTCGGCGGATTTTGAGGAAAGCGACACGCTCGGTGTCGCGCCTCGATTGTCTTCAACACCCCGCGACGGGAAGAAGAAGACTTCGTGGCGGCGGGTTGCTGGTGTTGTGCGGCACGTGTTCACACACTTCCCGCTCGAACTTTTGGTCTATCTCGCCGAGATTCCGGCTGGCACGCCCGCGCCGGCCGGCACGCGCTGGATCGGAATCGCCGGGCTCTCCGAAGAGGCGCTGCCGAGCGTCATGCGCAAGGTTGTCTTGCATGCGCTAGGAGGAGAGCCGCTTAAGCCGCGCCCATCTCCGCGCGGACCTGCGCGCGCAGCGCGTCGATCACGGTGAGGCCCTGTGGGGTCTCGACGTGCCAAAAGGTCCAGCCGTTGCAGGCTTCGAGACCTTGCGCGAGCGCGCCGATGCGGTGAATCGAACCGACCGCCTCGCCGAGTGCGATGGCGCCGTCGGCGCGAACCAGAGCGCGATGCCGCTTTTTGGCGTCGACGAGTTTGACGCCGGGCGTCACCAAGCCGCGCTCGAGCAATGCTGAAAACGGTACGCGCGGCGCATCGCGCGCGGTCATGAAAGTGGCGAGCGCCGGTTCGGGCAAGGGCTCGGTGGCGGCGATCCGCGCTTGCGCAGCCGCGGCATACTCGGCGAGGCGCTCAACGCCGATGAAGCGACGGCGCAGACGATGCGCGACTGCGCCGGTTGTGCCGGTGCCGCAGAACGGGTCGAGCACGAGATCGTCCGGCTGCGATGCCGCCAGGATGACGCGTCCGAGCAAGGTCTCGGGCTTTTGTGTTGGATGCAGCTTTTTGCCGTCGCCGCCTTTGAGCCGCTCCTCGCCGGTGCAGAGCGGAATCAGCCAATCGGAGCGCATCTGGATATCGTCGTTACCGGCTTTCAGCGCTTCGTAATTGAACGTATAATTTCTTTTCGCGGCGTCTCGCGCCGCCCAGATCAAGGTCTCATGCGCATTGGTGAAACGGCGGCCGCGAAAATTCGGCATTGGGTTCGATTTGCGCCAGACGATGTCGTTCAATATCCAGAAGTCGAGATCCTGAAGGATCGCGCCGACGCGGAAAATGTTGTGGTAGGAACCGATCACCCAGAGCGTGGCGCTCGGTTTCATCAGGCGGCGGCAGGCGGTCAGCCAGGCGCGGGTGAAATCGTCGTAGGCGGAGAAACTGGAAAATTTGTCCCAATCATCGTCGACGGCGTCGACGCGCGAATCGTCAGGACGCTTGAGGTCGCCTTGGAGCTGCAAATTGTACGGTGGATCGGCGAAGACGAGATCGACCGAAGCGGCCGGCAGCTTTGCCATCTCGGCAACGCAATCGCCGACAAGGATGCGCGCGGATGCGGCAGACTGAAAACTCACGCGGGGCGTCCTGACGGACGCCCCGCGACGCGACACAACCATGACTCAGAACTCTGAACTCAGGCGACGCGATCGGCGACGCGGGACCTACAACCGACGGAGCGGATAATGCCGGGCCAAGGTAAAGATCGGCTTAATCGCGCGGCCGTCTCGCTAGGCAATAAATGCCGGGAAACACTTGGTTAATTGCACGTTGCACGTGATCGGTCGGCGAGCTTGAAATGAATCGATCGGACCGGCGCGCGCAGCGGATTTGTGAAGGAGAATGACAGATGCGCACGGATGATTTCCGTCCCAGCGACAACGTCGAAGACGATCGCGAAGCGAGCGCTTCGCGGCGGTATACCGGGCGGAACCGGCGGCCTCGGCATCGGCACGATCATCATCATCGGCTTGATCAGCTGGTACTTCGGCATTGATCCAAGCGTGCTTCTCAACGGCGCACAAATTCTTACCGGCGGCGGATCGACCTCGCAGCAAACCAGTCCAGCGCCGCCGGTTACCGCCGGCACGCCGAACGACCCGACCGGCAAGTTCGTCGCCCTGGTACTTGGCGACACCGAGGACCGCTGGAATGAGATTTTCACCGCCGCCGGCAAAACCTATCATCCGCCGCGGCTGCGTTTGTTCTCGGGCTCCGAGCCGACGCCCTGCGCCTTCGCGCAATCGGCTATGGGTCCGTTCTACTGCCCGCGCGATCAGCGCATCTATCTCGACATCTCGTTCTTCGACGATCTGCAGAACAAGTTCGGCGGTTGTTCGAATAGCAACGCATGCAAGTTCTCGGAAGCCTATGTTGTGGCCCACGAGGTCGGCCATCATGTGCAGGACGAGCTCGGCATTCTCCCGCGTGTGATGCAGCAGCAAGCGTCGGCGAGCAAGACGGAGTCCAACCGCCTGCAAGTGCGCGTCGAGCTTCAGGCCGATTGCTTTGCCGGCGTGTGGGCGAACCGGGCGCAGCAAAAGCACAGCTTCCTCGATCCCGGCGACGTCGATCAGGCGTTACAGACGGCTTCCGCCATCGGCGACGACCGTCTGCAAAAAGAGTCGCAGGGCTATGTCGTGCCCGACGCTTTCACCCATGGTACGTCGGAGCAGCGCAAGCGCTGGTTCTCGGCCGGTTTCAAAGACGGCAAGGTCTCGGCCTGCGATACGCTGTCGGCCAGCACGCTTTAGTGTAGTATGCGGACGTTGCGTAATCAGGTGTATCCATGCCCGGCCTCGACGTGAATAAAGAGTTTGTGCCGCTCAAGATCGCGGTGCTGACCGTTTCCGATACGCGCGGTCTCAAGGACGACAAGTCGGGTGCGCAGTTGGTTCAGCGCATCGTCGCCGCCGGCCATTTCATCGCCGAGCGCAGCGTCGTGCCCGATGACATCGAGTCGATCCGCACTCGCGTCAAAGCGTGGGTCGCCGACCCGGTCATCGACGTGATCATCACCACCGGCGGCACTGGGTTCACCGGCCGCGACGTTACCCCGGAAGCGATTGAGCCGCTGTTCGACAAGAAAATGGACGCCTTCTCGGCCCTGTTCCTGGTGATAAGCTTCCAAAAGATCGGCACGTCGGCCATCCAGTCGCGTGCGACCGCCGGAGTTGCCGGCACGACTTACATCTTTTGCCTGCCGGGCTCTCCCGGCGCCTGCAAGGACGCCTGGGACGAGATCTTGGTGCACCAGCTCGATTACCGTTATGGGCCGTGCAACTTCGTCGAGATCATGCCGCGGCTCGACGAGCATTTGCGCAGGCCCAACGCGAAAGGCGCAACGGTATAATGCGTTCTTCTCCCGCCCCGCTTCTGGGAGGAGGATGAGCGAAACTGTTCCCGCGACGCATGCGCGCTCCCTCTCCCCGCGTGCGGGGAGAGGGTTGGGGTGAGGGGGCCTCTCCGCCGGGCTGAGTATCTACAGGATGTTTCCAACGCCGTATGGTTGATCCGCATCGCTCAGAATCGCGGAGAGGCCCCCTCACCCTCGTTCGCGGAGCCTGTCATCGGGCCGGCCACTTCGGGCCGGACCCGTTGGCTCACTCGACCTCTCCCCGCGCGGCGGGGGGGTATAGCGATAGAGGATGAAGTAGGCCACCTTCATCGGGGCTTTTCGGCCACCGCGTGGATGGGACTAGCATTGGTCTGCTCCCTTTTGGACGCTCCTTGAGCAAACCCGCTCTGCAACCTGGGGGCGCGACGCACAAATTTCCTTATCGAAACGTTCCTCGCCGCGAATTGTTCGAAATCGTAACCACCGCATGACGTCAGGCTTCTTCGGCGGGGATTGACCATCCAGTTTTGCCCTGATGTGATACAATTGGGGGGTGACGTTTGGGGGGGTAAAGCCATTACGGACGACCAGGGCGCCGTGATGCACTCGCAGCTGCATACCCTGGCCAGTCAGAACCAATGGCTCGTGGAATTGCCTGGGCGGCGGCCCGTATCGCCGCTTTGACGGCCGGCTGCTTAGCCAATAGCCTAGGAGGCTAGGCCGCCACCGACACCGTCGACCACGTGTCCACGGACAATAATGGTCTCACTGTCACAGCACCAGAACCGTCCTAATCGAAGGAGCAACAGCGGCGACCTCCACTCAGTAAAACGGCGCAAGGGCTGACGGCACGTCGATAGCAGGGTTGCGATCGAATATCGCTGGGGCGGAGGAATGCAACGAGCGCGTTACCGAATTCGGAATAAAAATCCGCTACGCTGCTCGTCCCCTCCGGGATTTCACGTGTTTTCTGTCTAGAGTCTTTGAAATAATGCCATGATTTCAAGAAATACTGTTTTTTTGAAAAAAATTGTAAATTTTCCGGAACTTTAGCTCCCGGTGCAAACTTTACCCACGCCCTGGTGGCGGTCGGAAGGGCCCTGATAGCCATAGTTGGCAGAAAGGGCTTTGATAGCCGCGGCACTGATTGTCACGGCCGAAAGTATTTTGATGGCCGTGATACTAATCGTCGATGACGATGTGTTTATTCGCCAATTCGCGGAACTGCTGATTCAAGACTGGGGTCATTGCACACTTTCGGCCAGCGACGTAGACGAGGCGCTTTCACTCCTACGTTCTTCTCAACACATCGACGCACTTTTTACCGATATCTATCTCAAAACAGCGGTTTATGGTGGGTGTGAACTTGCACACCAAGCCATTGCGCTTCGACCGAAATTGCGTGTGCTCTACACAACAGGCAATTCACTGACCGACAAACTTAAAACTCGGCTCGTTGAAGGCAT
>Ga0182024_10011358_pt1 | contig 17905 bp, 21 predicted proteins | sample P32metaG_FD_120480 | JGI IMG/M metagenome (GOLD analysis project Ga0182024, IMG submission 120480) | Permafrost microbial communities from Stordalen Mire, Sweden - P3-2 metaG (Illumina Assembly) | ecosystem: Environmental > Terrestrial > Soil > Wetlands > Permafrost | place: Sweden: Stordalen... | reverse complement strand
GCGGAATATCACCTGGCTCTACGGCGACGGCAGCAAGGGTTGGCCCGAACAAGCGCCCTTTGACCGCATCATCCTCACCGCGTCGGCCCCGGAATTGCCGCTCCATCTGATCGATCAACTGCGCGAGGGCGGTATCCTTGTCACCCCGGTGGGCGAGCAACTCCGCGACCAACGGCTGGTGCGGGTCAATAAGACCGCCGCTACATATCGGGCGGAAGACCTTGGCGGGGTACGCTTCGTGCCGCTGGTCCGAGGACTGCCGCGCGGGGGTATGTCGAGTCGCGCATGACGCGCTCGGCGCGCTCGTTTAAACTGGCGCGATGAAGCTCGTCTGGCTCGGTGTCGTTTTCTTGGCCATGTTCGTCGGAGGGTGCGAAACGCGCACGGCGCCACCGGCACCGGTCGTCGTGGGGTCCGAAGCCGGCTTTCCCGCGGTCGAGGGGGCGACGCATTTGCGGCCGCGCCATACGGCCGCACCGCATCCGGACAAGATCACGCTCGATCGCAACCAAACCGTTTATGACGTGGCCCGGCATTACCAGGTACCCGTCCGCGGCATCATCGAAGCCAACGATCTGGCGCCGCCCTATAGGCTTGGCGTCGGCATGGTGCTCATTTTGCCGCAGGCGCGCGAGCATGTGGTCGTCGCCGGCGACACGCTCAATGGCATCGCGGCCTCGTACGGCGTCGATGCCAGCTCTCTCGCGCGATCGAACGATCTGGAGCCGCCCTACGCGATCCGCGTCGGGCAGGCGCTGATCTTGCCGGCTCAGGCCGAGCGTGGAAATTCCTCGCGGCCTATGTATGCCGCCGCATCCGCGATCCCGAGTCGACCGCGTTTTTCGTCGGACTCGCCAACCCAGCCGGTATCCTCGGGCCGCATCGAGTCGCCGGAAACGGCCCCTGGCGACCATTCCTCGGCGCTGCCGCCGCCGCCTCCATTCCCGCCATCGCCGATGAGCGCGAATGCCTCGGTATCGCGGTCGTCTGCTCGCGCCGGCGGCCGAGCCGCCAATGCGGTGCAGCCGGTGGCGGCTTCCATCAAATCACCACCATCCGCGACCGCCGGCTCGGGCCGCGGCTTCCTCTGGCCGGTGCACGGCCGGGTCGTCAGCGCTTTCGGCACCGCCGACAACGGCACGCATAATGACGGCATCAATATCGCCGCGCCCTCCGGAACACCCGTGCTGGCGGCCGAGGACGGCGAGGTGGCTTATGCCGGAAACGAGCTGCGCGGCTATGGCAATCTCGTGCTCCTCAAGCATGCGGGCGGTTATTTGACCGCCTACGCACACAATTCAAAGCTCCTGGTCCACAAGGGCGAGCGCGTCTCGCGCGGACAGCCCATCGCGCGTCTCGGCGCGACCGGCGCCGTCGGGGAGCCGCAGCTCCATTTCGAAATCAGGTCCGGTCGGAATGCGGTCGATCCGATGCCTCTCCTGCCGGGGACGAAGGCGGCTGGCTAAATCTGGATATCCCCGCCGAATTACGCGCCGCGAGCCGTTTCGAGGCGCCGGATCAATCCGCGATGCGCTTGCCGAGGCGTCCCGCCAGATCTTGGATAAATTGCCAGGCGACACGGCCCGAACGAGCGCCGCGCGTGATCGCCCATTCGCTCGCCTCCGCCTTCATCCGGTCGGCGGGCAGGGCGAGGCCATAACGCTGGGCATAGCCCCGCACCATCGCGTGATACGTCTCTTGATCGCAGGCATGGAAGCCAAGCCACAGCCCAAAGCGATCGGAGAGCGCGACCTTCTCTTCGACCGCCTCGGCGGGATTGAGCGCGGTCGAGCGCTCGTTCTCGATCATGTCGCGCGACAGAAGATGACGCCGGTTCGAGGTCGCGTAGAGCACGACGTTGGTCGGCCGGCCCTCGATCCCGCCCTCGAGCACGGTTTTCAGGGATTTGTAATTGGTATCCTGGGCATCGAATGAGAGATCGTCGCAAAACAGGAGACAGCGCCGCTCGCTCTGGCGCAATAGGGTTAGGAGACGCGGCAGCGTCGGAATGTCTTCACGGTGGATCTCGACCAGCACGATCGCGTGGGGTTTTTCCGCATTGATTGCGGCGTGCGCGGCTTTGACCAGCGAACTCTTGCCCATGCCCCGGGCGCCCCAGAGCAGAACGTTGTTGGCCGGCAGTCCGCGCGCGAAGCGGTGGGTATTGTCGAGGAGGATGTCTCGGACGCGATCGATGCCTTGCAGGAGATTCAGATCCACGCGACTTACGCCAGTAACGGGTTCCAACCATTCGCGCTCGGCATGCCAGACGAAGGCGTCCGCTCGCGAAAGATCGTTGGCCGCCGGTTCCGGCGGCGCGAAACGTTCCAAGACGTCGGCGATCCGCTTCAAGAGCGCGGCATCGAGGCTTGATGGCTCGGTCATCTCATGAGCTACAGGGATGGGTGGCGAACGCTAAGCATCCAGACTTGCCGCGTCAACCTGGGCGGCGATAATAGGCGGCCGGCGAGCGGGAAAGGATGTCCATGAAGGGAAAGGTCTGCGTGATCACCGGAGCCACGTCCGGGATCGGGCTCGTCGCGGCCGAACGGTTGGCGGCGCTGGGAGCAAGGTTGGTGCTGGTTGGGCGCGATGAAAGGCGCGGCAAGGAAACCCTCGCCAACCTGCGCGCGAAGGTCCCAGGCGTCGAGGCTCGCGTCTTCTATGGCGACCTATCGCGGTTATCGGAGATGAAGCGGGTCGGTGCCGAGATCGCCGCTTCCGAACCGAGGATCGACGTGCTGGTCAACAACGCGGGCGCGATGTTTACCACGCGTCAAGTGACCGAGGACGGCCTCGAGCGCACATTCGCCCTCAACCACATGGCTTATTTCGTGCTGAGCCAAACGCTGCTGCCCAATCTAAAGGCCGCGGCGCCGTCGCGCGTGGTCAGTACCGCGTCCGATGCGCATCGCGGTCAGCAACTCGATTTTTCCGATCTGCAGGCCGCCAAAAGCTATAGGGGCTTCGCGGTGTACGGTCGCTCCAAGCTCGCCAATATCTTGTTCACGCGCGAATTGGCGCGGCGTCTCGCGGGCAGCGGCGTCACCGCCAATTGCCTTCATCCGGGCTTCGTGGCAACGCGGTTTGGCGACAACAATGGAGGCCTGATGCGGACGGGAATTTCGCTGGCGAAGCTGATAGCGGCGGTGAAGCCGGAAACAGGTGCCGAGACGATCGTCTATCTCGCCTCATCGCCCGAGGTCGCGGATACCAGCGGGCTCTACTTCTACAAGTGCCGGCCGGGCACGCCGACCGCCGCCGCCCAGGATGACGGCGCCGCTCGCCGCCTTTGGGAAGTCAGCGAGAATATCGCGGGCCTGGTTTCGGCCTGATCTGCGATGGCACGCAATCCCTACCAAATCCTCGGCGTCGAAACGAAGGCGAGCGAACACGATATTCGCAGCGCTTACCGCAAGCTCGCCAAGAAAAACCATCCAGATCTGAACCCAGGCAATAAGGAAGCGGAAGCGCGCTTCAAGGAGATCGCTTCGGCCTACGGCATTCTTTCCGACAAGGAAAAACGGGCGAAATTCGATCGCGGCGAGATCGATGCCGCCGGCACCGAGCGGCCGCAACAACCCTATGGGAATTATCGTCACTATGCCGAAGGACAGGGCGGTGCGCGGTATCAAACCGGCGGCTTCGAAACCGAGGGCGCGGACGCCGAGAGCCTCGACGATCTGTTCTCGTTTTTCGGCGGGCAGGGTCGCGGCGGGACGCGCTCGTTTCGCCGACGCGGCGAAGACCGCCACTATGTCCTCTCGATCGATTTCCTCGATGCCGTCAAGGGGTCGAAAAAACGGCTGGATTTGCCGGAAGGGAAAACACTCGATGTCACCATTCCGCCGGGCTTGCGCGATGGGCAGATATTGCGGCTTGAGGGGCAGGGAGGCGCCGGTACGGGGAAGGGCCCGTCCGGCGACGCGTTGATCGAAGTGCGCATCAATCCCGATCCGCTGTTCCGTCGCGACGGCGACGACATCCGTGTCGATCTGCCCATAACGCTCGTCGAGGCCGTTCTCGGCGCGAAGGTCCCGGTGCCGACCACGGACGGAAACGTGACCATGACCATCCCGCCCGATTCGAACACCGGCCGCGTGTTGCGGCTGAAGGGCAGGGGGCTGCCGAAGCCCGGCCTCAAGGGCGGGCGAGGGGACCAGTACGTCACCCTCAAAATCATGCTCCCCGAGCATCGCGATCCGGAACTCGCAACCTTCCTGCGCGAGTGGGGATCGAAGCATCCTTACGATCCCAGGAGCGGGACATGATCGAATTCGACGCCGTCGTTCGGATCGTCTCCGGGATCGGCGCCACGGAGTTGCGCTACTGGGTCGAGGAAGGCTGGCTACGCCCCGCGAACCGGCAAGGCGCTTATGTTTTCGACGAAATCGACGTTGCGCGAGCGCGTCTCATTCGCGATTTGCGGCGTCAATTGGCGATCGGACCGGACGCGATGCCGGTCGTGCTTCATCTTCTCGATCAAATTTACGCCATGCGGCGCGCGCTGCGCACCGTCAACCAGGCGATTGCGACGCAACCGCCGGCATTGCGCCGGAAACTCCACGCGGCGCTGGCGGGGAAGGCGCGGCCTCGGCCTCGAAGCAAAGCGAAACACGGCGATAGAAGAAGGTCCCGGCCATGATGATAGTCTTGCTGCTCGTTCACATCATCTGCGTCGTGATCTGGGTCGGCGGGATGGCGTTCGCCCATTTCATGTTGCGGCCGGCCGCGTCAAGCCTCGAGCCGGCGACGCGATTACCGCTTTGGCGCCGCGTGTTCGAGCGGTTCTTCCCGGCCGTTTGGATTCTCATCGTTCTGCTTTTGCTCAGCGGCTACGGCATGGTGTCTGTCGGTTTCGGCGGTTTCTCCCATCTTCCCCTGTACGTCAACATCATGCAGGGCCTCGGCATCGTCATGATCGCGCTCTTCGCCCATTTGTACTTCGCGCCGTGGCAGCGCTTTCGCCGCGGGCTCGACAGCGGCGACCTCGCCGGTGCCGCAAGACAACTCGGTCAGATCCGGACGACCGTGACGTTCAATCTCGCGCTGGGACTGGTCGTGGTGGGCGTCGGGGCGACCGGCCGCTACTGGAGCACGTAGAGTCCGGCCTCTTCAGGCCACGGCCTTCGCCCGGTTCGAGGTCAACCGGGCCAAGGCTTGCGGCGTGTCGATATCGGTCAGCACGCTGTCGCTGTCCATCTCGATTTCGGCAACGAGATCGGGATGAGCGGCAATACTGGCACGCGCGCCACTATCGCCTGCGATGCCCGAAAGTTCCTGGAACAGTTGCTTGCCGAGCAAGACGGGATTGCCGCGCTTTCCCTTTCGTGTCGGCACGACGATGACGCGGCCCTCGACCGGATTGAAGGCGTCGATGAGTCGCGCTACTTCGGATGGACCTACGCGCGGCATGTCTCCGAGCAGAACCAGGGCGCCGTCGATGTCGTGGGGAAGCGCGGCCAGTCCGCTTTTCAGCGAAGTCGAGAGGCCGCGCGCATAATCCGGATTGTGCGCGAAGCTTACTGGAACTCCGGCGAGCGCCGCTTCGATTTGCTCGTGCTGGTGACCGGTGACGACAATGACTGGCGCCGCCCGGCCCGCCACCGCCTCGGCGGCATGGCGCACCATCGGTTTGCCGTCGATCGAGATCAGCAGCTTGTTCAGCGTTCCCATCCGGGTCGACTGGCCCGCCGCGAGGATGAGCGCGGCGACCCGGGGAGCGCGCCGCGCCGCGATATGCGAGTCCGCCTTCGCGCGCGGCATCGGCCGGCTTGGTATATCGGCCAGTAATCCGCCGACCCCCATCCGCATCACCTCCTCCGAACCCGCCGGCAATCCGGCGACGATACGCTGCAGCACCCAGTCATAGCCGTTGATCTTGGGTGAACGCGCGCAACCCGGCAGGCCGAGCACGTCGGCATCGCCAAGCCGGCCCATCAGCATGAGGTTGCCCGGATCGACGGGCATGCCGAAATGAAGAATCGTGCCGCCGCACGCCGTCAGCGCCGCCGGGATCACATCCCGCCGGTCGATGATGGCCGACGCCCCCGCGATCAGAATAAGCTCCGACCCGGCCGCCGCGGCGGCACGAATATGATCCGCGAGGTCGTCGACATTGTGCTCGCAGCGCGTTTCGCGGGTGAGGTCATTCCCGAGTCCGGCCAATCTTTCGTCGGTCGTCATCACGGTCTTGTCGAGGACGCTTTCCTTCAGGCTTGGGAGGCGAGTCTGGATCAGCGCGACGCGCTTGTTCTGGAAAGGCGCCACCGAAAAGAGACCGCGACCGCCGACCTTTCGCGCGCACGCGGCCACCGCCTCGCCGCTCACGGCGAAGGGAATGATCTTCACCGTCGCCACCATTTGCTTAGGGGCGACGACCGAATAGGGCTCCACTGTCGCGAGCGTGATCGCTTCATCGACGAGATTGAACCCGTCGACGGCGTCGCGATCGACCACGCACAACCCCGGTGCCTTCGCAAAGAAATTAACGCGGCCGGTGAATGCGGGGCCGATTTCGACGCTTCCGCCACCCAGCGCGCGCGCAAGCTCTGCCGCGGCTTCGTTCTCGCCGATATCGCCGGGCTCCAACCGCGCCGCGGTCACGGACTCCTTGCCGGAGATTTGAAGGACGGCAATATCGTCGGGCGTGAGGACACGGCCTTTTTTCAGGCGGCGGCCGCCCGTTACAGCCATATTATGAGCGAGGATCGCGCCCGCCGCTTCCGCGACGGGCACTTCGCCAAATTTCACGCCGCCGCCTCGCTTGTGGCCGGGGCTTTTTCCTCGGGCGAGGCCCGCAGGACCTGAGTCACCTGCCCCATGATCGAGATCGCGATCTCGGCAGGCGAGATGGCGTCGATGGCTAGTCCGACGGGGCCGTGGATACGCGCCAACTCGGTATCCGTTAGCCCGACCTCCTTCAGCCGTTCGCAGCGCCGGGCATGGGTTTTCCGCGAGCCGAGAGCCCCGACGTAGAAGGCGTCGGATTTGAGGGCCACCTGGAGGGCCGGATCGTCAAGCTTCGGATCATGGGTCAGCGTCACCACGGCCGTGCGACGGTCGGGCTTGAGCTTTTCCATCGCCTCGTCGGGCCAGTCGTTCGACAGCGCGACGTCGGGGAAGCGCTCGGCGCTGCCGAAGGCGCTTCGAGGGTCGACGATGGTGACCATATAGCCGGTCAACGTCGCCATGCGCGCCAAGGGCTGGGCGATGTGGACCGCGCCCACGATCAGCATGCGCAGGCGCGGATTGAAGATCTCGATGAAGATCTTGCCGTCGCCAGTCATGACGTCGCTGTTCTGGTCGCGCGCCCACGCTCGGCGCACGGCATTGCCAATCACATCCGTAACCGGAAGATCTCCCGTAAAATCAGAGCCTTCTATCAGACTCTGCTGTCCGGTCTTGAGATTGGTCGCGAGGGCCGCGGCCTTGCCGCCACGACTGGCCGCGAGCGCGTCGTGCAAAAGGGAGAGCTTCATTCGACGCGCTCAACATACACCTGGATTTTGCCCCCGCAGGCGAGCCCGACTTCCCACGCCCGCTCGTCGGTCACACCGAACGAAAGCAGCCGCGGTTCGCCGTCCTTGATGGCCTTGAGGCCTTCCTCAATGACCGCGCCTTCGACGCAGCCGCCGGAAACCGAGCCGATGAAACCGCCGCCCTCTTCGAGGACGAGTTTCGAGCCCGTGGGCCGGGGCGATGAGCCCCAAGTGCTCACCACGGTCGCCAGCGCGACACCTTTGCCGTCGGCTCGCCAGTGCGCCGCCTGTTCGAGGATTTCTTCGTTATCGCCCATGATCAACTCGCTTCCCGCCAAGCGGCGGCGGCATCGTACCGGCGCGGTCCTGGCTTGCTTAGTGCCGAGACCAGCTCCGTCAGGCTGTCGAGGCTATGGACGGGCCGGAACTCGTCGACGTGGGGCAGAATTGCCCGCACGCCCAATGATTTTGGCGCAAATCCCTCATAACGCAACAGCGGGTTTAGCCAGATGAGCCGGCGACAGGATTTGTGCAGGCGCTCCATCTCCCGACCGATATCGGCCCCGGCGTCGCGGTCAAGCCCATCCGAGATGAGCATGACCACCGCTCCCTGCCCCAGGATCCGGCGCGACCAGTAGCGATTGAATTCCGCCAGACAGCGCCCGATCCGCGTGCCGCCCGACCAGTCTTCCGCCGCCTCGGCAACGGCGTCGAGGGCCGCATCGACATCCGTGCCGCGCAGGAATCGCGTGACGTTCGTGAGTCGGGTGCCGAACAGGAAGGTGTGAACCCGGTCCCGGTCATTGGTGACGGCATGCATGAAATGCAGGAAGACCCGGCTGTAGCGGCTCATTGAGCCGGAAATATCGCACAAGACGACGAGGGGCGGCGGCCGCCGGCGCCGGCTGCGGCGGCGCAGCGTCAGGATTCCGCCCGAACGCAGCTGAGCCCGCAAGCTGGCACGCATATCGGCCCGCGCGCCGCGCGGATCGGGCCGGAAGCGGCGCGTCGGCACATCGTGGATCGGCAGGCGCAAATGCTTGATGGCGGTCTTGGCCTGCGCCATTTCCGCCAGCGACATTTTTTCGAAATCCATTTTTTGCAGCAATTCCCGGTCGGAAAAACTCATGCGCGCGTCGATTTCGATCTCGGTTTCCCGCTCGCGCTCCTTGCCTTCGCCTTCGCCCGCCTTGAGCGCCTCGGCGAGGCGGCGATTCATCTCCTCGCCTTTGGGCGCATCGACGCGCAGATCGGGCATCATCAGCGACATCATGCGTTCGAGCAATTCCGGATTGCGCCAAAAAATATGGAACGCTTGATCGAACAATTCGCGCTGGTCGAACCGATTGACGAAGACGGCATGGAGCGTCCAATAGAAATCCTGCCGGCTTTCGAGGCCGGCGGCCCGGATCGCCTCGATCGCGACCAATACCTTGCCGGGCCCGATGGGTAAGCCCGCCGCGCGCAGCGCGCGGGCGAAATACATGATATTGGCGAGGAGCCGGCCTGGGCCCAAATTTTCCGCGGCTGGTCTCGGATCGTCGAGCATCAGGACGCCGCGGCAAGCTCCTGCTTGACCTGGCGCAACAGGCGCTCGGCCTCGGAACCTTGGATCTTGGCGATATCGTCCTGATATTTGAGCAGTACGCCGAGCGTGTCGTTGATCGCTTCCGGCGACAGCGCTAGAAGGTCGAGTTGGGTCAGCGCGTGGGCCCAGTCGATGGTCTCGGCGACGCCGGGCAGCTTGAACAAATCCTTTATGGCGCGGAGTTTTTGCACGAAGCCCACCACCTCGCGACTCAGGCTCTCCGCGGCACCGGGCGCTTTGATCCGCAATATCTCCAGTTCGCGCTCGGCGTTCGGATAATCGACCCAGAAATAAAAGCAGCGCCGCTTCAACGCGTCATGAATCTCGCGCGTCCGGTTCGAGGTGATGACGACGAGCGGCGGCTGCTCGGCCTTGATGGTGCCAAGTTCGGGTATGGTGATCTGGAAATCTGACAGCAGTTCCAGGAGATAGGCCTCGAACGGCTCGTCGGTACGATCGAGTTCGTCGATCAGTAGGACGGCTGCGCCGCCAAGTTCGGGCTCCAGCGCCTGCAACAGCGGACGCTTGATGAGGAACCGGTCGGAAAAGATCGTGTCCTCGACCGTCGCGCGGCTTTCGCGCGCCGTTTCGGCGAGGCGAATCTCGATCATCTGCGCCGGATAGTTCCATTCATAGACGGCCGAGGCGACATCCAGACCCTCGTAGCATTGCAGCCGGATCAGCCGGCGACCGAGGGTTTCGCTCAAGACTTTCGCGATCTCGGTCTTGCCGACGCCGGCTTCGCCTTCCAGGAACAAAGGCCGCTTCAGCGCGAGCGAGAGATAAATGGCGGTGGCGAGGCTGCGATCGGCGACATAATTGCCGTGGCCGAGAAGATCGAGCGTTTCGCTCACCGAAGCGGGCAGGGTGGGCATGATTATTGGAACTCGATGTCGGGAGGGCGAGGCAGGTAGAATAGCGACGTCAGGCTCAACCAGCCAGCACTTCCACGTGGGCACGGCCGGCGGCCCGGTTGAGATCGCGGTCACGAGACGCCAATGGGAGTTCGCGTCGTAGCGCAAGCTCGAGATATGTGGCGTCATAGACCGATAATCGGTGTTCGTGGGCCAAGTCGCGCGTCTTGCCCCAGGCGTGGCGATTTGTCTCGTCATCGAGAACGACGGCCAGTCTATCGAGATCAGCCAAATTGGCGGTCGCGAACGCTGCGGTGCAGCGGCGGCGCAAGATGGCATAATGAAGCACATTCGCGATTTCGAGCCGCCAGATCGATGGGACTGTCGCACCCTCGATCTTTGCGCGGTCGAGAATCGCTTGTTCGATGGGGCCGCGTTTGTCCTCGAAAAGCCAAGCGAGCGCCATCGAGGCATCGAGGACAAAGCTCACTATTTCCGCCCTTCATTAATCAGGTCGCGGATGCTGAGGCCGCGGAGCGAGTGTCCTTCGCTTCGCTTTATGATGCGTTCGGCCGCAGCTTCCGCCTCGGCTCGTCTAAGGTCAGCGGGACGCGTGATGACGACCTTGCGTCCCTCGATCTCGACCTCAACTTGCTCGCCGACTTGTAAGCCCGTCGCCTTCATGATCTCGACGGGCATGCGAAGAGCCGCGTTTTTGCCCCACTTTCCAATGGTTACCTTCGGCATATGGATGCTCCCTCATGGGATATCCTGGCATATCCCTACGCTTCGCGAAAGCCTCCCAAGGAGGAGGGATGAAGGCATCAGTCCCCTTGCGCCCCGCCTGACCCGTAGGCGGAAGCCAAAATGGGCCCTTCAATCCGCGCGCGATTCCTTATCGACATCCTTGAGAACATCCTTCAAGCGGCCATGCGGCCCGAACTCCCAATTGCCGCCATATTCGAGATCGTCGACGCGCCAACCGGCGGCGGTATGCACCAGATCGAGCTTGTCCTGCCATTTGAAGTCTTCGGGCTTGCCGTTCTTGCCGTGCTTGTCGAAATAATGCAGCGAAGCCGTGCAGATCGCCGTCTCCCCGTTGGTTTCGCACGAAATGCCGGCGAGCTGGGCGTTACCCTCGACCATCGAGGTGAAGAGGTCGCCCTCATAGAGCGGAGGCGCGGGCTCCTTCGCGTTCTTCTTGGCCCAGCGCGCTTCGGCCTGGTCGCCGAGCACGATCAAGCCGAACAGTTCGTCGGAGAGGACCGGCTTCCACACCCTGCGTTCTTTCGCGTTGGGAATGTCCATGACATGCGCCTGCTTATAGACCTTGTAAAAAGCGGCCGCCGCGGCATCGGGCGTGGCAAAAGTTTCGGCGCCGAAGACCGGCGCCGAGAGCAATAAAAGAACGGAGACCGCCGGTGCCGCGCTCTTCGCACCGAAAAAATTCACCCCGCCGCCGCCACCGCGCGCCGCGCCATCACGCCGACCAGATGGGCGCGGTATTCGGCGCTGGCGTGAATGTCGGAATTGAGATTGTCGGCCTTGACCGACAAATCCTTGAGCGCATCGCCACTCCAGGATTTTGCGAGCGCGGCCTCGGCTTCCTTCCAGCGATAGGCGCTGGACGCGGCGCCGGTCACGCCGACGCGCACCCCGCCGGGGCTCTTGGCGACGAATACCCCGACGATCGCATAGCGCGAGGCGGGATTGCGGAACTTCATGTAAGCGGCTTTTTCCGGGATCGGGAAGCTCACCGAGGTCACGATCTCGCCGGCATCGAGTGCGGTCTCGAACATGCCCTTGAAGAAATCGTCGCCGGCGATCTTGCGCTTGTTGGTCGTGATCGTGGCGCCCAGCGCAAGGACCGCCGCCGGGTAGTCGGCCGCCGGATCGTTGTTCGAGATCGACCCGCCGATGGTGCCGCGATTGCGGACCGCCGGATCGCCGATCAATCCTGCCATGTGGGCGAGGGCGGGGATCGCGGCCTTCACGACATCGGAATGCGCGACCTCGCCATGCTTCGTCATGGCGGCGATCACGATCGCCTCGCCATCGCGCTTGATGCCCTTAAGTTCGGCGATCGCCCCGAGATCGACCAATGCCGACGGCTTCGCAAGGCGCATCTTCAAAGTCGGGATCAGGGTCATGCCGCCGGCCACGAGCTTGGCGTCGCCGTCGGCGGCAATGGCCTTGGCGGCATCGGCGAGGCTGCTCGGACGCTGATAAGCAAAATCATACATGGGTTCGCTCCCTTTATTCCGTGCGGTCAGGCCGCTTTGGCCTGGGTCTGTTCGTGAATGGCGCGCCAGATTTTCTCCGACGTCGCCGGCATGGTCATGTCCTCGACGCCAAGTGGGGCGAGCGCGTCGATCACGGCGTTCATCACCGCGGCCGGGGAGCCGATGGCTCCGGCCTCGCCGCAGCCCTTCACCCCGAGCGGATTGTGGGTGCACAGGGTCACGTGAGTCTCGACACTGAAGTTGGGCAGATTGTCGGCCCGGGGCAGGCAATAATCCATCAGCGAGCCGGTCAAGAGCTGGCCCGACTGGTCATAGACCGCGTTCTCCAGGAGCGCCTGTCCGACGCCTTGGGCGAAGCCGCCATGGACCTGGCCTTCGACGACCATCGGATTGACGATGGTGCCGAAATCGTCCGCGCCGACGAGATTGACGAGCCGGATATCGCCGGTGTCGCGATCGATCTCGACCTCGGCGATATGCGTTCCCGACGGAAAGGTGAAATTCTTGGGATCGTAATAGGCGGTCTCGTCCAGGCCCGGCTCGACTTCGTCGATCGGGTAGTTGTGGGGCACGTAAGCGGCGAAGGCGACCGCGCCGAACGGCACCTGCTTGTCGGTGCCGGCGACGGTGAAGGCGCCGTCCTTGAACTCGATATCGGCCTCCGCCGCCTCCATGAGATGGGCGGCGATCTTCTTGCCCTTGTTGACGATCTTATCGAGCGCCTTGACCAGTGCCGAGCCGCCAACCGGCAGCGAGCGCGAACCGTAGGTGCCCATGCCGAACGCCGACTTGGCGGTATCGCCATGGACCACGTCGATATTCTCGATCGGCACGCCGAGCCGGTCGGACACGAGCTGTGCGAACGTCGTTTCGTGACCTTGGCCGTGGCTGTGGGTGCCCGTGAACATCGTGATCGAGCCGGTCGGATGAACCCGGACCTCGGCCATCTCGTAAAGGCCGGCGCGCGCCCCGAGCGCGCCGGCGACCGCAGAGGGAGCCACCCCGCACGCCTCGATATAGGAGGCAAGCCCGATGCCGCGCAGCTTGCCCCGCTTCGCGGCCTCGTCCCGCCGTTTCCCGAAACCGGCATAATCCGCCGCCTTGAGCGCCATATCGAGGGTGGTGAAATAATCGCCCGAATCATAAGCCAGCGCGACCGGCGTCTGGTAGGGATAGGCGTCCTTCGCGATGAAATTGCGCCGCCGCAACTCGGCGGGATCGACTTTGAGTTCGCGCGCCGCCTTGTCGACGATGCGCTCGATGACATAGCAGGCTTCGGGCCGCCCCGCGCCGCGATAGGCATCGACTGGTACGGTGTTGGTGAAGACGCCTTTCACCTCGGCATAGATCGCGGGCGTTGTGTAGGTGCCGGCGAGCAGCGTCGCATAGAGGTAGGTCGGCACCGCCGGCGCGAAGGTCGAAAGATAGGCGCCGAGATTGGCGAGCGTCGAGACCTTGAGCGCGAGGAATTTGCCGTCCTTGTCGAGCGCGAGCTCGGCATGCGTGACGTGGTCGCGTCCCTGCGCGTCCGAGGTGAAGCTCTCGCTTCGCTCCGCGGTCCATTTGATCGGGCGATTCACTTGCGCCGAAGCCCAGGTGAGGAGCGCTTCCTCGGCATAGTGGAAGATCTTCGAGCCGAAGCCCCCGCCGACGTCCGGCGAGATCACGCGCAGCTTGTGCTCGGGCAATTGCAGCACGAACGCACCCATCAGAAGCCTGATGGCATGGGGATTCTGGCTGGTGGTATAGAGGGTATATTCATCGGTGCCGCGGTTGAATTCGGCGATCGCGGCGCGCGGCTCCATCGCGTTGGTGACGAGACGGTTGTTGACGATATCGATCTTGGTGACATGCGCCGCCTTGGCGAAGGCCGCGTCGGTTTGGGCCTGGTCGCCGATCGCCCAGTCGAAGGCGATATTATTGGGGACGGCATCGAAAAGCTGCGCGGCGCCCGGCCGGATCGCGCCTTCGAGGGCGGCGGCGGCGGGCAGGACCTTGTAGTCCACCACGATCCGTTCCGCCGCGTCCTTGGCCTGTTCATGGGTCTCGGCGATGACCATGGCCACGGGATCGCCGATATGGCGCACTTTCCCTTGCGCAAGGACCGGGTGCATCGGCTCATGCTGTGGCGAACCGTCCTTGAACTTTACCACCCACCCACAGGGTAGGCCGCCGACTTGAACATCGGCCCCGGTGAAAATCGCGATCACACCCGGTGCCTGGCGCGCGTCGTCGACATCGATCTTGCCGATTTCGGCGTGAGCGTGGGGACTCCGAAGCATGACGGCGTGGACCTGGCCGGGACGATTGATATCGTCGACGTAATTGCCCCTGCCGGTAAGGAAGCGAACATCTTCCTTGCGGCGTACGGCGACGCCGATGCCCTGGCCTGTCATCGGCTTGTCCCCGCCATCGCCTCCGCGCCGGCCTTGATGGCCTTCACAATGTTATGATAGCCGGTGCAGCGGCAGAGATTGCCTTCGAGCCATTCGCGGATTTCCTGCTCGCTTGGATTCTTGTTCTGATTGGCGAGATCGACCGCGCTCATCACCATCCCGGGCGTGCAGAAACCGCATTGCAAGCCGTGATGCTCGCGGAAAGCCGCCTGCATCGGATGCAGTTCGTTGCCCTTGGCGAGACCCTCGATCGTCAGGATATCGCGGCCTTCGGCCTGGACCGCGAGCAAAGTGCAAGCCTTCACCGATACGCCGTCGACATGGACGACGCAGGCGCCGCACTGGCTGGTGTCGCAGCCGACATGCGTCCCCGTGAGCCCGAGATTTTCACGCAGCAATTGAACCAATAGAGTGCGGTTCTCGACCTCCGTCGTCACTTTTCTGCCATTTACCGTCAGTGTCACGGAAGCCATCGGCTCCCTCCTCTTGATTGCTTTTCCCGCTTCCGGGGCGAGGGGCTGCCCCGCTCGCGGGGAGTGTCCTAGACCGGCTCTCTCCGGTCAAGCGCGGCGCGTCTTAATCCGCTCCTCAGACGAAAAAATACAGAATGATGCCGACGACCACGATCAGCGCGCCGACCCAGATGAAGGGCGAGGCCCGCACCGATGCCGGGCGCCGGGACGGCGCCGGCGGCATGATGGGCGCCGGATTCATGGTCGGGCTGATCGCGGGTGCGAGCGGCATTTCCGCGGCGATTTGCGCCGACGGCGTCCCCGCCGCCGCCATCAGCGCCGCCCCTTGCGGATCGACGAGCGCTTCGGCCGGGGCGGGCGATGCCGGCGCCGGCCCTTGGGTCACGGCGGCGGCGAGGCGGCCGAAGAAATCGTCGGCCATCTTGCGCGCGCTGCCCTCGATCAGCCGCGAGCCGATCTGTGCGAGCTTCCCGCCAACCTGGGCCTCGACCTTATAGGTGAGAAGCGTGCCGTCGCCATCGTCGGCGAGCCGCACCGTGGCCCCGCCCTTGGCGAAGCCGGCGGCAGCGCCCTGGCCTTCGCCGCTGATGCGGTAGCCGTTCGGGGGATCGAGGTCGGTGAGGGTGACCTTGCCGCTGAATTTCGCCGAAACCGGGCCGACGCGCGCGGTAACGCGCGCCGTGAATTCGGTATCCGAGATTTTGTCGACGGTCTCGCAGCCGGGAATGCAGGCGCGCAGCACTTGAGGATCGTTGAGGGCCTCCCAAACTTTCCAGCGCGGCGCCGCGATGCGGTAGTCGCCGGTCATGTCCATGGCCATTCCTCCTCGTATTCTTGGCCGGAGCGTATCGTGAGGGCCGCAAGCCAGCAACCGCTTGTGTTCGGGATTGCGAATTCCGCGCGTGCGGCGTATCTCGGCGCGCTGTCCTATAGTAGCGGTCCCGTTTGCTCGTGAGGTCGCATGGCGTTCCGTCGATGGTATTTTATACTGGCGATCCTACTGCTCGGCTTCGCCTTCGCCGCCGGCGCGCAGCCGCTGCAGAGCTTCGAAAAATCGAGCCTCGTCATCGACACCGGGAAAGGCCCGCGGACCTTCGCCGTGGAGCTGGCACTGACGCCGGAACAGGAGATGCAGGGCCTGATGTATCGCCGCTCGATGCCCGCCGATGCCGGCATGCTGTTCGATTTTCACGACATGGATACGCGCGTCTTTTGGATGAAGAACACCTTCATTCCGCTCGATATGGTGTTCATCGCCTCCGACGGCCGCGTCGTCGATATCCACGAGCGCGCGGTGCCGCTCTCCGAGACGAACATCGTCTCGCGCGCCCCGGCCCGGGCCGTGCTGGAGTTGAACGGCGGGACCGCGGCGCGTCTCGGCATCGCGATCGGCGACGTCGTCCACAATCCCATGTTCGGCAACGGCGGCTAACGCGCGCCGGCTGAGCGCATCGGCTAGCGTTTGCGGGCGAGCGTTAGTCCGTCGCCGATGGGCAGCAGCACCGTATCGACGCGCTCGTCCTTGCCGATCTTATTGTTGAGGGCTCGAAGTGCCTTGGTCGCCGAATCGGTCTCGGCGGGATCGGCGACCGCGCCGCCCCACAGCACGTTGTCGATGGCGATCAGGCCGCCGCTCCGCAGGAGCGTCAGGCCGCGCTCGTAATAGGAATCGTAGGCGGTCTTGTCGGCGTCGATCAGCATGAAATCGAAGTGTCCGCCTTCGCCCGCCTCGATCAGCGCGCCGAGCGTGTCGAGCGCAGGTCCCAGCCGCAGCTCGATCTTGTCGGCGACGCCCGCCTTCGCCCAATGGTCTTGCGCGATCCGCGTATAATCCGCGCTGACGTCGCAACAGATGAGCTTGCCGTCGGGCGGCAGGACCAAGGCGACGGCGAGCGCGCTGTACCCGGTGAAGGTGCCGATCTCGAGGCCGCGCTTCCCGCCCATCAGCCGCACCAGAAGCTGCAGGAGGCGCGCGGATTCGGGCGAGAACTGCATGTTGAAGCGCATGCGCGCCGCGTTCTCCTCGCGCAAGGCGGCCAGCGCCGGCGCCTCCGGGGGCGAGGTGGCGAGGATATAGTCTTGCAGCTTGGGGGACGGCGAAACGGCCATGGGCTAGTCTCCGATGCGAGGCTTCGACTCTAGGTCGCGGACACGCGGGTGAAAAGGGCGCGCCTTGCGCTTTTCCCGTCCCCGCGATAAAAGCCCAGCGCTTCTCGAACGCAACATCGGGGCGTAGCTCAGCCTGGTAGAGCGCCAGCTTTGGGAGCTGGATGCCGGAGGTTCGAATCCTCTCGCCCCGACCAGGAAGGCTTCGCGGTCCCGCTCGTCCTCGATCGGAACGGGCGGCCGCACGGAGGTGGTTGGATCCATGGCGCAGGCACGCATCTATCGACCGGCGAAGTCCGCGATGCAATCGGGGAAGGCGCAGACGCGCCAATGGGTGCTGGACTACGAGGAGGCGACGCCGCGGCTCCCCGATCCGCTGATGGGCTGGTCGAGCGCCGCCGATACGCTCAACGAGGTTAGCCTCAAGTTCGACACGCTCGAGGAGGCGATCGAGTTCGCCAAGAAGCTCGGCCTCGTTTATAGCGTGATCGCGCCGCATTCGCCCGGCTTCAAGCCGAAATCCTATGCCGACAATTTCCGCTACGACCGCCCGATGCGCGAGGGCGTGACCTAGGCGACGGTGGCCCGACAGGGGGCGGCGGGATCGCGCGCCGGCCTGTGATATAGTTCGTTGCGGCGCCCTTAGCTCAGCGGATAGAGCAGCCGCCTTCTAAGCGGCAGGTCGCTGGTTCGATTCCAGCAGGGCGCGCCAAAAGCCGAGGGGTGGCCGTCGGTGATGCGGCCGTGAATTTACGGCGCTCGAT
>Ga0182024_10011357_pt1 | contig 17906 bp, 17 predicted proteins | sample P32metaG_FD_120480 | JGI IMG/M metagenome (GOLD analysis project Ga0182024, IMG submission 120480) | Permafrost microbial communities from Stordalen Mire, Sweden - P3-2 metaG (Illumina Assembly) | ecosystem: Environmental > Terrestrial > Soil > Wetlands > Permafrost | place: Sweden: Stordalen... | reverse complement strand
TTCCACTTTCGGCGCGGCGACTCGCCAAGCTACGTCCCCGGTATTTGTATCACATGCAATCAATGCCGCCTGCGTCCCCGGCCCGGCATTCAGATAGCAAAGCTTGCCGTGAATGATGGGCGACGAGCCGCTCCCCTGCCACGAATCCACCGTCCCTACATCGCGATGCCAAAGCTCCTTGCCGGAAAAATCGTAGCAATACAGCCCCGCCGAACCGAAATAGGCGATGACGTGCGTTCCATCGGTGCCGGGCGAGCCGGAACAGTATGGGTTTTCCGCGTTGGTCGGCTCGTGCCCGGTGTATGTTACGCCCGCTTGCCAGAGCAGCTTGCCGTCGGCGCGGTCGAAGCACATGAGCGTTCGGCGATGCTCCGCCTCCATCGCCTGCGTGACAAAGACGCGGTCGCCCCACACGATCGGCGTCGAATTGCCCCGGTCAGGAAGCGGTACGTGCCACCGCACGTTTTCGTCCTTGTCCCAGTGCAGTGGCAGGTCTTTGTCGACGCTGATTCCGGTTCCCAGCGGCCCGCGCCACTGAGGCCAGTTTTCGGCGTGAACCGAACCGCAAAGAAGCAGGGAGATGAGAATGGACCAACACATCCTCACTCCACCACGAGAGGGAGGGCGAGGCTCCTGCCAAGCCGATGCGTTTTCAGCCTGCGGACGCCCGGCTTCCAAGGAACTCCTCCTCCGACCGCCGCTTGCGGCTTCGCCGACGAAGGGACGTCCTCCGAAAGGATCCCTCCCAATCGCGTCCCTTCGTCGGCGAAGCCGCAAGCGGCGCGTTGCTCCCCCCGGATAGTTCCTCCGCAGCACCGGCGACGGTGGAGTCGGCAAGAAGGCTCGGGAGGAGCCTCGCCCTCCCTTGCAGCTTTCGTCCGTCGCTAAAGACTTGCTCACTGACCCGCTGGCTCCAGACAGTATAAGTTTCCGCCGGTATCTCCAAACACCACCACGCCTTCTCCAATTGCGGGTGTGGCAGTAATGCCGCGCCCCGCGACAAAGTCGAACAGCTTCTTCCCGGAGTGCAGGTCCAGCACGTAGAGACGCTTGTCCTTGCTGCCGATGTACACGCGGCCATTGCTGATGGCGGGAGACGAGTCCACGTCGCCTCGAGTGGGGAACTTCCAAATTTGTTTGCCGGTGTTCAGGTCGAGGGCATAGATGTTTCGGTCGCGCGTGCCCGCGACGACGATGCCATCCGAAACGGCCGGCGAGCTGTAGACCATTGCCTGGTCTTCAATGTGGTCGAACGTCCAGAGCTCCTTCTGTCCGTCCTCGGAATAGCAGACGATTTTCCCGCCATCGGTGCCGACGACGATTTTGTCGCCAGAAATCGCGGGAGAGCCCGGGCAGAGGGAGCCCATGTCTTTGGCAAAGCGTTCCTTCCCGCCATTGATGGTGATCGCCCGGAGCTGGGCATCGCAACCGGACACATAGGCGCTGGCAGGTGAACCGCCGATGGCGGGCGAGCCGTTGACGCGGTCGCCGGCCTTGTCTTCCCAAACCTTTTTTCCATCGGAGGCATTCAGGCAGTAAATGTCCGCGCCATCGTCACCGAAGACGAGTTTGTCCCCACTGAAATTGGCCGAGGAGTGGATGCCGGACCCGGCGTCGAAGGTCCAGAGCTTCGTCCCGCTCTCGGCTTTCACCGCATGGAAGATGCCGTCCTCGTCTCCGATGTAGACCACGCCATTGAGGACCGCCGGGCCGGCGGAAAAGGGCGCGTCCGATTTGTACAGCCACTTCGGCTTCCCCGTATTCAAGTCGATCGCGATCAATGACCCGGCCTTGTTGGCAACATACACCACCCCGGCAACGATGGCCGCGGAAGACTCAAACGAAGGCCGCGCGCCCTCCTCCTGGACGATTGCCTTGGTCGTCGGCCCGGGATCATCCTCGGCCTTATATTTCCAGCGCACCTTCAGCGCGGGTCCGCCGATCGCGGCAGCGACTCCATCCAGCGGCCCGCCATTGTGAAACGCGGGATAATCGTTCGCCTTCGGCACATCGCCCGCACTCGTCGCGCACGACAAGCCTGCCACAATTGCAAAAGTGAGCGTCATCCGATGAAAAGAAAAGAATTGTCGCCACAGATGGACACAGATGGACACAGATGGGAAAGGCCTGGATTGTCGCTTCTTATCTGTGTTCATCTGCGTCCATCTGTGGCGAGTATTTTCCTATTCGGCGCGCGCGACCTTGCCATCCTCGCTGTCAACTCCGCGCGCCGTGCGGCTGCCGATGTCGAGGCAGACCAGCGTGTCCTTGCCCATCGCGTAGAGCTTGCCGTGATAAATCAGCGGCGTAGACCAAACGAACCCAAAGTCGAAAAGCGGAACCTGGCTGAGCACCTTCGCGCCCTGCGGCGTAGCCTGAATTAGCGCCAGCTTGCCGCGTTCGCTGAGGGAAACCAGCAGATCGCCGTCGCGGACGATCGTGCCGCCTTCTCCAAGTTTCAGTTTTTCCTCCCACTGAATTTTCAGGTCGGGCCAATGGGCGCACTTGAGCGTGCCCGCGCTGTTGGCGTAGAGGTATTCGCCGTCCAGGATCGGTGGCTGGAATTTCAGCATCAGGTCCTTGTCGGCCTTCTCGAAATCCTCCTTTGCCCCTGTCGCGGACACCGTGAGCATCATGCACCCGTGGCCGTAACCGCTGCTAATAAACAGGTGATGATCGCAGTAGATCGGCGTGGAAGCATTCACGTCGTACATTGTCTTCCACGGTGTTGCCCAGATTGTCTGGCCGCTGTCCGGATTCATCGCGTAGAGTTGGTCGCCGGCAAAGACGATAAGCTGCTTCGTCCCGTCCACGTCGAGCAAGATTGGGGCCGTGTACCCGCCAACTGTTTTCGCCTGCGATTGCCAGGCGATCTTTCCGCTCTCCTTCGCGACCGCGACCGCAGTCGGTCCGCCTTTGCCGCCCTGCACGTAAACGAATTTATCGGTAACGAGCGGACTGGAGGATTCGTTCCACGTGAGGATGTGCTCGTGCGTCTCGTTCAGCACGTTGAGATGCCAGACCTCCGCGCCGTCTTCAAGCTTTCGGCAGAATAGATCCCCGCCGCCGCCATAGGTATAGATGCGGCCGTTGTCGATAGTGGGCGTGGCCAGCGGGAGCGGCATGCCGCTGTCGGTGTTCTTGGCCTGTCCCCCATCGGCTTTGATCGTCACCTCGTACGATTTGCTCCAGAGCGGTTTTCCGCTATCGGCATCGAACGCCGCCAGCGTGTCGTTGCTCCCATTCTGCGAGAAAAGATAGATCTTCCCATCGAGGGCAATCGGGCTGGCGTAACCCAGGCCGACCTTCTGCTCCCAAATCTTCCGCGGGCCGTCGCCCGGCCATTTGTCGGCAAGCGAATCGGTGGCGATGCCATCCCCGTTCGGGCCGAGCCACTTGGGCCATTCCTGGGATTTGCCGAACAGCGTTGACGCGAGCAACAAGGATGATGTTGCAAAAAGGGAGAATCTGCGCACGTGGACACCTCCTGGTGGATGCTTCTAGTTCGATCGCGAGAGATTGTAGCGGGGGCGCGGGGGTCGTCGCCACGATTCTTTTTGGCCCGAGCCGGGCCGCTCACTATCAGTTCAGCATTTGAACGAATTGTTCGCGCGGGAGCCTGCTCAAGGCGACACCTCAACGACCTCCTCCGTAATAGGAGGCGGCACCGGCTCGTTTTGTTTGGCCAGGCTCGCCAAATAGCCTTGGATCGCGTCGCGAATATTCCGCAGCGCCTCGTCGCGCGTGCCGCCCTGAGAAACGCAGCCGGGCAATGCCGGGCATTCGGCGACAAACATTCCGTCCTCATCGGTATCGATCAACACGCGGTACTTCATACCTTCATGTTCCTCCGTCCCGAGGGGCAAATCAAACGAAATCCTCGCGCTCAAAAGCTCATCACCTGCTTGAACTCGTGAAAACGGTCGTCGATCTGCTCGCGGTTGGTGGATTGGAGCCCGGCGAGGGAGAAATCGGCGATGGTGTAGCTCGCCACGACGGTGCCGAAGGCCAGCGCCCGCTTGAGGGTCGCCGGGGAGAATGTGCCCTGGGTCGAGAGGTAGCCCATCATTCCGCCGGCGAAGCTGTCGCCCGCGCCGGTGGGGTCGATCACGTTTTCGGCGGGGAATGCCGGCAGGACGAACTCGCCGCGGTCGGAGCACATCAGGCAGCCGTGCTCGCCCTTTTTGATGACGACGAACTTGGGGCCGAGCTTTAGGACCGCGCGGGCGGCTTTAATCAGGTTCTTCTCGCCGGTGAACAGTCGGGCTTCGCCATCGTTCAGCACGAGCCCGTGAATCTTGCCGAGAAGTTTGCACAGCTCCTTATGCTCGGTCTGGATCCAGAGATTCATCGTGTCGGCGACGATGAGCCGGGGGGAGTTTAGCGACCCGAGCATCTCTTGTTGCAGCACCGGATGCGTATTGGCTAGGAAGACATAGCGGCTGTCGAGAAAATTCTGCGGGATCTTGGGCGCTCGCTCCGCCAGCACATTCAGGTCCACCTCGACGGTCACCGCCTCGTTCATGTCCTGCACGTACGACCCGTGCCAGCGGAAAGTCTTGCTTCCCTTGCGAACTTCAAGGCCACCGGTGTCGACGTCGCGGCCGTCGAAGACTTTGAACATCGATTTCGGACAATCCTCGCCCACCACTCCAACCAGGCGCACGGGCGTGAAGAAGGATGCGGCATAGGAAAAATAGATGGCGGACCCGCCGATGATGTCATCACGCTTGCCGTGCGGGGTTTCGACGGTATCGATGCCGATCGAGCCGGTGACCAGAAGAGACATGAACGCTCCAGATAAATTGCTGATTGATGATTGCGGATTGCTGATTGGAAGACGGCGGATCTGCCTTCCGATCAGCAATCCGCAATCCGAAATCAGCAATATCTTCATCTTCCCGGCAACTGCCGGATCTTCACGCGCGAGCCGGTGACGGTGTACAGCCGGCCGGGCGAGAGTCTTTTGTATCGGTCGAACAAGCGATCGACGGCATCGTCTTGTTCGACATCCCCGCCCTCGACATTCAGATGCACCATCGTCCGGCTGAACCGCGCATCATGCTCGAAGGGCGCCTGGGCCAGGGCCGAATCGGCGGTCAGGATTTCAAGCTGCGCCCGCCTGGCCGCATCGAAAACGTCCTGGGCGGAGGCTTCCGGCGCGAGACCGACCTCGGAGAAGGTGCGAGAGTCCTGCTCGTGCCGCTTTAGCGCATCGGCAACCGCGGGCGTCAAATTTCCGTGCAACAACCACCGCATGCGGGGCATGGTAGCGAGACCGGCGCGACGGGACAAACGCGGAACTTCCCGCGTCGAACGAGCTTTCCCTGCGCGGAGAGACGGCCCGTCCCCGGGCCGCTGGTTGCGCCAAGACGGAGTCGATCAACGGGCCGAGGACGGCCCGGCTCTCCGAGACACGCACGCAGAATCCTACGGGTTCAACTCGCGTACGCTCCATGCACCATTCAATTCCCACCGTCGTCTTTGGTGCGGATGCTTCGTAAGCACCAACTGCTCCACCGTAACAGGGCGCAGCACCAGCACTTCGAATGATGCCGGCGGAACGACTTGGTCACTCGACCGCACGAAAGCGGAGGCTTCAACGCGCGGTCGCCCCGGATCAGGCCAGAGAAATGTGGCGCGGGTTTCGGGCGAAAGCGCTTGCCAAATATCGGCGCGTTCGGGTCGGGTTGAGAAGCTATCCAGAATCTCGACCGGGCCGTTGAATCGGAATTGCTCGCGAGCCGCCGGGAACCAGGCGACCGTCGCGGCACGCGGATGTCGGATCAATTCGCGATGCTTGGCGCTTCGGGAATCGCTGGTGATCCAGAGTTCCCCGTCGTCATCGATGTGACGACAAACGACTGATCGCACCTGCGGCTCCCCCGCCTCGTCCACGGTTGCCAGCGCCAGGATCATCGGCCGCCCCGCTTCGCTGGAAGCGGCGGCGCGGAGCGATTTCAACCAGGGCGCCTCCATAGCCCCAGAATAGCGGCCGTGGCACGGTGCGGGCAAACGCCCTAGAATTCGCCCGCCCGGAGGATGCGTTGAGCGCGGCCGCACCACAACCTTATCTTGAACCCTACCTGCGTGCCGCCCGGCAGTTTGGGGCTGGGTTCAGCGCGCTGCTCTGGGCCAGCCCCAAGACGCAGCGGGCGCGATTCGATGCCATTCGGCGCGCCTATGACCCGCACGGCAAGTCCGTGCTCGATGCCGGCTGCGGGCGGGCGGATTACATGGAGTTTCTGTTGTCGCGCGACGTGCTGCCCGCCGATTACATCGGCCTGGAGGCCGTCGAAACGCTCGCCGCCGCCGCCGAAGCCAAGGCCTTCCCGAGCACCCGAATCATTCGCGGCGACTTCGTCCGCGATCCGGCCAAACTATTCGTCGGCGCCGACGTCATCGTCTTTAGCGGGTCGCTCAATACGATGGACGCAGGGACGTTTTACGACACGCTTCGCCGCGCGCACGAGGCAACTGCGCACGCGGTCGTCTTCAACTTCTTATCGTCCTCCGCCCTGGCCGGCCGGGCCTATCTCACCTGGCACCATCGCGAGCGCGTCGAAGCCTTCGCGCAGCGAACCGCGCCGGAGGTGATCGTGCTCGAAGACTACTTGCAGGGCGACTGCACGATTGCAATGTTGAAGCGGGAGTGACAAATGTGCCTATGCGGGTCGTCGGCATTCATTCCACGGGAGGGCGAGGCTCCTGCCGAGCCGGGCTCGTCCGCGAACGCCCGGCTCGGCAGGAGCCTCGCCCTCCCACGAGGGAGACTGGCCGCGATTCGCTCCAACCAAAGCCCGCGGGTTGCTCGTAGGAATGAAAGAAGAAGAATCGCTCATGTTAGAAACGCATCTCGGTCGGATCGACGTTCACTCCCACCTGCTGCCGGGGATCGATGACGGGTGTCCAACGCTTGAAGAATCGCTCGCCTGCGCGCGCCAGTTGGTGGCGGCCGGGTACACGCACAGCTTCTGCACGCCGCACATCTGGCCGAATCTGCCCAACAACAACGTGCGCGGCATCACCGAGCGCACCGCCGATTTGCAAAGAGCACTTGACGAGGCCCAAGTGCCGCTACGACTCTTGCCCGGCGGGGAATTGAATCTCCGACCCGACTTGGTCCAACTTTCCAAAGAGCAGATTCCCACCTATGGCATGGCGGGCCGCTACTGCATCTTTGATATTTGGGCCGAGCGGCTCCCTTCCTTTTTCTGGCCGACAATCGAGTGGCTGCAATCGAAGGATCTCAAGGTGATCCTCGCCCATCCGGAGCGGATGCGGGCGGTGCAGGACGATCCTGAATTAGTCGATGAATTTGCCGACCGCGGCTTGCTGCTTCAGGGAAATCTGCAATGCCTCGGAGACCCGCCGCACACCCGCACCCGGCAGGTGGCCGAGCAGTTTCTGGAAGAGGGACGATACTTCATGCTCGGAAGCGACGTGCATAACCTGGCGGGATTACCCATCCGACTCAGCGGACTCGCCCGCGCGGTGGAGGCCGTCGGCGAAGACGAGGTCTGGCGTCTCACCCGCGAGAACCCGCGGCAGCTTTTGTAGGGGCACACGGCGGTGTGCCCGTCCGCGAAATGGGCACACGCCGTGTGCCCCTACCATTCCGCTAATTTCGCGTACAGAACCGCTGCGGTGCGCGTGCCTTTGTGCAGGGCATCCAGGTCGAACTTCTCATTCGGCGAATGAACGCGATCATCTGGGAGTCCAAAGCCGATCAGTAGCGTGTCGATGCCGAGAGTGGATTTGATCAATGCCACCACCGGAATGCTTCCGCCCTCGCGAATCAAGGTCGGTGCGGCGCCGAATCCTTCCGTCAGCGCCTCCGCCGCGAGCCGCATCGCCTTGCCCTCGCGCGAGACCAGCACCGGGCCGGCCAATCCGTGACGGGCGAATTCGATCTTCACCATTTTCGGACATCGCTCGCGCAGCGTTCGCTCGAAACTGGTGACGATCTTCATCGGGTCTTGATTCGGCACCAGCCGCATGGAGACTTTGGCCGACGCGGTGGATGGGATGATCGTTTTGGCGCCGTGGCCCTGGTAGCCGCTGGTCAGGCCATTGATGTCGCAGGTGGGCCGGGCCCAGCGGCGTTCGAGGGTGGTGTATCCGGCCTCGCCGAATGTTTGATCGAGCTTCAGATCTTTGAGCCAACTGGCTTCGTCGAACGGCAATTTACGCCAGGCATCCCGCTCCTCCGCATCGAGCGATTGCACGTCATCATAAAAGCCGGGAATGTTCACGCGGCCATCGCGATCGTGCAGCGTCGCCAGCAGTTCCACCAGGACGTTGGCCGGATTCGGGATCGAGCCGCCGTATAGCCCGCTATGCGTATCGTGATCGGCGGCGGTGATGAAGACTTCACAATAGACCAGCCCGCGAAGGCCGTAGGTGATGGCGGGCACCCCGCGGGCGAACTGGTTGGTGTCACTGATGACGGCAATATCCGCCTTCAGCGTTTCTCGATTTTCCCGAACGAACCGTTCGAGGTTCTCGCTGCCAATTTCCTCTTCGCCTTCGATCAGCATTGTGAGATTGATCGGAAGCCCGCCGTTCTTCTGCCAGGCGGCGATCGCTTCGGCATGCGCCCAGACCTGCCCCTTGTCATCCGCTGCCCCGCGCGCGTAGATCGCGCCATCCCGCACCGCCGGCTCGAAAGGTTTGGTCACCCATTTATCGAGCGGCTCGGGCGGCTGCACGTCGTAGTGCCCGTAAAGCAAAACCGTCGGCCGCCCCGGCTTGTGCGTGTTCTTTGCCAGCACGACCGGATGGCCTCCGGTCTCGCGCATTTCCGCCGCGAGCCCGGACGACTTCAACTGCCCCGCCAGCCACTCGGCACATCGCCGCACGTCGGCGGCATGATCGGGCTTGGTGCTGACGCTGGGAATACTTAGGAACTGTTTCAGCCCCGATACCGAAGCATCCCTGCGCGAGTCGATCGTCCGCAGAACCTGTTCATTCATGAACGTTTCCTCTCGAGAGGCTATGTCACCGTGTTGAAGTAGTCGCTGACGGCCTTCGATCGCAGGCCCAGAATAAGGCCGACCGGAAATGCCAGCCCGAAGATGATTGCCGCCGCCCCGGCGATGGCGAATCCCAGTTTTGTCGATCCCGCAGTGGGCGCGCCCATGCCCACCGCAGGGCTGCTCAGGATGGCGTTGGCCAATTCGTATCCGAGCAGGGTCAGCCCGATGCCGGCAATGAGCGCCAGGGGGATCTTGATCCAGGCATAGATTCGCAGCATGCGCGGGGCGGCAAAGGAACCGCGCAGCACCATGATGCCGACAATCAGCAGGTAGATGGCCAGCCCAATTGAAGCGAGCCCCTCGATCGCGTTCATCGCCGCGAGTGTCCCACTAATGCCAAAGTTCGGCATCGGCGGCGGCCCCAGTGAAACCACGTTTCCCTTCGCATCAAGGATCAGCAGGTTGCCAGTGTCGAATGTAATTGCGAGATTCCCATTCGGTTGGACCCCCACGCCCTGAACCGGCGCGATGGCAGCGGTTGTGACCAATGTCTGATTCGGCTTGGAAAGCTCGGCGCGGAGCGTTTGCGACTGCGCCGGATTCAACGTGGCCATGCCCTGCGCCGCCCCCACCGCCAGATTGATCTGGGCCGGCGTCAGCGTTGCAGAGGGCGTCGGCAACGGAGGAGCCGAAGCCGTCGAGTAGACGGACACTTTCGTTTCGCTGACGCCGGTCGTGGGCGTATTTGTAATCTGGTCCTGATTCCGCAGCCCCGACGTCCGAACGACCGACGAACCGTCGGTTGAAGTAAAGGTGGCGTGGTCGGCAAAGATCTCGACAGTTCCCTGCGCGGTGGTGAACTCGGCTTTTGCCGCGCGATGTTTGGAGCTGATGATCGCGCCGCGGACGGTGGCCGCGGTGATCGGCGTATCGTCGTCTCCGCCGAAGACCTCGCGGCCATGGCGTCGCATCAGCCTATCCAGCTCGCGAATATGAGCGGCATCGAGCTTGAGCATCGAGTCGATCGCGTTTACCGCCACGCCCGCATCGCCGCCCGGCAGCGTCGGCGCCGTCGTGGCGGCATTCCCCGGCGTCGCGTTGACGAGCGTGGATACGCTGGTTGGCGTCGCGGTCGCCATCGTCGCCTGCATTTGCGAGATGAAGTAAAAGCCGACGGAATACATTCCACTGATGAAGCTGGCCAGCGCGCTGAGGCAGGCAACGGTGATACAGAGCACCCCGATCGCGGTGATGATCCCCGGCCGCCGCGTCATCGTCGGAATCGAATACGCCAGCGCCTGCGACGGAATCGGCGGCATCGAAGATGGATCGACGCGGGACATGGATCACGATTGTAAACCGATGGACTTGAATAGGAAGTCACTCAGATCGAGAAGTCACTTGAGCGAATTCATCCCCACGCCGGGGTAGAGCGGCGCAGGATCGTCCCAAATGGGCGAAACGTGTTCGCCGCGCCGCCCCGGATCGGGTGCGCTGCAATGAATCCATCGGAAAGTTCGCTACCAAGAATCTGGAGCGGCGCGACGGAAGCGCCATTCGAAAACGAAACTCACTTCGCGCCGCCGTGCCCCGGCGTGAGGGATTGTCTTCGTGGAGAGACGCGCCTGCGGAGGATTAGCTGGCGATCCTCGGCGCGGTTGCGCCGTCGAATTCGCTGGGACCCTCCGCGGGTGCCCCTGTTCTAATCACTCGCGCCGGAACACCGACAACGGTGGCATGGGCCGGCACGTCGCGGATCACCACCGCACCGGCTCCAACGATGGAATGTTCCCCGATCGACAGGCACTGAATCACATTCGCGCCCAATCCCACCCACGCGGCGTGGCCAACGCGAACGCGGCCCGCCAGATGTGCGCCGGGACAGATGTGCGCGCCGTCGCCGATCTCGCATTCGTGATCGACAACCGAAGCGGTATTGAGAATCACAGAATCCCCGATGCGGGCGTCGGTGCAGATCGCCGCCTGGGCGGCGACGACCACATTGCGGCCGAGCGTCGCGGTAGGCGAGATGCTCGCAGTTGGGTGAATCGCATTAATCAGTTCAAAGCGATGCTCCCGAAGCACGGCGGCATATTGTTGCCGGGCGCGGGAATCGCCGATGGCGACGATCGCGGCGCGAATGTTCCGTTGCCAGAGCTTGGGCAGCACGTTCGCTGGGCCGAAGATGGGCAAACCGCCGATGGTCCCGCCGGCCCGGCCGGGCGAGGAATCGACGAACCCGGCCGGTTCGTACTCCCCGGCGGCGCGGAGAATATCCAGCACGACTCTTCCGTGGCCGCCAGCACCGATGATGACGATCTGCATAAGACTCCCAAAATCGACGCGCCGCTTTGGAGTTATCGGACGATCGCGTGCTGGAAGTTAAGGAAGGTTCGTCACATTTCCGATCCGCGCTGCTTCACGATAATCTGTCTGGCATGATCGGAGTCGGAATCATCGGAAGCGGGCAGATCGCGCTGGCCAATCATTTGCCGGGGTTTGCGATATGCCCGGACACGAAAGTCGTCGCGCTGTGCGACAGCAATCCAGCGGTCCTGGAGAAGGCGAGCAAATCCACCGGCATTTCTGCCGCTTTCAGCGACTATCACCAGGTCCTCAATCGGGACGACGTCAATGCGGTGCTGATCGCCACGCCCAATTTCCTGCATGCGCCGATCGCGCTGGCCGCCATCGCGGCGGGCAAGCACGTAATGTGCGAAAAGCCGATCGCGATGAATCTGGCCGAGGCGCTGCAAATGTATCACGCCGCCGAAAAGGCGGGCGTCCGGCACATGACCGCCTTCACCTATCGCTTCGTCCCGGCGATGCGATATATGGAGCATCTGGTCCACAGCGGCGCGATCGGCACGCCCTACCATTTCCGCGCCCAGCGATTTCAGGATTGGGGCACGCGCAACTTGGGATGGCGCCAAGTCAAGAAACTGGCCGGCACGGGCGAGCTGGGGGACATGCTCTCGCATCGCATCGACTACGGCCATCTGCTCATCGGCCCGATCAAGCGGCTTGTGGCCGACCTGCGACGCTTCATCGACGATCGCGATGGAAGCCCGTCCGAGCTGGACGATTGGGTGGCAATCCTCGCCGATTTCGACAACGACGTGACCGGGGTGCTCGAAAGCACCAAGCTCGCCACCGGCCGCGGCGAAGGCCATCGCGGCCAGGACGTCTGCGAAGTCAACGGCTCCGAGGGCTCGATCGTCTACACCACCCAGCGGCCGCTCGAGTTGCGCATCGGCAAGAAGGGCGACGCCGACGTGCGTGACGTATCGGTCCCGCAAGAATTCCTGGTCTACCCCGGCTCCCCCCGCGACCCAAAGGCCGGAGATCCACTGGCGACTTTCCGCTACGACCAGGATTTCGAATTCATCGACGCCATCCGCAATCGTCGTCCGTGCCGGCCATCGTTCCTCGACGGCGCTCGCGCGCAAGCCGCCATGGACTCCGCCGTCAAATCCGCGGAGCAGCGACAATGGGTGGACGTGCCGGTCGTGAAATAGCCCGGCGGAAAACTTAACCACAGAGGACACAGAGAGCACAGAGAAAGTCACGGAGGAGGAGATATAACCGCAGATTGCGCAGATGCTCGCAGATTGAAATACAGGAGAGCAGGGAAGAAGCCGAAACGCTCGTTAGCCGCATTCAAATCTGCGAAAATCTGCGGTTATATCTTCTTCTCTTCTCTTCCTGTCTCTGTGCTCTCCGTGTCCTCTGTGGTTAAATCTTCGGTTTTGAATTGAGAACGAGCCTATGTCGAAAACAGCAGTCGTTACGGGAGCCGGGAGCGGTGTTGGGCAGGCGGTGGCGCTGCGGCTGGTGAAGGACGGATGGAACGTCGGGTTGCTCGGGCGCAGGCCGGAGGCGCTTCAGAAAACGATCCAGCTTGCGGGCGACACCGGATCGCGAATGCTGGCGATTCCGTGCGACGTCGCCGACGCGGGCCACGTCGAAGAGGCGGCGCGGTCGATTGAGCAGAAGTTTGGCACGCCCGGCGTCCTCGTTGCCGCGGCGGGAGGCAATATTCCGAAGCGCGCATGGGAAGTGCTCGGCGTCGAGGACTTTGACGCGGTGATCGCCGCCAACCTGAACGGCGTGTTCAACTGCGTTCATGCCCTGCTCCCCGGCATGCGCAAGCACGGCGACGGCACGATCGTCGCCATTGTCTCCGACGCCGGCATGCAGGCCAGCGCCAAAGCCGGGGCGGCATACGTCGCCAGCAAGTTCGGCCTGCGCGGGCTCTGTCAGTCCATCAACGCCGAGGAGCGCGCCAACGGCATCCGCTGCACCGGCATCTTCCCCGGCGACATCAATACCCCCATCCTGGACAAGCGCCCCGTGCCACCGTCCCCCGAGGCGCGGGTGAAAATGCTTCAGCCCGAAGATATCGTTGCCTGCGTCATGCTGGCAATTAATCTTCCGGATCGTGCGGTAATCGAAGAACTCCTGGTCAGGCCGCGCTGATCCATTCCCGTCAATCTCCTGGATATCGAGGAGCGGGGATACGATGTGGGCAGGAGTTCGACCATGCCTGACAAATCCAAAGCGGAGTTGCAGTACCGTGTGGAATCGACGCCGGTCACCCGCGGGGAGTTCCGGCTTCTGCTGCTTCTGATGCTGATCGAGGTAGCCATTAGCGCGCAGACCGCTTATGCGCCCGGAATCGTCGCCTGGGCGAAAAACGCGTGGGCCGAGCATCAAGCGGCGGTGGCGCATCGGGCCGCGGTGCGAAAGAATGAAGCCGTCGCCGCCCAGTGCCTGTCGTTCGCGCGGCCGGTCACGGCGGTCGTGTGGGAGGAGGACCCGAATCGCGCCGCGAAGTTCCTGGAAGGATCCGGTTATTATGCGGTTCGGCCGCGGGCGATAATGAACGACTTTCTTGAGAATGCAATCCCGCCAGCCGCGATGGCGGAGCGGCCGTTGCGCATACCCGTGGACGATATGAACTTCGTGTCCTCCCAATTTCAAGAGTTTACTGGCTCGTGGCTCAGCAATAACCGGTCCGACACGACGGTCACATTTCTCCACGGCCGCACGGTGGGCGGAATCGAGCGGCTAGTGCTTGTGCTCTATGGCGCGCCGTTCGAGGCGGGGAGTGTGCAGCGGGACGAACATCAACCGTGGGAGGGGCACATTTCCAAATTTCAGTCTTTTGCGGCCATGTCCTTCGGTCGTGGGGAAGATGGCATGTTTTCGGCGATGAACTCGCCGGTGACCGCTCTTTCGCTCGCGCCATTAAACAACTCCGATCCCATAACAACCGGAGTGTCGCCCAACTCTACGCTGATGCCCGCGCATTGGTCTCCGCCCCCGAAAGCTGGCCTGCCGGGAAAAGTGACAATTGACTACCGCAATCAGTTTCGTGTCTATGCCGGCCAATCCGATCCGGCTGACGCGTCTCATTTCACGATCGCGTACGACCTGGACGGCCAGGCGGGCGTGGTGGACGGTTGGCTCAAGCCGGACGGTTCGGTCGTCCTCGAACCTCGTGTCGGCAAGAGAGTGAACACGGTCTGGTATCCCCACGCGAAGTGAACCGGAATCCCCGTGTAGCCGGCGAGCCTGCTCCCCGTATTCGGCGCATCGACGAAGAATACGGCGAGCAAGCTCGCCGGCTACACGGGCGGTTTGACCGGAAAAATTAGCGAGCTCGCACCGCGCCCGCGGGCATCAACTCGCGACGTTTCGCAAGGAATGCCTCGGCACTGGCGCGCGGGGCGAAATAGCAGGTGAGCCGGACGCGATCGAAGACCAGCGCGTGCTCGGCCGATCGGCCGTGGCTACCGACGTTGACGCCATAGAAATCGGCCAGCGGCTCGACTTCGTCCAGGAAGCGCTGCCAGGCGCCGGTGGCGATGCCGAACGATCGCTCGTCGCGCCACATCACATCTTCCGCCCGCGGCTCGTAGTGGAAGGCCACGAACCGGCCGTCGCCGAAGTAGCCCAACTGGCGATCGCTGTGTGACGGCATGCACTCGCTCAACTCGACAAAGTCGGCGGGAAGCTCGGCAAAGCCTTGGGCAGCCGCGAATGGTTTTGCGGGCACAGGCGGGCGGCGGGACATGACGGTGGACGTAAGCGGTTTCACGACATCCTCAAGCAATGGGAGAATCGGCAGAGCCGATCTTTGTCTCTTTCGGCAGGAATACGCTCGCGGTTGCGAAAATCTGACGGGATCGTCGCTGCTGCCCCGCTACGCACCACGCTTGCACTTGCCACAACATTGCTCATCCTTTCATCAGTTTCCCAAGCCTTGGGGCCGTCACAGGCGGGAAATGCAAAGTCCGGGCCGAAAGCGAAATGCCTAATTCTTGCGCAACCGCCACGTTGGTGTTCGCGACACTTCTCGGAGGCGGGAAGTAGAAGAATTACGCCACAGATGCACAAGGATGGACGCAGATAGAAAACGAAGACCACAGGAAATCGGCGCTGCATCTCGGTGTGTTTCTTCATCAGCGTGCATCTGTGCCCATCTGTGGCGGACTTCTCCTGAGCGCGTTTCAAGCGGGTCGTATGTCGATTGGCGGAGTGACGGCCGCGTTGTGCATCGCGGTGGCGGCACTCTATAATCCAACCCGCTGACGACAATGCGAAAGGACCCGAGAGAAAGTGACCACGGCGACCGCACCCGACCTCACCCTCCCCGCCATCGGAGGCTCGCATCATTTTTTTCTCCGCCGGCTGCATTCGTTAACCGGCATCCTATTTGGCCTTTATGTCGCATTTCACCTGTTCATCAATGCGACGATTGTTCAGGGCGGGCACGTTTATCAGGCGCAGGTGGATAAGATCCATGGCCTTCCATTCTTGATTGCCGTGGAATGGGCGACGATCTACATCCCGATTCTCTTCCATGCGATCTACGGGCTATGGATCATCTTCACCGGCCAGCCGAACAACGGCAGCTATCCGTATTTCAAGAACGGCTTTTACCTGCTGCAGCGCGTCAGCGCGATCATCCTGATCGCATTCATCGCGTTCCACGTTTTTGCGATGAAGGGATTGCTGGGCCACACAATGGCGTTCAACCCGCACAACGCCAATCCCACCGTGATCAGCGGGATTGATGCCCACTGGTTTGTCGCCTGGGTCGTCTACCCCATTGGGATTTTGGCCGCCTGCTATCACACCGCCAATGGCTTCTGGACGGCGGCAGTTTCGTGGGGCCTGACGATCAGCGCCGCCAGCCAACGCCGCTGGGGATGGATCTGCGTGGCGGTCTTCTTCGGAATGCTGATTGCCGGGACCGTGGCCCTCGCCGCGGTGATCGCGGGTGCGCACGAGCGATAAAGGAAAATCATGGACCGATCCCTCATCGATCAATATGAAAAAGGCGGCGACGACCTTCGCATGGCCGTTCGAGGCCTGCAGCGCGAAGACTTGCTTGCCTATCCCGTTCCCGGCACCTGGTCGATCCAGGAGATCGTCATTCATCTGGCGGACTCCGACCTGATCAGCGCCGATCGCATGAAACGGATCATCGCGGAGGAGAATCCCTCGTTGATTGGTTTCGACGAGACCCGATTCGTCAAAAACCTGTTCTATAATGAGCAGTCGGTGGACGACGCGGTGACGATCTTCGAGCTGAATCGCAGGAATTTCGCGCGGGTGTTGAAGAAGTTGCCGGACGCAGCGTTCGAGCGGGTCGGCACCCACAATGAACGTGGGACCGTCACGCTCGCAACCATGCTAGCGGGCAGCGTCAAGCACCTGAAGCACCACATGGAGTTCATTGTCAGCAAACGCGAGAAGCTCGGGAAGATGATGTGGTAGGGGCGAACCTTGTGTTCGCCCTTCTGTAGGGGTGAACTTTATGTTCACCCTCCGCGCAATGAATCGAAATGCGGGCGAATACAAGATTCGCCCCTACGAAGACGGGCGAACACAAGGTTCGCCCCTACAACTCTTTCGACGGGATAAACATGCGAAACAGCTTCTTGAGCGGATCATAGTACCGGTCCACCACCCGCTCCTTGAGCGGGATGATGGCGTTGTCCGTGATCGTGATGTGCTCGGGGCATACCTTCGTGCAGCACTTGGTGATGTTGCAGTAGCCGATCCCCTGCGCCTTCCTCAACTCTGGAATACGGTCCTCGGTGTCCAGCGGGTGCATCTCCAATGCGGCGGTGTAGACGAGATAGCGCGGGCCGATGAATTCTTCCTCCTTGTGGTGGTCGCGCAGGACGTGGCAGACGTCCTGGCAGAGGAAACATTCGATGCACTTGCGGAATTCCTGCACGCGGTCGATGTCTTCCTGGGCCATTCGCCAGGTGCCGTCGGGGGCGTCGGGCTTGCGCGGCTTGAACTTCTTGATCCCCTTCTTAACGCGGAAATTCCACGAGACGTCGGTGACCAGGTCGCGGAGCAGCGGAAATGTGCGCATCGGCTCGACCTTGACCGGCTTGTTCAGGTCCAGCTCGTTGAGGCGGGTCATGCACATGAGCCGGGGTTTGCCGTTGACCTCGGCCGAGCAGGAGCCGCACTTGCCGGCCTTGCAGTTCCAGCGGCAGGCAAGGTCGTTTGCCTGCGTCGCCTGGATCTGATGTACCGCGTCGAGCACGACCATCCCCTCGGACACTTCGGCCGAGTAATCGACGCATTTGCCATTGTCGGCGTTGCCGCGCCAGATGCTGAAAGTGGCCTTGGCCATTTATTTCATCTCCTCGATAATGGCTTTGAGCTCCGCTGGCATCTCCTTGACCGGCTCGCGGCGGATGTGCATTTGCCCGTCGGGGCCGCGGAAAGTGACGGTATTAAACTTGGCGCAGGCCGGGTCTTTGTCGGGGAAGTCGTCGCGGAAATGCCCGCCGCGGGATTCCCTGCGCTCCAGGGCCGAACGGGTGATCGCCTCGGAACAGGTGAGCAGGTTCTTGAGGTCCAGGGCGGTGTGCCAACCGGGGTTGTAGTCGCGAT